>OCVV012890179.1_pt1 | contig 23140 bp, 22 predicted proteins | sample 1539721 | NCBI WGS metagenome assembly OCVV01 (sample SAMN02144230, study PRJEB22623) | gut metagenome | biome: sheep rumen | host: Ovis aries | place: New Zealand
TGGTGGTGAGATGAAGAAGGGTATGTTCTCTATGCAGAACTACTATCTGCCTCTGCAGGGTATCGCTTCTATGCACTGCTCTGCCAACACTGACATGGAGGGTAAGAACACCGCAATCTTCTTCGGTCTGTCTGGTACAGGTAAGACCACACTGTCTACCGATCCTAAGCGTCTGCTGATTGGTGATGATGAGCACGGATGGGATGACGAGGGTGTATTCAACCTCGAGGGTGGCTGCTATGCTAAGGTCATCAACCTGGACAAGGAGAGCGAGCCTGATATCTACAATGCTATCCGTCGTAACGCCCTGTTGGAGAACGTTACCGTTGATGCCAATGGTAAGATTGACTTCGCTGACAAGAGCGTAACAGAGAACACACGTGTATCTTATCCTATCGAGCACATCGAGAAGATTGCTAAGAAAGTAAATGGTAAGAGTGCAGGTCCAGAGGCAAAGAACGTCATCTTCCTCTCTGCTGACGCATTCGGTGTACTGCCTCCAGTATCTATCCTGACTCCAGAGCAGACCAAGTACTACTTCCTCTCTGGCTTCACAGCTAAGCTGGCTGGTACTGAGCGCGGCATCACAGAGCCTACTCCTACTTTCTCTGCTTGCTTCGGACAGGCATTCCTCGAGTTGCATCCTACCAAGTATGCTGAGGAGCTTGTAAAGCGCATGGAGAAGAGCGGTGCTAAGGCATATCTCGTAAACACTGGTTGGAACGGAACAGGTAAGCGTATTTCTATCCGCGATACCCGTGGTATCATCGACGCTATCCTCGGTGGTGCTATCCTGAAGGCTCCTACAAAGAAGATTCCTTACTTCGACTTCGAGGTTCCTACAGAGCTGGAGGGTGTAGATACCAATATCCTCGATCCTCGTGACACCTATGCTGATGCAGCAGAGTGGAACAAGAAGGCTGAGGATTTGGCTAGTCGCTTCATCAAGAACTTCAAGAAGTACGAGGGCAACGAGGCAGGTAAGGCACTTGTTGCTGCTGGTCCAAAGCTCTAAGATTGCATCTGTGTCCAATCTCAGATAAGTTGGCTGTGCCGAAAGGCATGGTCAACTTTTTTTGATGTAAGTCAAAAAGAGATTTAAAGAGACCAAATAATCTATAACAAAAGTGTGGGAATTGCCAAATTCTTCGTACCTTTGCACATGTAATCGAGACGATTACGTTGTTATTCATTAGGTTAGTAGTTAATAGATTTAAGGTAAAGATTATGTTATTAGATTTTCAAACAACGGCCGTGTTGGTGTCGGTAGTTATTGCGACAATATTGAGTGTTATCACTCTTATAAAAACCAACATCCGTTAGGAAGGAGCGCGGAGTGAGTGATTCATACCGCGCTCTTTTTTTGTTTACAAAATCTAAAATATGGCATTTTATCATATAATTAACTTAATAAAAGGTAGAAAAATGTGGCTATTTGCAGAATTGTGAGTAAATTTGCACCCAAAATTGAACGTAATCAAATGAATAAACTTATAAAGACCGTATGTGCATTGTTTACAGCCGTATTGCTGTTGGCATCATGCATGAAGTCAGACGACAGTTCCAATAGTACGTTGTATAGCGACACTGCCATCACTATTTTTTATTTCGGGACACTGAACAGATATCATCATACCACTTCCTCTACAGGGGCGGACTCTATCTATAAGACCACTTTTGATGGAGATGACTACAAGTTCAGTATCGATCAGGTAAATCATCGCATCTTCAATACAGATTCCCTTCCTATGGGTACCGACGTGAAGCATATGGTCACCTACATCACAACTTTGAACAATGCTACACCGTATTTGTTGAGTGAGACTGGTGACACCCTCTTTTTCTATAGCTCTACTGACAGCTTGGACTTCTCACGTCCCCGCAAGATTGAAGTTTATGCTTCAAACGGAGTCAACCATACTACATATACCGTAGAGGTGAATGTCCACAAGGAGGACAGCGAGCAGTTTATCTGGATAACCCATAACGACAGCCGTGAGATCTATGATTTGGATAAGATGAAGGCAACTATCATCAACGGTCAACTCTTTGTCTATGGAAATAAGGATGAGAAGACACTGGGTTATGTTACTAAAGACGGTAACTCATGGACAGCCCTTGCTGAGTTGGATGACAAAAATGCCTATAGCAATATTCTGAACTTCAACAACAGCTTGTTCACGATTGCCAATGGTGCACTGATAAAGTCAGATGACGGTACGTCTTGGGAAGTTGTCAACGCTGCGGTGGATGTCACTAAGTTGATAGCCGCCAGCTATAACGAGCTGTTTGGTCTGACCAGTGATGGTAAGATGATGGTGTCAGATGACAACGGAGTAACTTGGGAAGAAGACTTAACAGACACTGATACGGGAATGCTACCCACAACAGAGACTGCCTATGTCTGCTATCCTGCCAATATGACCTACTATGCCGACAACATTCTGATTGCCGGAACTTCTGCGGGTGTCGCAGATATCTCTTCCGTATGGCGTAAGATTGTGGAATATGACCTGCAAGGTGATGAGAAATGGGTATATATGAGCCGTATGGACAATAACCTTTTCGCACTACCACAGATGGAGAACCTTGTCATGATGGATTATGACGACGGCATCCTTGCCTGGGGCATCAAAGACGGTGCCTACACCCCTATCTATCAAAGCCGTGACAATGGTCTAATATGGAAAAAATCCTCTTCCTACAAACTACCTGTCTTCTTCTCAGAAGATGCGATCTTCCCCTTCTGTGCTGCTACAGATGGAAAAGAGATATGGCTCATAGGTGGTAATGGACAGGTATGGCAAGGGCATCTGAATAGGTTGTCGTGGGAATAATCTGAATAAGAATTGATGATCAGAAAGTCGCTGTTATCTATCTTGCTCTTGACCATGACGGTCTCACTCAGTGCACAGGAAGACCCTGAATATCGTGCTGAGGTTGGAGGTGGAGTAGGTCTGGTTACCTACTATGGTGACTTTAACGGCAGCCCGTTCAAGAATATGCAGCCGATGTTCACATTATTGGGACGTTATAAGTTCAACCCACGCATGGCAGTGGCAATGAACGTGAGCTATGGCAAGATCAAAGGTACGTCAAAAGACGCCAAGACATACCTCCCCATCACAGAGGAGATGAGTTTCAATCACGGACTGGTGGATGTCGGAGTGAGATATGAATACAACTTCTGGCCTTATGGCACAGGAAAAGAATATCGGGGAGCAAAACGTATCACACCTTATATATATATAGGGATGGGAGTCACGTTTGCAAAACCCGAGAAGACAGAAATCGCCTTTAACCTCCCCATAGGTGCTGGCGTAAAGTATAAGATAGGCAACCGCACAAACCTCGCACTGGAATGGACGATGCATTTCACGACTAGCGATATGCTGGACGGTGTAAAGGACCCTTATGGTATAAAAAGTAGCGGACTCTTTAAGAATACTGACTGTTACAGCCATCTGCGATTGTCGCTTACTTATGATATCTGGGCGAAATGTAAGACGTGTAATAACGATAGAGACTGATAAAGATATGGCACAAGAAATAGATATGACACGCATACCGGAGCATATTGCCATCATCATGGATGGTAATGGGCGCTGGGCTATGGACCGTGGACTAGACCGCACGTTTGGTCACAAGGCAGGACTTGACAACCTAGAGGCCATTACTACCATATGTTCAAACCTAGGTGTAAAGTATCTGACAGTCTATGCATTTTCTATAGAGAACTTCAACAGACCTGCTTACGAAGTGGAAGCGCTGATGGGACTGGTCCTCAGTTTCATCAAGATGGATTTATTCCACAACAACAACGTGAGCTTCCACGTGGTTGGCGATCGCGAACGACTTCCTAAGAGTGTACAAGATAAGTTACGCTCTATGGAAGAAGAAACGGCGATGTATGACGGTATGGCACTGACGATAGCCATGGGCTATTCCTCGAAACAGGAGATTGTAAATGCTACCAAGAAAATCGCCCTTGAGGTTCAGAGTGGTAAGATGAGTGCCGACGATATCAATGAGGAGACTATCAGTAAGCATCTGTGGACGGCATGGATGCCTGATCCCGACTTACTTATTCGTACAGGTGGTGAGGTCCGTATCTCAAACTATTTACTCTGGCAGTGTGCCTATTCAGAGTTCTATTTCTGTGACACTTACTGGCCGGACTTTGGCGAGGAGGATCTTCATAAGGCTATTGCCAGCTATCAAAGGCGTCAACGCCGTTTTGGCAAAACAGAGGAACAAGTTGAAAACGAAGAAAAAATATGAGAGATATCAAAAAGATAGTCATAGTACTGACGGTCATGCTTGGTATAGGCATGCAGACGAAAGCACAGGATGTCATTAAGAATCCTGACATTTCATATGCAGGTACCCCAAGGACTTGTGAGATAGGAGGTATTGCTGTCAAAGGCGTAGAAGGCTATGAGGACTATGTCCTGACAGGTCTCTCTGGTCTCTCCGTCGGACAGACGATAACGGTTCCTGGAACAGAGATTACAGATGCGGTGAAGCGCTATTGGCGTCACGGGCTTTTCTCTAGGGTGTCTATTACTGCCGACTCTATCGTAGGTTCTAAGATCTACCTTTGTATTCATCTTGCTACACGCCCTCGCGTCAGCCGCATCAACTATAATGGTATCAAGAAGTCTGAACGTGAAGATATGGAGGCAAAACTTGGCATCATGAAGGGTAGTCAAATTACTCCCAACATGATTGACCGCGCTAAGATCCTCGCTAAGCGTTATTTCGATGACAAAGGCTTCAAGAATGCGGAAATCACTATTGTGCAGCGTGACGACGTGACAGATAAGAATATGGTGATTCTTGATGTCAATATCGATAAGAAGGACAAGATGAAGGTACGCAATATCATCTTTGAAGGCAACAAGCAATTGAAGACCAGCAAGATTAAGGGCTCGTTGTTTAAGAAAGGCTCCTTCGGTAAGATTAATGAAGCGGGAAAACTCAAAAACATCTTCAAGGCAAAGAAGTTCACACAGGAACGCTATGACGAGGCAAAGAAAGCCTTGATAGAGAAATATAATGAACTGGGATTCCGTGATGCGGTGATTCTTGAGGATTCCGTATGGAACAATGATGAGAAACACGTCAATGTCTATGTGAAGATTGACGAAGGACAGAAATACTATATCCGTAACATCACATGGGTAGGTAATACCGTGGTTACTACAGACTATCTGAATGCTGCCCTAGGCATGAAGAAGGGTGACGTATATAACCAGAAACAACTGAAGAAACGTTTGTCAGAGGATGAGGATGCCATTGGCAACTACTATTGGAACAATGGTTATCTTTTCTATAACCTCGACCCTACAGAAGTGAATATCGTAGGGGACTCTATAGACTTGGAGATGCGTATACAAGAGGGAACACAGGCACATATCAGCAATGTACGTATCTATGGTAACGACCGCCTTTATGAGGAAGTCGTCCGCCGTGAGTTGCGTACCAAGCCGGGTGACCTGTTCTCCAAAGATGCTATCCAGCGTTCTGCCCGTGAGATTGCGTCCATGGGTTATTTCGACCCCGAGAAAGTGAACCCGGATATCAAACCCAATTACGAGGACGGTACCGTAGATATCAACTGGGAACTGGAACAGAAATCTAACGACCAGCTGGAGTTCTCACTGGGTTGGGGACAGACGGGTGTCATTGGACGTGTCGGTATCAAACTGAACAACTTCTCGATGCGTAACCTTTTTGGTAAGAATAAGATGCACCGTGGTATCATGCCTATCGGTGATGGTGAGCAATTATCACTGTCTCTCCAGACGAATGGCCGATACTATAGCTCCATCTCTACGGGTTATAGCACGGGATGGTTTGGTGGTAAGCGTCCAAATGCCCTCAATGTCAGTGCTTTCTATTCCAAGCAGACAGACATCTCCAGCAGCTATCGTAACAACAGTCTCTATAACAACTACTGGAACTACATGTCTGGAATGGGATCGACAGGTTATGGATACAACTATGACGCCATGCTCGATGATGATAAATATATCCAGATGTTCGGTTTCTCTATCGGATGGGGTAAACGCCTGCGCTGGCCAGATGACTATTTCCAGTTATCCATCGCCTTGTCATATACTCGCTATATGCTGCGTGACTGGAACTACTTTATCGTCTCCAATGGTAACTGTAACAACATCAACCTGGGTGTGACACTCTCACGTACCTCTACCGACAACCAGCTTTTCCCACGTCGTGGTTCAGAGTTCATGGCATCTGTCACTCTTACCCCACCCTGGTCAGCTTTCGATAATAAAGACTATAAAAATCTTGCCAACGACCGCACCTCTGCCACCTTCGAACAGGAACAGCAGGATAAGTACCGCTGGATTGAATATCATAAGTGGAAGTTTAAGTCACGTACCTTCACATCTCTGACCAATGGTCAGAAGTGCTTAGTGCTGATGACCCGTGTTGAGTTTGGCATATTGGGCTCCTACAATAGATATAAGAAATCACCATTTGAGACATTCTATGTCGGTGGTGATGGTATGAGCGGCTATTCTTCTGGCTATGCAGAGGAGACGATAGGTCTGCGTGGATATGACAACGGTTCTATCTCTAATACGGCAGCCTATCAAGCAGGAACGAGTGCTTACTACAATGCATATGCTTACGACCGCTTTACACTGGAACTTCGTTATCCGTTCATGCTGGGTAACACGACTATCTACGGACTCGGATTCCTTGAGGGTGGTAATGCCTGGGTAGACACCAAGAAGTTTAATCCTTTCGACATGAAACGCTCTGCAGGTGTTGGTGTTCGTATCTTCCTCCCCATGGTGGGTCTGATGGGTATCGACTGGGCTTATGGTTTCGACAAGGTGTATAGTGGTAGCAGTTACAAGAAAGGTGGCAGCCAGTTCCACTTCATCTTAGGACAAGAGTTCTAAATCGAAATATCGGAATATCGAAATAATAAAAAGAAGAATGAGAAAAATATTATTGCTAATAGTGCTGTGTGCATCAGCTATGACAATGCACGCACAGAAGTTTGCCCTGTTGGATATGGATTATATCCTCAAGAACATCCCTGCTTACGAGCGCGCTAACGAGCAGTTAGCTCAGGTATCGAAGAAATGGCAAGCTGAGGTGGAGGCTCTCCAGACAGAGGCACAAACCATGTATAAGGATTACCAGAAAGAGGTGGTGTTCCTTTCTCAGGAACAGAAGAAAGCTCGCCAGGATGCTATCATGGAGAAAGAGCGTGAGGCTTCTGAACTGAAGAAAAAATACTTCGGTCCTGAGGGTGAGTTATTCAAGAAGCGTACAGCACTGATGTCTCCTATCCAGGAGGAGATTTACAATGCTGTGAGTGAGATTGCTGACTTACGCGGCTACCAACTGGTTCTTGACCGTGCCAGCGACAGCGGCATCATCTTCGGTTCCCCCAAGGTCGACATCTCCAGCGAGATCTTGAGTCGTCTTGGTTACTCGAATTAATCCGAAATACCGAATATCGAAATATCGAAAATATTAATTAATAAAAAAAACGAGAAAATGAAAAAAGTACTTTTTATGTTGCTAACGCTGGCTCCAATGGCAGCTTTCGCACAGAAGTTTGGTCATGTCAATTCCCAAGAGATCATTCAGGCAATGCCTGAATTCACAAAAGCTCGTACAGAGATTGAGGCACTGACAAAGACCTATGAGGCAGACCTGAAGACGATGCAAGACGAACTTCAGAAGAAGGCAGAAGCTTATGAGAAGGAGCAGTCTACACTGCCCGCAAATATCAAAGAGCGCCGTGAGAAGGAACTGCAGGATATGTACCAGAAAATCCAGCAGACCTATCAGGACAACCAGCAGGCTCTTGCCAAGGAGCAGTCTGAGAAAATGCAGGCTATTCAGACAAAGGTTCTGGATGCTATCAAGCAGGTAGGTCAGGCTGGTGGCTTTGTGTACATCATGGACAATGCAGGTGGTATCCCCTACATCAGTTCTACACTCTCTACGGATGTAACTTCTCAGGTTAAGACCAAGTTAGGATTGAAATAAACAAAACATCTTAGGATATGAAACGGTTTTTATTCTTTTTATTAACCGTCTTTACACTTTCAGCATCGGCTCAGACTACAGAGCCGGTGCTGAAATTTGGCTTTCTTAGTTATGACACCATCATCCAGTCAATGGATGACTATGCCTTTGTAGAGAGCGGAATGCAAGCACTGCAGGAGCAGTATGCGGCAGAGCAGAAACGAGTGGAGGACGAGTTTAATAAGAAATATGAGGAGTTCCTGGACGGACAGCGTGACTTCCCTCAAACGATATTACAGAAACGCCAGATGGAGCTCCAGGAGCTGATGGAGAAGAATATCGCATTCAAGAAGGAGAGCCAGCGTCTGTTAGCAGAGGCAAGAGAGAAAGCGATGCAGCCTTTGAAGTCACGTCTTGCCGATGCCTTGGCACGTGTAGGCAGCAGCCGCGGACTTGCCTTTATCATCAATACTGACCAGAACGCTCTGCCTTGGATGAATATCACCATGGGTGAGGATGTGACAGAAGCTGTTCTGGAGGCTTTAAAGTAATCATTCATGACACTTTCGAGTAAACCAGGACCCATCGGCATCTTTGACAGTGGCTATGGCGGACTGACCATCCTACATGGCATCCGCCAACTGTTGCCCCAGTATGACTATCTCTACTTGGGTGATAATGCCCGTGCCCCTTATGGCACACGCTCTTTCGATGTGGTCTATGAGTTTACTCGCCAAGCTGTCATCCGTCTCTTTGAGATGGGCTGCCATCTGGTGATTCTAGGGTGTAACACCGCCTCTGCCAAGGCACTACGCACCATCCAGCAGCACGACCTCCCTGACATCGACCCACAGCGTCGTGTCTTAGGTATCATTCGTCCTACGGCAGAGGTTATCGGCTCACTGACACATTCCCGCCATGTAGGTATCTTTGCCACAGAGGGTACTATCCGCAGTGAGAGCTATAACTTGGAGATTCACAAGTTCTTCCCCGACATACAGGTCAACGGTGTCGCCTGTCCCTTCTGGGTTCCCTTGGTGGAGTATAATGAAGCTGACTCCCCAGGTGCTGATTATTTCGTAAAGAAACGCATCGACCAGCTGTTGCGTATGGACCCGGAGATTGACACCATTATCTTAGGCTGCACCCATTATCCTTTATTGCTACCTAAGATACACAAATACATCCCCCGTGGCATCCGCATCATCTCCCAAGGAGAGTATGTAGCAGATGCTTTGCAGAAATATTTCCAACGCCATCCTGACATCGAGCAGCGTTGCACACAAGGTGGTAATGTGCATTATCTGACGACAGAGAACCCGGAGAAATTCAAAGAACAGGCTCAAGTCTTTCTGCATGAGCCTGTTAATGTGGAGAATATTACTTTAGGTTAGTTCAGCAGCCGTTTGGCAAAATAGCGGACGGGATACCAGACACTCAGGAATCCTACGGCGATAACGGTGAGGAAGATAAGGACGATATCCCACGGATGCACACTGACAGGATAGGCATCCACGATAAAGGAACCTTCCGACTGTCCTAAGCGTACAATACCATATTGCTGTTGCAACCAACAGAGCAACAAGCCTATGACAATACCGACGACAGCCCCTATCGTACTGATCATACGACCCTCAAAAAGGAAGATATGTACAATCTGCTTGTCAGAAGCACCCAGATTTCGTAATGTCACTACATCGTTCTTCTTGTCAATCATCAGCATGGAGATACTTCCGATAATGTTAAAACAAGCAATGGCAAGGATAAACGTGAGGAAGATAAAGGCTATCAGCTTCTCTATCTTCATGATACGGAAAGTGTCATCCTGCTGCTCATAACGGTCACGCACTAAGAAGCGCTCACCGGCAATCTCCTGCATCTGCGCCTTCACCGCATCGAAATCGCTACCTGGTTTAAGACGAAGCTCCAACGAAGAGAGCATACCCTGTTGATCGAATAAATGGCGTGTGAAATCAATCGATGTGATAATATACCGCTTATCGTATTTCCCTTGCTTGATACTGAACAGCACGCCAGGTGAGTACAACTCATCTTCCACGAACCCCTCTTGTAGGTTTGCCATGTTCAGTTGTCCCTCCCTGCGTGGTGCATATATTTTCAGAGGGTGTTCATAGGTGTAACCCATCCCCAACTGATAGGCAACACCCATACCTAAGATGCCGTAATACATATCAGCAGCATGCAGCGCATAGTCGCCATCACCCTCCAGCACCTCACGGATATGCGTCAGTTTGTCAAAGTTATCCTCCACACCTTTGAGCAACACCATCGCCTGACGTTCGCCATAGACAGCAAGCGCCTGGTCCTCCATCACCTCTGTAGCCACCTCCACCTGCGGCAATTGCCGGATGCGAGTCAGCAGAGAGTCATCGGCAGCCACTGTCTTCCCCTTCACCGGAGTAATCTTCAGCTGCGGGTCCATCTGCGTAAAGAGGGAGGCAACCATATCATGGAATCCGTTGAACACACTCAGCGTGACCACCAGCGCCATCGTTGCCACAGCGACACCCACGACGGAGATGCCGCTAATCACATTGATAGCGTTCGTACTCTTCTTTGAGAACAGATAACGGCGAGCGATGTAGAACGGGAAGTTCACTTCTTCAATTTTTCAACCCTTCAATTCTTCAACCCTTCAGGAGTTCGTCAATATGCTCAATATAGTCCAGCGAGTCATCGATGAAGAAACGCAGTTCCGGTATGATGCGCAACTGATAGCGCACCCTGGTGCCCAGCTCATACCGTATCTGTTTCTCATTCTTACGGATATTCTCCATCATCTCCTCACTTCGCTCGCTGGGGAAGATGCTCAAGTGCGCCGTACAAATGCTCAGGTCAGGACTCACCCTTACCCTTGTCACACTTACCATCACCCCATGCATCGAGCGTGTCTGCTGTTGGAAAATCACACTCAACTCCTTCTGTAGCAGCCGTGCAATCTTATTTTGTCTTGTTTCTTGCATATTCTTTCGTATCTTTGTGCGCCTGCAAAGATACAAAAAAAACTCTAAAATCTACACTCCGAGCTCTAAACTTTCAATTCCTACAATGAATAAAAGACTGCCATCAGACCAGCACGATAGTTTTTGCTGATTCTCAGTTCTCTATTTTCCTCAAGGGGTTCGGTCAGGATACAGGTGTTGTCCTGTATCATTTTGATATGATTGATGTTGACAATATACCGTTTGTGAATCTGGACAAAATCCTCCGAGTAGTTCAGTATCACGTCAGCTGTCGTACGATGCCGTAGCACATAACAACTATTGTCGGCGCACACCACCTCCCATAGTTTACGGTCCTGGTTATAACGGAAGAAAGCAATATCCCCCAGTTGCATGGTCAGATGTTCATTCTTCGCATTGACAACCAAGATGATTGGCAGATGCTGGTTAGCATGCTGCGCTGCCTGCGGTATACCTGCCAGTTTATTCTCATAGTATCGGGTCATGATCTGCCCCAGCTCCTGCTCTGTAGCAGGTTTCATCAGATAGTCGAAAGCCTCCCGGCGAATGGCATCCAGCAGGTATTTGTCATGTCCCGTATAGAACACCACCTTTGTCTCCGGCTTTACTTCGTTGCGTATCAGCGTACAGAATTCAAGTCCTGACATCGAAGGCAACTCCACGTCGACAAAAATAAGGTCAGGATCCATTTCTATCACCTCCCTGACTGCTGTTTCCGCATCTGTTGCCTTTCCTATTACCTTTACCGAATAGTTGTTTTCCAACATGCGAGCCAACACCTCGATGGCATCAAGGTTGTCATCTATGATATATGCACTGACCAGTTTCTGATTTGACATAATTGTTGAAGTTTGGTGCAAAAATACGAAAAAAAAGTGAAACACCTCTCTATCCATGACAGAAGATAATTGCAAAACCTAAGACGAAAAGCCCTTTTGTCACGCAAAAAAGTCGTCTTAGGTAGCTGAATTATCAACTCATCGGTAAAATTCGGCATCAAACGATGGTGTAACTATAATGATCTGGCAGCAACAGCCATGAGCAGCACCCTTTCTCTCCCTTCAACAGTCTGTTACCAATACCGAATTGGATAGACGAATGGTTATGCTCATTAAGCATCTGAATAGTCTGACGAACCACCTTGATACCTGTCTGTGCCTTATTACTTAAATCACTTTTCAATCCCCCGCCATTATCCACCACTTCCACCAGTGTACACTCATCCTTCCTGCTGACACGGATGGTCAGCCGGCGCAACTGTCCCTCTTGCAGTCTGAGGGAACGCAGTCCGTGTTTGATGGCGTTTTCCACGAAAATCTGTATGGTCATGGCAGGCAGTTTGACTTGCGAGGTATCGATACCATCACTTATCACCTTCTCATAATGGAAAGTGTCCCCCATCTGCTGTCCCTCAATCGTGACATAGTAGTCGACAAAGGCAAGTTCCTCAGCTAATGTGGTCTCCAGCGTGTCAGCCATGGCAAGCCCTCTACGCAACAGTTGCGTCAATGCGTTGAAGTCGACCGCCTTCCCATCCATCTGTGCAAGCATCTCATGGTTCAGCGCATTATAGATGAAATGCGGAGAGATACGGTTACGGGTATTCTTCAGTCGTGTTTCTATCAGCTGCTGTCTGAGTTCAAGAGCCTGCATACGACCTTTCCTGCGGTGCATCAGATAAAGGACAAAGAGCAAGATGGCAGTCAGCAGTGCTGTCACAAACAGCACCCAGGCAAGTCTGTTCGTCATCTTACTATGCTCTATCTCCTGCTGTTGTTCCAAGAGTCGTTTGTCGTGCTCATATTCCATCAGACGGGTACTGAGCTGCATCCTCACATTCGCTGTCTGGATAGAGTCATTGAGGGCATGAAGCTCTTTGTGTGTCTCATAGGCATTCTGGATATTCCCAGCCTGCGTCCATACCTGCTCCACTACTTTCAGCCGCATCACCTTGGCAGCAGGTATCATTTCCTCAGGAGCTTTCTCTTCCCTTATGATGCGGATAGCATCCGCAGTCCTTCCGTCCAGCAACGCCAGCTCTATTTTTGACGTATTGATATAATATAGCAGTATGGGGAAGTGCACTTTCCGATAGAAGGAGTCCACCTCCTCCAGAATCGGTCTGGCATCATCACCCCGCTTCAGGTTGATCAGTATCTCTGCGATATTGGCACGTGCCGTATAATAGTCCCACGTCTTGTCCGGGTCATCTTTTACCAGCGAAGCAGCTTTCTCAAAAAAAGGTAATGCCTCTTGGTATTTATCTTGCAAGTAATAGTCGTTCCCCACATTATTATAATAAATAAACTGGTCCGGCTTCTTCATCTTAGGCAATAACTCTTTGCACTTCGCCCACCATTTGGCACTATTCTCATAGTCCGCCATAAAAGTATATACCGTACTGATTCCCAAGCTGATGGCGATATGACTATCTGTTGTTGTCTGGAAAGAGTCAGCGACAGCTAATGCCTGCATATAACCTTCTGCGCTGAGGTCGAGCTGTCCCGTCTGGCGATAGAAGTCAGCAATGTCTGTCATAGCAACAACTCTAAGGTCAGGATTCATCCGTTCCTGCTCCATCAAATGGGCTGCCTTCTTCGCATAGACCAGTCCAGAGTCCGGTCGTCCCAGCAATGCAGCGTAATAGACTCCACGCGCCATCATCCACTGGGCACGTAGCAGCTGCATATCCCTGTTCATCCGCTTCTCGTTACGAAGCAGATACTGGTGGATACGTTCAGTAGTCTGCAAGAAAGAGTCTACTGCATACGCCTCATAGAATTTTATATTACGGAGAGACAAATCAATATAATACTCGTCACTGTCCTTCTGCGTTCCTCCTTGTGACTCGCTTTTCCCCTCCTGCTGGCAGGATGTCAACCAACAGGCGGTCAGCCCTGCAAATACCCAAAATAAGAATTTTCCCATTTTCCTGTGTTTTTCTGCAAAGATACAAAAAAAGAGTAGCAAATAAAACTTTACTACCCTTTTTTCTGGTTTAAAGTTCATTATCTAAGCCATGCGATATTGGTTGTTGTCGGTTTTTGACCATTTCCGAATGCAACACCAACAGCACGAGCAGCAGCAATTCGCTCCCTTTCCAGTTGAATCTCGTCATTATATTTCTGACGCATTTCCAAATCAATGTCGCTTCTCACTTGCGCCTTGATCTCCTTCATCAGTTTGGTTGCCTCTGCATAGCATGCAGCGTCAGGGTCTATCTGTGCCAGCATTGCACATACCTGATAAGCCGTCTCTTGGTCCTGACCTGCTGCCCATAGTGCTTTTGCCTGGTTCAACAGATACAGATTCAGACGATTCAGATATTTGGAATAGAGCTGTAGTCCATAACGTGACGCCGCATCGCCACCCTTTGAACAGAGCGGAATAGATAATACCTGAGAAAGGGCTTCCTCATATTGCTGCAAAGACTCCAGACGCTTAGCCTCCTTAATGATATTAGGATACTGGGTATCATAATATTTCATCATGTTGGCTTTACCCCTCTTGATAAGGTCTTTAATCTCTGTCTGATTAGAGCTGATCCGACGGAAAGCATTAATATAACTCTTCACCTCACCAGTTCCTACTCCATCGAGTGTCACATAGGCAGTACCAAACTTCTTCTTGTTATACGTATCTGCCATATAGAAAGTAATACCAAGATTATAGACCGTCTGGATAGGTGGTCCTGGTATGTTACTCTTATCAAGCACATCACAATGGGCGGTGAGAATGAAAGGAGTAGTGATTCCTTCACTCGTCAATCCGTTTTCTGTCAGCATACGGTTAAGCGACTGATACAAAATGGTGCTTGCAGCTGTAGGAATATTTGTAAACTCCTCGTCAAGCTGGATTGAGACTGGCATCACACATTCCTGCGCTGACACACCAGTTGCTACCATCAGGTAGGCGACAAATAATAGATGTTTGATTCTCATATATATTCCTCCTTATTTTTCACCTAAAATTAAAAGACAACGACCTAATCCGCGATTCACTGTTTTTACAGGAATGCTATAAGGTGAAGCACCTAAGAAACGAGCCAGTTCACGAGCAAATCCATAAGTATCCTGAGCCATACCATTAGCTTTGTACAAAGGAATCCGCACCTGTTCATACAGTATCATGGTCTCTGTGGCGTCTGACTTGCTGAAGCGGTGGTTAACACAGTTATCAAACAACCATGTGTCAATAACCTCACTCAGATCTTTATCACCATATTCCTTCTCAAAGTCAATACCGGTGGTGTCAAAGATACGCAAATCAAGAACCACCTCCCTACCGTTGGTCAACAAGTCGTCAAAATGCGCTTGCAGACGCTCTACGAAAGCATCCATATGGTCTTGAACGGCTTCCTCCAGCAATACAGGAACCTCTGCTGAGAAAGAACCTTTTCCTGTTCCTTCCGCACCAGCCACCTGCTTGGTGCTGTAAGCATCGATAGCCTTCAGATTATAGGTGATACTGCTCTTGGGTCCCATCTTATTCACTGTCCAGTCGATTTCCAGGATAATATCTGCCTTGGCTGTTCGACGCAGACGGTCCAGAGGACTCTCTGTGATGGAAGCACCGCTCTTCTTACTCCTTATCAGACGGTCTTCTGCAGAGAGATTCGTTATACTCCTCATATTGGCTTGCAGGTCCTTAAGAGGAAAGCCACGGTCAGCCATCAGAACATTGATTTTAGAAATCACGGCATTCAGCTGCTTGTCTGATGACAGGGCTGCCTTATAATCTGGAATCTGCTCGGGAGTTCCCTGATTGTCAAAAGTCTGTTCAAACCCATGTTCCTTACACCAAGCATCGCTAGGAACAACCATCAGTGTCGGCTTTTTTGCCTGACTCATTGCAGCCAGTGCAAACATCGCCAGCAAAAATGAAAATAATACTCTTGTTTTCATAGCACTCCATTTTAATCAATTACATTGTCTGCCTTCAGACGAGCCTTCAGTTGCGCACGAAGTACACGGATAGTGAGGTTATAGGAATAGCCCACCTTGTCTTTCTCCCTGCCACCTGAACGTGTTTTCGTATCACGCAGCGAGACATAATCTCTATAGGCACCATTATCAGAGAAGAAGATATTGAAATAGTCCTCGTACCGCTCTTTGGCATTCACCTCAGTAACTAAAGGACGCATGTTACAACCTTCAACACCGTCTCGGATACCTTCAAAAATCACTGCCCAAACCGCATTCTTCATCGCTTGCTCTTTCGCATCAATACGGTTTCTGCCATAACCCTGTACACGAAGGGTTTGCGAACCATCAAGTTCCACACCAATACATTTGATGGAAGAACGTGCAAACACCGTTGGAGTCTGAGCCTCAGCAGCGGTGATGACCATTGCCGTTATTAAAGTCAGAAATAATCTTTTCATAGTTCGTATCATTAAAATTCATATCCTAATTTCAGACCAAAGAAGCTGTATGCCACCTTTGACCCGTCATCATACTTAAAGTTCGACAGCGTATAGGTGATACCGATTTGGAAATTATTACGCCATCCACCAAAGCTACATCCTATTGTCGGACTGAAGAAAAAGCCCTCATTGGTGATACCTCCCACATTCAAAGACCAGAAAGGAACTCCATCCCTGTCATAGGTAGGAAGGAAGTTGCCTCGCACATTGGCAAAGATGGGAACACCGAATTTGTTGTTTGTACCCCTGACCCATGCGTTATGCACATACATACGTCCACCGACGCCAGCACCAAAGCGGAGATATTCGCTTACACGATAGCCAACAATACCAGCAAGATTGACGTATTGCGTATTCGTCTTCTCAGACATAATGCTGCTACCACCGTCCAGTTCAATAGCAAACCAGACTCCGGCATCCTGACGCTCAATATCCTCATAGGGTCTCTGCTTGGGCTTTTCTGGTAATTTGACATCACGGTATTGTGCTGACACTGACATGGTCAGCGACAACGCTAAAATGATTAACCATAGTTTCTTCATAATTGTTCCTCCTTAAAGATTAAAAACCTGATGAAAGAGAACGTACGACACCTGCCTTCTCAAGGTCTTTGCGAAGAGCAGTCTTGTCAACCTGCAGAATAGCACCGCACTTGTATCCCTTCTGGGTCTTCACACGGTCATATGATCCACCGACGACAGACGCATAGCTCAAGCACTGTCCGTCCTTGGCGAAAAACTCCTCAAAGAAAGCGGCATTGTCTGTCTCTGCGGTCGGTGATGCCATGGCTGGCTGACGAGCACCGCTGGCATTTCCAGAACATCCTCTGAAGATAATGCCATGGACAGCAGCTCTCTTTAAATCCTCATCTTTCACACTCCTTGCATACACATACACTTTCACCAGAACAGTCCCTTCTGTTCCTGATCCAGCTCCTGTAATGTCATATTTCGGCATTTTGTCACCTGCCATAGCACCCAGACAGATGAATAAAAGCAGCGAAATGATGGTTAGTGATCTTTTCATAATACTTCTTCTTTTTCGTTAATGACTATCATTTATTCATTTCTTTAATGAGCATACCTTTGCTGAAGTTCTTACCACTTACCTTGCGGAAAGTCGTGAAACCAAGATTGGCACCCTGAGCACCTTCCTCTGTTGCCATATAGCGGTTATCCCATATCAGGCTGGGGATAGGCTCTATCACTCCAACACGCTCGTACTTATGAGAGCCGTCCTCCATCTCTATCACTTCCAGCACCTCATACTTTGACTTACTGTTCACACCTTCCTTCATACCGATGTATGCCGTCAATGGCTCTACTGACAGCAATGGGGTCTTGGCACGGAACTCTTCATACTCACGCTGCAGGTCCACCACATTCTCGTCAATGGCACGTTGACATGCCTTGCGGACCATCACGATGGGTTCGTCTTCCTTGATACCGAGGAAAGAGGTCTTACTGCCAGAACTTTCCACCTTACCGACATACTTTAAGGTATATTTGCCACGGGCTTTCTCAAAGTTCTTGCATTTGGTTTCATCTGGTGCTGAAGCATACTGTTCCTGATAGAACTCACCAGCCAGCTCGTCGTTCCAGTCCAGTCGATAGAGGAATGTGTTAATCTTCACGGAGAAGCCCTTAAGACTCTCTGCGATTTTTCCCAAATTGTCACCTAAGTCACTGAAGCTGTTGCTACCTGTTACGATAGAGGCAGCAGCACCTAATACCTTAAAGATACCTCCAACGACCTTAGACTTCTGACCCTTATCGACGTAGCGAATGTCATTCACCAATACGAAAGTGTTGCCTATGAGCTCCTCACCGGCATCCTGCAACATCGCCATGCCTCGGGCTGAACGGGTGGCGAGTTGCTTGTCAAACTCATTAGCGTTGTACAAACCGCGTTCTTTCACCAGCTCCATGTCACACTGTCCTGTGAAGAAGTCACGGTTGAACCATCTGCCGACCAGACGACTGGCAATCTTATTCTTCTCCAGGAAGTCGGTCACAGTAGCATTCTCCTGCTCTTTTTTTGCACCTGCCAGCTTTTTATCCATATTGACCACCTTCACACTCAGGTTATGATCATTGAACTTGTCGGGCACGGGTATCTGGAGGAAAGCCTCCTTGATTTCCTTGGCAAACTGCTGGTCAGTATGATTAATCATCAAGGAATAGATAGAGCTGCGACGATATTTCTGCGCATCTTCCTGTGCAAATGCAGTCATCAATGAAACTGCTAATATGCTTAAAACAATATATCTTTTCATAATTTTCCTCATTTAAATATTAGTAATTCCATTCTTCTTCACCGATTACTTCATCCAGTGGATATGAGCGATTCTCTTGGGTAATCTCCAACAAAAGGTTCTTGGATTCCATCTTCGTCAAGGGCTTATTGCCATGAGCCTTCATATACGCTCTCACTCTGTCTTGGTAAATGCTATTTGTAATTGGCTGATCAAACAAGACATTGTCATTCTCGTCAATGAGTATTCCATAATAACCTATTTTCTCAGAGGGTTTCAACGCGCTGATAGTAGTCAGTGGTGTGAAAGGCTCAAAAAACAGACATTTATTAAGCAGATTGTCTGCTGGCGTGAATCCATAGGGAGTCACCATGGCGATTCCGTCCTTAAAGTTGTTTACATACTTATATCCTTTACCTGACTCATGTGCCTTACTTATATTATAATGGTAAAAGAGTGAGTCTGCTTTCTTCACCCAGATTTCATTTGCATTGCGCTCTTCGGTGAAACCAATTTCTTCATAAGCTACAGGTATCAACTCCTTACCATTAGCGTCAATCATACCAAACTTCTTGTCTTTCTTAACCTTCATGAGATCGTAGTTGTTGAACCAAACTTCATCATATTCATCAAATGACACAATGACATTGCCGGAACGGTTGACGACACCCCATTTTCCATCCTTTTGAACATTAAAGACCTCCTTGTCACCAGCCTGTGCTGGGAATCCCATGTCTGTGTAACTGCCAGAAAGAGCGGCTATGTCATTGTTGTCTTCGTCAAAGACATCATAGATACCCGACTCGTTCTTTGCTCCCCACAGGTTCGTGTGGACACTGTGGACAATACCTGTATATCCTTTACGAAGCACTTGTCCTGACTTATCGATAAACGACCATACTGTTGAGGAGTTCACAGGAGCAATGCCACCAACAAAGTCACCATGCGTCCAAGTGACGGTCTGATTTGCGGCAAGCGTAAAGTTTGTCGCATTAATCGCCTTCTCGTTACTCAGGTCATAATAGCCACCAGCTATCTCCGTACTTTTTTTCGAAGACTTGAATTTATAGGTCCTTACCATATTGCTCTGAGGTTTCATAACAAAAGTGTAAGTACCTTCCTTTATCAAAATCTTACCACTGCCGTCCATCAGACCACCAGAAGCGAGGTGCTCTCCTTGGAGAGGGAAATAACCCACTTTACCATAGCAGAGATAACTGCAGTCAGTGACCAACGTGTCATTTACATAATGAGGAACATAGTTGGCAGCATAGCCCTCATAGTAAATATTCTTGCCCTTGCAGTCCAAAGAAAACTCCCAGAGCCCCTTGTACTCTGCAGGAATAAGAATATTACCCTTAGCGTCAATAATACCATACTTGGCATTACTCATATACGTTTTCTTTTCATGCTGGGCAGCTTTTCCTCCTTTGGCTATCATAGCCTTCCCATAGCAGTTGGTGGGGGTTATCATCGAATACTCGGGCTTCAGTACTATCTCACCACTGGTGGATGCCAAACCAAGGTCTTTTCCATTCTTAATAAGGTATAAGTCATTCCATTTGGAAATGTTATCATACTTCAAAGATAACACAACCTTACCTGTCGCATCAATGATACCGTACTTGTCGGACTTACTAACGATGGCATAGCCGTTCTCGAAGGGATAAGCACCTTCGTACTGGCATTTGATAACCTCGTTGCCCTGTGCGTCAACAAAACCCACTTTACCTTTCTCATTCACACTAATTTTCAGGTCCTGCGCCTTTACGACTGTGGCGAAGAACACAATTGTCAGACAAAGTAACTTGTTTAATTTCATAGTTTTTCTCGGTTTAGCCTGTTGTCCCATATTCGGCTCTTCGTTAATAGTTATTGGTATTATCAACCTCACAAAAAGGTGGGGACTCTACTCTTTCTCCGCCTATTTTCTTCGGAAGGAAAAATCTGTGTTCGTAGACACCTGTTTAATGAGTATTGAAGCCTCTCACGCTGTTGAGAGTCTTTTGCAAAGATAAAAATTTTATTAAAATAAAACAAGATTTTTGAAGGCTATTTTCCTCCCTTATAGTCGCTGTAGCGTGCTGAAATGAAACATTTTATCCCTTTTATTCTCATAATTTTGTATCTTATCGGCGATTTTTCCCTTTTAAACGAAAAAAATGCCCTCTGCACCCAAGGAGGTCTGTTGGAGCAATTTCTACCTTAATACTGTTCTTAAGACACACCTCTACTATGCTACTTGTGTATAAATATGCCATTCTTGCGCAGCATTTATGTTTTTAGCAAGCCATGGAATTGAAATTATTTATTTTTGGTAATTTTTTTTGGTAATTTGCGTAAATATTGTATCTTTGCCGTATAAATGCGCGTGTTATGAATACAAATATCAATCCTTTCATTGTTTCAGGGAAAATAGCCCCTCCGTATTTCTGCGATAGGCAGAAAGCGACACGTTGGAGAAAGCACTCAGCAACCAACTGAATGTGGTGCTGACATCACCGCGCCGTATGGGTAAAACTGCGTTGGTTAGCTATGTATTCGACAAACCTTCCATTGCTGGTGAGTATGTCACTATCACCATTGACATCCTACACACAACGACATTCCGTGAGTTTATTATGACTTTCGGTACTGCCGTATTTGATGCCGTGGCATCTCGGAGTGACCGTTGGCGAAAACTCTTTGTGACAGTACTGAAGTCGCTGAGTACTAGTTTTGGCTATGACCCTGTACAGAATACGCCGACGTTTGATGTGAAACTGGGAGATATCTTGCGACCGGAATACACATTGGGCGAGATTTGTGAGTATCTTGAGAAGGTGGACAAGCGTTGCTTAGTGGTGATTGATGAGTTCCAGCAGATTACGCGTTATCCGGAGAAGAACACAGAAGCACTGCTGCGCACGCATATTCAGAAGTTGTCGAACGTCAACTTTGTCTTTTCTGGCAGTCGACGTAGACTGATTATTGAAAGATGCCTATGCCGACACACAGGAAGGAGCAGTATGTAATACCATCTGCATAAAAGAGCTAATCAACAGTTATATTGAGGAAAACGATGCACATTTGCGCGAGCAATTGTCGTTTATCACTGAAGCACAGAAGGAACTGCTCTATGCCGTCCATGCTGAAGGACATGTGCAAAGTATTACATCGTCGACCTTCAACAAAAAGCACCGATTGCGTTCTCCCTGTTCAACGCAGACTGCTGCATTGAAACTGCTGGAATACGATATGTAACCCGTCAGGAGAAGGTCTACTCGCTGTCAGATCCTCTGTTGAGCCTCTGGTTAGACCGTCGTTGAACAAATAAATTCCCTCTTATCGCAAATTTCTGGCTAAGTAACGATGTTTCATCCGCCTTAGGGGGAATCTTCATCATACGGCTGTTGCAAAACGCATAAATTTTCTCTATCTTTGCAACTGTTACTAACCCATTAAATACTTAAAGCTATGAGGAAAATAATTTCAATGATGATGATGGCTACAATAGCCGTCTTTGTAAGTTGTGGTGGCGATGATGCTACTTCGGCTGGAGGTTCTGGTGGCGATAAGCCGAGTGGTAACTCCAGCGTGGGGGCTTGGTACACGCAGTCGGGAAGTTATATGCTGGTGTGGGACTTTGCTAATAATGGCACCGTGACACTTCATATGTATGAAATCTATGGTGACATTTATTACAAAACGCAAGGCACTGGTACGTATTCAAAAAAAGACAATGCCCTCAGTATGACCATTGCCGGTACTTCAGCAACGGCAACGATTGTTGATGACGTGATGCACATGAACGATGCCGAAATCGGCAACTATCAGCTTAAGAAAGTCACTACCTCCGTGCAGAGTAGCATCAATACGATGGAGACTTATTTTGACAATCTGCAGAAACAAGTTGTCAACGAGTGGTACTCCTATAGTGACTATTATAATGATTACGATGTCATTAAGTTTGAATCTTCTGGTAAGGGAGCGATAACTACCTATACGAGCTATAATACCAGTACGCACACATCGTTTTCCTGGACGCGCGGTGGCATGATAACGATTACGCATACTGACGGCACAAAAGAACAATATAAGTTTAATCTCAAAGAGGGCGTACTGAATATCCTTCTCACATACGAAGATACAGAATATACGATTACTTACAAGTCCATGACTGATGAGATTCGCCAGAAGATAGAGGATTTGCAGAAAACTCCAACATTGCAGGCAGGTACTTATGTGGAGAAGAACCCGGACGTGAAGGAGTATTTCATGGTTGAGATTGACGGTAATGATATGGAGGAGTTTGTTGTCAATTACGGTAAGAAGCGAAAGCTGATAGAAGGCAAGTTTACTATCACCGGCAATCAGATGACCATCGAGGGAGCCGACACGAATGGCGATGGAGTGGTGAACGACAATGACAAGGTGACCATCGCCATCAATGGTAATGAGGTAACTGTCGGCAAT
>OCVV012840028.1_pt1 | contig 23123 bp, 16 predicted proteins | sample 1539721 | NCBI WGS metagenome assembly OCVV01 (sample SAMN02144230, study PRJEB22623) | gut metagenome | biome: sheep rumen | host: Ovis aries | place: New Zealand
ATTTAGAGGTATTTCAAAGTTACAACAATTCTTGCAAATAAGCAAGAAAACGTTCTCTTTTTTTATGTCTGTGAATAATTCAGGTTAGAGTCGGTTTGTGCCATTGCAGAATTGCTCAACAAGAGCATAAAAGCCATGAAACTCAAGAAGTGAATCTTTTTCATCAACTGATTATTTGTAAAAAAAGGGTTGTATAATGCTTCTCAAACACATTATTTGTTTGATTTCGGGTGCAAAATTAGTAGTTTTGAGGAACATTGGCAAAAAAAGCGCCTTCTTTTTTCAGCCCGAAGACAATCTCAGCACAATCACAGATTCCAGTCGAACCAACACCATTGAATTTGATTCATTGCCCCCAAATACGAACGTGCAAAGTAATTTCCAAACAATAACAAAACCCTTTATAACACACGCCATGTCATAACGAGCCTTCGTTTTCAATTCAACGAACGCTCAACGCAACTCAAACGAACGCTCGTCAAAAGCAAAACGAACGCTCAATGAAAAAGTCAATCCCCAATCGAATAAATGAAGAATGAAAAATGAAAAATGAAGAATGAAGAATGAAGAATGAAGAATGAAGAATGGAAATTACTCTACGACAAAGGAAAGCACATTCTTCATTCGGAGCGAAGCGACCATTCTTCATTCTTCATTCTCCATTTCATTCACTCCCAGGCTTCCAAATCGTTGGCAATGTCGGGCATTTGGGTACGATGGAACTGGGGGTCGCGAACTCCGTCATGCTTCTGACGACGGTAATCGTCTAAGAGACGGAAAGCATATTTTCCCAAGAGGATGATGGCAACGAGGTTGCAGGCGGTGAGTAGTGCCATGCAGAGGTCGCCAATCGCCCAAACGGTTTCGAGGCTTGCCAAAGAGCCGAAAAGTACGAAGATGCCTCCCGAAAAGATGCGAAAACAGATGATGGCTCGCTGGGTGTTCTTCTCGGAGCATCGGGAACGCAATGAGAGGTAGCGCACATTGGCTTCGCCATAGTAGTAATTGCCAATGATACTGCTGAAGGCAAAAAGGAAAATGGCAATGGCGATGAAGACGGGACCGACGGAGCCGACTTCACGTTGAAGGGCTGACTGGGTGAGATTGATGCCCTGGAGGGACGTGTCGGTGTAGAGTCCGCTGATGAGAATGATGAATGCTGTGCAGGAGCAGACCAAGAGCGTGTCGGTGAAAACGCCCAACGCCTGAATGAGTCCTTGCTTGACTGGATGAGAAACGTGGGCTGTGGCTGCTACGTTAGGCGCACTACCCTCGCCTGCCTCGTTACTGAAAAGTCCGCGCTTGATGCCGTTCATGATGGCTGCTCCTAATCCACCTCCAACCATTGGCCCTACACCAAAGGCATTGCTGACAATGATGCGAAGCACGTCGGGAAGCAGGGAAATGTTCATGATGACGATGACGACGGCGAGGATAAAGTAGCCAATCGCCATGATGGGAACGATGACGCTGCTCACTCGGGCGATGCGATGGATGCCACCGAAGACAATCAGAAGGGAAAGGAGTGTGAGGGCGATGCCGCTGGTGAGCGGTGTGATGCCAAATGCCTGATGAAGTGCGCCGCTGATGGTGTTGGACTGGACGGAATTGTATGCCAGTCCGAAGGTGATGGTGATGAGGATGGCAAAGAGGACAGACATCCAACGACCGAGGCGAAGTGAATGGTGAAAAGAGAACAGTGAGAAATGGACTTCGCGCAAACCTTTATCAATATAGTAGGCTGGACCTCCGATGAAATGGCCGTCGTGAGGGTGCTTGTAGAGTTGCGCAAGGGTGGACTCGACGAATGCCGTGGCACTGCCCATGAGGGCGATGACCCACATCCAGAACACGGCTCCTGGTCCTCCGATGGAAATGGCTGTCGCCACTCCTGCGAGGTTGCCTGTTCCCACGCGGGTGGCAACAGACACGGCAAATGCCTGGAAGGAGGAAATCTTCTTTCCGTGCTTTCCCTTGTTGGGCGTATCGAGCAAGAGTCGTAACATTTCGGGAATCATGCGGAACTGCACGAATCGGCATTTCCACGTGAACCACAAACCACAGGCTATGAGTACGCCGATGAGAATGTAGGTCCAAAGCCAGTCTATGATTGTTTGTAACATCGGATTAGGGGATAATTATTAGTTTTTTGAACCACAGATTGCACTGATGAACACAGATTACGCTTGAAAAAACATCGCACTGAAGTGCTTGATTATCTGATTTACCTGATTATCTTCATTCCTGTGTTCGGCGTTTTTCCGCCGAATCTACATGTTTCAATCTTCTTGCTCATTTAATCAGATAATAGAGGATGGAGGAATTTTTGCGGGTGAGGATACGACGGGAGACACGACGGAGTTGTTCTGCCGTGATGCTGCAATAAGTTGGCACATCGTCATGGATGAGATTGGCATCACCCAGCATCTCGAAATAGGCAAGACGCTCGGCACGCTGGGTGTAGTCGGTGCATTGCATGGCAGCAGAAGCTTCGTACTTGTTCTTGAGTTTTTGCAACTCCTCATCGGGGATGCACTCACGGCGCAAAAGGTCGAGTTCTGCCCATACGGCTGATTCTGCTTCGTGCATATCAACACCTTCTGCTGGTATGCCCTCAATAATGAGTTGACCTGAGTCGATGCGCCCTGACACGTAAGCATCAAGGGAGAGGAACATACGCTTTCCTTCCACCAAACGACGCCAAAAACGTGCTGACCGACCATTGGCAAGCACGTCGCTAATCATGTCGCAAGCAGGGAAGTCGGGATGCATCCGTGGAGGAAGGTGAAAAGCCATGACAAGCACAGGGTTGGGCACAGGTCGGTGTACGGTGCGACGACGCTGGCGTTGCTGTGGCGGTTCGGGTACGATGTCTATCAGGGGTTGTGGTTGCGAAGGGATGGAACCATACCACTTGGAGGTGAGACGAAGTGCATCGTCCCAAGTGATGTTTCCCGTGATGGCAAGGATGACGTTGGCTGGATGGTAGTATGTGTGGAAGAAGTCTTTCACTTCGGTCATCGTGGCATCGGCAATGTGACTGAGATGGAGACCGATGGTGGGCCAACGGTAAGGGTGCTGCTTGTAGCAGAGAGCTGCAAGGAGATGGGAAATGTCGCCGTAGGGTTGGTTGATGTAGTTGAGTTTGAATTCTTCCATCACTACTTTTCGCTGAACCTCAAGCGATTGCGGAGTGAACGCAAGGGAAAGCATACGGTCGCTTTCGAGCCAAAAGGCAGTCTCGACATTCTGCCGTGGAATGATGGTGTAGTAGTTGGTAAAGTCGTTGGTGGTATAGGCGTTGTTCTCACCACAAGCATTTTGGAGCGGCACATCGAAGTTGGGAATATGGACGGAGCCTCCAAACATGAGGTGCTCGAAGAGATGGGCAAATCCCGTGTGGTTGGGCGACTCATTGCGCGAGCCCACTTTGAAGAGCGTGTTGAGACACACCATCTGGGTGGAAGCATCGAAGGAATGTACGAGCCGCAGACCGTTGGGAAGCGTATGGGCGTTGATTTCCATAGAAAAAAGCGAATTTCTTGCAAAGTTAATGGAAAAACTCGGAAAAAGGGCAATAAGTTCCTACGTTTTTTCGTTATAAAAAAGATGCAATTTGCGCGCATCGGCTATTAAAAAGAAACTACGTTTTGAAGAACCTGAAATATAGACTCCTTTATTTGTTGTTAGGCATCGCACTCGTTGCTATGGCTGCTCCTACACTGACTTCCGACCTCTTGACAGTGGACACGGAGGGATGGAGGATTGAAAGCCTCACCCCCAACCCCTCTCCAAAGGGCGAGGGGAGTGGAATGAAGAATGAGAAATACTCTTCTCCACTTCAAGCTAACTCACATCCTTCATTACCCCTGCTGCCACCCGACTCGCTGGCTCGAAAAGTGAAGAAAACGGACTATCCTCATGGCGACCGTCCGAAAGATTATCCTTACGACTTGAATGACCCCGACAACCTGAAGCCCGAAGTGGGTGAATGGGACGAGAAACTGGGCATGTACCGCGTGGGTGCAAAACTGGGTGACAACTTCCTCTCTGCACCTTACTTGATGAGCGCCGAGGAGTACATGAAATGGACGGAGCGTCAGGGCATGGAATCATACTTCCGCGACCGCAACGACTCGCTCTTCGTGAGAAAAGGAAAGGAGAAGTTCGACTTCACGAACATGCACTTCGACTTAGGTCCAGCAGAAAAGATTTTCGGTCCTGGCGGTGTGCAAATCAAGTCGCAAGGTTCGGCAGAACTGAAATTCGGTTACAACTACAAGTTCACTGACAACCCATCCCTGTCGGAACGCAACCGCAAGGTGTCAAGCTTCGAGTTCGATGAGAAAATCAACCTCTCGATGAATGCGAAGGTGGGTGACAAGATGGACTTCAACATCAACTACAACACGGATGCCACCTTCGATTTCGACTCGAAGAACCTGAAACTGCAATACGAAGGTAAGGAGGACGAAATCGTGAAACTGATTGAAGCGGGTAACATTTCGTTTCCATCCAACAACTCGCTCGTGACGGGTGCCTCCACACTGTTCGGTATCCGCACCGACTTGCAGTTTGGAAAACTCAACTTGCAGACTGTAGTCAGCCAGAAGAAGTCGAGTTCGAAAAGCGTTGGTTCTCAAGGCGGAAGCCAGCTCACACCGTTCGACATTCAGGCATACGACTACGATGAAAACCGCCACTTCTTCCTCGCCCATTACTTCCGCGACAACTACAATGCGGCTTGTGCCACGCTGCCAACCGTAACGAGCGGTGTGACCATCAACCGCGTGGAGATTTGGGTGACAAACACATCGGGACACACGGAAAACACAAGAAACATCATCGGCCTGGTGGATTTGGGCGAAGGCACAAGAATCAGCAACAAGAACTGGCGAAGCTCTGGCTCAAGATTTCCACAGAACAATGCCAACGACCTCTACTCTATCATTCTGAGCGACTATGCCGAAGCACGCGTCATCGACCAGACCAGCACGGCACTCGATGGCATTATGGAGGGTGGTGTGGATTATGAAAAAATTGAGAATGCTCGTCTGCTCAGCTCTTCGGAATACACGCTGAACAGTCATCTGGGTTACGTGTCGCTGAAAACCACCATGCAACCCAATCAGGTGCTTGCCATCGCCTTCGAATACACTGCTGGAGGAACAACTTACCAAGTGGGTGAATTCTCAGCCGACGTGAAAGATTCGGAGAAGGCATTGCTCGTGAAACTGCTGAAGAACACGAACAACTCGCCTCGCATGGGCAACTGGGACCTGATGATGAAGAATGTGTATGCGCTGAGGGCGCAGTCTGTGCAGAAAGAGAAATTCAAGCTCGACGTGAAGTACCTGAGTGATACGACGGGTGTGAACCTGAACTATCTGCCCGAAGAGCCTTGGAAACAGACCACGCTGCTGAAGATGATGAATTTGGACCGTTTGGACGATAACAACAAAACGAATCCGAACGGCAAGTTCGACTTCATTGAAAACTACACGGTGCAACCAAGCCAGGGACGTATTATCTTCCCTGTTGTTGAACCATTCGGCGACTGGCTACGTCAGCAGATTGGCAACGATGCCATTGCCAACAAATACTGCTACGACGAGTTGTACGACTCAACAAAAGTCGTGGCAAAGCAAGTGTCGGAAAAGAACAAGTTTTCACTCGTTGGAGAATACAAAGGTTCAAGCAGTGGAGAAATCGACCTCGGTTCGATGAACATTCCTCAAGGTTCAGTGAAGGTGACGGCAGGCGGTGTGGAACTGATTGAAGGAACTGACTACGAAGTGGATTACACGCTGGGAAAAGTGACCATTCTGAACCAGAGCATCCTCGATGCAGGAACCAACGTGAGCGCCACCTTTGAAAGCACATCGGAATACAGCATGATGCGCAAGACGATGCTGGGTGTGAACTGGACCTACGACTTCACCAAGAACTTCCAACTGGGTGGTACATTCATGCGCCTCACAGAGAAAGCCCTCACCACAAAGGTCGGCATGGGTAGCGAACCGCTCAACAACACCATCTGGGGACTGAACCTAAACTGGAAGCAGCAATCGCAATGGCTGACAAATGTGCTCGACAAGATTCCTCTCATTGACGTGACACAGCCTTCGAGCATCTCGCTCTCGGCAGAGATGGCTCAACTCATAGCGGGAGAAGCCAAAGGTGTGCAGGGCAGAGCCTCGTACATCGATGACTTCGAATCAACCAAGAGTGGCATTGACCAAAGCAGCCCACAGGCGTGGATGCTTGCCTCCACGCCGTCTGAAATGCAGTATAGCAACTTGTCGAACGACGTGAAATATGGTTACAACCGTGCGCTCCTGGCATGGTACAATATCGACCCTTTGTTCACACGCCGAAATTCGTCGCTCACACCAGGACACCTGAAAGGCGACCTCCACCAGCTCTCCAACCACTATGTGCGTGAGGTGTATATCCGAGAAGTATATCCTAATAAAGACGTGAATCAGGGAGAGAGCAACACGCTGCCTATTCTCAACGTGGCTTACTATCCAAACGAACGTGGTCCTTACAACTTGGACACCGACGTGGATCAGCGCGGACGACTCAACAATCCATCGAAGCGCTGGGGCGGCATGATGCGCAAACTCGACACAAGCGACTTCGAAACAGCCAACGTGCAATACATTGAGTTCTGGCTGCTCGACCCATTCATCTACAGTCGCGACAAGATGGGCAACTACGGTGGCGACTTCTACATCAACTTGGGCGACGTGAGCGAGGATGTGTTGAAGGACGGAAAGAAATTCTACGAGAGCGGTATGCCAGTGAACGGTACGAACTATTTGGAAACCACTTGGGGACGAGTGCCAAACGCAAAGAGTGTGGTATATTCCTTCTCGACAGAGAGTGGCGCACGACAGAAGCAGGATATTGGTCTGAACGGATTAGCAGATGCTGACGAACGCAACTATGGCATCTACTCCGACTATCTGGCTGCCATCAAGAGCAAGGTGGATGCCGATGTTTACGACTCTCTCTACAACGACCCTGCAGGCGACGACTACCACTTCTTCCGTGGCACGGACTACGATGAGAAGAAGGCCAGCATCTTGGAACGCTACAAGCGCATCAACGGTGTGGAAGGCAACTCGCCTAACTCCAGCGACAGTGGCGAAAGCTATTCGACAGCCTACAAGACCACTCCCGACGTGGAGGACGTGAACCAGGACTACACGATGAACGAATACGAGAACTATTTCCGCTACAAGGTATCGATTCGTCCTGAAGACCTCGTCGTGGGCCATAACTTCATTGTGGATGCCAGAAAGACCAATGTAAAACTGCGCAACGACTCGACGGAAGAAGCTACATGGTACCAGTTCCGCATCCCTGTTGACCAATATGAGAAGAAGGAAGGAAGCATCAACGACTTCTCCAGCATCCGCTTCATGCGTATGTATCTGACCAACTTCGAACAGCCTATCATATTGCGTTTCGCCAGCCTCGACCTCGTGCGTGGAGAATGGCGCAACTACACACAACCGCTCTTCACTGGCGAACAGCCAAGCGTGTCGGGAACTGTGCGCACTGCCGCTGTGAACATCGAAGAGAACAACGACAAGACTCCTGTGAACTACGTGTTGCCTCCAGGCATCAGCCGTGTCACTGACCCAAATCAATCGCAAATCACTCAAGAAAACGAGCAAGCACTCTCCATCATCGTCGAAAACCTTTCTTCGGGCGATGCTCGCGGTGTGTATAAGACCATGAACCTCGACCTCCGCAAGTACAAGCACTTGCAGATGTTCATTCATGCCAACGCCCTCGAAAACGACAAGAGCTTGCAGGACAACCAGATGAGTGCATTCATCCGCTTGGGTAGCGACAACAAGAGCAACTACTACGAATACGAAGTGCCACTGAAACTCACACCAGAAGGCAGATACGACACCTACACCACGGAAGGTTGTGTGGCAGTTTGGCCTGAAGAAAACATGGTTGACATCGACTTCGAGCTCCTCACCAATGCCAAACATGAGCGCAACAAAGCCCGTAACAGCGGTGAAGCCAGCTATACCAAACTCTTCTCCGTTTACGATGAAAACCGACCTAACAACAAGATTAGTGTGATGGGTAATCCATCGTTGGGCGAAATCAAGACCGTGATGATTGGTGTGAGAAACAACGGACGACGCACGGGTTCGGTGGAAGTGTGGGTGAACGAATTGCGTATGCAAGGCTACAACAACGAAGGAGGATGGGCAGCACAAGGAAACATGAATGTGCAACTGTCCGACTTGGGTAGCGTGAACGTCACAGGACATATAGAAACAGCTGGTTTCGGTGGACTGGAACAAGGCGTATCACAGCGAAGCGACAAGAACCAATACGAGTGGAGCATCACCACCAACTTCGAATTGGGCAAGCTCTTCCCTGTGAAGTGGAAGATGCACCTCCCACTTTACTACTCCTATAGCTGGCAGCGCATTTCGCCTAAATACAATCCTTTCGACACCGATATGCTCCTGAAGGATGCACTCGACGAATTGGAAGGCGCAGCACGCGACTCTCTGAAATCCATCACAGAAACTCTGACAAAGAACAAGAACTTCTCGCTCACGAACTGGAAATCCAACTACCAGAGTCGTAAGCCTATGCCATTCGACCCAGCCAACTTCTCGCTCACTTATTCCCACAGCAAACGCTTGAAAGAAGGCGAAACCATCGTCTATGAAAACGACGAGAACTGGAAAGGAAACTTATCTTACAACTATTCTCCAAAGTACAAGACATGGGAGCCGTTCAAGAAGATGAAGGGCAAGTCCAAGTGGCTTGACATTATCAAGGCTCAGAACCTCAACTACCTGCCGCAAAGTTTCTCGTTCAACACCGACATCCTGCGCAGTTACTACGAACTGCAAGAGCGCGATATTGATGCAGGAACAAAACTTCCTGTCACGTTCTCCGAACAATTCCTCTGGAATCGCGACCTCTCCATTCGCTGGGACATCTTCAAGTCGCTCAAGCTCTCGTGGACATCTGCCACTCACGCAGAAATCGAAGAACCTTACGTGGTCATCAACAAGAGCCTCTACCCTGACGAGTACTCAGCATGGAAAGACTCTGTGCGCCACAGCATCTTGTCCTTCGGACGACCTCTCACCTACAACAGCACATTCAACGGCAGCTACCAGTTACCATTGAGCAAGATTCCAGCCCTCGACTGGATTAGCGCTGACGGTTCTTACAACTCCACCTACGGATGGACTCGCGGAACGAAACTTGAAAGCGGCAAGTCGCTCGGACACACCGCTGTGAGTACACGCAACATCAGCATCAACGGAAAAATCAACTTCGAGACGCTCTACAAGAAATCAAAATTCTTGGAAGAGACCAACAAGCGATTCTCAGGCAGTTCCCGTCAGACAAAATCAAGGACCACAGCCAGCAAGAACTCAAAAAATGCCAAGGACGCCAAGGACGGAAAAGATGACAAGAACGCCAAGGGCACAAAGAATGCCAAGGACGCAAAGGGTTCGAAAGCTGACGAAAAGAAGAGCAAGGGCTTCACAAAGGAAGTGGTGCTGAACGACAGCGCCGACGTGGAACTCAAGCACGGACAGAACTCCAAGCGCATCGTAGTTCGCGCCAAGACAAAGGAGGGCAAGACCTACGATTTGAAATATAAGAAGGTGGATGCCAACACCATCAGAATCAAGAACCATGACTCCACTACCGTTGAAGTGTTCGTGACAGCCAAACCAAAGCTGGAGGAAAAGGGATGGTATAAGACAGCGCAAGTAATTGCTCGCGGACTGATGCTGATTCGTAACGCCAGCTTCTCATATCGCAACACCTACGCTTTGACCCTCCCTGGATTTGCCACAGAAGTGGGTGACGCTTTCGGACAGAAACGAGTTGGCGGAATGCTCTCGCCAGGTCTCGACTTCGCATTCGGTGCCATAGGCAACGGCTACATCGAGAAAGCTGCCAGAAACGGCTGGCTCATGCAGAACGACGCCAGCATCACCACTCCTGCCACCACTGCCGCCATGGAAGACCTTCAGCTGCGCATGACTCTCGAACCAGTCCGCGACCTGAAGATTGACCTCAACGCATCCCAAAGAAGGAACAAGACACGCAGCGTGCAGTTCATGTATCAAGGAATGCCAACCACACAGAGCGGTAGCTTCGAAATGACTGTCATCACAGCCAAGACTGCATTCAAGAGCTCAGGCAACATCAACAACGACTACCACTCCGATACATTCAGCAAATTCATTGAAAACATCCAAACCATCCATCAGCGCGTAGAAGCACAGTATGAGGGAACCACCTACCCTGCTGGTGCAGGCGATTTGGCAGGGAAGCCTTTCAACCGAGAGAATGGAGGCGTAGATAACTATTCAGCCGACGTGCTCATCCCAGCCTTCCTCTCTGCCTACTCAGGCGGAAACGCATCAAAGCAGAGCCTCTCCATCTTCCCTGCTCTTACAAAGATGATGCCAAACTGGAAAATCACCTACAGCGGATTGACAAAACTGCCATGGTTTGCCGACCGCTTCAAGAGCTTCAACGTGAACCACGCTTACAAGAGCATCTACTCCGTAGGCTCCTACAACACGTTCAACTCATGGATGGAATACATGGGCGACCTCGGTTTCGTGAAGAATGTCACCACTGGCAACCCTGTGCCAAGCAGCATGTACAACGTCTCGACTGTCAGCATCAACGAATCCTTCTCGCCACTCATCGGTGTCGATATGACGTTCAACAACGGGCTGACCACCAAGTTCGAATACAAGAAGACGCGCGTGCTCAACCTCTCGATGACATCCGTTTCGCTCACCGAGAATTTCTCCGACGACATCGTTGTGGGATTCGGCTACAAAATCAAAGACATCAATCTCTTTGGTGCAAAGAACATACAGAATCCTGAAAAGTCGAAGAAGAACAAAAAGAGCAAGAAGGGCAAGAACGCAAAAGAGGACGACTCGAAGTCAAACACCAACAACAGGTCAAGGTCCAGCAACACCCGAACCGTGAGCCACGACCTCAACCTGCGTGCCGACTTCTCCTATCGTATGCAGAATTCCCTCAACCGAAACATCCAGACACTCATCACAACGGCAACGAATGGAACAACCGCCTACAAGTTGGCCCTTGCAGCCGACTACACCTTCTCGCGCCTGCTCACCATGAGTGCCTACATGGACTGGCAGAAGAACGTGCCACTCGTTTCCACATCATCTTATCCAACAACGACTGCCGACTTCGGCATCTCAGTGAAATTCTCACTCACACGTTGATGAATCCATCAAAACAAGTTAGCGAAGCCATCGAACAGAAGCAATGGGACAAGCTCCCGCTTCTGTTCAATGCCCTGTCGAATGCACAATTCCGACGGACAGAGAGCCATCTGCGACAAACAGTGCTTCCCAAGCTGAAAAACGACGATTTCTGGGAAACACTCTATCACCTTATTATATATAGACCGCAGGCATTCCTCTCTGGCATTCTCGCCATCGAGCATCTGGCAAAAGACGGCACCCTCTCTTACGACAACGACGGAGCCCAACTGCTGGCAGCCTCCATCGATGCCACCCAAGTGCAGAAAATCGTCAGCATGGCAGTACCCAAACTCGTCACCGAAGAACAGGTGTTGGGCATCTTCGAACTCTTCCATTTCCACGACGAGAAGAAGCAAGTGGCAGTGCTCATCCAGACACACACTCCCCTCACCTACTACCACATCTTCCGCACACTCCAGCACATTCCCGACCATCGGGAACTCGCTCTGCGCACCTGTCGCTACATGCTGAAGAAAGGTGACGACATGTCGTTCAACATGGCAGCCATCCTCCGAGCCTATTTCGGACTGAACGAAATCACCCACCAGCTATCGCTGAAAATCGAGCCTTACGAACTATCCTACCTCGAAACATCCTACGAAAAATTCAAATATGCCCTCGAAGGCAAAAAACCAACCATTATATGAAAACATTCCTACTCTCAGCAGCATTTGCCCTCACAGCAACAATCGCTGCCCATGCACAAGAACAAAGTGAGTTCACACCCATCTATAAGTACCGCATCTGTTTGAAAGACAAGAAGGGAACTGAATTCTCCTTGAAGCATCCCGAGCAGTTCCTCTCGCAGAAATCCATCGAGCGACGCCGTCGTCAGAAACTGAAAGTGAACAAAACCGACCTGCCTGTCAGTCGCACCTATCTCAACGAGATACAGGCAACAGGCGTGAAAATTCTCTCCACCAGCAAATGGAACAACACTGTGCTCGTGCAGACTACCGACACGTCCCTCATCTCCCAAATCGCAGCACTCAAGTGCGTGACCAACACAAAGCGCGTAGCCATCTACACACGGCCAGAAAACAAAGACACCATCGACCGTTTCCAGCGCATCGTTCCCGATTCCGTACCACGCTACAAATCCCGCTCACAATACAACAACTATGCGAAATTCGACTCGCTCCAATCCATTTACGGACTGGCAACCCGCCAAATCGAGCAACTCAACGGAGCCCCTCTCCACGAGAAAGGCTACCGTGGCAAAGGCATGACCATCGCCATCATCGACGGCGGATTCTACAATGCCGACATCATCCCCATGCTCAAGAACGTCCGCATCCTCGGCACGAAAGACTTCGTGACACCAGGTGGCAACGTCTATGAAAACGAGTCGCATGGCATGATGGTACTCTCCTGCATGGCAACCAACACCCCCAACCTCTTCGTCGGCACCGCTCCCGAAGCATCCTACTGGCTTATCCGCAGCGAAGACGGCGACACAGAACAAATCGTGGAAGAAGACAACTGGGCAGCAGCCATCGAATTTGCCGACAGCGTAGGAGCCGACATAGTCAACACCTCCCTCGGCTATTCCATCCTCGACCGCAAAGAGGACAACGTGAAGTATTGGGAAATGGACGGACACCAGCACATCGCCTCCAACTCAGCATCCATGATGGCAAGCAAAGGCATGATACTCTGCAACTCAGCAGGAAACGAAGCCATGAAAGCATGGAAACTCATCAGCGTCCCAGCCGATGCCGACGACGTGCTCACCGTGGGCGCAGTCAATCCCCACGGAGTGAACACCCTCTTCTCCTCCCTCGGCAACACCTCCGACGGACGCATCAAGCCCGATGTCATGTCGCAAGGCGAATACTGCACCGTCATGAACGTGGATGGCACCATCACCCATGCCAACGGCACCAGCTTCGCCTCCCCTATCCTCTGCGGCATGGTAGCCTGCTACTGGCAAGCCAACCCAACCAAGACAGCCCACCAAATCATGGAAGAAATCCGTCAGCGTGGCAACAACGTGGAGCATCCCAACAACGTCTTCGGCTACGGCATCCCAGACTTCGGGAAATAAAACCGAACAACTTTCACATATCAAACAACCACTTAAGGGCTTTCAACCAAAAAAGGATGAAAGCTCTTCTTGTTTTTCATTAGTATAGAACAAAGTCATACCCTAACAACATTTTAGCAAAAAACAAACAGATTCTTTGCTCATTTCTGAAATGTTTTGTATTTTTGCCATCGGTTCGGGGGAGAAATCCCGAACAATAACAAAGCATTCGCTATTATTTCGCGTTCAGCCAAAAGCGTAGGAAACTTATTGGAAATAACAACGTACAGAAATAATATGTGATAGGTGTTCGGTATGGACATCTTTGGCATCTATAATAAAGCAATGCATTCACGCTATGGCGTGTTGCATTCTTGTTTAGATGTCTGAGGTTTCCATCCTACGCTGCCTCAAAGCTGAACGCAAATAAGGTGCATCACGCCTTTTTTGCGTCTTGGCGTGATTGATAGTTGGATGCATCTTCAACTATCAATCATTATGGCTAAGAGAATATTGGATACCGCAAAGACTGCGAAAAAAGATGAGTTCTATACCCAACTAACTGATATAGAACGCGAGTTGCAACACTATTGGCAACATTTTCGAGGAAAGACGGTCTTGTGTAATTGCGACGACCCTTACGAAAGCAACTTCTTCAAATACTTTGCTTTACGCTTTAATCAGTTAGGTTTGAAAAAACTGATTTGTACTTGCTATGATGGTTCTCCAGTAGCTGGAACCCAACTTTCACTATTTTCACTCGATGCTGAAGGAAACGAGAAAAGGACCGCTTACAAAGTGGAAATTACGGAAGTCAAAGACATGAATGGGGATGGTGCAGTAGATTTAACAGATGTGGAATATCTAATTAAAAACGACAAAAACGTTCTGTCTGTCCTGCGAGGCAATGGAGATTTCCGTTCTCATGAGTGTATCGAATTACTGAAACAAGCTGACATCGTGGTTACAAATCCACCATTCTCTTTATTTAGAGAATATATAGGGCAATTAATGGAGTACGAGAAGAACTTCCTAATAATAGGAAATGTAAACGCAATTACTTATAAAGATGTTTTTCCATTGATTAAAGAAAACAAATTGTGGTTCGGTCCAAGTATAACAAGTGGAGACCGAAAATTTAATGTACCAGAAAATTATCCTTTGAATGCAGCAGGTTGTGGAATAGACACTGATGGCAGAAGATATATTCGTGTAAAAGGTGTAAGATGGTTTACAAATCTCGATCATAATAAACGACATGAAATAATGGATTTAGTATGTCGTTATTCACCAGAGGAGTATCCTTCTTATGACAATTACAATGCAATAAACATCAATAAAACCCAAGATATTCCATGTGACTTTAATGGAATAATGGGTGTTCCTATTACTTTCTTAGACAAATACAATCCGGATCAGTTCGAGATTATAAAATTCCGAAAAGGGAACGATGATAAAGATTTGTGCATAAAAGGCAAATGCCCATATTTCAGAATCCTTATTCGCAACAAACACCCAAAATCCTTATGATGACGATTAATCAAATAAAAGTAACCGTGGGCGAAATCACCCGTGGTTATATAAACAATGACGAACAAGGCGTTCGTGGTTATGACGGACAACTTGACATTCGTCCACCCTATCAGCGCGAATTCATATACAGCGAGAAAGAGCAACAAGCAGTCATCAACACAGTACTCCTTGGATATCCACTGAATGTGATGTATTGGGTAAAACGGTCGGAAGGTGCCGAGTGCCCATACGAAGTGATGGATGGACAGCAACGCACCTTGTCACTATGTGAATATGTGGCAGGTAAATTCAGTTTCGATTTCAAAAACTTCTTCAATCAGCCCGAAGACGTCCAAAAGAAAATTCTCAACTATCCTTTGACCATCTATGTTTGTGAAGGCGAACCATCAGAGAAACTGGAATGGTTCAAAACCATCAACATTGCAGGAAAGGCACTAAATGAGCAAGAAATCAACAATGCCATCTATGCAGGTCCGTTTGTCAGCGATGCAAAACGCCATTTTTCGAAATCGAATTGTGGTGCTTATCGATTAGGCAAAGACTTAGTGAACGGAACACCTATCCGCCAAGATTTTCTCAAGAAAGCACTGGAATGGATGGCTGAACACGAAACACGCATGGGAAAACGACAGTCTGTAGTTGGTTATATGGCAGAACATCAGCACGACCCCAATGCAAACAACCTTTGGACATACTTCCAGAATGTGCTGAATTGGGCTATTACGAATTTTGAAATGAAAAAATTCAAGAAAATCATGAAGGGATTGGATTGGGCATTGCTTTACGACCGTTATCATCAAAAAACGCTAAACACAGCCGAAATGTGGAAGCAAATCTCAGCCCTGATGCTTGACGGCGAAATACAAAAACAGCAAGGCATCATCCCATACGTTCTCACTGGGGATGAACATTATCTTGATTTGCGTGCATTCCCCGAAGACATCAAAAATGCTGTATGGGAAAAGCAGAATCACATTTGTCCTCATTGCGGTAAGGAGTTCGACTTCGAATTCATGGAAGGTGACCACATCACTCCTTGGCGTGAAGGGGGCAGAACCGTCATCGAAAACTGCCAAATGCTTTGCAAAGAATGCAACCGAAGAAAAGGTTGCAAATAACAAATAATGAAGAATGTTCTATTCTTCCATTAGCGATTACTCTTTTCCATCTTATTATACATTGATGTAAAAAGACGCTGAAAGCGTCACCGCTCAGTAACCGAGGTGTGCGAAGCACCCCCGGATAGCAATGTATCGGCTCAATCGACTCTGAAGGAGTCGCCCATCTGTACTTGCAGGGGCACTCTTTTAGAGTGCATTTGCCTGCATACACACCCTCCGCAGGTCGTTCCCACCTACGGTTACTGAGCGATGACGCTTTCAGCGTCAACCTCCTGTCAATAATTTTTTTGACGATTTTCACGTGTTTATTGTCCCACAATCCGAAGAAAATCATTACATTTGCAAAAAAATGAATGAGTTATGGGCATTACGTTTGACAGCGAGGAAAAAATGTTTAGATTCGACTTTAAACATGATGGGGCTGAAGACATCATCTACTTGACTGGCAACGGCTATCAAGTGGAAGCATTTGGAAAGTGTTTCCACTATGGTTATGAGTTTACAGAACAAGTGGATGGAGCCGTGCGTAGCGCATTTATCAAGTACCTCAAATTCTCCGAGTCATTGCAAAACAATCCCGACTTAACCCAATTCATCAAGAAAGCTATAGACGAACTTGACAAACAAATCAACCTCTACAACTACGACCTTGTAGTCATGCCTGAGTCATCCAGCAAAGTCAATCAGTACATGTTGCGGTATATCTATCGTTTTGCCCAGCCTTCTCTTCACAAAATGGAACTCGTCAAAGCTTTGCCTTCCAGCATTTCTTTCGACATGGACGCATACGAGAAACAGTACCTTGACGATGTGCTTGAGAATGGTCGTCCGCGTTATACCCAAGCACAAAAGGAGGAGGTGAAAGCCTCCATCAATAAAATGATTGACCTCATCCACCAGAAGGACTATTTCACCATTGCCAAAGATGTGAAGAAAAGCCGCTTCCGTCCCTACATGATGCATTTCCTCAAGTTTGCCACCCCAGCAGACGAGGAATTATGCGCTTCCATTCGGCAACAAAACATCCTTATCATTGATGATGTCACCACCAGCGGTTCCACACTCAATGAGATTCTACGCACGCTCCGCATTCTGAACGAGGACAACGAAATCACGGTTTTCAGCCTCATCGGACGCAAAGACCTCATGGCTGAAGCGTAAATTTTGAAAGTTCTTCAACCTTAACCTTCCATACAGATGGTGGTTATCGTTATTGCTTTAATTATCATTTTTAATTTAGGAACAATGAAATAATAACTTGGTATAAATGACACGAGTTGTCTTAGGAAAGAAATTAGAAGATTACCGTCCTTGGACGCTTGGGGCAACGCTCCCAAGAATTATCATAATTACTCCAAAAAATTAGAGTTGTTTAAAACAAAATAACATTTTATTTCTGATTAAATTATTCTAATTATTCTAATTTCTTTCCTTAATATAATCGTACCAATTTTTTTAAAACAATTACTTAACAGATAACTGTAAAAAACATGGCTAAGAAGAAATCGAAAAAGAACAGTCAAGCACAGCAACCCATGTCTTCTGAGAGATTCCTGAAGGAAAAGGCAAGAGGACTGGAAATTGGCAAATGCTATGTTTCAGATGATATTAAGAACTACGGCGAAGGACACGTGGTGGTCACACGTCAGCATATAGGTGGAAAAATCAGTGCTGCATTCTTCCTTGTAGATGCTTATTGCGTAGGTGTGAAAGATTCATTCTATCGGCTACGCATGGACGAGTATGAATTTGAACTAATCTTCGACAAATTGCGTGGAACTGAACTCCATGAATGCAGCTACGAAGAAGCACACAACTGGATTTGGGGTGCCGTCGCCTTTGCAGAAGAAGCTGGCATCAAACCCGACAAGTCTTTCAACCTCACGCAATACATGTTGGAAGAGGACACGGACGAAGTGCCGCTGATAGAATACGAATTTGGCCGCAACGGGAAGCATTTCCTGGTTGCCCAAAGCCAATTCGAAGCCAGCCGCTATCTGCCTGCCATGAAAGCGCACTTGGGCGACAACTTCGATGTGACCATCAAGGAATGGGGACACTTAGACGATGACGACGATTTCGAGGAAGAAGACGATGATGACGATGACAGACCGCACAAACGTCAAGAAACTCAATACAGCTATCAGCACCCTTCATATCCTCAGAGCCTCCAAGTGGAGAACAAATGGGTTGCGACCGAACTTTGCAACCCTAAGAATGCCACCTATCTCGACGACCAACTGACGGACCGCATCTTGGCATTACCACACGACAGCTTGCGACGCGACCTGGAAAACCTCATCTTGTATTACACAGGGCAATCATGCAACGAACTGCCAGACGAAGACAGCAAGAATTTCAACGGAGTGATAGGAATCAGCACCATGTTGCTGGCAGAAGTGGGCAACGAGGACAGCAGCCTCGATGCAGTGCTGGAAGTGTTGCGACAGTCGCCTGATTTCTACGATTACCACATCGCCGACTCGGGAGAGGAAATCTTCGTACCGACGCTCTACAAACTGGGGCAGCACAAGCTGGACAAGCTCATGGATTTCATGAAAGAAGAAGGGCTTTACTCCTTCAGCAAAGTGCATGTATTCTCAGCTCTGAACCAGATTGCCATTCGCCAACCCGAACGAAGAAGCGAGGTGGTGGAATGGTATCGCCACATCATCCAATTCGCTCTTGAAACCGAACATCGCATTCAAATCCTCGACAACGTACTCTTGGCGATGATGATTGGTGGTCTGGTTGACTTCCAAGCCCAGGAATTGCAAGAAGATGTGTACACTCTCTACAAGGCAGGATATGTTGACAAGTCGTATTGCGGAGGGTACGAAATTTGGAAGAAGGACCTTCGGCATCCTGAAGAGTCTCTTTACGACCACTGCATACTGGACATCCACGAACGCTTCCATCAGCTAAAACAGCAATATTCTTAGTAACGGAGAGTGGAAAGTGAAAAAGCCTCACCCCCAGCCCCTCTCCAAAGGGCGAGGGGAGTGAAAACTAATAAACTCACAAACTTAAAATCTTAAAAACTCAATTAATATCCGCTATTGGGGACTGGCATACGCAACGAGCCTTCGTTTGCGGTCGGACGAACGTTCGTTGCAATTACAACGAGCGTTCGAAGAAACGAAAACGAACGCTCAACGTTTCTTTTAAGTCTTAATCTTATTTTATATCTTTTCTTTTGGAATCTCTTACCCTCTACGAACTCAACCACTTCGTTCGTCAAGTGCTCGAAGTCAATCTCAACGAAAGCTATTGGTTACGAGCCGAACTGAGCGAGGTGAAGGAAAACCGAGGTCACTGCTACGTGGAATTCGTGCAAAAGGCAGAGCGGAACAACAGCATCATTGCCAAGGCACGAGGACAGATTTGGGCGAACAAATGGGCTTTCATTCGTCCCTACTTCGAGAACACCACAGGGCAGCGACTTTCGGCTGGAATGGAAGTGCTGGTGGAAGTGGAAATCAACTTCCACGAAGCCTACGGCTACTCGCTCAACATCATCGACATCGACCCACGATTCACTTTGGGCGACATGGCAAAGCGCCGACAGGAAATCATCAAGCAACTGCAAGATGAGGGAGTCTTCACGATGAACAAGGAAATCGAGCTGCCTCCCCTGCTGCAACGCATTGCCGTGATTTCGGCTGCTACGGCTGCTGGCTACCAGGACTTCAGCAATCAGTTGCAGAACAATCCTCACGGACTGGCATTCCGCACCAAGCTGTTCCCCGCTGTGATGCAGGGAGCACAGGTGGAGCAGAGCGTCATCCAAGCCCTCAACGTCATCGCTAATGAAATGGAGCAATGGGATGCCGTGGTCATCATCCGTGGTGGCGGTGCTGCAACCGACCTCACGGGCTTCGACACACTCCTGCTGGCTGAAAACGTGGCACAGTTTCCTCTGCCTGTCATCACGGGCATTGGGCACGAAAAGGACGATACGGTCATCGACCTCGTGTCGCACACCCGAGTGAAAACACCGACTGCAGCAGCGGAATTCATCATCCAGCACCAAGTGGCACAGCTCCGCCACGTGGAGGACATGGCAAACAGCATTGCCCAGTTTGCCACTCTGACACTGCGCAACGAGCAACTACGACTCTCACGCATTGCATCGCGCGTTCCTTCCCTCTTCAGCGTGAGGAAAGCGAAGGAGGAAGCCAAACTGGAACGCTTGCTCATGGATGCACTCACTGCCATCCATGCACAGACTGCCCAACAGCAATCGCGCCTCCAGCTCCTTGACCAGCACCTGCATCTCGCCTCCGAGAAACTGCTCACCGCCCTGCGCCATCGTATTGCACTGGCAGAAACTCACATCGCTGCTGCCAATCCCGACCGCGTTCTGAAACTCGGCTTCAGCATCACTCGCATCGACGGCAAGGCTGTAACCAGTGCCCAGCAAGTGGAGCCAGGCAGTCAGTTGACAACGACACTGGCAGATGGAGAAATACATTCGGTGGTAAGTGGAGAGTGAAGCGTGGAGAGTGAAGCGTGAAGCGTGGAGAGTGGAGAATGAAGCGTGAAGAGTGAAGAGTGAAACGTGAAGAGTGGAGAGTGTAGAGTGAAGAGTGAAGCGTGGAGAGTGAAGCGTGAAGAGTAAAAAGTGAAAAATGCCATCCGGCTAAAACTTAAAAACTCACAAACTTAAAAACTTAAAAACTCAACTTAATGATGGATAAGAAACTCAACTATACACAAGCGATGCAACGCTTGGAGAAAATCGTGGCAAAAATAGAAAATGGAGAAATGGACATCGACTCCCTGACCGACAACCTGAAGGAGGCAAAGGAACTCGTGAACTTCTGCAAGGAAAAATTGACAAAGGTGAAGAGCGAAGTGAAAACGATTCTCGACGAAGAATAAGAAGCGTGAAGCGATGTGTTTGCGAACACAAACTGCTATCTCCACTTTGCAAAAATGGGATTGTTTTCTAAAAAAAGATAAACTCTGGATGAAAACACTCTCATTTTCCGTAGCGAATTGTGAAGAAAAACTAAATCGCACAAGGTTTCTTTGGATAGTTGGATTTTTTTCCGTATTTTTGCAACGAATATAATCATAACGGCACTATTTCAATGGAGAAAACACTCGTTATTCTTAAACCTTGCGCTGTACAACGTGCAATTGTAGGACAGGTGACTGCCCGCTTTGAGCGCAAGGGACTGAGACTTGCAGGAATGAAAATGATGCAACTCACAGACGAACTGCTTGACGAACATTACGCTCACTTGGCTTCCAAGCCATTCTTCCAGCGCATCAAGAACTCTATGATGGCAGCTCCCGTTATTTGTTGCTGCTACGAAGGTGTTGACGCTGTGGAAACAGTTCGTGCCATGACAGGCTCTACCAACGCCCGAAAAGCTGCACCAGGCACCATCCGCGGCGACTTCGGTATGAGTTTCCAAGAGAACATCATCCACACTTCCGACTCTCCAGAGAATGCAGTCATTGAGTTGAACCGCTTCTTCAAGCCAGAGGAAATCTTCGACTACAACCAGGCTCCATTCCAATTCCTCTATGCCAACGATGAATACTAAAAACTGCTGATATTCATCCACTTGATTGATTCTATCATCAAATAATATTTAATCATTTAAAAAACCACCTATTTTGAAACTAACAACAATCAAACGGACACTCGGAATTGCCTTGCTTTCCTTCGTAGCCACTGGCTCTTTTGCCCAGGACCTGATAGCAAGACAGGCACCAGCCGACCGCCGAATGAAAGATGTTCACAGCGTGAAAATTGGTAGTACGCTTTCAACCGTAAACCTTGCAAACCCCGCAGCCGATATTTATGCCGACTGGGACAACGGCGGAGTTTGGAATGTTTCAGGTTATGCTCCTGCCAACATGCGCATCGACCTTCGTGGTTTCGCTATGCCAACAACAAGTCGTAAAATCACTTCTAACTTCGGTCCACGATGGGGACGCCAACATGCGGGTCTCGACATCAAGGTTTACATCGGCGACACCATCTGTGCTGCTTTCGACGGCAAGGTGCGCGTGGTGAAATACGATGGCAGAGGATACGGAAACTACGTAGTCATTCGCCATCCAAACGGACTCGAAACTCTCTATGGCCACATGAGCAAGCAGCTCGTGCGTGAAGACCAAATCGTGAAGGCAGGCGAACCAATCGGACTCGGTGGCAACACAGGACGCTCCACAGGTTCTCACCTCCACTTCGAAACACGCATCGCTGGTAAGGCAATCAATCCTGCTCTCCTGTTCGACTTCGAGCATCAGGATATTGTCAGCGACTTCTTCACTACTCGCCAGTCTTACGGCGACAACCCACGTGCCGTGTCAAGCACCACGCATCGCATGGAAGCTGAACAGCGCAAGGCTACGGCAGCCATTGCTCAGGCAAATGCAAATGCCAAGGCAGCAACAAACCCAGCCAAGCCAACTACTTACACTGTGAAGAAGGGCGACACGCTCTACAGCATCGCCACAAGCAACGGCATGAGTGTGGATGAGCTTCGCAAGAAGAACGGCCTCTCGCGCCGCGCTTCTATCCGCAAAGGCCAGCAACTCGTCATCTGATTTCTACCCAACTACTCATCATTTACTTTTATAGTCCGCTCACTTGCCCTCTTGTGCAAGTGAGCGTTTTTTTATGTATCTATATAAATAAGGAGTCATTCGTTCCCTGCATAGTGGAATTGCATAACCCTCTGACACTGAATGTGTCATCGCTCAGTAACCATAGGTCGGAACGACCTGCGGATGCCGCGTGTTTTGGCAAGACGCACTCTGGAAGAGTGCCCCAGCAGACACAGATGGGCGACTCCTTCAGAGTCGATTGAGCCGACACACTGCTATCCGGGGGTGCTTCGCACACCTCGGTTACTAAACGGTGACGCTTTCAGCGTCTTCAGCAACAAGTATATAAGGAATGGAATCGCTTAATTACATAACAGCATCAATTTTTGGAGAAATTATTCTAATTATTCTAATTTCTTTCCGAGAATAAAAAGCATTCCATGTAATTATTAATTAAACTTTCCCATCTCTGGAATAAATGTATCAGAAGACGCTGAAAGCGTCACCGCTCAGTAACCGAGGGTGCGAAGCACCCCCGGA
>OCVV011314028.1_pt1 | contig 23122 bp, 19 predicted proteins | sample 1539721 | NCBI WGS metagenome assembly OCVV01 (sample SAMN02144230, study PRJEB22623) | gut metagenome | biome: sheep rumen | host: Ovis aries | place: New Zealand
AAATTTAGAAAAGGAAAAAATAAAAAATAATTATTTAAATAAAATAGAAAAAAATAAAATAAATTACTTAATTAATATAGAAAATATAAATTATGAAATAGAAAATTTACAAAATAAAATAAATAATAAAAAAATCGAACTAAATAAATTACATTTAGAACAAAAAAATATAGAACCTAAAATAGATGGTTTATCAAAAATAGAAGAAGAACTAGTCAACCTTAAAGAATATATGTCGACTTTGCAAAAGAATAATTTGAGTTTTAATTTAGCAAAAGAAATTTTAGAGGATGCTTATAATGAAATGAAAAATGCAGTAACCCCTAAGTTTACACAAGAACTTTCAACTACGATTAGCCAAATAACAGATAATAAATACAGTAATATAATGTTTAATGATGAAGAAGGGGTAATTGTAGAATTAGAAGATGGAAATTATTTACCTGCATCAAAATTAAGTATAGGAACAATAGATCAATTATATCTATCATTAAGATTTTCCATGGTAGATGAATTATCTGAAGAAAAATTACCAATTATTTTAGATGAGGCATTTGCGTATTATGATGAAGAAAGATTAAAAAATATTTTAAAATACATAAATAATAAATTTAAAAATCATCAAATAATTATTTTTACTTGCACAGATAGAGAAAAAAATATTCTTAAAATTGCAAATATAAATTATAATTTAATTGAATTATAACCTCTTGTAAATGTATGGAAAATATAGTATAATATTAAAAGCAAAGAAATATAAAGGAGAATTTTTATGTTTGAAAAACTAGAGGCAGTAGAAAAAAGATATGATGAACTAACCAAATTAATTGCAGATCCGGAAGTAATAGCTAAACAAGATGAATGGCAAAAACTTATGAAGGAACACGCAAGTATAGAAGAAATTGTTTTAAAATTTAGGGAGTATAAAAAAGTAAAACAATCAATGGAAGAAGCAGAGGATTTAATGCAAGATACAGATATGAAAGAACTTGCGGAAGAAGAATATTATAGTTCAAAAGAAAAATTACCTGGACTAGAAGAAGAACTAAAAATATTGTTAATTCCTAAAGATCCAGATGATGACAAAAATATAATGTGCGAAATAAGAGCGGGAGCAGGAGGAGAAGAAGCAGCATTATTCGCTGGAACACTATTTAGAATGTACACAATGTATGCTGAAAAAAGACATTGGAAATTAGAAGTATTAAATGAAAATGAAACTGGACTTGGAGGATATAAGGAAATATCATTTATGATAACAGGAAAAGGTGTATACAGCAGACTAAAATTTGAAAGTGGTGTACATAGGGTACAAAGAGTTCCAGATACAGAAAGCAGTGGAAGAATACATACATCAACAGCAACGGTTGCGGTTTTACCGGTTGTAGAAGATGTTGAAATAGAAATAAACCCATCAGATATAAAAATGGAAGTATTCAGAGCATCAGGTGCAGGAGGACAACATATTAATAAAACATCCTCAGCCGTAAGGTTAATACATGAACCAACAGGAATTGTTGTAGAATGTCAAACAGAAAGATCACAATTTCAAAACAAGGACAATGCAATGAAAATGTTAAGAACAAAACTTTATGAAATAGAAAAGGAAAAACAAGACAGTGAAGTTGCAAATGCCAGAAGAACACAAGTAGGTTCAGGAGACAGAAGCGAGAAAATAAGAACATATAACTACCCACAGGGAAGAATTACAGACCATAGAATAGGAATGAGCATATACCAAATGGAAAATTTCCTAAATGGGGATATAGATGAAATGGTTGATAACTTAATAGCTGCAGACAGAGCAGAAAGGTTAAAAGGAGAGGAATAAGAAAATTGCTAAAAGGCTTGGAGCTTTTTGGCAATTTTTGCATACATACTAAAATTCTCACATAATTTTAACCAAGAGGTGTATGCAAATGGAAATAATAAAAACAACCATTATGGGGTTATTTTTTGGTACTTTTGGCACAACATTAGGAGGAATAATAGGTGTAACAATCAAAAAAAAGTCAAATAAATTTTTAAGTTTTATATTATCATTTGCATCTGGATTAATGATGGCTATTATATGTTTTGATTTACTACCAGAAGCACTAGAGATTAGCAATATTTTAAATGTTATATTTGGAACTATAATTGGAATTTGCACAATGATAATTTGTGATTTATTAGTAGAAAAAAAGTTTAATACAAACGTAAGACTTGAAACAGGCACAAAGAACAGCTTATTAAAAACTGGAATTGTAATTTCTATAGGTCTTGCAATTCATAACTTTCCAGAAGGATTAGCAATAGGTTCTGGATTTGAAGCGTCAATGAAATTAGGTTTGGGCTTAGCAATAGCAATTTGCTTACATGATATACCAGAAGGAATATCTATGGCAGTTCCTATGAAAAATGGAGGAATGAAAATATCAAAAGTAATTTTCTACATAGTATTATCAGGAATAACCACAGGGATAGGAGCATTTTTTCGGGATAATAATTGGGCAAATCTCAGAACAGCTAATAGCAATATCCCTAAGTTTTGCGGCTGGAGCAATGTTATATATTGTATCTCGGTGAATTAATGCCAGAATCAAACAAATTATATCACGGCAGAATGACTGCAATTGGAAATATAATAGGATTTATAATGGGAATTTTTGCAATGAATTTATAAAAAATAGAGTGTTCGCTTGTTTTTGAGATAATAATTTTGTATAATACCTTTTAGAAGAGAAAAGCAAAGAGTGGCGTGACTGTCAAATCTGTTAATAAGAAGAGGTAGCACGCATTAAGAAAGGAAGAAACAAATGCAAAATATATTAGAAGGATTAAACGATAAACAATACGAAGCCGTAGTAAATACAGAAGGCCCTTGCTTAGTAATAGCGGGAGCAGGAAGCGGAAAAACAAAAGTATTAACACATAAAATAGCATATTTAATACAAGAAAAAGGCGCAAAACCATGGGATATTTTAGCAATTACGTTTACAAATAAAGCTGCAAATGAAATGAAAGAAAGAATTGCTGGTCTTGTTGGAGATGATGCAAAAGATATTTGGATGGGCACATTTCACTCAATTTGTGTAAAAATTCTTAGAAGATTTATAGATAGAATAGGGTTTAATACATCTTTTATAATATTTGATACATCAGATCAAAGAACGCTAGTTAAAGGATGCCTAAAAGATTTAAATATAGATGATAAATTATTAAATGATAGAGCTGTATTATCAGAAATAAGCAATGCAAAAAATGAAATGTTAGAACCTGAACTGTACCAAATAAGGGCAAATGGAGATTTTAGAAAAGAAAAAATAGCGTCAGTATATAATTTGTATCAGAAAAGGTTAAAAGAAAATAACGCTATAGACTTTGATGACATTATAAATTATACAATAAAAATATTAATGGAAAATTCAGACATACTAGAATATTATGCTAATAAATTTAAGTATGTACTAGTAGATGAGTATCAAGATACAAATAAATCACAATTCACTTTAGTTACAATACTAGCATCTAAAAATGGAAATATTACAGTTGTTGGAGATAATGATCAAGGAATTTATAGTTTTAGAGGAGCAGATATATCAAACATATTAAACTTTGAAAAGGACTTTCCAGGAACGAAAATAATTAAATTAGAGCAAAATTACAGATGTACAGGAAATATATTAAAAGCTGCTAATAGTGTTATAAAAAATAATGAAGTAAAATATAAAAAACAACTATGGACACAAAATGGAGAGGGAAATTTACCAAAAGTATATCAAGCAAGAGATGAATATGATGAAGCAAATTATATTGTAGAGCAAATGGAACACTTAAAAAGAGAAGAATATTACAAATATTCTGATTTTGCAATTTTATATAGAATGAATACACAATCAAGAGTTATAGAAACAGTTTTAGGGAGAGAAGGAATTCCATATAGAGTTGTGGGTGGATTAAAATTCTTTGAAAGAAAAGAAATAAAGGACATTATAGCATATTTAAGATTAATTCAAAATGAAAATGATAATTTAAGTCTAAAAAGAATTATAAATGAGCCTAAAAGGGGAATAGGAAAAACAAGTTTAGATAAGGTAGAACAATTATCTGAAGAAACAGGAATTCCAATGTATGAAATAATTAAAGATGCAGCATCTTACGGATTAAATAGAGTATATCTAAATTCAAGAGAATTTGTAAATTGTATAGAAGAATTAAAATCCAAAAAAGACGAACTTACAATATCAGAATTAATAAAATTAACACTTAAAAAATCTGGTTATACAAAGGCTTTAGAAAATGAAAATACAATAGAAGCAGAAAATAGAGTAGAGAACCTAGATGAGTTTTTAACAATGGCAATAGAATTTGAAGAAGAAGAGGCAGACAACAATTTAAGCCAATTTTTAGAGGGAATAACATTATCAAGTGATATAGATAATTTAGAAGAAAGTGAAGAATTTGTAACACTAATGACATTACACAGTGCAAAAGGACTAGAATTTCCAGCTGTATTCTTAGTTGGAATGGAAGAAGGAATATTCCCAGGATATAAATCAATTATGGAGCCAAAAGAACTTGAAGAAGAAAGAAGACTTTGCTATGTAGGGATAACAAGAGCAAAAGAAAATTTATTTTTAACATGTAGTAAACAAAGGACAGTATTTGGTTCAACAAGCTATAATCCTGTATCAAGATTTTTAAATGAAATACCACAAGAATTACTAGAAGGATATGAGGAAGCTTTTGGAGAGACGAACAATAAAGAATCAATGTTTAAAGACACAGGATATAGCTGGAAATATGGAAATGGAAGCAAATTAAATAATACATCAGGATCAAATATAAAAACATACAAAGTAGACTCAAAAGAACCTAACTATGTTGCGGCAAGTAGTAAAAAACAATCAAATAATGGATTTGAGTTTAGAACAGCGGAAAGCTTTTTAAATAACTTAACCAAGAAAAATATTAATGAAGTAGACTTATCTCAATATAAAACAGGAGTAAAAATATTTCACAAAAAATTTGGAGAAGGAATAATAAATGCTGTTGAGCCAGAAGGAGAAGATTTAAAAGTAGATATAGATTTTAACAAATTTGGACATAAAAGACTGATGGCAAAATTTGCAAAATTAGAAATAATTAAAGATTAAAAGATGTATAAAAATATAAATATTGTAAATACTAATTGAAGAATAATAAAAAGAAAGGAAGGATAAAAATGGCAGACTTAAATCAATTAGAGTTACAACATTTAAGACATCTAATAGGAGCTCATGAAACAGCATACCAAAAATTAAATACTTATTCATCACAGGCGGTAGATCCTCAAATACGACAATTATTTACAAAGTCGGCGCAAGAAGCTTTAAACACAAAACAAAAGTTAATGAATTTTTTAAATAATTAATAAGGAGGAACTTTAATATGGATGAAAAAATAATGGTAAATGATATTTTAGCAGGTGTTAAGTCAGACTTAACAGCATATCAAACAGCAATAACAGAATGTGAAAATATAGGCTTAAGGCAAGCATTTCAACAAATAAGAAATAGCGATGAAAGCTTTCAATATGAATTATTTAAAATAGCTCAAGCAAAAGGTTATTATGTACCAGCACAAAAAGCTACTGTAACAGAGGTTAATACAGTAAAATCTGAATTGCAACAATAAAAAATAGAAATTATTAAGACTGTTAACAAAAAAGTTGGCAGTCTGTTTTTTATACTATATAAATACTCTACCAGTAGGAAGAAAGCTCAGTACAGAATAAATATACAAATTTATAGAGCTTCTAGTAATTTGCACTGTGTAGAGAATCTTAAATATGCATTTTAAAAATAAAAGATAAATTGTAAAAAAAAGAGATAATGAATAAAAAACTGAGAAAACTACGGATAATTAAAAAACATTATATTTGCAAAAAAACAAATATTACAATATTATTACAAAAGAAAAAAGATAAGATACAAAGGAGATTAGCCGATGGTTAAAAAAGTATTAATACATACAAGAAGAGGAATAAAATTTATAGTTCTCTTTTTAATTGCAGCATTTTTAATAATAGGGACAATAGCATTTCTCTATAAACCAACATATAGCGTATTTATTAATGGTGAGCAAGTAGGATATACAGAAAACAAATCAAAGTTGCAACATAAAATTAATAATTACATAGAAAATGGAGAAGAAAACAATAAAAATGTAGCATTTGTGCAAGTTGCAAATCTTCCAGAGTACAAATTATGTCTTTTAAAAAAAGATATTGTAGCAAATGATGACGAAATATTTGAAAAAATAAAAGAAGAAGGAACAACATATTATAGGTACTATGCAGTAGCAGATAACCAAGAAGAAAAAATATATGTATCAAATTTTGAAGAAGCAGAAGGAATAGTAAAAACCTTAAGAGAAAAAGACAGCTCAAACATTGAAAATATATCAATAATAGAAAAATATGAAACAGAAATTCAGAACTTAGCAACAACCGAAGAGGCAGTTTCAAAATTATATGTCCAAAAACCTAAAGTGGTACAAGTGGCTAATGTAAAAAGCAAAAAGTCTTCTAATATGTATCAATCAACAGGTAGTGTAAATACAGCTTTAACAACGTCTAAAGCCAAAGCAAATATTGGAATAAATTTAATACAACCAGTATCAGGAATAATAACATCAAGATTTGGTGCAGGAAGTAGCTTAAGAAGGTCATCACACACTGGTTTAGACATAGCTACATCTTCCGGAACACCAATAAAAGCAGCGGCAACAGGAACGGTTACATTTTCTGGCTACAAAGGTTCTTATGGAAATTTATTAGTAATAACACATAGCAATGGAGTACAAACATATTATGGACATTGTAGTAAATTATATGTATCAGCAGGTGCGACAGTATCACAAGGGCAAACAATAGCGGCGGTTGGCTCTACGGGAAATTCAACAGGACCACATTTACATTTAGAAGTGAGACTAAATGGAGTAGCATATAACCCACAAAATTACGTATATTAAAAAAGTTAAAAAAAAATTAGGGGCACATTTAAATAACAGAATCCCCTAATTTTTTAGCTATCTTGAAATATTAGTAATAAATTATTTGCAAAAATATTTAATTCCAGTCTCAATTGCATTTTTTTTCATAATAACTTTTCCATGTTCTTTAAGTTTATTTTCAAAACTATTAGAAAAAGATTTTGGTACTACATACTCAGAAATAATGCAATAAAATTTTTTTATATAATCATAAGAAACGCTTGTGTTTTTAATAAGTAAATAATATGTATTATTATATAAATACAAAGAAGAATTAATAGAAATCTTAGTTATATTCAAATGAAAATTATCATTTACAAATGCAAAAAAATCACAAAAATCGTCAAAATTATTAAATTTTAAAATGGAAGTTTTGTTAAAATAATTTAATTTTTTTCTTTTTGCCCTAAGTCTTTTTTTAGTTTGACTATTATGATTTGTATCTATCTCATTTGAAGAATATTTTGTAATAGTAAAAACAAAAACATCATCAAAAGAGTGAAAAGCCTCAATTAATAATTTGCAACCGTCAGTGTTAAAACCAACTTCTTCTTTTGCTTTTTCTAATATATCCAAAAAAAATTTTTGCTCCTCTAAGGTCTTATTCATTATAGAATGAAAATCATAATTTTCAAGACCTAAGTCAGAAGAACTTACAACAATACGAATTTTATTATCAGTTAATTTTTCTATTTTCATTAAGAACCTCCTTACAACTCCTAATTATATTATACTACTAATATTATTATATTTAAATACATAATTTTTGGTAATCAAAAATTTATATATAAAATTACTTGAAAATTTTACTAAATCAATATATAATACAGATGGACAAAAAATAAATAGCCGTAAGGAAAGAGAAAGTCAAAAATATACACAAATTAATTAGAAAGGAATGAAATTGAAATGGCAACAAAAGAAAAAAACATATGGATATTAATAATATTTATTTTATCAGGACTAGTAGTAGGAGGGTTACTGGGTGAATTAGCCTCAAAAGTAAACTGGCTTTGGTGGTTATCTTATAGTCAAAGCTTTGGATTAAACAATCCAATTATACTAGACTTAAGTGTAATGAAAATTACATTTGGACTTATGTTTAAAATAAGTATATCAAGCATTATAGGAATGGTGCTAGCAATATTTATATATAAAAAAATATAAAAAAATAGAATAGGGGCAAATAAAAAGAAAGGATATGAAATATTTGTCTATAAAAATAAAAGAATTACCAAAATCAGAAAGACCATATGAAAAGCTAGAAATGTACGGAGAAAGGAATTTATCAAATGCTGAGCTACTTGCTATTATAATAAAATCAGGAACAAAGGAAGAAACCTCTGTACAATTAGCACAAAAACTATTAAAATTAAACGATTCTGGAGAAGAAAGTTTAAGTTATTTGCAAAATGTTACACTAGAAGAATTACAGCAAATAAAGGGAATTGGAAAGGTAAAAGCAATTCAACTAAAAGCAGTAGCAGAATTATCTATTAGAATGTTTAAAAACTCAAACTACAAGAAAACAATAATTAACAAGCCAGATGATTTGGCAAAAATTCTAATGAGTGAACTCAAATTTGAAAAAAAAGAAAAAATAAAAGTTGTAATATTGAACAATAAAAATGAAATACTAAAAATAAAGGAAATAGCTTCACGGAGGGACAAACTTTGCAAATACAGATTTTAAAGATATTATATCAGAACCAATGAAAATGAATGCACCTAAATTCATATTAGTTCATAATCATCCAAGTGGAGACTCTACACCAAGTAGGCAGGATATAGAAATGACAAACAGACTATATGATATCTCAAAAATGCTAGGGATAGAATTAATAGATCATCTAGTAATTGGAGATATGAACTATACAAGCATATTTTTAACCTTATTAGAAGAAGGAAAAAGAAACAAAAGATTATAGACATTGAACGATTAAGAAAGGATAATAAAAAATGAAACTATTTACATTTGTATCAAAAGATATGGGGATAGACCTGGGAACAGCAAATATTTTGGTAACATTAAAAGGAAAAGGAATTGTCCTAAAGGAACCATCAGTGGTTGCTATAGATAGAAAAACAGGTGGTATTCTCGCAACAGGAAATGAAGCAAAAGAAATGATTGGTAGAACTCCAGAACAAATAAAAGCAGTAAGGCCCTTAAAAGATGGAGTGATAGCAGATTTTACAGCAACTCAACTAATGTTAAAAAATATAATACAAAAAGTGGTAAAGAGATATAGTGCGGGAAAGCCAAGAGTCGTAGTAGGAGTACCTTCAGGGATAACAGAGGTTGAAGAAAGAGCTGTAGAAGAATCTGTTTTACAAGCAGGTGCAAAAGAGGTATATTTAATAGAAGAGCCAATGGCAGCAGCTATTGGAGCAAATTTAGATGTTGGAGAACCAAGTGGAAGCATTATAGTAGATATAGGTGGAGGAACAACAGAAGTAGCAGTAATATCATTAGGAGGAATTGTTGTAAGTAATTCATTAAGAATTGCAGGAGATGAGCTAGACGAAGATATAGTAAATTACATTAAAAGAGAAAAGAATCTAGCAATAGGAGAAACAACAGCAGAGCAAATAAAAATGCAAATAGGGTGTGCAATGCCACTAATGACAGAAATGCCTATGGAAATAAGAGGAAGAGACTTAAATGATGGACTTCCAAGAAATATTAATATAACATCAACTGAAGTAGAAGAGGCAATAAAGGAATCTATAGAAAAAATAGTAGAAATAGTAAAAGCAACATTAGAAAAAACACCTCCAGAGCTTGCGTCAGACATAATGGAAAAAGGTATAGTTTTGGCAGGCGGAGGAGCATTAATAAAGAATCTAGATAAGTTATTAAGTTTAGAAACAGGAATGCCCGTATTCATTGCAGAAGAACCACTAGATTGTGTTGTTAGAGGAACGGGTAAAACTCTAGATGATTTAGAAAGATTAAAAACAATTCTTGTAAATGCAAGAAATAGAAGGTAATGAAAAGAAGTGTCACAAATGGACAAAATGAAAAGGAGTAAAAATGTATAGAAACAAAAAAACAGGAATTATAGGAATTATAATAACGATAATAATATTAGTTTTCATTGTTATATTCTCTAATGGCGATAAAAATAACAACTTTTTTCAAAATGCATTGGCAAATTTGATTATGCCAGTACAAAATAGTTTAACATATTTAAAGAATAAATTTAGTGGAAACAATACATTTTTTACAGATATAAATAATTTAAAAGAAGAAAATAAGGTGTTAAAACAAAAAAATAGTGAATTGGAGCAATCATTAAGAGAATTGGAAAACATAAAAACACAGAATGAAACATTAAAAGAATATCTAAACCTAACAGAAAAGTATGGGGAATATAAAACAATACCTGGATATGTTATAAATAAAGATATAAGCAACTATTCAAAAACCATTATAATTAATATAGGAAAAAAAGATGGAGTAGAAGAAAACATGACTGTAATAGGAGATAAAGGTTTGGTAGGTCATGTTGTTTCAGTAACAAATAATGTATCGAAAGTTCAAACAATAATAGATACGGCAAGCTCAGTAAGTTGCTCTATGAGTACAACAAAAGAAGCAATAGTTTGTAAAGGAACACTAGACGAAAAATCAGCATTAAAGGCAATGTATATTCCAACAGAAAGCAATGTTATTCAAGGAGACAGCATAGAAACCTCTGGATTAGGTGGAATATACCCAAAAGGAATCCATATAGGAACAGTAAAAAAAGTAACGAACACGCAAAACATGACAGATAGATATGCTTTAGTAGAAACAGCTATAGACTTTGACAAATTAGATACAGTATTAGTTATAACTAACAAATAAAGGGGGCTAAAAATTGAAAAAGACGGTAATAAATATTGTTTTAATTATAACAGCAATTGTTGTATATTATTTGCAATCAAATTTTTTTAGCTGGTTTAATATAGCAGGAATTATGCCAAATTTATTTGTTATATTAGTATTATTTATAGGATTATTTTCAAATCAAATTATGGGAACAGCATATGGAGTAGGAATAGGAATAGTACTTGACTTGTTATTAGGGAGTATAATTGGAATAAGAGCAGTAACGCTTGGTTTAATAGGCATTTTAGCTGCAATTTTTGATAAAAATTTTTCAAAAGATAGTAGAGCTACCATTATGTTTATGGTATTTGGTCTAACAACTATATTTGAAATACTAAATTATATAATTAACTATATATTTTTAAAAACCAATATAGAAATAATTAATTTTATTACTATTCTATTAATAGAAATAATTTTCAATCTAATACTTACAATAATTTTATATCCATTAATTCAAAAATTTGGATATTATATAGAAAATGAATTTAAAGGTAATAAAATTTTAACAAGATATTTCTGAGTTCTAGGAAGGAGGAATAAGTTTGGCAAAAAGAGTAAATACCAAATTAAGGTTTAACATTTTTACAATAATTACATATATAGCAGGAATTATATTGATTGTCAAACTATTTGATCTTCAAATTGTACATGGCGCAGAATATAGGGAACAATCTAATACAAGGCTTACAAGAGAAAGTACATTAGAAGCCACTAGAGGTGCAATATTAGATAAAACAGGAGCTTCACTTGTAACTTCTAAAATGGAGTTTTCTCTTGAAATGTACAAAACCAAAGTAGACAATGAAACATTAAACAAATCGATTTTGAATATTATAAATGTTTTGGAAAGGAATAATGTAGCATATATAGATTCTTTTCCAATCAATATCAACCCATTTGAATTTAAAATATCAGAAGATGCATTATTGAAATGGAAAAAAGCTAATAATCTAAGCGAAGATATATTACCTGAAGCTGCATTTTACAAATTTAAGGATAAATATAAAATACAAGGAAATAACATTGAAGAAGCAAGAAAAATAATGGCAATAAGGTATGAAATATCTCAAAGGGGATATAGTAGCACAAAAGCAATAACAATAGCTAAAAACATACCAAGAGCGGCAGTGGCAGAATTTAGTGAAAGCTCAGATAAATTTACAGGATTAAATATAGTGGTTCAGCCGGTTAGAGAGTATACTTCTGGAAATTTAGCATCACATATTTTAGGGTATGCTTCGCAAATTAGTTCCGAAGAATACGAAAAAAGAAAAGATTCTTATGATCAAAATGATATAATTGGAAAAATGGGGATAGAGTCTGTGTTTGAAGAATACTTAAAAGGAAAAAACGGAACTAAACAAATAGATATGAATGTAGATGGAACCACTACGGCAGAGTACATTTCAAAAGAAGCGGTAGCAGGGTCAGATATAGTTCTTACAATAGATGCAAATCTTCAAAAAATAACTGAAAATGCTTTAGCGGCAAACATTAAAAAAATAGCAAGCGGTGGTTTTGGAAAAGCATATGATGCAAAAGCGGGTGCATGTGTAGTTATGAATGTAAATAGTGGAGAAATACTAGCAATGGCAAGCTATCCAGATTATAATCCAGCAGATTTTGTAGGTGGAATAAGTCAAAACGCTTGGAATGGTTACACAAGTAATGAATCGAAGCCACTAGTAGACAAGGCAATACAAAATTCGTATTCACCAGGTTCAACTTTTAAAATGATAACAGCAATAGCTGGATTAGAATCAGGAGTAATAAATTTAAATACAAAAATAAACGACACTGGAGTTTATAAAAAATATAAAGATTATCAACCAAGGTGCTGGGTTTACAACGATTACCATAAAGGACATGGTTACCTAGATGTGTCTGGAGCAATTGAAAAGTCTTGTAACTATTTTTTCTATGAAACATCAGATAGAATGGGAATAGATAACTTGGTAAAATTTGCAAAATACTTCGGATTAGGCGGAAGAACAGGTGTAGAATTAAAAGGGGAAACTAGCGGAGTTTTAGCAAGTAAAGAAACAAGAGCAGCATTACATGATAATGCACCATGGAGTGCAGGGCATACTTTGCAAGCAGCAATTGGTCAAGGTGACAATGAATTTAGCCCTGTTCAGATGGCAAAATACATAAGTATGCTTGCAAATGGAGGAAAAAAAATAAAGCCAACAATAGTAAAAACAATTAGGAATTTCGACGGTTCAGAAGCTTCAAGGGAAGAAATAAACAAATTTGTAAAACAAAAACTAAACATTGAAGATGATACATCTGAGAATATAGCAATAAATACAAATTATTTAAATGCTATATTACAAGGTATGAAATCAGTTACTAGTGACACCTCTGGAACTGCGTATGTTCGATTTAAAGATTTTAATATTAGTGTAGGAGGAAAAACAGGTTCAGCAGAAGCACCAGGAAATAAAGTACACGCATGGTTTGTGGGTTTTGCACCTTTTGAAAAACCAGAAATTGCAATAGTAGTTATGGTAGAAAATGGAGGACACGGAAACTATACAGCAGAAGTTGTAAGAGATATAATGGCAGAGTATTTTGGAATGAATACACAAAATGTAGAAGAAGATATGAGCGCTAAACCATATGTACAGATTTTTAATTAGTTTTTAAACAATCTTAACTCTAAATATTATGTATGTTGGCTTAGTAGTAAAATGTAAGCTATATAAAAAGAAGGGATGTTAAAATGAGTAGAAATTGTGTTAGTATAAACCTAAAGAAAAATGAAATAGCAATAAAATTAAATGATAAAGCAGAACAAAATGAAATAATAGAATCATTAAAAAAGAAATTACCAGAACTAAAAAAACTATATAAAGATGAAAAAACACCTATTTTGGTTACAGGAAAAATTTTAAAAAATAAAGAAATTGACGAAATAGAAAAAATCATAAAAGAAAAAATAGATGTGGAAGTAAACTTTGATATGCCTAAAACCCTAGGACTACATAGTATAAAGAAAACATTTACAAGAGAAATAGCTACATCCGAAACTAAATTTCATAAAGGTTCACTTCGTTCAGGGCAAAAAATAGAAATAGAAGGAAGTATAGTTATTATAGGAGATGTAAATTCTGGAGCAGAAGTAATAGCCTCAGAAAATATTATAGTACAAGGAGCATTAAGAGGCTTAGCTCATGCTGGAGCAAAGGGAAATAAAGAGGCAATTGTAGCAGCTGGCTTATTCGATGCAGTGCAAATAAGGATTGCAAATATAGTAAAAGAGATAGATAGAGAAGAAGAACCTCTTCACAGACAAGCATATATTAGTATAGTAGAAGATAAAATAGTAATAGAATAAAACTTAGCTTAAAAGGAGCAAAATAAGTACAATAAATAAAATGTCATCTTGTACATTTTCTGTATAGAGAAAGAACAATAAGCTAATAATTATAATATCATCTAAATATAATTTAATGCCAAGAATTTCTAAAATAGGATCTTCTATATTAGAAGAAAATAAATTAGATAAATTAATATTGGCAAAAGAATTATATTTAGGTGATATTTTTCTATTTTCTTTTTCATGTAGTATTTCATTTTCGTTTAAATTGCTGTTTAAATTGTCGTTTATATTGCCATTTTTATCTATATTTTCTATTTTATGCTCAATATTATTATAATATCTTGGATTATATCTATAATAATAATTAGGATATGCAAATTTAAAAAATGGAAAACTATTCATTACCATTATTCTCCTTAGATTTATTATTATCATTTTTTAAAAGCTCAGCTATTTGCATAAAATTCATTAAATTAGCATATTGGTCTAATTTTTCTTTTCTTCCATCTCTTAAATAAGGCTTTAGTGAATACAATAAATTCATACCTGCATTATTCTTTGAATTCATTTTATCCATAACAGATTTCATTTTCATAATCGTATTCATATCAATATTACTAAAATCGAAGTTAGAACCTACGGTTTTAGAACTTTCTGCTTTTTTAGAATAGGTATTTGAAGTATCAGAATTATTATTTATAATTGAAGAAAAATTTTGTATCATATCAGGCGGAATTTGAGCCATAACATCTGATAAATTACCATTATTTATCATTTTTTTTAATTTATTTACAGTATTTTCATCGAAATTAAAATCATTCAAAAAAATCACCTCTAATACAAATATATGAACTAAAAAATAAATCTATGTAGTATTATATGAGCAAAAAAATCAAATGTTACAAATTGTTATGAAAAAGTAATGAAAATGTAATATTTTATTAGAAAAATTTTGAAAAATATAATCCGTAAGTAAATAAAAGACAAAAAAACAAAAAATTAACATAAAAAGTTAAAAAAGTAGAAAAAAAAGTTGAAAAATGTTTGAGAATAAGGTATAATAATATATAGAGGTAATTTAAATTAAGGAGGTTCTACTATTATGAAAGGAAAAATTTTAAAAGTAGTAACAGTTATTTTGCTATTAGCATCCTTAACTATGACCAATTTCGTTTATATGATAAATGGTTTAATAAGTTATGCGAATGATAATGTTGCAACAAATAACAAAAACGTTGAGTTTAGTGCTAATATAAAAGATAATAGCATTTTAGAACTTAATATAAGTGTTAAAAATGAAGGAGATTTTAATGGAAATATAAGTGTACAAAATAGCAATTTTACATTGGAAAGTGTACAAAATCAATATATCCAGAAAATTGAAAATAATACTATAACACTAAATCAAATAAATGCTGGAACAACAGCAAAAATTGAAATACCAATTAAACCTATTAAAAGTGATGTATTTAATGTAGGTTTATTAAATATGGTAAGTGTGTTAAATTTAAATGGTATTTATAAAAACAATAAGAATAAAGAATTTAAAATAGAAGCAGCAAAAGAAGTAAGACTTGAATATGTTGAAAACAACAATCAAGATAATGTAAAAAATGCCATGGAAGTGATAACAAATAAAATTGTAAAGGTTTCAGGAGAGGATAAAAGAGTTGTACAGTTACAAATGAACTTAGGATTAAAAGATAACAATTATCCAGTAGAAAAAATAGATTTTAAAGTAAATGTGCCAACTATAGAAGGCAAAGAAGTACCAGCTGTAGCTAAAAACATTACGTTAAATACAATGACAAATTATAATTATGATTATGATGGGTCTAATATTTCTATAGCATTTACTAATGAACCAAATGCAGAAAACAATATATTATGGAAAAAGCAAGGAAGCGAAAAGGCTGTAATTTCATTAGTATATGATAATGATGTAGATGTAAATGGACTTGAGCTAACTGCAGAAGAAAAAGTAACATTATATAATAAGAAAGAATTAAATGTTACAAATAAAATTGTATTAAATAATGAAGTAAAAGATGGAATAGTCCAAATACAAGAAAAAAACACAGAGGATTCAATATATAAAGGAAAATTATATTCTGCAATAGATAGAAGTTATGAAAGTAAAACAAATATTGCAGTTAATTTAGCAAGCGCTGAAGACTATATAGACGTAAAAGAAGAAGCTTCTAAATATATAGTACCAAATAATGAGATAGAAGCAAATGTTGTATATAACAAAACGATAATTAATAAAGATAGTTTTGATAAAATATTTGGAGAACAAGGAACAATAACAATATTTAATGAAAACGGTGAGGTTTTAGGAACAGTAAATGCTGCAAGTGCAGTAGATGAGAGCAGAAACATAGTAATAGATTATGCAGGAAAAGAACCTAGTTCAATAGAATTAAAGACAACAAAACCAGTAACAGAAGGAAATATAGAAATAAGACATACAAAAACAATTAGAGCAATGGATAAAGAAATAGTAAAACAAGCAACAGAATTAAGCACAAAAGCTAATTGCGAATATGGAACAAACAATACAAATGTAGCTGAAGCTAAAACAAAATTAGAAGAAGCAACAACACAAGCAATAATTGATCTTAATAAAAATAGTTTATCATCAATAGAAACAAATAATGTAGAAATAAGAGCAACTTTAAAATCTTCTAAAGAACAAAACGATTTATACAAAAATCCAAGAATAAGAATAATCTTACCAAGCGAAATAGAAGAAATAAAAGTAAACTCTATAAACAAGCTTTATGCAGATGAAATGCAAGTTACAAAAGCAGGTTTAGAAACAATTGATGGACTTGGAAAAGTAATAAGCATAGACATGGCAGGAGAACAAAAAGCTTATACATCTGAAATAAGTGAAGGAATTCAAATAGTAATAAATGCAGACATTAAATTTAGTAAAACGACACCATCTAAAAAAGCAAATATTGCTATGAAATACACAAATGAAAATGGTTCTCAATCTGTTTACGAAACAAACAAAAACTTTAATATAGAATCTAAATATGGATCATTTGTATATAGTAAAGTAAGCAATGGAAAAGAAGTATTAGAAACAACATCAAATGAACAGTTAAAACTTAATATACCAACAACAGAAAAAAGTGAAATAACAGTAGAAAGAAATATTATAAACAACTACGAAACAAACATGGAAAATGTAAGATTAACTGGAGAAATACCAGAATTAGGTAGTTTAGAAGAAATTAATACAAACATAGAAGGAAGTAAAATATACTATTCAGAAGGTAAAGATGGTGAATGGAAAGAAAATATTGTTGATATATCAAAAGCTGAAGCATATAAAATAGAAGTACCAAACAATCAACTTTTACCAGGACAAATGGCAACAGTTTCTTATAAACTAGCAACACCAAACAACTTAGATTACAACCTAAATGATACTGAAAAATTAAATGTTTCTTATGCGCATGGTGGACAAAACATAAGCGAAGATTATACTACAGCACTATTAACAACTGCAGGAGTATCTAAAAACATTAATTTAACAGCACCAGTTGCAGAAGAAAATTTAAAAGAAATAGGAAACTTAAAAGTATTAGCAGTATCAGCTGGAAAAGAACTAAAAGATGGAGAAGAAATAAACGAAGGTCAAACTGTAAGAGTCAAATTACAATTAACAAATACAACAGGAGAAGAACTTAAAAATGTTAAAGTGGTTGCAAAACATGATAATGCAGTATTTTATGATTATTTTGTAACAAAAGCGATAGATACATTGACAGGAGAAGAAGTAGACTCAACATTGTATGAAGAAAACCAGGAATTAAAACAAAAAGAATTTACAATAGAAACATTAAAGGCTGGTGAAAATAAAATATTTGAATATGAATATTTAGCAATGGAAAAACCTGGAGAAGAAACAAAAGGAACAATTTTTGTAAGTGCAGACAATAAGGAAGAACAAACAATACATACACTAAACAATAAAATAAAAGATGCTGATATAAAAGTCACATTATTACGTGGTGGAAATTTAGAAGATTTGCCACAAGCAGGATTTTCTACATCATCAGTACTAAGTGTAAAAAATATTAGTGATAAAGATTTAGAGAACATAAAAATAGAAATTCCATTAGGTGAATATATTGAGGAAAATCCAAGTGTATTTAATGAAGAATCTGGATTAGAATTTATAAAAACAGAAAATAATGTTGCAATATTTAATATAAATAAAATTAATAAAGGTAGTACGGATGAAGGTATAATTACATTTATGTTAAAAGACTTTGAAGAAAAAAATGTGGATATTAATTTAATTGCAACTGTTACATTAGATGGAAAAAATTACATATCGAATGTAACAGATATGAAAGCATATCAGTTTAAAACAAAAATGTCTGTAACACAAGAAGGAAGTGTACAAACAGAAACAGTAAAAAATGGTGATGAACTTATATTTACTACAACAATAAAAAATGAAAGTGATGAGGCAGATACATTTGAAATTTCAGATTATTTACCAGGAGAAGCAGGTATTCAAAATGCGTATATGATAAAAGATGGAAAACAAACACCATTAGAAATTGATGAAGATGAAAATTCAGTAAATTATGAAACAGACATTGGTGCATTTTCAGAAATCAAATTTATAGCAGAAACAAAAATTGCAAACGAACTATCAGATAACAATGAATTGTCAAATGTTGTAGGAGTATCTGCAAGAAATAATTATGTAGAATCAAATAAAGTTACATATAAATTAGAACAGGATATTGAGACACCTGAAAAACCTACAAATCAAGAAGAACCAGTAGAGCAACAAGAAGATGTGCCAACAAGTGTAGCAAAGGGAACAATTTCTGGATTAGTATGGTTAGACCAAAATAGAGATGGACAAATAGATTCTGATGAACAAATAATTAAAAATATTGAATTAAGATTATTAAATTTAGATACTGGTGAAACAAAATCTACAGTAAAAACAGATGATAATGGTAAATATGAATTTAAAGAATTACAAAAAGGCAAATATATTGTAGCAATAAAATATGATGATACAAAATATTCACTTACAGAATACAAAAAATCAGGAATAAATGAAAGTATAAATTCAGACTTTATTTCTAAAGTTGTTAATGGAGAAAAACTAGGAATAACAGACGCAATAGAAATAAACCAAAATGGAATAGCAAATATAAATGCAGGATTAATGGAAAATAAAATATTTGATTTAAGCATAAATAAATATATTAAAAAAATAACAATTCAAAATTCTGCAGGAACAACAGTAAGAGAATATAATAAAGAGAAGATAGCCAAAGCTGAAATTCACGCAAAACAAATTGCAGGTTCAACAGTTGTAGTAGAATATGGAATAGACGTTAAAAATGAGGGAGAAGTTGCAGGATATGTTAACGAAATAGTTGATTATATTCCAAGTGACATGAAATTTAACTCAGAAATGAATAAATACTGGTATTTATCAACAGACAAACAATTACATAACACTACATTGGCAAACCAAGTAATAAAACCTGGTGAGACAAAAACAGTAACAGTAATTTTAACTAAGACAATGACAGAAAACAATACAGGAACAACTGTAAATACAGCAGAAATTGCAAAATCAAGCAATGATTTAGCAATTGCAGATAAAGATTCTACAGCTGTAAATAAAGTTAATGGTGAAGATGACATGAGTGATGCAAGAATTATTGTTTCAATTAAAACAGGTGCAGAATTAGCAATAGCGCTATATATAAGTATAGGATTAGTAATATTTATGGTTATAGCAATAAAAATTATAAAAAAGAGAGGTGATAAAAATGAATAATTTAATAAAAAAATTAATTGTAGTAGTTTTTATCATTGCAATGTGTTTAGGAATGTTGGCAACAGATGTTTTTGGAAAACAGAAAAAAGATCCGATTACGAATCCGATTAAGAATGGGAAACTTTGCGATGTAATTAAAAGTACATTTGAAGGCAACGATGATTTTTTCTTTACACATTCTTTTATGCCGAATGGGCAAATTGAGTATAAAGGTTACGCTATTAAAAATTCAATAAGGTACGTAGGTGAAACATGTATTGAACACAGAAAAACAGCAGAGATAAATAAACAACTGGGAAATATTGTAACTGTAATAGATTTAACGACAGATAATACACATGATAAAGTTACTATAATTAAAAAAGGAGAAACTACAGGAGAAGAAATTACGGATAAAAGTTTTATAAATCTGATTAAGACAATGGCAAAATATGCGCATGACTCGATTGCTAACGGAGAAGAAGATTATATTAAAAAATGTCCAAATAAGTCGTATCTTAAAAGGTTAGTACATACTCACATAGCAATGTTGCACAAGTTTGGCGTTTGTAAGGACGTAGGGGGAGGCCTAACAAATAACGAATCAAAAGCGGAAATTAAAAATGATATTACGGACAAATATAGAGCCAGATTCATATTTGTTCAATACGGAGCTAAACAATCTCATATGTACTTCTGCTCTAGAAAGGAAAAAACGGAATATGGTGATTTAGAAGTTAAGAAAGTTGATGAGGCAAATAATAATATAGCATTACCAAATGTAAAATTCAAATTAAAAACAGATGATGGAAAATATGTACGTGCTGAGTCAACAGGAATCAGTATGACCACAGGAGCTCATCAGCTAAATACTGAAACTAGAACATATAAAGCGACAAAAGAAGTAACAAAAGAAGGTGATGCAACAGAATTTAAAACAGGAGCAGAAGGTAAAACTATAATAAAAAATTTAGTTGCCAGAAAAAAATATCAAGCAATTGAGGTTAGTAACCCAAACTTTGGATATGGTGAAAACTATGGTGTTAGCTCAGAACCTGTGCAAGTAGAAGCAAAAAAAACAGTAACACTTACATTTACAAATAAATTAAAAGTAGGAAAATTAAAAATAGTTAAAGTTGATAAAAATAATGAATCACACAAATTACAAGGTGTTGAATTTAAAATTAAATCTATTAATACTGGAAAATATATAAAAGCTAAAGAAGGTGCTTCAATGTCAACAGGAGCACATCAACAATCAACAGAAGAGCGTAAATATGAAGTTCCGTTAAATGAAGATAATTATAGGGCAAGTAAAGAAGAAGCAACTACGTTTATAACAGATAAAAAAGGTGAAATATTAATCGAAAATTTAGTTACAGGAAAATATGAAATAGAAGAAGTTGGAACAATAGACCATTATGTAATGTCAACAGAAAACTCAACAGTTGAAATAAAATCAGGAACACAAACAGAATCAAAAATATATAATGAACAAACATCAATAGACTTATCAGGATTTGTATGGGTAGATAAACAAACATCTAAAACATCAACTAGAAATGATTTATATAAATCAAACAAACATCCAAGCATCAATGATTATGTAGATGATAATGATATATTACTAGATGGAATTACTGTAAGATTAATGGATAAAAGAACTCATGAAGAGGTAAAAGACAAAAATGGAAATCCATTTAAAGCAACAACAGCAGATGGAGGAAAATATCTATTTAAAGAAATTCCATTATATGATAGTAATGATAAAGACAGAAAAAACATCGTATTATATAATTATTATGTAGAATTTGAATATGATGGATTAACATATACTAATGTAGTACCTCACTTAGAAAATGAAAAAAATGGTTCAAAATCAGCTGAAAACAATACAACAAGAGATAACTTTAACAAAAACTTTAGTGTAGTAGAAGGAAAAACATCTAATACAGGTATAACACGTGATAGTAGTGGAAATGAAAAATACACACTAAATTATAATATAGACGAAAACGAACATAAATCAACACTTATAAATAATGGCCAATATCCAATTACAGCAAATACAACAGAGGCAAAATACAATATTAATGAGCATTTTAAACCAGGTGTTACAGAAATAAAATATATTAATCTTGGATTATATGAAAGAGAACAACCAGATTTAGCTTTAGTTAAAGACTTACAAAGTGTAAAAGTAGCAGTTAATGGATATAACCACATATATGAATATGCACAAAGATTTAAAAATCAAGGTGAATATGGCGATGGATTTAATGTAGGTGTAAAATTCGGAAGCAAATATGGAGATATGTCATATTCAAGAGCAATTTACAAATCAGACTATGAATATACAAGTAAGGATAGTAGTAAAGAACTAAAAGTATATATTACATATAAAATAGCTGTAAAAAATCAATCTACAAATTTATTATCACAGGTAAATAGTATAGTAGATTACTATGATAGTAAATATACACTTACAAAAGTTGGAACAGAACTAAATAACGGTGAAGTAAAAGAAAATAATCTTGAACGCCAAGATTCAAAATATAATGATAAATACGCTAAAACAGTAATAAATACTAGTACGTTAGGAAAAATAGAAGCACAATCACAAAGAGATATTTATGTACAGTTTGAACTAAATAGAGAAGCAGTATTAAATATATTAAATGAAAAATCTAACTTAAATAATGTTGCAGAAATAAATTCTTACTCTGTATTTGATACAAAAGGAAAAGAGTACGCAGGAATTGACATAGATTCTAACCCAGGAAATGCGGATCCAGAAAATAAAGCAACTTTCCAAGATGATACAGATTCAGCACCAGGATTATTACTAGAAGTTGCAGAAAACGCAAGAAAAATGACAGGTAAAGTATTCCTTGACTCTACTTCAGGAGAACTAAAGGTTAAAGAAGAAAGAAAGGGCTCAGGAGCTTATGAAGAAGGAGAAAAAGGAATAGAAGGTGTTAAAGTAACATTAAAAGAAAATGTAGAAAATGGAAAAGTATATGATGCAACAACAGATAACGAAGGAAACTATTTAATTTCAGGATTTATTCCTGGAGACTACACATTA
>OCVV012884401.1_pt1 | contig 23110 bp, 32 predicted proteins | sample 1539721 | NCBI WGS metagenome assembly OCVV01 (sample SAMN02144230, study PRJEB22623) | gut metagenome | biome: sheep rumen | host: Ovis aries | place: New Zealand
ATCAACAGAAACGAACTTTGAAGCAGTCAGCACCCCGCTGCTGTCAACCTTGAAGTTGGAGCTGTTAACATCAATGTACCCGCCGGACTGTAAGCTGATGTACTTGTTGCCGGTAATGGTGATACCGCTGGAATCAATCGTGATTCCTGACTGCTTCCCGTAGTAGTTGTTTCCGACCCATAGTTCGATACTGTCAGCCGTGGATTCAATCTTGCTATAAAGTGTTTCTTCCGCACCAAGGGAATTGATGCCGGTTTTTTGGACGAGAGTGGTGATATTCCCGGCCGTCACATCGATTCGCCCTGAAAGCGTTCCTTCCGCACCTTGCGCCCTCGTCACCTCAGCAGTGATGTTGTCAGCATTCACGCTGATCCTGCCGGAAAGAGTTCCTTCTGCCGCTGTGGCTCTGGTTACTTCAGCAGTAATGTTGTCAGCGTTGACGGAAATGCGACCGGAGAGCGTTCCTTCTGCGTCCGTTGCCCGTGTGACTTCGGCAGTAATGTTATCAGCATTGACAGAGATTCTTCCAGAAAGAGTCCCTTCAGCTTCAGACGCTCTTGTAACCTCTGCGGTTATGTTGTCTGCGTTGACGGAGATTCTTCCGGAAAGTTCACCTTCTGCGGCGGTTGCTCTGGTGACTTCGGCTGTGATATTTTCAGCCGTCACATCAATTCGCCCTGAAAGCGTCCCTTCGGATTCAGTGGCGCGTGTTACTTCTGCGCTGATGGATTCAGCATTCTGTGTAATGCGGCTGTATAGTGTTTCCTGCTGACCGAGGCTGTTGACCCCGGTTTTCTGATACAGAACCGTCAGCGATTCGTCTGTTTCTTCTATGCTGTGCGACAATTCGTATTCGGCGCCCTGCGCCCGTTCTTTTTCGGTTTCCAAGGCATCGTTCTGCTTCTTAAATGAAAACTGTGTGTTGTCGTATACGCCACCGGCTCCATATGTGTCGTTCGCTTGTTGCTGGATAAACTGGATGACTGTGTCCTCTGTTTCTGCAAGGGTAATCGTCACATCATACGGCGATCCGTAAACGTCCCCCCAGCTGATCGAAACAATGTTTTCTTCTACAGCGGTGCTTCCTTCAACCACAAGCCTGTATAGCTTGCCAATTTTGGCCCTGTCGAGCGTTTCGCCGGTGATCCCGGAGAAATCCTCGCCTGAAATGCGGACGCTATATTTGGGCCGTTTATGGCGCGTTATGTAGGCGTTGGCAACGATCTGCGCCTGTGATGCAGTGTAATCGCTCCCATTCAGCTTGGTTTCGATTATTCCGTACTCGCTGATGGTGTCCGCATCAATATACCCGCCCGGAAGTCCTTCAAGCCACACCCTTGTAAAAAGCTGACTGTCATCTTTTGTCACGACTGCGCTGACCACGTTCCGGGAAAGCCGCCCTTCTGCGCTGACGATTCTTTCTCTTGTGCCAATTCCAAGCGTCCATGGCTTGGTGCTGAAATCAAACGTCAGCATTGCACCGGGTACCTGTGTCAGAAGGCTGTTGATGGTTTGCAGAAGGTTGGAATAGCGGCAGGAAAGAACCACCCGCCCGGATGCCGCAATGGTGCCGAGCTGCCACTTGTTCCCGCCGTAATAGGAGAAAATGCGTTGAACGGCTGCGGCCAGTGTCATTTCCGTCTGTTCAATTTCTGCCCTTACCAGCCAATCGCCAATCTCACAGACACCATGCTCCAGATTGATCGTGTTCCTTGCACTGCCGTATCCAATCTGCGGCGCACGGGTGCGGTAAATCCCAGCGGAGCCGTTGACCTTGAACATCTCCACATACGTTCTGCCCTCGACCATTTCTTCCGGGATGACCTCGATTAAAGCTGTGGACAGCGGCACGATATTTTCATTCAGCCGCACCCGAATGGGATGGATGCGCCTGACCTCATTCCCGTTGCTGTCCAGCACCTTCGGCAACTGAATCACATCCACACCCCCCGCACCCTGAATTCAACCGTAACATTGGCAGACGATGAATAAGAAAAGCTGTTGATCTTTCCGCTTGTGGCAATCAGATCATCGCTGCCGGTTCTCTTGTCCAGTAGGCTTGTCGTTCCCCGCATGATCGTCTGAATGCTTTTGTCGGTGTAGCTGATGACCACCGGCTGGGCTGTCGTTGCACCCGCTCCGGTGATCGTGATGGACGTATCCTCAACCGTCAGTGTGATATTCGCCATCGTGCTGCTTGGTGTTACGGTCACTTCCACAAGAGCATCGCCAGCGTTTCCGGGAACGAACAGCGTACCTTCTCCACTGGTTCCTGTCAGACTCAGCTTCGCCGGGGTTTTCTCTTCCCAGAACGGGAAATTATAAGCGGCGAATGTCAACGACAGTTCGTCCGTCCACTTCTTTGCGCTCTTAATCTCCGGGAATTTAGTGCAAAGAACGTGGAGCTGTTGCCCGTCCCGGTCATTCGTCTGGAGAATCGATCCTTGCGCCCAGCGAATGACTTCCTGACATGCTTTCTGACGCTCAGAAATTCCGTAAATATGCAGTTCAAACGTGATGGTGACCGAAGTCCCATCAAACGTTTTGCCAAGCCAAATAACCCCGTTTCTGTGCGCCAGAGATGCCTTGTCAACCGTCTGCTTGGCTGTGACATACTGGATGTCATGAATGAGCAGATTTGGGTTGATGCTGCTCAACGCCACGCCATCCATATAAGCTTCATATCTGCTGATCATCACACATACCTCAACGCTGCCTGATCGCTTCCAGCGATTCGCATGATCTCATCTGTCAGGTTTCTTCCATCAAGATAACTGTTGACCGATACGCCCCGCATACCTTCCCGGACGGCCTGTGCCACGACCTGACCCAAAGCCGCAAGACTGAACCCGCCGCCGTCTTCACCTTCACGATAACGTCTTGCCTGTGATGCTGTCAGAACCATTTCGTTGCGGTGGAGCAAGGCAGGGTAGTTGTCGTATGGAATAGCCCAATCGCCCTTTGCATGAAAGGCAACATAACCGCCGGTCATGTTTTTTTGGCCTATACCGCCTATACCGCCGCCACCGCCGCCACCACCAGCACCGCCAACAAAGGACACTGGAACATGCACTGTTCCGACTTGCCGCGCCAGCTTTGAATTCGCACCTTCTTCGGCTTCAACCTCTGCCTTTGTGGTCACCGTTCCGACTTCCGACGCAAGTTCTTCCGCTTCATTTGGATCAGGTTTCAAATCAGTAGGAACAGAAATCGTTGTATTGTTTGCCGCTTCCTGTCCCTTCCTCAAAAATGCGGCCCAATCAGCAATTGTTTTCAGTCCAAATGGATTGTTTGAAAGAGTTTCCTTGCCCTTTTCAACCAGTTCACTCCACTTGCCTTTGAATTTGGCAACAAGTTCCTGATTGTTGAAGTATTCCTGCGCTTTTTCAAACAGGGTACTCCATGTTGATTTCGTCTTTACATCAACTGTTCCGACTCCATCCGAAAGCTCTTGAGCGGCGTTTTCCTTTGGCTTTAATTCAATCTGCGGGGGTTTTTCCTGCGCTCCTTTTTCAACTTCCTCGACAAACTTTTCAATTTCTTTCGGCTTGACGGGTACTTCAATACCTTTTTCTGTTAATTCCTTGAGCTTCTTGCTCGATGGGCTGTTTGGATCAAGTAGTTCCTGCTTCTCCTGATATTCGCGGACTTGCTTCATTCCATTCTTGGCAGGAGTCTTTGCCGGTTTTGGATTTTCTGTTGGATTGAAATACTCTTCGGCTCCTGAATTCAGCAGTTGACTTGCATTGCTATTGGGATCAAGTAGTTCCTCATATGTTGACTTGGTTTTATTCGTATTCCGGTTTTCAACGGTATTCCAAAATGAATGCTGACCGGATCTATCTTTTTTGTACGCGCCGGTTTCTTGAAGCTCTTTAGTGTATTCTTCTTCTCGTGGAAGTTTAAGCGTTTCTTCAGACACTTCGGAACCAGACTTTTTGCCAGTGGGGGTTTTCCATGTCGGATTCCAATTCATTGGCATTTCAAAGTTGTCCGGGTTATGCGTTATGAAATTGCCGTTTTCGTCATATTCCTCCATTTTTCCATGATTCGATGTATCCAAAAGAACAGCACCACCAACAAGAAAAGGTGCAGCCTTCATAAGCGGTGAACTAAATATACTTGCTCCTTTAGCTGCGCCAGCTGCCCCTGCCGCTCCAGCTGCCCCTGCTCCTGCTCCAGTGGTCGTAACGGTCGGAGTAGTTCCACCGCCGCCTCCACCACCACCATTCCCACCACCAAGGCCAAGGCCCTGAACAGTTTTGATAACAGAGTCAAGCCCCTTAATTACTTTCCATGTGGCCAATGCAGTTCCAATCGCTGTGATGGCTGTAACAGCGTCCGTTTGATTGTTTATAATCCAATCAAACACGTTTTTGATAACAGACAATGCACCACTGACTGCTTGAAGAATCGGGCTATCCGATTTTCCGAATTCTGTGATCAGTGTGTCAAGTATTTTCTTGGCGGCTTCTGCAAGAGCAGGAAGGTTTGACACTAATCCTTGTGCAAGACCGGTTACCATTGTAATACCGCCATTAATGAGCGATGGCAAAAGCTGATCAATCAGCCCCGGAAGTTCTTCAGAAATAACGGGAGCAAGTTCATCAACCAGTGAACCAAAGCCATCAAGTGCTGTCTTAATGACAGGTACAAGGTTACCCGCTGCGATCTTTGCACTTTCAATCAGGTTGTCGATAGATGTTTTCAGATCGCCATTGGGATCAGCCAGATTCTTCTTGAAATCAGCCCATGCACCCTTCATCCGGTCAATTGAACCAGAAATGGTATGCTCTGCTTCTTCAAAAGTTGTACCAGTGATACCCATGTTGTCTTGGATATCTTGAATTGCCTGATAAATGTCCCTTAAATTATCGATATTGTACTTATTTCCGCTGAGCTTTTCCGCATCCTTCAACAGCTTTTCCATTTCAGAACGCGTGCCGCCATAACCTAACTTCAGGTTATCGAGCATTGTGAAATTGCCTTTTGCGAATCCCTGATAAGCGTTCTGAATAGACTGGATGTCCGTACCCATCTTGTTGGCATTATCGGACATCGCAACAATGGCTTTATCGGCCGCTTCAGCGGCGGCTTCCGTATCCCCTTCCAGACTTTTTATCAATGCGGCGGAAAAAGACGTAACATTTTCGATATATGTATTCTGATCCATTCCGGCCCGTTTAAAGGCCGTCTTGGAATTGTTCATCACAGTGTTGTAAGCTTTTTGGTGGCTCTGGAAGCTTTTGATTGATGCATCAACCTGTTTTTTGGTTGATTTCTCCGTGATGCCCAAAGCTTTCTGATAATCTTCCAGCGTCTTCTTTCCGTTTGTTCCAAAAAGAGTATCAACGCCGCCCTCAAGCTGCTGGAATGCACTGTATGCCTTTACGGAACTCGTGGTGAGTTTTGCGACCGCTCCAGTTGCAGCACCAACTGCCGCGCCAGTAACTTTTGCCACCTTTTTGACGGTTTCGCCAACGCCTTGGAAGGAAACGCCAAACTTTTTCCCTTCATCTTCAGCAGCAGTAATGCCTTGAACAAATTCTTTTGTATCAAGGATGATTTTCGCTACAAGCGTAAATAAATCCATTATCTCACCCCTTGGTCATCCGGCAATTTGATCCAGCTTATCCAGAATTCCATCTATGATCTGATCCGTTGTCATTGGCTGTTCCTTCGGCTTTGGCGAAATGTATTCATCAAACGATGGCAGTTCCGTTTCGTACTGTGGGCGTATTTGCAGAAGGATCATGTCGGCCATGTACTTTTTCCAATAAAGGTTCGTTAGTTCCTGATTCATCGCCACCCGTAACGCATACACACCGTGATATCCGTACCGCAATAACGACATAACAAGCGCATCCTTTTGATCAGGATTCGCTCGTTGAATTACTTGAAAAAACCCAGAAAATCCTCATCCAAGCTTTCTTTCAGTTCTTTGACCGTTGCCACAAAATTCAACTTGCCGACCTTGGAAACCGGCTGCATTGTCAAAGCCCCAACAATTGCATAAAGCTCGTTCTTGTGATCTTTCATCAGGAATGCAACCAGTTTCGGAAGCATCGTTCCAACAACTTCAATAGGCGGCTTCCCTTGGGCTTCCGTCAGGTTTGCGAGCAGTGGCTTGGTGTTTTCATCCTTCAAAAGAACTTCAAAGGCCGGAGCAATTTTCAACATCGCTTCAGCGGCCTGATCATTGGTCATTTCGGAAATCTTCACCTTTTTGTCCTCCTTCAAAAAGTGAAACGGGGACGGGGATCACCCCCATCCCCTGTATGGTTATGTGTTGCCGGTTGTTACTGGGCATCGAAAAATACGATTTCGCACGGAGCCTCATCGTAATCTTCCACATCACCCTGATGCGCGTGGAACTCGCAGTTGATCGTGCCTTCATTTTTGTCTGCGAACGTCAGGGTGAAATCCGCAGTATTCAAGGCATTGTACAGGCAGATCAGGACGAATCCCTTAGAGGTGTCGCCGATCCAGACGATATTCTCCAGATAGTCTTCATCCTCAATGGCCGTACGCAGTGCAATCGTGGTTTTGCTGTTGCTGGTAGTGACATCAGCGTTGCCGAGAACGTGCTTGATATGTTCCGGCGTGACCTCAATCAGCGTCTCGCTGAGGTAGGCATCCGCGCTGTCCACGATTTCTGATCCTTTGAAGCGGTACCGGACGCCATCCGCTTCGACCTGCCGGATTTCCCGGGTGATGGTGAACGTGCCGCCGCCACGCGTAGCTCCAAGGATGCCGGTGCCAGCCGTTTTTGCCGCTGCGATTGCGGCCTTGAGAGCCGCCGCATCGGCGATGTTTTCATAGTCGAAGTTCACAAGCGTGATCCCGGCATTCAGCTGCAGATGTTCATAGGTTTCTTTCCGCAGCGGAGTGGTCACATTGCTTTTGACTCCCATTTGTTACACCCCTTCCTCCGGGAATTCTCCCGGCATGTGATAACTGTTGATCGACAGGTTGATATAGAATGATCTCCAATCACCGTCCACAAGCACCTGTATCAGCGGAGTTTCTGGATAGATGACAAGATAACCGTTATCCGTGTTGATAATCAGCCCTGTGCCAATTTCCCGGACAATCTGATCCGCTTTGGTGAGCAGTTCAGTGTTTGAAGTCGTTCTGTACCAACCTTGAATGTAAAACGTTGCTTTCTGGTTCCATTCCGGTTCTGTGAGCGGGAACGTGAGATACGGACGATCAATGTCATCCGGTATCGTACCAACCATGTAAGCAGGAAGCCCGAAGCTTCCTACAAACTGTTTGAGTGCTTTCGCTGTTGCTCTCATGCTGGCAGCTCCCATCTCTTGGCAGTCACCTTTGCAATCTTGACGCTGCTGGCCGGATGCGATTTCGTATCATTACTGGTAACCTTGAATATCGCTCCATCGGAATCCCGCTTGAATACATCGTTATATTCCAGCGTAAAACCACGCTTTGTGACAACGGTGTAAATTTCTCCAAGCTCCTGTCGTTCAGCTATGACAGCTTCCGTTGAACTGTCCCTTGAGATCGCTGCAACGAAGCTCGCACCTTCTTGCCATGATTCCTTATAACCGCCAAAATCATCATCCACCCGGATATGATTCAGAATCTTGCATGGAACCATCACCTGATCAAGCAGATTCAAAAGCTCACCTTCCTCCATCTGTTCAGCTGCTGTGCAAACATGTCCTGCCAGCCAAGCACAGGCGTACTTCCTTCTGCCTTACTCGTTGTTGCCTTCTGATAACTGTACTCGCCCAACACACTTTCACTTGTGTATGGGCTTTTGACGGTTTCGCCGTAAGTTTCCACCCACTCTTTTATCTCTCGCGACAGCGCAATCAGCGTAGGAGGAACCGCCAACGCGCATATCGTTCCTGCGAACGTTTCGTCATTGAGTCCCACCGCTTCGGCATCATCGTCATCCTTGAGTCCGTCTGAATGGTATGTGTAAATCCCATCATTGAGATCACTGCCAGCAATCAGAATCCGTTGACCTTCTTTGACGAAAGAAAGAGGAATCATGCCGCCGGTTATTTCATACGTTCCTCGCTGTGAACTCTTAATGAAATAATTGTGAATGCTTTCGCAAACTTCCTGTAGCATGATTCCCCTCCTCATTAAACAGCCTTTTTCCGGCCTCTCGCGGCCTTTTTGGGCTGTTCTTCGTCTTGGATGGGATTTTCCTCATTCGAAGCCGGAGCGGCCTTAATCAGCGCAAAACCAGCCTTATTTTGCTTGCTTGATAATTCCGCAATCCGTTCCTTGGATATATCCCTTCCATCAAACGGGAAAGGCTCGCCCTCTTCGTACAGATGTCTGTCCGTGAGATCGCGCCATTTCACCGTGCTTACATATTTCATCAGCCGCCAGTGGTTTCGGTCGCAGTAGCGATATACAGGCTGTCAGGCTTGTACAGGACGGGCATGAACAGGGTGGAAGCCTTTGTCCACAGGACAGCAGGATCATGTTCAGACCACTGAGTGATGTACACATACGGAGACTCAGAGCTGCCAGTTACGTTGTTGTTCTGCTCAACACCGGCATCGGTTTCCGGAGGATCGCCCCACAAGCCATCGCCCAGCAGATTTCCGCCATTCGGAGTGGCGAAGAACGTGATTCCGTTCTCCGGGAAGTACCGCTTGGATGTTACGTGCGGACGGCCATTGGTCATCGCTCCCGGCACACCGTAGGTGGCATCGTTGATGACGATGTTGTTCAGCCCATACTCTTCGGACAGATACGCACGGAGATCGGCGTTGGAGATCAGGCTGTCATTCAGAGAGCCGTTAATTGCCTTTTTCAGTGCAGCATTCTTCCGAAGCTTGTTCATCATCGCACGACTGGTCATAAAGCCATTCAGTACATTGCCGCCAGCCAGAGCCTGAGCAACCAGAGCTTCGAGCTGTTCGTCAACCGGAGCTGCCGCACCAGCACCGAAATCAATGGTCAGACCCTTCTGAGAATTCGGCACACCGTAATCAACGGTCAGATCAAGATTGTTCTCCTTGATCGTCACCTGACCGGTGGCCATCAGTTCGTTTTTTGCAACCTTCGTCCGGGTGATGACCTGTTCAGCCAGCCGAATGCCGTCATTGATGACGTAATCATACATTTCATCGTTCTGAACGCCAGAACGCAGCAGCGCACGCATCCGTTCAGACTGGTCAATCTTGACCTTGATCAAGCCCTTTTCGATATTATGGGAATCAACCGGAACACGGAAAGTCTTCTGAGATTCAGTGTCGAAGCCATGGAACTGCGCCATCAGCGGAACCTGATATTCGGCGGCAATGGATTCCCAATAGGCAACGAGATTGTTGGTCTTCACATCGCCGAACAGCGTATCAATAGGATTCGCTTCCGGACGATTTACCACGAAAGGAATGTCCAGCCACTCTTCCCGGGGAATCAGACCCATGATGTTATTCTCAAAACGAGGCATTTATGTCACTCCTTTCTTCAGGCTTTCGCCGTAACGGTAGCACTGCCAGCGGCAACAGCCTGACTGTCAGCGTTAATTACCGCAACGACAATCTTCTTCCCGGTAGCAGCCGTGATATCGCTTGAGCCATCCCAAGTAGTCCAGTTAGACAGGTCATCGCCATACGCCACAACAGCGGCAGTATCTCCAACCTTGTACTTGTAAGACTCACCAGTCCCGGGTGTATATCCGGTTACAGTGATTGCCGTATCGCCAGCGGCAGTCCCAGCTACAGACTCAACTGTCAGATCAACAATGGAGCCATCAAACAACGGGCGAACAATAGACGGAGCGGCCGTGATAAACTTGATTCCCGGAATCGCATTCTTGGCAGTGCTGTCATAGGATGCGGGAAGCCGATCCTCGTACACAATTCCCTCCGTAACAACGGAACCGGGCATATTGCCGGTAGAAACATCCACGTCCTCATACAGAAGCCCCTTGCCGGTAATCAGCGCACCAGCAGGAACGTACTTGCTGCCATCTGCTTTGGTTACAACCTGTGCGTGGTTCGCCGGAACCTGACAAGTTTCCCTCCGGCAATCTCCCGAAGCCAGAAACCAACCCGGCTGATACAGGGTGTTCAGCGCATCGTGCTGAATAAAGCTCATGATTTACTCCTTCCCGGTGTCTTCAACCTTGACACCTTGCTTTTTCAAGTGGTTCAAGTAAACTTCTCTTGCACGGCTTGCGCCGGTTCCCGTTCCGCTTTCGGGCGGTGTCCCAACCTGTTGCTTGCGGGTTGAAGTCTTGACCTTGTATTCGCTCCATTCCTCGCCAATCGACTTCTTGAGATCGTCAACGTGTTCAAGATTTCCGTCCTTGTCCAGCGTAATTTTTGAGAAGTCGGTCAAACGGACAACATCCTTGATGTGCTTCTCGTTGATCTGCTCGTCAGCGAGCAATTTGCTGTAGGCAGCTTCCTTCTTGGACAGCGTTTCCTTCTCTGCGATGGAAGTCTTGTAGCCTTCAAAGTCGGTGTGTTCTTTCTCGTACTTGGCTTTCCAGTCTTCTCCACCTTTCAGATCATCCAATTCCTTCTGGACATCTGCGAGCTTGTCCGCATCGGCTTTCAGCCTTGCGTTGTCGGATTTGAGGGTGTCAATCTGATCTTTCAGCTTGTCCTTTTCTCCGAGATACAGGGCGAAAAGCTTGTTTTCAATCTCTTCGGTGTGTGCTTCGCCAAGAATACTTCTGACTTCGCTCCGGGTAAATGCCATGCAATATTCCTCCCATTTCTTCGGCTGCGGTTCTTTGCAGCTACGGAGTTTTTGAGCAGTGCTTCGCTCTTGTTCAAGTATATCAAACAACCGGTTCAAATTCGATAAACTTAATCGCAAAAAGCTGAAAAAAGGAAGCCGAACACGGCTTCCCATCGAAAATGAATACATCTATTTGCGTCAGAAACGCACCTTCCTGCTGTTCAATGTGATAAATGAACCCTCGTCCATTCTTACGTTGAGACGCATGTTATTGCGTATGAGCTTGGTAGCAACAGCATTCTACGTCCTGTCATTTTTTCAGCTCTTTTCTCGCAATCGCCTCATATTCCGGCTTGTGTCCTTCGACTGCTGGACGCATATACGGCTGCGCCCTCATCTTGACCGTGCCAAGCTCAACGAAAGGCGCGTAATGCACATTGGACGCAATGATTACTGCATTCTTCCCTTCCATTTGATGCGTAATGCTATTGCGAAGAGTCCCGCCAACATAGCCCTTTATTCCTGTACTTTCCGGAGTTCCAACCGGGCAGAGTTGCTTCGCATATCCCTCGGCCGTTCCACCGATTATCTCAAGTGCACGAGAAACAGCAGATTCCAATTCAGACATGACTTCTCTTTTGTTGCTTATGAATTTTGCTGACATCAGTCTACACCTTCCTCTTCGCGCTTGTGTTCTTCTTGAATGATAATATCTCCCATCGTTATTACTTCGCCAATTTTCTTTCCATTTTCCCAAACTTCTACAATCCCAGTTTTCTTGTTCCTTTTAAACTCAATCATTGAAATCCTCCAAGAAGATGCACTTTGTACGATTGAGCACGACAGTATACGAACCGCTCGCGCCAACGCCTTCAACGTTTATTGCATCATAGCCCATTAGCGCAGCCTTTGCGCCTTTGTCCAGTTTTGAAAAAGCTTCTGAAGCTTCTTCAGCTTTTGCCGTTATATCTCTGTATCCGGATTCCCTTAAATGGCTCATAACTTCATCTTTTTTTATCCCTTCAAGACTCTTCATCCACGTTCTTATTTCGTCATATGTGTATCCGTTGTATGAGTCAACATCCATAAGCCGCATCGCGGCGTAAGCTTCTTCACGTTCCGTAAGTCCTTTCAAACTTTTCAGCCCGTTTTCAACGTAAGACGACATAATTTCTTGTTTTTTCTTTTCCTCAAGCTCCCTTAATCCGTTGTATGATATTACCTTCGCATCCGGCGTAAGCGTAAATGTTTCTATGTTGTTAGAAGCTGTTTTCCCATATCTTGTTCGCCCAATTCCCTGATAATGAGCCATCTCCGCTTCAAGTCCTTTTGTGATCGTTCCAGAATAATCAGAAGCGCAATACATTCCTTGACCGTAATCTGCGCTACCAACAGAACAATCCACGTACCAATTACCGTTATAAAGCATTTCCCTATAAGAATTTAGCGTTTCTTGATCCGGCGCAGAATAAGATCGCTGTGCAATAAATCCACTCTTTTTTACAGCTTCGTCAAACTCTTCTTGCGATACAATCCTCGGCAATCCATCAAAGCCTTGAGCATTCAAAACATCCTCAATTTCAAAATCAAATTCATTTTCTCTTCGTTTCCATGTGGATGTTATATCCTTGCCGTTAACAACTTTTCTCTTGTTTTCTTCGGCTTCCGGCTTCACAACCTTGTTATGCTCCTGCTTCTTCCCCAGCCACCGCCTGTATGCCTTTTCGCTCCATCCTTCATATGGCCCAGAATAAGAATTGGTGGTTAGATAATTTGAGCTATGTGTACCATAATCGTCTTCCCACTCAACACGCGCCCTTCTTGCCCCGCCTTCATGGTACGCAGCATGTTGCGGATAAACCGTAATCATTGTGCAACGGCAATTGTACACGTCAGCAGGATCGCCGGATGGATCTCCCGGAAACGCAATCCCGCCACTGAATTCCTCGTCATGCGGAACTTCTTCGCCATCACGATCACGATGCAAATCACGAGTGCGAGAATCAAGCGTTGCGAGCCATTTTTTATGTACAACAATCCCCATTGCCGCAGCATCCTCCATCTGCTTCTGCCGTCCCGCATTCTGCGCTCCGGTCATCGCAGTTCGAGCAAACATCTGCATTTTATTCCGGTTTTGTGCTGCCAAGTCTGTACACAGGCGTTTCGTTGTTTCGCGGATTCCTTCGCCTTGGATAATGCCCTGCTTGACGATATTATTGACCTTCTTGTAATTCCATATGTAGTCCTTTTCTTCGTCAATCTTCCATTCCGGAAGTATTTGCGGATCATCCGCTATCAACCGCGCCACAGATTGCGTATTGTACACGCCAAAGCTTACTCCAAGTTGTTGTTCGCCGAGAAAAGCAGAAAAATTGTAATTTTCAGCGAACACACCAAGCCGCCCCTCATTTATGACCTTCGCAGCCTGTTCATTGCTGTTAGCCATTACGGCTGCTACTTCCTTCACCTTGTCTTCCCATAGCTTTCGTTGGAAAACTTGGCCAGATTTCCAATTGGCATAATCCTGCTTGCTTATCTTCCCTTCGTCAAGCAGCTTCCTTTTCGCAGCATCCTTATCTTTGTACCGGTCGTTGAAGTCTTTCAGCTTTTTTCGCAGCTCTCGCTGCGCCGTGCTATATGTTGACCGTAACTTGCGTTCAGTATCGCGAATGGCTTTATCTGCCACTTCTGCGCCGTAATCGGGCATTTATCATACCTCCGTTTCCGGCTCCTCTTCTTCTCCATTCCGATTAACCGTGTTCATATCCTCGCTGCCCTTCCTCGCAAGAATTGTATCCACTTCATCCACAGTAATGAATGGAAGCTTGTAGAGAACAGTTTTATCATCCAGATAATTTGCCGCGAGCATCACCATTTCTGTTTCTTCCTTCTCGTTCGCAATCCTGTTACGGTCAAACACCGGATAATCTTCAATCCCAAGAAGCGCAAGCAGCTGTTGAATAAACAAGTTGACCTGATATTCAAAATCGTCAGCTTCGAGATCCATTGGTTGATATGCCGCGCGAATTTCAGTTGCCGTTTTCTGTCCACCTGTGAAAGTCGTTACATCTAACGCACCGAAGTTGCGATAAATGCTGTCCTTAATGCGGTTCAAACATGCTTCTCTACTATTAAATGGAATCTCCGCAGAGTATGGATGGATTTCGCTGTTTTGATTGTCCGCTACAACAATGTGTTGAAGCAGCATTCTATCGCGCAAACGAGCAATGTCGGTTTCGTCCATTCCTGCAGCGTTGTCGATAAGCCAATACACTTGGGCGCATTCAGACAAGTCGTTAGCATAACCGCTATGGATCATGTCGTAAGCATCAATGTTAGGCTTCATCCCAACAAGCGTTGACTGATGATTCCGGTTGCCGTACATGACGCAAATCGGAATCGATGTATAATTTTCACCGCCGACGATTTCTTCCCCGTCTGCTTCGCTTGTGATAACCGTTTCCTTGTAAGGCCGCTTTTCTTCTTTCAATTCAAGCGCGCCAAGGCCGTATTTCTTTGCCGCTGTCATATATCTGCTATAGCCATCTTCTTCATACAAATCAACAACAACCGGCCTTTTATGCCACTCAAGACACCAAAACCGTACACCAGCCCGGATTTTGCCGGTAATTTCATCCTTAAACGGCAGAAATTCAGTCATTGGGAAAACGTGATACTCTCCATCGTTGTAAAAGCAGTAACACGCGCCATGCTCAAGCGCATATACGCCTGTCTGGAACATAACATCGTCAAACTCGTTTCCGAGTGCATCCTTTGTAGCATCATGAACCTTCATACTGAGGTCTTTCTGCTGAACCAGTTCCTTGTTTGCGAAGGACACGCCATTACCAAGGGAATAGCTCGCTCTTTGCACATTGAGCAAATGGAAAAAGTTGCTCGAAATCCTGTTGTTCGGATTGGTAAAATCAACGCTCGATGCGCCTGTAATATCATAAATCTTTCGTACATAATTGTTGATTCGCGTGTTCTTCTGCTTCTCGTACTGATCCGCTTCCAGAGCAAGCTTATACTCATCGCTTCTCATATATTGAGCAATCGCTTGCCCGATCCATTTCGCTCTGTCAGTTTCGTGCTTTTCAAATTCTTGAAACGTGATAATCATTCGCTTTCACCATCCTTTTGTTCGCTTTTGTTATCGTTTGTTTCCGTTTGATGTTCATCGTCAAGCAACCCAAGCACATCTATGAGCCGTTCTTCAAGTTCTTCCTTCGTTGGCATTACGCACCTCCGAATACAGATTGATATTTTTGCCTTGTTCGTTTATCCCAATACCTGCACATAACGCTTAAGCTATCAGGAGCATCATCGTGTTCGGCGTCTTCCGTGTAGTCCAGAACCTGAGAAAGATATTCGCGATCTGTTCCCTCAAGCCAAACAATATCATCCCACCATTTCCGTGCGTAGGTGCTGATTTTAATGTGCTTGTTTTCCTTCTCCGGATAATCGACAGCCTTGAACCCCTTCTTGCGAATTTCTGTTGCGAGAAAGCCTTTATCGGCATTGCTCTCAACCCAAATTGGGCCACACATAAGCCGTTCGCACTCTGCTATAATCTCATCCAGAACCTTGTCTACGTGACACTGCCACAGCCTTCCGTACAGATAAAGCTTGTCACCGACACGCTTCCCGCAAGTAAATGCCGTATAATCTTCGCCGCCATACGCCGCATCAATATGTGCGATTCCATCTCGAAGCCAGACTTCCTCGTTCGTGAATTCTGGTGCTGTCGTAAACAGCGCGTTCTCAAGCGCAATATGCCGCAACTCATAATTCGCTGCGAACAATGACGGAGCCATACTCTTCCGAAGCTTTTCCAATACGTCCGGTTTTATAAGCTCTGTCGTGTAACAATCATATCGGAGCGGTGTCGGCATAAGCGCAAATGCGTCTTCCTTGTGCCAAGGCGTACCAGTATTCACAATTCTACCGCCACGGTTCCGAATGTTTTGAAGCTCCTGATAAATTGATTTCGTGCGCTCACGTTCAGCGTGACTTCGTCTGTCTTCAAGGTTCACAATGTCATCCGTAAGCACATAATCTGCGTGTTTGCCGGTCAAGCTTCCCTTTGTACCAATACCAAGTAGCTGAGAAGAGCCTTTCGGAGCCGTGTACGCGCTTGTCGTGATCTCCGTGTTGGTTGCCTTGAGCATTGACAACTCCCGGCCTGTTAAAGCGCGATAAAGCTCCTGCGTGACAGGATGGACAGTAATCCGCTGAACGTTACTTATGACCTCTTCGATATCCTTGTCTGTTTTCCGCATGAAAATGATGTTCATATCACCACGGAGCATCATTAGGATTTCCAAGGCTATACAGTCACAAGTCGTTTTGTAGCTTCCACGGTGAGCTTGAAGCGTCATATCCTCATGCCCTAACACCATTTTTCTTATCCATTCGCCGTGAAGATCGTCACGTAAGTCTGGATATCCCAACATCTGCCCGTACTGTGCTGGCCTTTCGGTCAAAAAGCGGTAAGCCGTTTCCGCTTCCGGGTTCATACGGTTGTCTGCTCCATTCTCTTTCGGATTTCATCCATGATTGAAGGATCGGGCATGTTCACATTGACAGTTTCAGCTGGTTTTTCTCCCAACAGACCAAGGGCAATTTCTACCATTTTGGCGTTTCCATTGTTGGCTCCCTTGAAGATCGACATGGCGATGATCTCCGCGCCGGTCATCTTATTGCCCTTATCATCCGTGAATTCGGCAGTAAGCCGTTCCCGGAAAGCTCTGGCAATGGATCGTTTTTCTTGGATCGTTTTTTGACCCCGCTTCTGCATCTCCCTCGAATTCTCGCTCGTGAACTTGTTCCCCTTTGGAACAGGTTGACCGTTTACAGGCGAGATTGGATTTCCATCAGCATCCCTTGTTCCGTGTTGAAGCTTGCTCAAATCCATCTTCTTCGCCATTGGCTCTCAGCCCCCTTTCACAGCTTTTTCAGCTCATAATCCATATTTGTTGTTGGCTGGAACGTAACCCCCGGATTGTACTTGTAAATAATGTTCCTGTCCTCGTCCAGCCCATCGGGAACAAGAACCCCGGCAAAAATCTTATATGGACTCTGCCCGCGCTTTGGATTATTCCAAAGAAAATGCAGATAATCCCGCATCGTCATTCCCTCGAATGTTGCTTTGGCTTCGCTTGTGTTAGTGTTGAAGCCAATGGCATACTTCCAAGGGAAATTGAGAAAATACATGTCGGGCTCAATATCCTTCCACTGTACACGGCCTGTCTTTTTCGCAATCTGTAAAGCTCCGGCAAAGTGTCCCCGGCTGTAATTCCAATTCGGGTTTAGAGCGCAGCAACAGCAGTTGTCGGAGCACTCCTTGAAGTGAGCATCGGAAACGTAAAACCGCAATCCCAGTTCCTTGCACAACGCTTGCATTTTCTGGATATACGGCTCCTTGATCTTCCGATTCAACCGCAGATAACCGCTTCCGCTGCTATGCTTGCGATAAAAATCCACGATGTCGAATCCGCAGACCTCGCTGATCGTGTTGTAATGCTCGCGTGCGTGGTTCACTGACCGCATTTCAAGGCAGAAAAATTCTGTCGTTACTGCCGTTGCCCCTGCCTTCGCTGCTTCCCGAATCAGATCCAAGTATGTCTTGTCGGACACGCCAATGATAAACGGCCTCAGCCGAAGCGTAGCCCCGCCTTTACTAAGCTGCGTATATTCATGCATAGCCGCAAGTCGTTCCTGCGGTGACGGAACTCCAACCTCGATCTTCCGGGCAGCTTCCTCGTCAAGCGTAATTATGGAAAACTTCATGTTCCAGTTGTCTGCGCCACGGAATAGCTCCCTATACTTGTCATTGAAGAACACCCACGCAGATTTGGTTGAAAAGCAGATCGGATAGTTGATCTCCTTGAGATATTTCAACAGCTCGTAGGTTTTCCCGTATTTGCGCTCATAGCCATCAAACTGATCCGAAAGCCCTCCGTACTGAATCGGTCTGCGATCCTTGACGTATTCATAGAACTGGCTTTTTTTGTCCTGTCCGCTCAGTATCCGCTTTGTTTTCTCAATCGGTACGCAACGAACATTCTTGTTCAGATACGCTTCCTTGCCGCTTCCAGTTCCTCGCTGGTACTGACTGAAACAATAAACGCAGCCGAAACTGCAATTTGAATAGGTGTCAAGCGTGAGCGGAAGTGAGCAATCCGCAATCTCGCCAGTCCACCGTGGGCTGAGATAATCCTCCTTGATGGAAAGCTTATTGTCTTTCTTGTCCATACTGTCCTCTCCTGTCACAATGAAATCCTCATTTCATAATCTTCGCCCTTGTCGCCAACAATCACGGCTCCCTGTTTTTTCCACCAATCCAAAGCTTTCCCAAGCTTGTGCGTGCGGAAGGTTATTGCCGGAATATTGTTCTCCTCGCACCGCTGCATGATTCTGGTCAGCATCATCGTTCCAAGGCCGAATCCCTGATGATCCTCGTCAACAGCAATCGCCACCAACCGGAAATGATCCTTCGCCACGTTTCCGTAGTAGAAAGCGCAAGACAGAAACATCCCGTACCAGAACTTCCCCGTCTGACTAACATACAGAGCCTTTCGGAAGTAAGCTCCGCTGTTCGTCATGCTTTTATCTCCGCAGTTCTTGCAAATTTCATCCACCTGTCGGATAAGGGCAATAGCTGATTCTACCGTTTTGCCTGTAGCTTTTCTTTTCTTCCTTGCGGATTCCATACCAACCATTGTCCTCCCCACGATACTGCTTTGGAATAGCCATCCTTCTTGCTTTCAAAATAGCGTCACAAGCTTCTCGAAACTCCGGTTCCTTTCGCATCTTCACAATCTCTTCAAGCTGCCGATCAGCGTAATAACCATTGTAGCGTGTTCCTTTGAACATCTTGTCGTAAGCGCAAAGCGATGTTTCGAGCTTGGTAAAATTGTCATCTCCGTTATTCTTTTGCACTTCTTCCTGTAGCTCTGCGATCAGCGATTCAAATACATAATTGTCAACCGGCAACTTGTGATGTTTCTGAATGTAAAGTGCTTCCTCGTCCATTCCATAGACATAAAACAAACCACTGGCAAAAGTCATGCTATCTCCTTCGTATGCCATGTTGTAAGCAAGACTTCCTTCCAGACCAAATATGTCACAATAAGTTTCAACGAAAAGATACGCTGAAAACCTTGAAAAGAAATACCACTTCTCGCACTCAGAAAGTGCCGATTTCGTGTCTATTGTATTTCCATTGACAAATCGGTCATGAAAATCTTGAGCATGGTTATCGAGCAAATTAACCCACGTAGAAAGCACTCTGTAAAAATTGTCCAGCATCCGCACGTATTTCCGATCGCTTTGAAAAATAAGACGATGTTTATACTGATCTGCGAACAAAAATTGCTGATTGCGAATTAAAACCCGATGTGAAAGCAAAAAGACAGCACTCGCACAACAATAGGTGACAGAATAGAAATATGACAAATCAAACTTTTCTTGATCGCTCAAGCCGTTCATTCTGGCATACTCTCGCAAAACCTGTCCATTACAATCGCCATCTCCGTGGATATGATACCACACGAATTCTTTCAACCGCTTGTCGTAATCAGGCATTGATGATCCTCCGTAAAACGGTCAGCACCCCAGCTTTGTCATGCTTCCCCGTGTCGCAAAATACTGTTTTTGCTCCGATCTCCCCGGCCTTCTTGGTTGAATTGATGACTCCTCTGGCCTTTGAGCGCATCGCATCATAATCGGCATCAGCGTTACCACTACGATTCAAAACACGATTACAAGAAACATCCAGATCGGCAATCAAGGCTAGCAGATAATACTCGTAACCAACCTCATCTGCTGCTTTCTTGAGCTTCTGCTTGAAGGCGAACCCACCGCCAAATCTGACATCCTCAAATAGAATCACTTCCGGCCTGTTCCGGGCAATAATCGCCTTTATTGTCTTGATAAGCTCATCACCGGAATAATTCCCGGCATCCACTCCGCAACAGTTGGCTTCGTTATACTTTCCGACAACTGCCACCTTGCCGTTATACCACCATTCACGGGAAACCCCGGAAACCTCTTGATTGAGTTTCAAGAAGTTTCCGGTAGTCAACAATCCTTTGACCAGCGTTGTTTTACCAACACCGTTTGTACCGCAAATCTGAATTATTTTCATTCCTCATCAGCTCCGGTCAAATCTTCAAGGCTATACACGACACGCATTTTCTCGTCTGTGATGCCAAGCAGATTCTTCAACTCTTCTTCCTGCTCCGGCATGTAAGTGATGATAACTCTGCGCTTCATGAGGAAATCTTCAGCGTTATCGCTGTAGGATTCAAGCTCTTCCTTGGTCAGCGGTTCCTGATAATCCTTGAAGCCATCATCGTTTGAGCCGTATTCCTCTTCTGGATTGGTAACCACGCCGAAATCAGAAGAACCGTTGGAGAAGCCAAAGCCGAAATCTCCCATGTTGAACTCGCCAAGGCCGGAAAGTTCCATTTCCAGCTTGCCGAAATTCCAGCGGGAAAGCTCTGCCGTCTTGTTATGCGCCAGCCCGTAGGCTTTGCGCTCCGCATCAGTCATATGATCCAAACGGATGCAAGGTACTTCCTTCATCCCCAGAGCTTTCGCAGCAAGCAGCCTCCCATGACCTTCAACTATTACATTGTGATCAGACCAAATTCCAATCGGATCGTCAAAGCCAAACTTTTCGATGCTCCGTTTGATAGCGGCAACATCCTCTTCGCCATGATCCCGTGCGTTGCCCTCATATTCCTCAAGGGAATCCACCGGCAAGTACACAATTTCCAGTTTTACATCCTTTTTACTCATTTTGTTGTCCTCCTTATTCTTCAATATATTTCAGCAACGCTTTTATAAGATCAAACGCCGCGAAATAACAGCAGTCTTTTTCTTCGCACTTGTCATTTTCAAGGCATTTGAGCAGTTTATTGAGTGCTTCTGCCACTTTCTGATTGAATATTGGTGCTTTTGTCCAAGCAACCACATCTTTTATCTCTTCGCCTTCAGCATCGACCCACCGGCAACCATCCCACTGAACGAATAACCTATGCGTGTATATAAGATTATGCTCTCTCGCGGCCACTACGCACTCTATTTCGGTGTCCGGCATACTATCTTGAACGTTGATCCATTTCGTCATTGACGCACCCTCCTGCGCAAATTAGCTCAATTCCTGCTGATCCTTCTTTTCCAACCGCTCGTTTCTTCTAAGTTTTCTGTTTAGCCTTTGTAAATGACGAACGAAATCTGCCTTTGGCCTACAAACGTTCGGACATTTACCCTTTTTCGCGCACCCAACGCATGGATTCATTTTTCGGCCCTCCTCAAAAAATGAATATGTCTATTTGCGTCAAAAACCACTCATATTTTGCTTCAAGCCACCGGTTGAGTATTTACCCATTCAAACGCTCAGACGCAGCTAAATGCGTAGATGCTTTGATCTACCAATCTTCTATCGCTTGCATTTTTCGCATCCTTTCTCGACAATTTTCAGCTCGCAATTCAGCGTTTCGAGCAACGCGAGAAAAGTCGAAAGCCTACAATCACCTTTGCTGATAATTCGGGAAACCGTCTGACCGCTTGATGCGTGTCCGGATTTTTCGCTCCATTGCTTCTGGTTCATTCCCTGATCCCGCGCCCTCCGATCTGCCTCAACAATCAACGTTCTCGCAACCATTGTACCCTCCGTTGTTCATCTTTTGCGAACTTCGAATGTGCAAAAAGCTGAATATTACTCATTTTCGGCTCGATGAAGGCTTTTTTCTGCATCGAAACCTTGAGGATATCGCTTTTTAAGTTTTTCGACATTGTGCTCCGCAACCTGATCGAGAGTGAAGCCAAGCGCAGATGCCGTTTCTGCAATGTACCAAAGCACATCGCCAAGCTCGTCAAGTACCTTTTCCTTCACTTCTCGTCCGTCCTGATAATAGTGCTTTTTCACAATGTCGCAGCATTCTCCTGCTTCTCCGGCAAGTCCAAGGATTCCGTTCATAAAATGACTCGCAGGAGAAAGTTCCTTGTTCGCTGTCCGCTGTGCCAGTTCCTGATACTTGTTCATTTCCATTTTTGTTTTCCCCATTATTTTTTTAATCCCGCCACCCGACCCGCCAAACTCTGAACATTGGGGTCTGTGTTCACTTGATCCTGCTATTTCGTTTTGCGTTCAAAGTAAGGACTACATTGGTAACAGTTCCAAGCAGCCGCGATCCAGCGGGGAGCTACTCCTTTCATTATCGCGCTGTCCGGAAACTGGTTTACCCGTTATTGGTTCTCAGCCGCTTTAATGCTGGCGCAGATCGTCTGATACATATCTACCAGTTTGCTGTGATAATCAATCTTCTCTTTCAGCATGGATAGCATGATCTTGTTCATGCGCCATTCCTCGAAATCATACCTATTCGGCAGATGCCCAGCCGCCTCATATACTACCCGTTTGTCTTTTATCCCGTGTTTATGGATATACTCTTTCAGTATCATCTTCCAAGCCTCCGCAGCCAGCGGTTCATTTTCTGGCTCTTGATCTTGTCAACTTCCATTATGTTAAGATTAAGCTGATCGATGTAGAGCATTACATCTGCAACCTCCTCATACAGATTTGCAACAGCTACTTCATCTAACAGTGGTGTCGGGTTTGTCTTGTCGTACACCCGGCGCAGTTTCAGCGCGGCATGAGATAATTCCGCACACTCTTCGGCCAGTCCGGCCAGCAGTTCGACCACCGGCAGCAGTGTCGTTTGTTGCAGCATCGTCATTCCTCCTTCCGTTTACCATCAGCGCAGAACCAGTCATCGCCATGTTCAATCCAATAATCACATTCAAGATGATGCTTGCAATCCTTGCACCGGACAACAACTACAAAATCATCGAATGTTCCCTTGAGCCTGTCTTGCTGTTCCTTTGTCAAAAAAGACTCTGTTGCAAGATGTGGCATTGAATCACACAAACCTTTCATTCCCACTTCACCGGCTTTCCGCACTCATGGCAATATTTATCGTTCGGATTGATAGCCGTCTGACAGTTCCCACATACGTTCCACCACGTAACGCCGGAACTGCTGGTTTGTATTCTGGGTTCCACTGGTTCCTGCTCTTTCAGCATGGCAATAGCCATATCCAATGCTTCTCTCAATATCGTATAGTTTTCCGGTGGATAATTTGCGTTAATTGCTTCAATTGCTTCTTGATTTGTCATTCCCACTTCACAGCCTTTCCACATTTTGCACAGAATCCGACCTTATACGCAGGAATCAGTTCCGAACGGCAGTGCATCCCGGATGTCATTGAGTACCGACAAGCACCGCACTCATACCAGTTTGAACGAGGATTATAATGCGGTTTATCCGCTTCCTGCTCTTTCAGCAAGTCAATGGCATCGTCAATGTATTCTATGATGCCGTTATAATCATCTCTCGGCATATCTAATGCGTTTA
>OCVV011288101.1_pt1 | contig 23109 bp, 19 predicted proteins | sample 1539721 | NCBI WGS metagenome assembly OCVV01 (sample SAMN02144230, study PRJEB22623) | gut metagenome | biome: sheep rumen | host: Ovis aries | place: New Zealand
AGATGTAAATCCCGCAGTCGACAACAGATAGTCGCGGTCCGCCTCCGGTGCTTCCGCAAGATAGCCCGCGGTAAAATAGGCAGTGGCTTTTCCGTGCGGCACATGCAGCTTCGTTGTCACCGAATACGACAGGCCGTGGGGCAGCGTGGTCGCCGTGTGGGCTATCGCCATGCCAGCCATCATCGATGCACGCATCATGTTGAGCAGGTCGCTGTCCTCCGCCTCTCGTACGCCGCGCAGGATCGGAAGGCTCCTCGCCCACATCTTAAGGCCGGCATCCACACACATCCTGCTGTAATCGGTAGCCTTCGAGTTGAGATAACTCTCATACAGATGTGTCAGAGCATCAAAAATAGTGTTGCTGAGCACGTGCTTCGGGGCGGACTTCAGATACTTGCCGTCGAGCAGGGCAAGGTCCGCAAATATCTTATGCGGGATCGACTTCTTCACCATCTTATCGGTGTCCGTCAGAACGGATACCGGCGTGACCTCCGAACCTGTTCCGCAGGTCGTCGGAATGGCCACGATCGGCAGCGTGCTGCTGTCCCCGTCCGGCTTGTACAGATAGGAGGCATCTTTGTCGGCCTTCCTGATCATCAGCGCAATGGCCTTAGACGCATCGAGCGGCGAGCCTCCGCCGACACCGATGACAAAATCAACGCCATTTGCCACGCCAAAATCACGCGCCTTCATAATCGTGTTCACCGAAGGGTTCTCCTCGACCTCATTAAAGACCACATGCTCCACTCCCTCGCTTTTAAGGGCGGCCGCGATGTCGTCGTAGGAGCCATTTGCAAATGCAGACCTGCGCCCCGTCACAATCAGAGCCTTCTTCCCGAACTTCGCGATATCTGCAGCATGGTTCTTTACTGCCTCGGATTCCTCATACACTTTAGTGGGCATATAAAACATAGCCATAAGAATTACCTCCCGGAATAAATTTTGCACGTCATATCGTATCTTTGACAGACCGGTATCACTTCCCGAACATTTCGGCAGACCGCTGTGTTCCACGCATAAGAGCGCAGATTAGAAGCATGGGTATCCTTATGTTCGCGATCAATTTGGTCCGTCAATATACAGATATCTTACCACGTTCAGCCCGTTTTGTGGTATCATCTAATCAATATTAAAGGCAGATGCCAGAGTCATCTGTCCGGAGGGCATGCCGCTCTCTTCGGAAATTCCGAAAGGACGGCAGAGCCAATAAAAAAAGCGGCTTCCATGCCGCGAAAAAACAAGGAGGAACTCTCATGATCAGAAAACCCGAAGAATTCCGCATCGAGTACAAGGAGCATATGCGCGACGGTGACGGCACAGTCCAGCTCACCCATTTCATTACAGGTCCGGAAGAGTTAAACGGCAAAGGCCGCCTTTTCGCAAAGATCACTCTGAACCCCGGCTGCAGCATCGGCTATCATGTTCATGAAGGCGACGCTGAGCTTTTCTACATCTTAAAGGGCACAGCAGAGTACAACGATGCCGGAGAGATCCGCACAGTCACAGCGGGCGACGTAACCATCTGTCCGGCGGGCACAGGCCATGGCATTGCCAATAAGACGGATGAGGTCGTGGAGCTGGTGGCGGTGATTGTGTACGAGTGATACCATAACAGAATTTTGACAGAAGAAAACGGGCTGCCAGCAACCGGATATTCCTTGAATTCCAGCACCTGACAGCCCGAAGAGCCTCTGCACTATTAAGATATTTCCCTTTCTTGCAAAGCAACGGTCTTTATCGCAATTTTTACTCTATTTTCCAATATCTACGACCGATATCTCCATCGGATTATTAATTCTGGGCACCCCGTGCTCGCCGGAAAGGCCGCCGGATATGATCATTGTGCCCCAGTATTCCGCACCTTCCCCGCCGCCGTAATGTTTCCAGTCTGTATCAGAATAAATCGGGTATTCACCTAGATCATACATAGGCCACCATCCCCACTCTGGGGCGTACATTCCGCGTTTGAACGGCACACGAATCAGTCCGCCATGCGTATGGCCACACAGGGCGAGGTCAAGTCCACCGCCGTCAAATGCGTCATACCATAGCACAGATTCCGGGTAATGACATAGCAATACATTTATCCCCTCTCGATTTCGCAGATCAGCCACAATTTTGTTTTCCTTTACCTCCCAGTAATAATGGGTCGTGATACCACTTAGATTTACAATACAGTTCTCATTTATTTTAAGCTGCACAGTTTCATTTTCCAACTGTACGGCTCCCGCATCAGAGAGTGCAGCATTTAGCTTTTTAGATAACTCCGGTTCATCGTTCCGAAAATCATCCTCATGGTTCCCATCCACATGATACACAGGAGCAATTTGAGCGAGGCGCTGCGTAAGAACCACGAGGGAGTCAGCGGATTCCTCTGCGCGACTGCGCTCAACCATATCGCCAAGATATACAATAATATCCGGAGCCGCTTCTCGGACTTTACTGACGATTCTCTCCTGATCTTTACCGAGCATGGTGCCGTGTAGGTCGCTGAGGGCAACGATTCGCACTTTACCCAAAGAGCGGGCAGGAACATAGTAATTACGAACCTCAATAATCTGGCCGCGCAACAGGGCAATAGTGGCACATAAAGCGATTGCAGCACATAAACAAAGCAGCGATTTCGGAGTTGTCCATATACGCAGGTATATCTTCTCTGTCTTGTTACTTGAACTATTTATTTCTTTATTGTTCACTAAGTTATTTCCTGACTTCTTCACAGTCTCTATCATATAAAGCGCCTTATCATTCGTTGCTTAATGTTCCAACTAACCCCTTAAACCAAAGGATTGCTGCCGGCAAAAGAGGTGCAGGCCATACCGGTATGCTTCATTGGTAGCAGGCTTCCTCATAAGTGTGAGAAAATCAACGCATCTGGATTCTAGACATGAATATATTCTTTATAAGAATTGTTTTCATCAACGATCACAGAACTATGATTATATCTATCCTCAACAGGTGGAAGTTCCATATAGTCACCGTATAGTTCGCGCAAATAAATATCGTAGTCTTTTGGAATTGGAAAATACTCTTTTTCAAACTGCCATTCTACTATATCAAAACAAATTCTTTTTGGAACCGGTATGTAACGTAAAAATACTAGAGCTAATTCGTCATTATTCTTTGGCGGTTTCATACATAACAGAAGCAGCCTTTTTTTCAAAGAGATTCGAAAGCCAACAGGAAGTTTCCCTAACAATAGTGAAAAGTCATATCTCGCCTTTCCCACCTCACGCTGCGCAGCTTCACATCCTGCTAAAAAATCCGAAATTTGCAGATAAAGTGCTCCCGTAATGATTCTTTCTTTAATGCTCCTAATCATATTTGAAGCGGGTCGTTTAACAATAGGAAATATATCCACCCAAAAGCCTTGATGAATATGATGATTTGCACTATTCCAAATAATAAAGGCCGTATTGTTCATCCGAACTTTAATAAAAGGATAATAGTAATTAGGGTCTGTAACAAACGTCTGAAGAAAAAAACGATCATCCAATTCTGTTTTACATATTTCTATAAATTTCAGATAATCGTCAAACGGCATACCTAAATCGGCATCATCATCCCAGGGAATAAACCCCTGATGTCGTACTGCCCCTAAGCAAGTCCCGTAAAGTAAGCAGTATTTTAGCGAATGTTTTTGACAGATTCTTTTAATCTCTTCCAGAATAACAAGCGTGTTCTTTTGAATGATGGCTATGTTTTCATTATAATGCACAGCGAATTACTCATTTCACAATTATTATATTACGATGCTGCCTTTTCAGATTGATTTATAAATCTGTTTCATAGTTTTAAGCAATCGAGCTTTCAAGCCTTTCTTATCCTCTCTTCTGGCATATTCCAAGTAATCCTGAACATGTCTTCTTCTAATCATTTCTGCCTCATCCCACGCTTCAGGATGATCGGAATAGTATTCCCCTGCTTTTATAAACGTTGGAAGATTCAACATATTTTTTATATGTAATTCCAGCTGTTGTTCGTCAAGATACTCTGCGGCTTCTCGAATATAAAACGCCGACCATGCTGCTATCTCCGCATAAAGGTATTTTAAGATTTTATCTGTATCCGAATGACCCTTTTGATCTAAAAAAGCCAATTGATGTGTTTTAATATTATTTAAGTCCTCCATTGTTGTCATCGAAAATTTACTGGTACCTCCAGTAAATTCCCGATATACATAAAGCGGATCCGATAGGTAATACGCTCCGGCTATTTTCTGAAGCATAAATATGTTCATTACCTGATCCTCTCCCCAAAACATCCGCATAGATGCATTTAACGACCGAATATTATCAATCAGGCTTCTATCATATAATTTATTCCATACATTAACACTAAGATGCGCCCCTTCCCATTTGCTGCAAAGCAGCAATGGATACTCATCCGAATAAAATCGATCAGAATCAATAAATATATCATGTTCAACGCATCTGTAAATCTTGCCTAAATGATTGAATTTTCCATAATGACTGAACTGAATAAAAGAAAACGGTTCTTTTATTCTGCCTGCCTTGTTATAAAGAATTTCAAACGCCTTTCTAGTGGCATAGTAATCATCCGCATCGCAAAATGTAATGAATTTCCCCTGTGTTTTATCCATTCCATAAAGCCTTGCTCGCAGTGCCCCACCATTTTCAATCCTATGATACTTAAACCTGTTATCAGTTCGACTGATCTTTTTGCATATATCCGAACTATTATCAGTAGATCCGTCGTCAACCAATATCACTTCATAATTACTAAATGTTTGCGTTGAAATTGACTTCAAACACATATCCAAATATTGAGCAGCATTATAAATCGGGATGACTATGGAAAGCCATGGATTATCTAATGATTTATTCTTATTATTCCTTACCATCTTAATGTTTTCTTTCCCTCTGTCTCTTAAATACCGATAACCTCTGTAATGATTGCATCAGATATCTATTACTGATTTGGTTGACCGGAACAGCCAACAGCAATATAAATGCAAAAAGCAATATATAACTAACCACGTTCTCCGGGTCAAACAGGCCGAATACTCTGTTACTCAACAAAAATAAATGTATTAGATAGACCTCCATAGAATATCTTCCAAGCATTTTAAGACATTTAGATCCTGTAAAGTGGCTTGCCATCCCAATAAGGCATATAATATGCTTTTGCCACGATATAATAGGTGATTGTTAATAACGCCAGCATAATCACCTTTCCGCGTTCCTGCTGAACGAAGTAAAAACTGACAAAAAAGAACAGATACAATAATAGCTGAATCTTTATATACCAAAGGAGTGAACTTCCCATTTGCAAAGTAACCAGTTCAAAAAGAATGCTTGGCAATGTCTTTTCTTCATTTAACAACAGGCAGCTGATGAGATACAAAGAATATACAATTATATATGGGAGCAACAAGCGGGTTATTTTTTGCGGAAGAAAATTCTTAAATAATGAAACTTTCAAAACTTTTTCTTCCCACTCTTCCAGACTTTCTCATTTGCAGTTCTTATAATTTTAAAATTTTACTGGGCTTTCGAAGGACTTTTTAGACTTATCTAGGAATATGCTTTCTTTATTCTATAATATATGTATCGCAAAAAAACTCTGTACTTACAGCAGAAATGGAGAACAGCTGCTTTTTTTGAATATCTCCAATATTTTGTTCCGACAGTTCGATAGTTGTCCGTTATGAGCGATAATGACAATACTCTTCTCAAGCCCCTTATTTTGTCCTTCTCATCGCTATTATATATATTTTTAAACAACATATCTCTAAACGCAGTGATATAATACCAGGAAAAATCATATCCCCATCCCGGAACAGAACGCAGACTATATTGTTCAATAATTTCAAGTTTTTTATTATATTGGACCAATAATTGCTTCTCAAGATCCGGTTTGTATTTTTTACTCATGGTACTATCAGCATTATTTATACGGTACATATAAAGAGCTTCTCTCATCACATATATTATGCCACCTGACAGAAGTACCCTGGCATTAAATAAATAATCCTCGCCAATGGATACTTCTTCGTCAAACTTGAAATCATTATCTTTGATATAAGCTCTTTTAACCGCAAAGCGCCAGACAAAGCAGAAGTCATTGTTTCTGTTGATGGCCTGATTCTCCGTCAACAATTCATGCCGTGTCTTTTTAATTCCCTCGGAGAATCCGGGATAGAATACCTGACCATTAGGAATTGTTTCATATCCGAACATCAAAACATCGATGTTCTGAATATTTGTAAGCTTTGATCGCAACAAGGACAGATAATTCTGCTTTACCTGATCGTCGGAATCAATAAACAAAACATAGTCTTTACTTGCCGCTGACAATCCTGTGTTGCGTGCTGCAGAAGCACCTTTGTTTTCCTGTTCAATATAGCACACGGATTGAGGGTACCGTTTTGCTATATCTATACATATATCCCTACTATTATCACCGGATCCGTCATTAACTAAAATGACCTCATCGTCATTTTCCAACTGATACATTAACGTATCTATGCAAGCCTGAAGATAGCGTTCTGCATTAAAAACCGGGATAATAATTGAAAAAGATACAGCCATTACTGAATACTCCTGTTATTCCGAAGAAACCTGAGTTTGTTCAAAAACGTGGCACAAAATCTGTTCTCTGTAGATCTTATCTTCTATTTCCCCAACCAGATCTCCGCCCTTTGCTTCGCTGACAAACTTTCCTTCAATCTTTTTATGAGTTCTGTCACCCCTGAGCATCCATTCATATTCAATGTCCAAGTGCCCAATATCCAGAGCCTGTATTCCTTCTTGAGTCAAATCATATGCAAGAACTGTAGCTGTGGGGCCTAAAGCAATTAAGCATAATTCATTATCCTTATGTAATTCTATGACGGTTTTCAGAATCTCCTCATAAACCGAATAAGCACCTTTAGAAGGGCAAAGTACTCTTCGCACCGATTTACATCCCGAAAGTAAATCATTTCCAACTCCGAAACGCGTCATTTCGCCTTCTACTATAAGTACGCTTCTATCCGCAAATATTTTTTTCCACAGCTGAAAATAAACTTCAGCATCTGAATCACTTTCCGATACATAGCAGCGGGTTATTTGGGTATTACCATACTTTTTATTTATGTCAAAGTACGTGTACCATCTTTCTCTTCTTTGAGCCAGAATATTGTCCAAATACCGTCTGGCAAATCTTGCATACTCCCGTTCAGCCGGATCGGCATTATAAACAGGAAAAATGCTATGTCTTCTATCCAAATAATCAGGCATGCATACAAGTACTTTCGAATCATTTGACCGAATGACTTCCTTGAGTCGTTGAGACAGTGAATCGTTCTGTTGCTGAAAGAATATCTTATCGCCATCCATGATTTTAAATTCACCATCTCCATACCTGCATACAGATAAAGATTTTTCAAAAATCAGATCCAGTGATTTTTTAATAGACATGATTTTAGGAAGCCCGAGCTTCTTTTGAAGGCGAAGATCTTTACGCCAGCGAAAAAAGAGGTCCACATCCAAAAAAATATCATATAAAGAATTATACATATTGACCAAAAGTTTCTTGGCTCTTTTCATTAACGATTTTCCTCTTTTCAAAAATGATTTTAAAATGCGATACACTGCATACTTCGCTTCATATTTCACCATGAAAAAATAGTGAGAAGCCGGTTTACGTGTAAGGCGATTTACAGTTCTCAAAAAACCCTGCTTCGATTTCCAGAAAGCATTATATTGATCATTTCTTTGTGATGAAAATGCAATGCTCTGATTATTGGCAACAATCTGTTCTATCTTTTCACCCGGTATCTCCACATATTCTAAATTATCTTTGACAGAGTCAAATGCATCTATACCCTTATCCGTATGAATGAATAACAAAGATGTCCCCAAACCATTGGAAAAACCCGGTTGTATACTATCAATTCCCCAGAAGTCACCAAGCGTAATATCACTTACACGATCCACTCCTTTATAACGACATTGATAGCACGAATCATTCAGGTAAAGATTAGCAATGAAGCCTTTTATAAACTCATTCTTCTCATATTTCTGAAGAAATGTACGCTTTTCAGTCTGAAACAACAGGGGAAAATATTCTTTTTTATCGCCGCATTTTTTGTATCGAAATTTTATATCCTTTATATGATCTTCTCTGAATTTGGCCCGTAAGTATTCCTGCCAGATTTTCGGCGACGGTGTTCCGTGACATATCACATCAACCGTCACAAGATTCTCCCTTGATCCCCCAAGATAGGACAGCAAGCCGCTGACCTGACAGGGTGTGCCGGAAAAAATAACTCTTCTGCCGCTTTTAAGCTGCTGATTAATACTCTTAAAGCTGTCGCCCACCCTGCTTTGGACATACTTAGAGCCCCGCAGACTCTGTAGTTCCGAAACATTCTCTGCCGCTGTATGCTGTACTGTGAAGGATTCATCAAAAGCCGCACCATACGCAATCCCACCGGCGTCAAGCACCTTGCAGGCCAGTATATAAAAAAAACCTCCGGAAGCACTCTCCCTTTGTATGTTTTCATCCTTGGCACGACAGGCATATATCGCTGCTGTTCCGTTAATACCACTTCCTGCATTGTTCTGTGGACACACGCGAATACACTGATTGCAATGGATGCACAGTTTTTCATTAATGTGCGGTTTATAAAATCCTTTACTGTCAGCAGCCATATGAATTGCCCCGAAGGAGCATATAGCACAGCAGGCGGTACAGCCCGAACAGTCTCCGTCATGTACTATTTCTTTAATATTTCTCATTCCATTTATCATTTTTTCGCCTTACTGCATGCCGTTCTCAGTTCATCCGTCAGACACTATTCTTACGAATTTTCAGCCGATTCAATAATGCACCAATCAGTGCCTTAAGTTTTGAAAGCACATATCTGTATTCTTCAGTTTTTCCGCACACAGCAAACAGGAGTACATTGGGGACGGCTGAGCATATTATCATTTTTAATATAACCTGCAATAGCATCGGACAGTGGATAGACCTGCAGATAACAAAACAAACTAAACCGTCCATAAAAAGAATCACCAGATATTTAAGATAGATAAAAAAATAGTCCATTGGGTTCCTATGAAATCCATGTGTAAATACAGCATATGGGAAATACCAGGTAATAGTCAGCATTCTTGCGACGGCTGTCGCGAAATAGATTCCGAAAAGGCCCCATAGCTTTCCGAACCAAATCGAGCAAATGAGATTGATTACAGCTGTGAATACTAAAGTATATTGTCCGTAACGGAACAATCCCAATGTTGCTCTGAATGTGCGAACTGCAGACTGCATAGTCACGAGATAAAAATTTAGAGCAAGGACAAAGGGAATGGATATTGGCAGGACATAATTCTCTCCAAAACATAACTCTACGAGATCCGAAGATACAAACATGATGCCGATTGTTGCCCACCCGAAAATCATAAAATTTGCAAGCTGCAGTTTTTTAAAAAAAGCGTATTGTTCTTCCTGATCATTGAGGGCATTAAAATTCCCCACACTGGCTGTCATGCTACTAAAAATCTGATTTGTCAGTGTAGACAATGTCCCTGAAAATAGTGTGTAGTTAGATGCTGCACCTACAGTAACTATTCCTTTAAAGTATGTGATTATGATATTATCAATCCCATTGACCAGATATTCGGACAGTTTGGCAACCGTAAGCGCCTTTATGTTAATAAAAAGAGCCTTTTTTTCGCTTTTATCGAGTTTTTCCCCTGTCTTATCTTTAATATATGGATATTGCTTAACAGCTATGTGGGTTATTATTACATTATAACTTAAAGCCCCCAACGTCTGAATCGCAATATAAATCAGATAATTCTTCGTCAGAATCAGAAAAATGATCTGAAGGATGCTTTGAACCGTTGTTATTATATAACTGGTGCCGATACTGATGTAATTCTTCTGATCAGCAAAGAGCAGCGTCGCCCTGTAACCGAAGAAATATGTAAGGCAGGTGTTGAAGAGATACGCAAAATAGATTATATGCACACTTTCTTTGATATAAGTCGTATCTCCGAGCAGCCGCCTTAAAAAAGGAAGCAGCGCAATACCTATGCAGGCTACAACAACGCCAATCGCCCTGTAAGCAGAGCCATAATACCTCATCAGTGCCGCTATCTTCTTCTCGTCTCTGTTCGCGAGAGGTTTATAAAGTGCATAGCCAATTGCCGTTCCGATTCCGAGCTCCGCCAACGATAGCATTGAGAGAATATTCGTAAACAAGCCACTGATTCCAAGATACTCGGCCGGCAGGCACCTTACGAACACCATTCGGCAGACAAAACCGGTTATCGTATTAATAAAATATCCGGCAAATCCAACGCCCATATTTATCACTGAATTTTGCGTTCTGCTTCTGCTATTCATGTATGCTCCTAAGAATACAAACTGCGCTTATTCATGCATATCTTTGGTTGATAATTATATCATGTCCGCGAAAATATGACGGATCTTTTGAAGTTCCTGACTATATTCGGGAATCTTCTGACGGAGACAACTCTTTATGGTCTGCTCATTGGTTTGGAGCCAGTCAAATTCCCTCACCATGTCATTTTCCGATTCAAAATCCTTGACTGGTATTACAAAGTGCTCTTCTGTTCCAAACAAATCACGTGCTATTCCCACAGATTTTGTAGAATACCCCGTTACAAGTGTCGGCACATTCTGCGAATATGCCGCTATTGTTGCATGGGTCCGGGCGCCTATAAAAAATCTGCATTTTCCGATCACTGACTTAAGCCGCATACAATTCTGATCCGAAATCAGTTTCACCCTGTCAGGATTTCCGGATTTCTCCAACAGGTCTGTCAAAACCGTTCTGTCGTCATTACCGCACTTCACGACATGAGGAATCAGGACTATATTGTAATCCGTGTCAGTCAGAATATGCTTGATAAGTTTCCTATAGTTCTCTATTATGATTTCTCTGTTACCATATTGTAAGATCAGGGGACTGAGATTGATTCCAATCAGGTTATCCGGCTGAAAGCCTTCCGGCAGAGGCACATCTTCCACATCCAGACAAAAAGCCGTATCCGGAATCAGCACTGTATTGGGATTTATACTTTTCAGAACATTGTAGCTGATACTCTCACGGGCTGTAATCAAATCATATTGCGCCAGATCTTTTTGAATACGCTGAGTGAGTTCATCCGAATTAATTGAACATCCCCAAAGAACTGTTTTTGCGCCTTTTTTGTGTATGCCTCTATTATAGTATTCGAGTATATCCTGCCCTTTATAACAATAATTATCTCCGCCAACAGACAGATAAATGTCCCTTTTTTCAACAGCATCGAAAAATCTTTCATGCATCTTATAGGTAAAAAGATAATCATCCTTATGTAATTTCTGAGACAAGGATGCTCTGATCTGTACTAGACTGCCCTTTTTTAAAGCCTTTGGTATATCTTCATAAACAGAAACAATTTCGTCAACATTGTATTGATAATCTTCTTCGACCCCGGATGAATATAATACCAATTTTTCTCCCAACAGCTTTGCCGTAGAGCGCACGATGGCTTCGCATCCATGGTTAGCGGATCCTCCATGAAAATACATTGCTGTCTTTGGCATGTTATTGCTCCTTTATTCATTTCCTTTTTATCAGTCTTCTGAGCTTATGCACTACCTGGCACAGCACAATCACAGCGGTCGACGTACCAATGTACCCGGCAATTGCTGCTGTATCGTAGTAAGTGCTTAAATCACAGGTAAACGTGTAATACAGCCTAAGCATATCCAGTTTACTGCTCCCGGTATAAACGGCTCTTTCTTTTAACCATAAGCCATACCCATGCGGGTTCTGAAGAAATAGCTTACTCCCCGCCCGTGTCAAGCCATCGTTGCGATATTCATATACACAGACAATATCATTATAGAAACGAACCTTATATCCGTCGTGTGCCATCCGGTTATATGTCACTGCCTCAGTCATAAACTTTTCATTCTCAAAAAGCGGATATTTATATTTGCGATGGACATCCGTATAAAAAGCAAATGCCCGCTCACCATCAGCCCAATCATACCGATCGAGCATCGTACCATCTCTATATGGCTCTTTTAAATGGGTATTTGACGTTTCTGTTTCACTGATTCCTAGATTTCCGGCTACTCCACAATAATTATCTCCTTTGGGCAAGCCGCTCATCCATCCGGCAATCTTTTCCAGCGCATTGTCCGTCAGATAGTCATCGGAATCCGCTACAAAAAACACCTCCCCTTTTGCGAGATCAAGAGCCATATTAATTGCGCTGCACTTTCCGCCGTTATCCTTTTTGTAGTATCGGATCGAAAAATCTTTTTCTTCCTGTTTCCATTTTTCAACAAGCTCTTCTGTTCTATCTGTTGAGCCATCATCGATAATCAGCCACTCAAAGTCAGAGTAGCTCTGCCGCTTTATTGAACGATACAGTGTCTCCAAGATGTAAGCACGATTGTAGGTGGGGGTAAATACTGTAATTTTCAATGATTAACCACCTCATTTTCCGATTCTCAAGCTGTTCTTTATCCTGCAAACTCCTGTCAATGATACCCTTGCCAGATCCAGCCACAGGCGATGCGTTACTTTCATGTTCCTGTACTCGGACCGACTTATGTGATACCGTTCCTTTACTTCATTCAGATAAGTCATTGCCTGCCTCTGTTCTTCACCGGTCAGATACAAGAGTACCATCTGACCATGATAAACACAGTTTTCTATGATATTGATGCGTGCTCTTTTCTCCAAACTCGGAAAGTTTTCAGCCAGATAGTGATAGCGACGTTCATAAGCTTCGATTACATCGAGGCGCTTCATTGAATAAGGAGCCCCCATGATACTGGATGTTCTCTGCCTGTAAAAATACCCGACATAATCAATTATACTTACCTTTTGCGCTTTTCCGACTGCCTGATAGCTCCAATAGACGTCCTCGTGCTGTTTCCCTTTCTCGAAAGGAATATCACGAACCGATGCTGTCTTATATAGCTTGTACCAGACAGGGTTCTTGAGTAAAGTCTCTTCCATCAATGCTTTCTCAGCCTGATCACTATCAAGTAAGGCCGTCTCTTTTACCGTTAAAAGTTTCTCCCAGTCTCCGTCTTCCCAGACCATAACAACTGAACATGCGGCAATATCACTATCATCCTTTCGAAGCGCATTCAAAAGTCTCTCATACATCTCAGCAGCAATCCAGTCATCTGCATCGACGAAACCCATATATTTGCCCGATGCAATTTGTATCCCGGCATTTCGGGCATCGGACAACCCTCCGTTTTCTTTATGAATGACCCTGATTCGTTTGTCCCTTGCTGCCCAGGCATCACACATCTTTGGGCAACGATCCGGCGAACCGTCATCAACAAGAATAATCTCCAGATTGATATATGTCTGATTGACGATGGATTCTACACAGTGATTCAAATATGCTTCAACCTTATAGACAGGAACAATTACACTAATTAAATCATCCATATCAATTACTCATACTTCTTCCTTTGGAAATACTTCTCATAAACAGAGTAAAGGAAACGATACACATGAGGAGTTCTCATAACCATCACCAGACGCAGATATTCTTTTTTGCTGAATCTCTTCCATATCGTCTTACGTGAATTAATACTTCTTTTAAGCTCCTTCACTTTTCCCTTTTGTCCGGGAATGTTGAGCAGTGTTATATAAGCTCCCAGCTCTGATGCAAGTAGTCTCTCTTCGCAAAGCTGTTTCAAATCAGCTTCTGCGGAGTCGCTGATAATCTGCATGACATGCAGCGGATCCAGTACTCTTTTGACACGCACCATGTCATCCGCTTTTTTGCGTGTTGCCGAAGTACCGTTTACAATATATTGATAGGGACAAAAATCCTCGTAAATCACATTCTCCGCTTGACAAAAAAGGAAGTAGTTCACCAAAAGATCCTCTGTATACTTTATGGAGAAGTCCATCCTGCTGTCATGTAATAAACTGTCGAATAGAGATCTATGAAAAAGCTTAGTCCATAAGCCAGGCTCTATGAATGAGCCCTTGAGCAGTTCTTCCAGTGCTTCATTCCGGCTCTGAAGAATCAATCGACCGCTATTATAAAAATAATGGATTCTTTCTCCGCCGTTAACAATGGAACGGTAACCACAGTGCGAAATGTCAGCGTTATACTTAACAGCATTACCAAGCAGACGCTCATACATATCCGGATCTATCAGATCATCGCTGTCCACAAAGCCAATCCACTCGCCTCTTGCAGCCTCTACTCCGGTGAAACGAGCCTTTGAAACGCCGCTGTTAGGTTGATGAACACACATAATTCTGCCAGAATGCAATGCTCTTAACTGCTCTGCTAGCTTCCCGGTGTTGTCTGTTGACCCGTCATTTACCAGAATAATCTCCACGTTTGGATATGTCTGACGCAAGATGCTGTCTATACATTTTTCAAGCCATTGTTCGGCATTGTAAGCAGGTACGATAACAGATATCAATTCATTCATGTCCGATTTTTATTACCATTGTTTTATAGCGTAATTGCGATAATTATGTATCATTGAAATGCGGAAGCAAGCTTCCACAAAGCTATATCTCTTGTCTCCAGTGCCTTTACTGTTACACGAAGCATGTATGGTAACTTGTATTTTTTATTTTCATACTGATCAAATAGATCGCAACACAGAGCAAACAGATCTGAAACGACAGATTCGTCGAGCCCGTCAATCTTGCTCAGATAATATGCGCTGAGATGCTTCACAAGTGCGGTATAGAAACATTCGTCAAAGACCGCATCGGGCAATAATTCATAATCCTTCAATATTCTCCTCAGCAGCCAGTAATAGTCAATGCATTTTACGTCTGTCTTTTTTCCCTGCGTATGAGAAAAATTATTCTCATACCAACGATATTGGTAGGCCACCTTTGGTATATACTTAAAGCTCCTGCATCGTGTAAAAATAAGCAGATGGATAATCGTATCTTCGTACCAATATCTCGGATAATAACGGACAGTTTGAAATAAATCCCGCTTATAGACTTTACACCACGGCAAGCCGGCATAGTTCAGGATTTTGGCACGCCCGGAATATCCCAGCAGGTTATATGGCGGATAAATATTCGACAAAATATAGTATGCGACCCCATCCTGCTCTTTGACCAGATTATGCGCGCACATCACCAGATCATGGTTTTCCTGCAGTGCAGCGTCCATAAGAATCTCAATAAGATTGCTATCTGCTATGTCATCACAGTCTACAAACATGACATATTTCCCCTTGGCATGGTTCAGACCTGTATTCCGCGCTCCTGCAATCCCCTGATTTTTCTGGAAGATTGCTTTTACACGCGGTTCTTCCACATATTTTCTGACGATATCTGCTGCGCCATCCGTCGAGCCGTCATCCACAAGAATCAGCTCAAAACAATATTTTGTTTTCTGACCCAAAATTGACTGAATATTTTTCTCTATCTTGTCCGCATAATTGTATATGGGAATAATAACAGATAAGTCAATTCCCGGATCTTCCGGCTGATTGACTATATCAGCTTTTCCAGCGGGGTCCGGATGTATCGCACTGATTCGTGCAACAGCTTCGTCATGGGAGATTTCGACAATATGCGGCTTGCAAAAAAGGCATTTCACTTGAAATTGTATCAGAGAAAGCAATCTCAGCATCGATGCCCCGCAGGCACAGAGCAGGACATTATGCAGATACCTGTAAAGATAAAAAAAATACCCCTGAATCATATTGCCTTATCCTTTCAAGATGTCCTCCACCGCTTTCACAGTATGCTCTGTGCTAAAAGACTTACCTCTCTTCTCAGCCTGTTGCCGATAGTAAGCAAGCAGCCCCGGATCTTTCAATAACCTCATAATTCCTTCATATAACGAGTTCTCATCATTCTCCGTCACAATGCCGTACTCATCATGTTCGCCAAGCATCTCTCTCATACCGGAAACCTCTACAGTACAGACAGGAGTTCCGACAATTAAAGCCTCCGTTGCAGCGGTAGAAAAGCCTTCCGCAAGAGACGCACATACAAAGAGATCACATTTTGCCACATACTTATAAGGATTGATCCGGTAACCAAGGAATGTGAAATAATCGGTCAAATTATTGTTGCGAAGCCAAGTTTCAATTTCTGCCTGATCCTCACCAACGCCAAGAGCATAGAGGTGTACAGGCAGACCAGCATCCCGCAGCCGCTTTACTATCCGCGCCAGACGATCAACACCCTTGTTTTTGCTGATTTTCCCCACCGCGACAAGATTCATCTCGGCTTCACGAAAAATCACATCCTCAATAGCCTCCTGTTTCATCGACTGAATTTTATCTGTCTCGATGGTGTTATACCGCACCGCAACGTTCCGGACACCCGGGTAGATCCTTAAGAAGTCCTGCCTTACCGTTTCAGAAACACAGATAATCTGATCAAAACGTTCATAACATCGCTCCGATTCCGCAAAACTCCGAAATGCCCTTGCAGCGCATTCTTCCGTGTGTTGTTCTATGTGAATCCAGCCAAACAGTTTCGTTTTCGGATCACTGCAGCCACTGATTATGCGAGCGGAAGGTCCTTCAAGATAAGCCACCTCCACATCGTAGTGTTTCTTAACGCAGAGCCGATGGAGCTGTTGTGGTGTCAACAGCTTCATGATCTTACTGTTCCCCGGGATAGTCTTTTTCCATACCGCATGATAATGGATATGCGGAGCAAGAAACTGCTCATTGACTCCCCCACCAAAAAGCGCAATAACAGAAATGTCATATTTCGACCGGTCCATGTGGTTGACAAGACTGACAAGGACCTTCTCCGCGCCGCCAACGCCGAGGTCATGGATGAGAAATAATACTTTTATCGCCGTCTCTTTTATCATATCTTTTCATGTTCTAAGACAAACATACATAGCCAGCAAAGCCCCCAGCGGATATGCAAGAGCAGCAAGCCACCACTGCTTTATATATATAAATGGTCCCAGTGGTTTGCCGGCTAAAAGGCAGCTTGAAACAAGATGAATAGAATGCCGCATACGGAAACGAAAAGATGTTCCGGGGAATAAAAGATAAAGCTTTCTTATTTCAATAAAGCTGTTCGGACTATTCCTATACTGTTTCAAAATCGAATCCGTCATTCCACCAGGTTGATAATCCACATATCGTAAGTTTTCATTTAATACCAGAAAGTCATATTCCTGACTGATCTGAAGGTGCATATAGTGAGGATTAAAAAACTTTTCGCCCGGAAAGCTTTTCATCGGAGCGTATTTCTTATAAAGCTCCGTCCTGACAACATTCGTCCGATCGCCGTTATTGATCGGATATCTCCCAACCAGCAGATCTATCAGGTTTACGCTATGCCGATTCGGCAATGGGTCTCCTATACACTTATTATCCGTGTCATAATCCAGGCCAACTATGCCAGCATATTCGTTTGATCCTTCCGAATGCCAATAGGATAGAATCTTTTCCACTGCATCTTCCGGCATATAATCGTCCGAATCGATACATACACATAGCGGCGTTTCTATTACATCTATTGCACAGTTATATGCTGTATGCAGGCCTCCATTCTCCTTATATACATACTGAATCTGAAACTCCGATGTTTCACTAATCCACGTATCAATCTCCTGCTTGGTATTATCTGTTGAGCCGTCATCAATGATCAGCCATATAAAATTTTTGTTAGTCTGCCGCTTCATACTCTCAAAACATCGCCTCAAAAGACCTGCACGATTATATGTCGGCGTAAAAACAGTCAGCTCAATCATCAGCAATCACCTAAAAAGATTTATGAGTTTTTAACAGTAAACTAAATCCTGTTATACAACAACCTCATGTATAATCCGGAAGCATAATAAAGCCCTTTGAAGCCAATTATTCTTCTTATCACATTGAACAGAATTACTTTGCTGTTATGTGAATATCGAAGGACATAAGCATATTTTCTCATTTCACGAATTTCCGGATACATGTCCTCTTGTACATTGTGAGCACAAAGCAGCAATGTTGCGAGCTGATATGCCATGTAAGCCATATATGTAGTATACAACCTATCTGTTTTATTCAATATCCCTTCCGCATTTTTGATACTGTTTATAATATTTTTCTTCAGGTCCTGAACATTTCTCTTTGTCATTGTTGATGTTATAGAATTCTCTCTCTGCCTGTATATATAACCGGAGACATCCACAAAAGCTACTGATCTGGAGTACAGTAATACTTTTCCGCTCCATTCAATGTCCTCAGATGTAACTCCTTCCCTAAAGAAAATATTGTTTTCTAACAGAAGTTCTCTTTTCACCATCTTTGTGCAAGCGCTGGCAATAAACTGCCCATGATTTACCACATAGTCAAGTAGTTTATCCTTTTCCTTTGGAATTTCGCCTTTTATCGGTGGTATTGACTCTATCAGCCTGCCGGAGCGTTCTACATATTTTTTCAGTCTGAGTAAAATTAGATCATTTCCGGATGCACCTTTCATCAGCTCAGACAAAAAATATTTGTCTTCCCAATAATCGTCACTATCAAGGAAGCATACATATGTACCCACTGCCTCCTTAATGCCTCGATTCCTCGCTCTAGATAAGCCTCCGTTCAATTGATGCACTACTTTTATGCGCGTATCCCTGCTGGCATATTCGTCACATATTCCTGCGCTCGCGTCTGTTGATCCATCATCGACCAACACTATTTCAAATTCCGAAAAACTCTGGCATACTACACTGTTTATACACTGATGAAGATATTTTTCAACATTATAAACAGGTATTATTATACTGGCTTTTGGATACTCATTGTCCATACTGTCTTACCTTCACGATATCACGCTATACCCCTATACTGTATAATATAATAAATCATATAACCTACAATCAGTCCTCCTCGCAGAATCATGTTATAATCTCGCCAGTCTATACTGTACACCAGATATGGAAGCAGAATATAGGTATATAACGATACATATAACGGCAGGCGTCCGACCATCATTCCACTGGTAACCATGGCAATCAAGTAAATACCAAGATTTATTATTGCCATATTGACGCATATATTGAGTACTGGGTCATTCTTTCTATTAATTGGGCGACGGGCATAGAATGCAAGTATTACAGGGATTGCATTCACCAACACTCTGATTGGATTCACTCCCTCATCTCCCAGATTCTGCCATGCTTCCACTGCTCCTTCATATTCTGTTCCTTGAAGCAGCATATCCATCAGATCCGCTCTTCTTGAAAATACAAACATAGCAATGATTGCCACAGCAATATAGAGCATCGTCTTTTTATTCCAGGCTTTCCCCTGAACAATAAAAATAACCGGCAGCATAACCAAAGCGGATGTATGAACAGTAGCTGCAACCAGAATCAAAGTGATTGCCGGGACCAGGCGTTTTCTCAATATGAATCCGGTGCCGGCAAATACAATTGCAGCCGCTAAAAACTGCCGAAGTCCGTTCATCATCCATGCAATATGATTTCCAGCAGCCACGAAGAGAAATGCGCTGACCATGTAAGAAGTAGAATACTTCCTGTAAACCAGTATAACCGGAAGAATCTGACATAAGGCTAATATGGCACGGAATGCAGCCACGCTTCCTCCGGACAGTATTTTAATAGTATCCCGAAATACGATAAACCCAAAGCCGCTCTCATGCTGTCTGATTGTCTGTATGATAGACTGCCAGCTCGCTTCAGATGCTGTATATCCGTTTATATACACACTCGTATCGCCAATCGGAGTTCCCATACTCGCAAGATGAATCACAGGTATAAAAACAATAATAGCCATAAGGATATTCCATCGCCACTCCATTTTCCCTAAGACCATTATTCTTTCTTTTACCTGCATACTCATCGAAACGTATGCAATTATTGCCATCCAGACAAATATAAAATAGTATTCGCTCATACGTTATATATGCTCTTCAGCTCTTTCTCCACATTTCGATTCAGATATGGGTCGACAGCTCTGCGCCCGCATTCCCCCAACTGCTTTCTGAGATTGCTGTCATGTATCAGCCGTTCTATAAGCCCGGCAAGGGCATCGGCATCGTCAGGTCTGAACAGGAAACCCGTTCTTCCCTGGCGCACCAGTTCTCTGTGCCCACGGTTACAGGACGCAACGACCGGCTTTCCGCACATCATTGCCTCCATAATGTTGAGGGGCATCCCCTCGCGGAAGCTGGCAGAGACCAGAATGTCACAGGCATTCGTATGCTTTTCCAGATCGGTACGGTACCCAAGCATCCTGACATGATCCTGCATATTAAGGGACTCTATCTGTTCTCTCAGTTCTTTCTCCGTCGGTCCGTTTCCCGCCAGAAGAAGCAGTACTTCAGGATGAGTCTTCGACACCTTTTCGACTGCATCAATCACCGTTCTTTGATTCTTGTTCCTTCTCAGCTCCCCTACGCACAGAATTACGAATCTCTCATCATATCCCTGTTCATGCCTGAACAGGCGGTTATCTTCAGGGGAAACCGACAGAAATTTTCCCTCGTCTGCTCCAACTCCGTGAATGTGCACTACATTCGTCCTGAAATTTGACTTCGCGAGCCTGTAATCCTCTTTAGTAATCGTAATCAGGGTATCCGTAAAATGTGCCATCAGGCGCTCAATCGGATAATACAGCAGCCAATTGATTTTGGGAGCTCCTTTATAAAAATGGAACCCATGTGCTGTATAGTATACTTTTGTCCCCTGCTTTCTTACGTCACGCGCCGCAAGTCTTGCACAGACCCCTGCAGCCGGCGTATTACAGCTGATAAAATCATAGCTCTCTGACCCGAGAATTTTTCTAAGTTCAACGTAGGCTTTTATATTTCTCGGATCCAGGGGATTTCTCTGAAACGGCAAATCATATATTTTATCAACATTATTTATAGCAAGTCCGTTCTTCTCATCCAGATTATTTCTGGCGGCAACATGTATCTCATATCCGCACTCATTAAGTACCTTAATGAGCGGTCTGTGGAACTGTGCTATATGGCTTTGGACGCTGGCTACGAGCAGTGCTCTCTTCATTTCTTTTCTCATCTGTAAAGATGTTTCCCTGTCTTTATTTCTGACTTACAATTGCTGACTGCCTGATTCTTATCTTAACTGACACCGCTAAATCCCTCCGGGTATCGGGGAGGAACTTGAATTCAGAACGGCAGATGTGAATTAAATTCAAGATACAGCCGTTCCAAGACCGCTCTCATCGCTGTGTGATTAACATCCACGATATGGATATCCAACTGCGAGAGGGTCTTATTATTTCTTCTGGTCACATCCAGCTGAAGCCTGTCCTCAATACGGCTCTTTTGCGGTGCTCTGAGGAGAAGTTCAACAATTCGTCTGCTGTTATACGGAATCGTTATATCATACGCGAACAGATGCTCGCTTGTCATCGATACCCCCTCTCCTGCCGACCAGCTGAACTCCCAATAAAACGCATCAAGCCAATTTATCACATCAGTCGTATCTTTGCCCAGGTATTTCTGAATATATTCGCCGAACAAAGCATCTGTCTTTTTTACCAGTCCGCGATTGTGGACAAAGACTTTATAAAGGCTCGTACACAGTCTTGGGTCCGGTTTTTTCGGAAAATGTCTTTTTGCATAATAGCGCTTATAGTATCGCGCTCTGCCAATTTCATCTACCCACGATTTCACTTCTACAGTAAACTGCGGATGCTGATGGAAAAACGCCCGCTTGCGTACATCGTTGCTGCGGTTTCCCCCGATATTTCCTCCGTTCTGAGCCAGTATTGCTCTATAGACTTCAATATCCTCAATCTCTTCGTCCGATGAGGGGATTTCGTAAATCTCATGCGGAAGATCAAGGGCACCGCAGATATCCCGTGCCGCATAGGCGTCAACAGCCTCCGCGCTGTTAGAAATATAGCTGAAATACTTAAAAGAATTATATTCCCCTGCCGCGGACGCCAGTGTCATGCCGCTATCCACTCCGCCGGTAACAGATATGGCAGCCTCTCGGTCCGGCCATTTCAGGGCAATTGCTTTCATGCTTTTCCGCATTATATATGCTGTGCGGGAAACCAATTTCTTATATTCTTCTCTGTTTCTGCATTCTCTGACACGCTTGTATGGAAAAAATCTCTTGAACTGTATCTCGCGCCGATCATGATCATATACATATCGGAAATTCGGCACACCTCTTTTTACTTCAGTAAAAGGGGAGATATCTGCCGGCAGATTGTATCCAAAATAAGAATAAAACCTGTAATTCCTGAGTTCTGTTACATACGAATCTTCAGTCAATCCGCACACTTCAGCGACCAACATACTGTGCGAAGTACAGTAAAACTCACCGTCAACGATTCCATAATAGCAGGCAAGCATGCCGGTACAGTCAGTCCAATAGATAACTGTGTCCCGGGCAATCATTCCCATCACATATATTCCTGTCAGGCATGATTCATATCGCCAGAAATCAAGGGAATCTGTCTCAAATCCTGAGAGACTTTTCAGGATTTCGCCCTCGTCGAGTTCCATAGTAAAGGCATTATATGCATGCCCGAACAGAAAATATGTCGTATCGTCTTTTTCATATATGGTCAGTGACAGCTTTTTATGATGACACAAAAAGTAGTTTCCGACCCTTTCTGCATGCCAATTCCCGTAAAATGGGTATTCATACAGATTCTCCGGCTCTTTTGTTGTAATCAGATAACCTCTGACGTACAGAAGCTCCTGCATTTTCTCTATTCTGTCCAGTTCAGCCTTGAGGCTGCCGTTTTGAGCCATTAGAAGTCCTCCTTCCGAAAATCATAGCCAACAATTAGAATAGCTGCTGCGCCTCTTAGCATTTTACTTTCCAACCGTCAAGGTTTTTGCGTATCACTCCCCACAACCTCTCCGCATTCCCCTCACCGACAAAACTGTTGTGAGGCGTTATGATCACATTTTCCATATCCCACAGGGGAGACTCCGCCCCAAGCGGCTCCTCCTCAAAGACGTCAAGCACAGCGCCACCAAGTCGGCTTTCGTCAAGCGCACGCGCAAGAGCAGCCGTATCCACTGTCCCTCCCCGGGATATATTGACAAACACGGCAGATGGTTTCATGAGACCTATTCTCTCCGCATTAAAGTAGTGCCCTGTTGATTTTGTGAGCGGCAACGCGCAGATAACGATATCGCTCTCAGGG
>OCVV011321861.1_pt1 | contig 23073 bp, 43 predicted proteins | sample 1539721 | NCBI WGS metagenome assembly OCVV01 (sample SAMN02144230, study PRJEB22623) | gut metagenome | biome: sheep rumen | host: Ovis aries | place: New Zealand
CCTTTAAAAAAGCAATAACCAATAACTTATCAAAACAATCCATTCACACTTACTCTGAAAGTGTGATGATGTTTTGTAGAATTAATAAGAAGGATTCATTCACCGATCTTGTGAATGAAATCAGAGAAGAGCAATATGATACCATCTCTGAAGGTAAGGTTATCAGGTATAATCCTGATATGGGTAAAGTGAATCAGTATTTCAAAAACCTAATAACTTATTACCAAGAGGAGAATAAAAGTGTGAACACTATTAACACTAGAGTGGGTCATGTTCGCACAGTATTGAAAAAGGTGGGAATCATACTCCCATCCAAGATTAAACTTGAAACTTCACAAAATAAGCCAAGGATATTATCTCAAACTGAGATCAGTAATATCTTGGATTATTGTGATATTTGGCAAAAATCATATATTACCTTCCTAGCCTGTACTGGGATGAGAGTCCATGATTTTGTCAATTTAACCATTGATGACTTCATTGATGCTACATTCCAGTACCATAATTGTATTAGTGTGGAAGAATTTTTAAGGGAAGCTCCACAGAATATGATGGGGTATTGGAAATTTATTCCACATAAAACCAAAAGGATAGGACTGGAATGTAGAGTATGTAATACTCCCGAATCCAGTAATATTATCCTTGAAACATTAAGGATAAGGGCTGATAAATTAAGAGAAAAAGGGGAATCTCTTAAGGGTGATGATCCCTTATTTATTTCAGAGAATAATGGATGGAATAGGAAATTACTAAAAAAAACAGTAACTGGCACTTTTTGGAGAATCAATAAAAAATTCCAAAAAGAGTTAGAAGAATCCTTGCTTAAGCAATTACAAGCAAGGGAAATAAGTAAAAAAGAGTTTAATATGAAAAGGGGATGTTTACCTAAATTACATCCTCATGGTTTAAGAAAATTTTTCACAACAACTGTGAGAAATTACACATCTAATAGGGATGTGTCCTTGATTATGGAAGGACATACTAGTCCTTATAAGATGGATAAACATTATGTTGGGGTTAATGATGAGTTATTTGGTGATGATGTCATCAAGGAAACTTATCAGCAGATAATTCCTTATTTAACATTCCAAAAAAGGATAGATTCCAAGGAATACTATCAGTTAAGGATGGTTCAAGATAAATACCTTGAGCAAGTAGCAATCAATCAAGAGCTACAAAAACAGATAAATGATATGAATGCTCTGATGAAGAGTATTCTTGATAAACAAAGTGTTATTGAAAAATTAGGATTGGAATGAAAGCATTAGGATTTGGATTGAAGAGGACTAAAATATGATTGCAAATTCTATTCTGGATCAAAGTGTTTTTACTTTTATTTTTATTATTTGGGGGTGGTTCTCCAAGTAGTGTTTTTCTGAAATTTTCCTTTTATTCAACTAATTTTATCCTTAATCCTAATACTTTCTTCTTCAGATTACTTGGAGAAATATCCACATTGTGGGTTTGCACCACTACAACCTTATTTGTATGTGGATTTTATTCATTTTTTTTGAAGGAATTACTACTACTAATAATACATCACATATAATTAAAGAACCAAAACAAATTATATGCTTATCAAAGAAGAATTAATTTTCATCTTTGATTGTATTATATTATTATTTTTTGAGTATTTAATAAGCTCTTTGATTATGTTGAATGCTCACGAATTTTACACTTGAAATTGTACTTTCTTTTTTTAGGCATAATTATTTCAAGTGTAAAAAAAGGTATATATTGTGTTATGATTTTTATCCATACTTCCATACTGGTATGGATAAAATACGAAACCTATCATAAAAACACACACGAAAAAATGATTACATTCGTGTGCAAATAACATAAAATAATAGATTTTGGTATGGATAGGTATGGAAGTATGGATAAATTTTTGAAAGGGTCGGACACTTCATATTTTTTGAAGTACCATTTCAAGTGTAAAATCGTGATAAATAATGACAAATTCAAATGATTACACTTGAAATACAACCTATACTATACGAACAAAAAAAATAGTTAAAAAAAAATAAAATAGGCTACTGATCTAATGGAATAACAACCACATCATCAGTCAAATAACCAATAGGAATAAACACATTACCATTCCCATTCGTACCAGTCTTGGACAAATGGGGCTTAACTGTTCGATATAACATCTCCATACCACAACAATTAATAAGTTTCATCCCATCATCATCTTCATTCACAATTATCATATCCCTATCAATCAAAGGAATACATAACACATCCAACCCAATCAAACTCTTTGGGAGATTAATTACTGCTGACCCACCTGATGTCATCTTTGCCATACGAATCAGGTACTCTTTTGTTTTTATATTAATTGTTATCTCTACCATAAGTAACACCTATATAAGTATTAGTTTTAACTAATATATAAACTTAACTCTTTTTTTTCAAGAATAATAATACAAATTTTAAAAAAAATCATAAAAAAGAGCATACATACTGATTCAACAATATGATTAACACATTATTGGTTAAATTTTTTTAAAGAATAAGCTTTATTAATCTTCTGATTTAGTGATTGTAATAACTATCTCCCCCTTTATATGATTCAGATTCCACTCTAACGAATCCCCTACACTAACATCTAATATTTCAGCCATCATCTTCGGAACTCCAGTTCGCAAAGTATCTCCCCGAGCATTTGCTCTTCCTATTTTAGTTTTTTGTTTTGCAATTATCATATTATATTATATTATAATATTAATTATTTATACTTTTCTCAAAGGTATTATTATAATAAATATTATGACTTTTTTTCTATTATTGGTTTATTCATTAATAGTTTATTATTTATACTATTTAATGGTTTTGGTGGTTTGGTGGGGGGTGATATCGAAAAGTATTTATAATACTTTAAATAATAAATATGTTTGTCAAGACATTTATCATGACATTTATTGAAACTTCTTGTTTTATTTTTTTGTCTTGATAATTCTTTATGGTGGATTAAATATGATACAAGAAGCAAAGGGGAGCGTTGAACTCCTTACTGAAGATGGTGATACTGTGGTTATCTCTAATAATGAGATTAAGGAATTGGTTAATGAACTTCTTCTTTTGAGAAAGGTTTTGAATGATTTCCTTGATGATAATTCAGTATCTATGAGTGATGAGAATAAGAAGAATCTGTTATCTGTTTTAGGGGTGATATTATAGAGCTATTTTTTAAGAAAAAAACTGATGAAGGTAAGGCACGATTATATAAGAAGGAAGAACCTGATTCAATTAATATCAGTATTCCTTATAATGTCATATATAATATCGTATTATTATTAGGTTTTATATTATGTGCTATATTGTTTTTTGTAATCTGTTCCCATATTCAACCACAAACTTATGGTTATTTTTGGTGGTAATTTATGGAGTTGAATGTTTTAGCCAGGGAAATCCTTTATGTATTGAATAGGGAGGACCTTGAGTATGATTTTCAGAAGGGGGGAATGTATCGTGGGAAATGCAAAGCATCAGAGATACAAACCAACTGTGAGAAAAAGCATTCTTGGATTGGATTCCAAGAAAATGTATAAGGTTGTTGATAAAAAAAAGTGGACAAGCATCATTGCAAGATGCCATTAAAGTCTTTATTAGAAATTTTAGATTAATTTTTTTTGGAGGATCAATTATGGAATTTAAAGAGTTTCTGAAAAATCAACTGGAAAGGGTTGATAATCAAGAAGAGAAAGATTCATTTGTGAGTGTATTCGTTGATAGTGAACTGAATTTTACTTATCATAAAGACTGCTTTGCAGATTATCAAGAAGATTTTGTCATATTATATGATAAGAAGAGCAAAGCAAATCTTTCAGTAAGGTATGAAAGCATATCTGCTCTCCAGTATGGTACTGCTGCTCTCTTAGAAGAACAGATGATGAGAAAAAGTGGATTATCATTTTTGGGAGATTTATTTGAATAAATGGTGCATATCATGGCATATGTATTATATGATGAGTATGGGAATGAGATTGGGGTGAGTGAGTTATCACTTGCTCAAAAAATCATTTCCGATGGAGCAAATCCTTTTGTAAGGATGGAAAGAATCGTAGGTTATGATGATATTATCGTTAAAACTTATGAAGAATTTTGTAAAGTTTTTTATTAATTTGGAAGGATTGATTATTTTTGGTAGTGAAAAAGAAGAAAAGTACTGAACAAACTAAACCCTTGATTATTAAGGATAATCAAGGTAGTGTTCTTGGTCAGTATGATAGAGAGATGGTGGAAACCATCAAGAATACTGTGGCGAAAAACGCTACTGATTCAGAACTTGAAGTGTTTCTTACTCTTGCATCAAGGTATGACCTTGATCCTTTCAGTAAGGAGATATGGTTCTTGAAATATGGTGGCAAGGACCCACAGATTTTCACAAGCCGAGATGGTTTTGTGAAGATTGCTAAAAAAGACCCTGATTTCAAGCAAATTCAGAGTCATGGTGTATTTGAGAATGATGAGTTTGAAGTTAAGCAAGAATTTGTTGATGGTTCATTCAAAATCACTAATTTCAAGCATAACTTCCAAGCAAAAGATCGTGGAAAATGTATCGGTGCTTATTGCATAATCGAATATTATAATAAAAAACCATTATTGGTTTATGTTGATTATGATGAGTACAAATCATCAACTACAACTTGGAAGAAAAATCCTTCTGCAATGATTCGTAAAGTTGCAGAGAAAGAAGCTTGTAGGCAATCAGCATCAATAAGTGGTTTACATATTCCTGAAGAAATGGGGGATGAGTACAATGTAGATTCTACAGAAGAGGATTATAAGAAAGCAAAGACAAAGTCTTTGAAGATGGCACAATCAACAAATGATGTTGATGAAGATGATGTTGAAATTATTGAAGTTGATGTAGAAAAAGAAGAAGTTGAATAAAAATTTAAGAAGGTGAATTTAGTATGAGTTTAGATAGTTTTAAAGGCGATGCCTTAAATTTTGGTATTAAAGTGGAGAATCAGGAAGAGTTACTTGATCTGAGTGATTTTGAAAAGTTCAATATCAATGAATTAGAAGCAGATATTGAATTAACTGGTAAACCATTTATTATGTACTTTGAGAATAGTGAAGGTGATGAAAGAACTTATGAGTCATTAAGACTTCAGTTAATCAATGAAGAAGACAAGGAAGTAGTTAATATTTACTGCAATATCCCATTAGGATACCCAGTAATAAAGAACATTCGCAGAAACAACAACTTCTACAAGAACACTTACAATCTCATAAGTGGATTATTCCACATTGATGAGAAATTGGATGAAACAGTCTTCTATGATTCCAAGGGAAAACTGAAGAACACTATCTCAAGCATAGACATTGGAGCTATAATCAAGTATGTGAATACTAAAAAGGAGATGACCATCAAAGTCATCGAAAATGGGGATTACAACAGTTTTGAAGTCATTAAAGTATAAGAAGTTTGTATGAATATGAAAAGGAGGTGTAACTTATTCTTAACACAAAACTCAAGATTAATAAAAAATCTGAAAACACTTCCTTATTCAAAAAATTCATTTACTCCAATTATGAAGATGAAATAGCAGAATGTTTAGAGAATAATTTTCGTTCTGCTATATTCATCAACTATAATTGTTTGCTTGATTTTTTCAATCAACAAGATATCCAACTAACTGACAAGGATATTAAATTATTAATTAATAAATTTGAAAAAAGCATTAATCAAGGTAGGGAGATTAATCAGAAGATTAGCATATTCCTAAAGGATGTGCCTGAAAATGTCAAATTACAAGATTTGGATGCAGATTGGAATGGTCGATTCATAAGCACAACTGCTATGATAAAAACCATAACTGATACTGCTCCTGCTGTTATTATGGCTGATTATGTGTGTGAAGATTGTATGGCACACACAGTAGTGAAATTAGAAGCATCTGAAAAATTACAGATGCCTACACGATGTATGACTTGTGGAAGCAAACACTTGAAATTTGATAGTGACTCTTCCACTTACAAAAATTATGCATATATGAAACTTGAAGTTCCATTAGAACTTCGTAATAATAGTAAGACTAAAAGTTTCATAGCATATATTGAAGATTATCTTGCAACTACACACCATAACATACAAGCAGGTGATGTGTGTAATGTTATTGGTTGGTTTAAAATAAGACCATCCAAGGAGAAGGGGCAATTAGAATTCATTATCGAAATCCATAATATTCTGCCATTAAACAAGGATTTGGAAGAATCCAATATTACTGAAAAGGATAAAAAAATGATAAAAGAATTATCTAATGATCCCCAAGTATTCAATAAATTTGTGAAATCCATAGCCCCTGATATGTATGGTTATGAAGATGTTAAAAAGGGTTTAGTTCTTCAATTATTTGAAGGATGCCGACCGAATGGTGAAGACATTGTAACTGGTGAAGACCGATGGACAATCCATATTCTCATCATCGGAGACCCAGGAGTTGGCAAATCTAAATTATCTCAAGGGGTTAGCCTTCATGCCCCTAAAAGCATAATTACAAATGGGGCAGGGGCAACAAAAGTCGGATTATTATGTGCAGTTAATCGAGATACCTTGAGTAATGCTTGGATTACCGAAGCGGGTGCTATAGTACTTGCGGATGGTGGTTTGTTAATTATTGATGAGTTTGATAAACTTGTTGAAGAAGCACAAACTGGACTTAATGAGCCAATGGAACAATTAATGGTTTCATCTGCGAAGGCAGGTGTTGTCCAAACCTTAACTGCAAGAACTAGTGTCCTAGCCTTGGCGAATCCGAAATACTCAAGATTTAATGATGTTGAAAGTATGAAAAAACAATTGGATATTGTGGAATCTACACTCTCAAGGTTTGACCTTGTTTTTGCAATTAGGGATGTTATTGATGTGGATAAGGATAGAGAACTTGCACATAACATACTTAATAAGGAATATAAGAACAAGATCAATGATGAAGATATCATTAAGGAATCATTATTCAAGAAATATATTAATTATGCAAAACTGAATGTATTTCCTGAATTATCACAAGAAGCGAATGATTTCCTTGAAGAGATATATGTCCAAGTGAGAGTTCAAGGGAATGAGAATCCTGATAACAAACCTATTACTATGAGAGATTTGTTAGCCATTAAAAGACTGGCAGTAGCAAGAGCGAAGGTTGAACTTCGTGATGTTGTTACCCTTGAAGATGCAAAAGATTCTGTAGATATATATACTAAATCATTAGAGAGTATTGGTTTGGATTTAACAACAGTTGGTGAGAAACAATCAGTACTTAGTCCACATGAAATCACATTATTAAAGGATGCAGAAGATATGATTCGAGAATTATTCGATAATTATGGCACACACTTTGATAGTAGTGATAAAGAAGAGATCATCCTTGCATTAAAAGTGCGATGTGCAAGTATTCGTACAAAAATGAGTGCTGAAGATGTGTATAATGAAGCATATAAGACTGTAAGGAGAGAATATGATGAGTAAAACAAAAATGAGCATCAGCATAGATAAGGAGCTTGTTGAAGTAATTAAAAAAAATGACCCATCATTCAATTTAAGTGGTTTTTGTAATGATTGTTTAAAATTGTATATTGATAATAATAGGGAAGAATTTGAATTATCAGAAATAACAAAAACTATCCAAAAACTTAATCTTCAAAGGGAATTAATCATCAAGAATAAACTGGATGAGAAATATAAAGAACGTGACCTTATTGAAGAACAGAATAAGGTTTGGTCAGAATTATACAGTCGCTTTTTATATAATAATGATTATGACTGGGAATTGATGAAAAAAGCAATTGATATCCTAGGGCAATCAGAAGACACTCTCATCGGCATGATGGAAACTTTGAAGGATACTAGTGCTGATTTTGACAAGTACAAGGCATATAATGATTGGATGTATGTGTTTGATCTTTTTGAAGATGTGAATTGAAATGATTTACTGTGATTATGATGAACACTTTCAAAAAATAAGGACTAATAATCGAATTATTAGTATCCCTATCTTTAAGAATACTTGTGTGAATTGTGAATTCAGGAAGGAATGTGGACTTCATAAGTTTAACAATCCTAGAAAGAATAATGACTTAATCATTGATAATTTGTTGGATGTTAAATATTTCTTGAAGGAAAGCAAAAAAGAAGCGATACAGATACAGAAGGACATTGATGATGGGTATTATTCTGATACTTACTCCTATAAGTTGATGAGTCTTAATGAAGCCCCATTGGATGGGGTTGTGTTTGAAGTGAAAGGATTAGACACTACAATGTATAGTGTGGATGAGTACCTTAAATTATACCCTGATGATATTAATAAGCGAAAACTTGTTGGTGTTAAAAGCATTACTAAACCTTCTGATGTGTGTGTAGGATTGGATATTGAAGAATTAGAGTCTGATTTGGAATATATTGATGATGAGTTAAGGAAATATAATGTGAAGAATAAGGTGATAAAGGAGGAATTATGATGGAGTATGATAATACTATTAGGAAATATTTCCCATATTCTGCTCCACGAAAAGGACAAGTTGAAGCGATAAATAGCATCCTTGAAGGATTAGAATCATATGATTATGCTATTCTTGATGCAGAAACTGGGTTCGGAAAAAGTGCAGTTGCAAGGACAATATTAGATATTTATGCTTCAGAAAAGTATAAGGACAGTTATTTATTGACATCTACCAAGATGTTGCAAGAACAGTACTATTCCGAATGTGCAAATAATCCACATTATGTGGATTATAAGATAGCGAAGGGTAGGGGTAATTTTCTCTGCAGAGCTTATAATGCTCTTGTAAATTGCAATCAAGGGTTCTGTCAAGAAGACAGTACTGGGGATTATCATTGCAAATATGGTCTTCAAGGTCAAGACCCTAGGAATAATGGTGGTTGCTATTATTGGGAGCAAAAGGCTGATGCTATAAAATCTGATGTTGCGATAATGAATTATGATGTCTTGTTAAGTGATTTTCCTAACCATTACAAATATCGTGATTTAATGATACTTGATGAAGCACATAATATTGATAATAAGGTGCTACAGAGAGTAGGGTTGACATTGAATAGTAGAAGGCTTGAAAAATTAGTTGATTTCAAGATTAATCCTATTGATTATGATGAAACTGATATAGATTACTGGTTAAGTAAATTGAATGAACTTAATCAAATCCTAAAAGAACACTTAACTGGTTTTGGTTACAATCACACAAGAAGAGAAACAGATCAATTAAAACAATTAAGTTATAATATCAGTAAACGAATAGATGAAATCAGTTTTGACCCTAGTTTTTGGTTTGTTTTTACTAATAAATTTGAAGAGAAGGTTGTTATAAAACCTAGGGATGTTCGTGGATATGTGAAGCCATTATTACTGGATAATGCTAAAAAACATTTATTTATGAGTGGCAGCATCATAAACAAGAGCAATTTCATAAAATATCTTGGATTGGATGAAGATGATGTTTTTTATTATAAGGCAGAATCCAGTTTTGATATGAAGAACCGCAATCCCATAATCCAACGATACTGTGGTAGTTTGACTTATAAGTCAAAAGAAAAAACATTACCTAAAACATACGAAACCATTAGAGCTATATTGAAAAAACATGATGGTGAAAAAGGAATCATACATTGTAATTCCAAAGAATTTAAAGATAAGATAATGCAAAATGTGAAAACCAATAGGTTTTTATCATATGAATCTTCATTAGAAAAAGAAGAGTTACTTGATTATTTTAAAAATTCATTATATGATAATGTTATCGTGGCTTACTCCTTGGAAGAAGGAGTTGATTTGCCTTATGATAATATAAGTTTTCAAATAATTTTCAAGACTCCTTATCCTTACCTTGGAGATCCACAAATCAAGGCTAGGAAAGATGTCGACCCTGATTGGTATATGACAGAAACTATTCGGAAATTAGTTCAAATTCATGGTAGGGGTATGAGAGCAGAAGATGATTCTTGTGTTAATTATGTTTTAGATAGTAGTTTTAAGGGAATAATAAGAAGCAAATTATGTCCTTCCAGTTTCAAGGAGTGTGTTAGATAATGCTATTGAAGGATTTATTCCTAGAAAAACTAGAGCCGAAATATTATTATTATAATAAAAAATCGAAAAAATATGTGATATATCGGCAAGGCACATATTATCTGACTTGCAATACGAAGGAACAAGCAGAGAATATTACTCAAGAATTGAAAAAAAATAACTGGAATAAGGATGTGCTTCCAAGTATAAGGAAAAAATATGGTATTGTGCAAAAGAACAATAACAACTTAACTGGATTCTATAGGACTTATATTACGAAGGATGATAAGATGAAAAATGGGTATCGGTATGTGTACCAATACCAGGAAGATGGTTTGAAGACTAGATTAACTAGTTCAAAGCTTTCAGAGTTAAGGAAAAAGGTATTATCAAATGGGATGCTTTGGAAACCATTGACAAATGATGCTATTGTGGTAGAAGAAATATTGAAAAAGGGAGATATGGAATTATGAAGTTTGAATTGAAAAGTTGGAAAAAATTCAAGGACACTATACTTGCTTCAGAATTAATGCTTGATGAGATCAAGTTTGAAGCAGATTCTGATGGATTAAGATTTAGGGGATTAGATAAGAGTCATGTTGCTTTTATGAATCTTGATATTAAAAAGGAGTATTTTGATACTTATGAGATTGATTTGCCTGAAACTTGCATAATAGATGTTGGTGAATTAGTTAAAGTTCTGAAGAGAATTAAAAGTAATGATGTTTTACGATTCATATTCTCTGAAGATGATCTCATAATCCAATTTGATGGTGAAGCACTCCGAACATTCAAGATTAGGATGATTGATATGGTGTATGATGCTCCGATGCTTCCTAATTTAAATTATGAGTGTGAAGTTGATGTTGATTTGAAGGAATTGAGAGAAAGTATTAAAGATTGTGAATTATATGATGACAGAGTGAAAATCAGTACTGATGAGCAGAATGTTCATATTACTGCAGAAGGTGGATTAGGTGATTATCAGAGTATAATTCCAGTTGATACTAAATTAGAATCTGTTGAGAGTGTATTCAGTTTGGAATGGTTGAAACGTTTCTTTAAGATTGGGGATATTTCAGATATTGTGACTCTGAAAATGGGAAATACTAAACCAATACTCTTAAATTTTGAAGATGATGAATTGATTGTGATGTTCCTTTTAGCCCCAAGGATAGAAGAAGAATAATAATATTGAAGAGTGGATATGATGATATGTGATGAGTGTGGAAGTTCAAGGGTGTACTGGAGATGTGATAATAAAGAAGCAAAAACAACCAAATATAAATGTCATGGTTGTGGGAAAATCATAATAAGACCATTGCAAAAGGAATTGCAATCTATTATTAGTGGTGAAGAACAAGAGAAATTCAAGACTTGTATGGAGAAACATATCAAATATGGTCAACAGAAAGGGGGTTTTAAAAAGAGAAAATCCAACAAACCTTCACACGAGAAGTATTTGTATAAAACAAGAAGGGGGATGAGAGTAATTTATAAACAAATTAATCGAAAAACCCATTATTATGGTACTTATAAATTGAAGGATGCTATGAAAATAAGGGATGAATTAATCAAGTGTGATTGGGATATGAATCAGCTTGAAAGAATCAAGAAGGAAGTGATAGGGTGAAAGGAAGCCTAGTTGGTCATGATAACTTGATAAAATTATTCCCAAACTTTGAAGATGACATTCAAGAGAATGGTATAGATTTAAGGGTTGGGAAGATTGAGAAGATTAAGAATGATGGTAAAATAATTGGTTGTGTGGATGATGTGAAATACAAGCCATCCTATATAGAATTACCATTAATTAATGGTAATCATTACCATCTTAAGCCACAAGAATTCTATTTCGTAACAATTGATAGGAAAATCCACATACCTGATAGGTATACACAGATTTATCAAATAAGGAGCTCATTTGCAAGGTGTGGATTAATACTACTATCTGCAGTTGGAGATAATGGCTTTAATGGAACATTAATGATGGGATTATACAATGCAAGTCCATTACCAATCTTCGTTGGTAAGAACGAAAGAATAATACAAGCAGTAACATTCAAGAATGATGGAACCGCAACAGATTATGATGGTGTATATCAGAATGATGAGTTATATGAAAAAGGAACAAACTGATGATGATGAATATTAAAGTATTAACAAAGAATGGTGAATTGGAAGAATTCGATTCCAAAAGAATAAGAAACAAATTACAAAAAGAAACTGGATTAAGCAAAGAAGATGTGGATAAGATCACATCTTCAGTACTGAACACTATTAAGAAAAGTTTCAAGGATGAAGTCAGCACATCAACAATTCGGTCATTAATCAATGCCCAGTTAGTCAAAAGGGGATTATTGGATGAAGAGATAATGAGTCGGAAAATAGGAATGAGTGTTGCGGATTATGAAGATTTGATGGAGAATGGGTGCAGAGATAATGCTAATATGATTTACACTCCTGAAATCGTTGCTAAATACAGTTTTGATGCAGTAGCAAAGGAATATGAATTAGCAACAATGCCATCAGAATTCAGTCAAGCACATAGCCAAGGATACCTACACATACATGATTTAGAAACATTCAGTTTGAAACCAAATTGTTTGAATCACGATATCCGATGGTATGCAAGGAATGGGCTTATGATTGATGGAAAAGGTGAAATGGGAAGTGTTGCAAATCCTGCCAAATCATTGAAAGTCTTACTGAATCATATGCTACAAGCTCTGATGGCAGGATCTCAATGTATGTCAGGTGGACAGGCTTATTCTCACTTCAATATTTTCCTTGCACCCTTTTGCAAGGGATTATCCTATAAGGAAGTTAAGCAAGAGATTCAAGGATTCATCTTTAACTTGAATATGTCTTGCATTAGTAGGGGAAGTCAAACCATCTTCAGTAGTATTAATATTGAGTTTGAAATCCCTGATTTCTTGAAGGATGTTGATGCAATCAGTTTTGGTGGAGTAGTTGATGGTGTCTATGGAGATTATCAGCAAGAAGCAGATTATATTTTCCAAGCAGTATGTGAAGTACTTCGTGAAAAAGATGCAATTGGAAGATACCATACTTTTCCTAATACAATATTCGTGATTCGTGAGCATACTCTTGATGAATATGATTGGAGAGTCAAATTGGTTCATGAATTATTATCAGAAAATCCTACAATCTATTTTATGAATTGTGTCAAGGAGAACAGTATTGTGATGGGTTGTCGCACAAGACTCTCTGATAATTATACTGGTGATTGGGAGAAAGACTTGTTAAATGTTGGTAATTTCCATTATTGTACAGTAAACTTGCCATTAATAGCATTAGAATCAGATAATCTTTCCGATTTTTATGATAAGTTAAAGTATTATATTGATTTGTCAAGGGAAATCTTGTTATATCGTAAAGCCAAAGTAGAAGCAACTTTTGAAAGGGGAATGAGTGGTTTCCTATTGCAAAAAGATAAAGTAACTGGCGAACCACTATATGATATTAATCGTTGCAGTTTCAGTATTGGAATGTGTGGATTAAATGAATGTTTGATGGCACTTGAAGGTAAGGAATTAATTGAAGACCCTGACCTTGGAGAAGAGATCATCAAGTTTATGAGTGATACAGTATTAAGTTATAAGGATAAGGATGGTCTTCGTTGGAGTTTATTCTTCACACCTGCCGAATCTACTGCTCATAGATTTGCAACAATCATAAAAAACAAGCACCCTGATGCTTATGTTCAAGGAGAAGAAGGAAGTTACTATTTGACAAATAGTAGTCATCTTCCAGTTCATAATGATGAGGCTTCACTTGTGGAGCATTTCAAGAATGCAGATAGATTCCATAAATATGCTGGAGCAGGTAATATTGCTCATGCTTGGTTGGGTGAAGCATTCCCTGATCCACAAGCATTATACAAGTTAAATCAGAAGATAGCGAAAACCAATACTAAATTTTGGGCTTTCACAAATGATTACACTTACTGCAGAAAATGTGGTTATGCTATACAATTGGCTTATGATGTTTGTCCTATTTGTGGTAGTGAAGAAGTGGTGATTATGAGCAGAATAACTGGTTACTATCAGCCAGTTTTCTGTTATAATGAAGGAAAAAAGGAAGAGTGGAAAGAAAGATATAGGCATAGATTAAGTTAGAGAATAGGAGCATATTTGGGATGAGTGAATTATATGAATATCCTTTCCCTGACCATTTATGGTCAAGGTGTCTTCAAAACCCTAGTAATAAAGGTTATGATTCAATCAATAATGATGATATTGAGAAAAGTATTATGGGTAAGGTTGATTTTAGAAGATTAATATCAGAAGAACTGGGATGGACTGATTTATCAGTTATTAAGGATTATTATGTGACTGATTTCCATAAAGGAGATTATACTGGTAAGAATTATGATAAAGTATGTGAATGTTTTAAAACCAATGGTGATATACTTGAAATCTTGAAGTGGTTGGATGATGAAGGGTATATTTTTGATTATTATAGTAATGATGTTGATCTTGACACTATAGATATGAAGGTTTACACCTTATTAGAGTGGATAAAATTATTATTTAAAAACAATGGGAAATCTTGGAAAACTGGTGAAAAAAGTATGGATGGTTTAAGAATAAAACGAACTGATGAGTTAAGCATTGATGAATTCAAAGAAAACACAAAAGCATATGAAGAATTGAAGATATTCCTAGATAAGGAATTAGTTGATAAGTATAATAGGGAATATGGTAAATTATTATTCCCATACTCAACAGATACTGAAGGAGAATACTGTATTAGAATATACGATGGAATCATAGAATTCCTTGACAAAGCATTATTCATTGACCCAAATGCTAGTGTTCCATACGAACTTATCACAAAAATCGTGGGAACATACTATATTAAATGTGAAAATTAGAATCTTGTAGGAGTTAAATAAAATGAGTGAAGAGAAAAAAGTTGAAGAAAAAATGATTAATGAAATCACAACATCATTAATCCATGAAGAAATCATAGAATCACCTATTGATTTACTGCAGAAACTAGCTATTGCTGAAGAAAACTATAGGAACGAAGAATCAACATACTTATACGAGTATAATGATTCATTAATCAATACAAATTGGGATGAAATCAATAAGGAACGAGTTGAAAAAGGATTACCAAAATTATCAAATCAGGATATGAAGAAAGCATATATTGAAACTGATTTGAGAAAAATGAATGAAGATAAGATCATAGCAAAACTGGAATATAATCGATTATTACGAATGTATGAAATGATGAAAAAATATTCATTAGATATTTTAAGATAAAAATGTTCAGTTGTAATAATGAAAAAGAGTTCTCATCCATCCAATTGGATGGGAATTTCTTACGAAATGAAGAAGTTGTAGCATTACTAAATGCTTATGAAAACTCATTGAAAGAAAATAAGGATTCGGAATAATACTAATAATAAGGGGGATTAATTATCAATAAAAGATTAGGAATTATAGTGGGAATATTATTAATCCTGATAATATTCCTTCTTGGAATAACAATTGATTATGCAACTAATGATACTATTAGTGTTGAAAGCGAGAATACTAGATTGAACACAAGTGGAACATTAATTGATGGTGAATATTATGTTCTGCCAAATAGTAGTGGGAAAGCAGTAAAAGATAATAAAACACATACTGTCAAGCAGAAGATTAATATCGTGGACATTGTTGCAAAACCAAGTTGTGGTTGCAATTATAGAGAACCAAGCAAGTATAAATATAAATGGTATAATTCATCATTCATTGATTATTGTCCGAAGTGCGGCCATTATAATGTGTTAAAGAACGTGTATAAACCAACTGCAAAATATGAATATGAGCTCACTTGCACATATTGTGATGCTGATTATTGTGGAGTCTGTGGAAAGGATAAATTTAGTTGGAGTCATTATTACATTACTAAAGTATGATCTGTAGTATGGGGATGTTTATGATGAGTGATGATATGATGTTTGGGGAATTAGATTTTGAGAGAGAATTGGATGAAGCAAAGGAAAGAATATCTGATTTGGAAAAAGAGAATAAAATGTTGAGAATGAAACTTAAAATATATAAGTGGTGCCAGGAGTATGAAGCCTGATGATTTGATATTCGAGAAAAGTTTGGATATTCGTATAGTTCCTTGTGAATCTAAACCATTATCTTGTTCTTGGATAGGGGGTATGATGGTTAATATTTATCGTAAAATTGATTTTGTTGATAAGTGTGTTAGGGTAAGTAGATTGTGTGTTAATAGGGATAAGATATCTTTTTTGAATTGGTTTGATCCCCATTTCTTGTATTTGCATTAATTAATATTTGATGAAGGAGTTTTCTTGTTTGTATGAAACCTATTGATTTGATGATTGAAAAGGATGATAAGCATATTTTTCCACATAAACCCCAACCTTTATGTTCGTGTTGGATTGGGGATAAGATGGTGGATATGTATTTGAAATTTGATTTTGAGAGATACAAGGTTGATTGGGGGAGAGCATATAAAGGACATTCAAATAATGATGATTATGATTGGATAAAGATGATTGAAATAATTGATGATGAAGATGATGAATATAATGAACATATTAAAGAATATAAGGATGTAATGTGGAGTTATTATTTGTATCTTCATTAATAATCAAATTATACAATAATTTGGAAGGATTGAAAGAGTAGATACAATGAGTGAGAAACAATTTTCTATTGTAGGGAAAGAATATATTAGTTATTATTGTGGATATGCTCAAATAATTAGCAATGGAACTTTAAACTTTTCAGTATGGGAAAGCGAAGAAGATGCTCAAAAAGTATGTGATTTGTTGAATGAGCAACAAGCCACCATTTCTGATTTGAAAGAAGAAAATGAACAGTTACGAAAGGAGAATTTTTTTCTTGGTTATTGGAAAAGGAAAGCGATGATATTATTAATGCAAGTTCGTAGATTGACTCCAAGAATGACTGATAAGGAAGTGATGGAATTTAGCAAGGAGTTAGATGATGAGTGAGAAACAAGAGTGTTGGTGTTGGGGTTGCAAATATCAATTCGATTGCCAAAGATGTTACAAAATTCATTATAGTGGTGAGAATGATGAGTGAGAACCGATTTACAGTTGATGGTTTGAATATTCAAGATAACTCTATAAAAGGAAGATTATATTTACTAGGGGAACAAGGGGGGGTTAATGCTTTATGCAATCTGCTTAATGGGTTAAATAATAAAATGAATCGATTGGAAGCAGAGAATGAGGAGTTGAAAAAAAGGTTGTCATTATATGATGAAGATAAAGTGGATAAGTATCTTCGTACACATCCAATGCCAACTACAACAACAATCACAAGTAAAAGAAAAGTCATTCCTTTGAATATGCGGCACAGAAGGTATTGATGATGAGTAAAAATTGTCATAATTGTTGGTTATTGGATCGGGAATATACTAGCCGATATGGATTTCTGTATCGTTGTGAGCATAATGTTGCTTTGACAACAAAAGAGCTTCAAAAAAACTGTTCAAATAGTTTAATGATGGGTGAAAAAAAAACGATTTGAGTTAAATGATTATGAGTTGAAGGAAATAAATGGGAAATGGTTATTGAAAATAGGTGATTCATTTTATGAAGTTGAATAGGAGTTAGTACTATGACAAGTGAAAAAAGGTTTATTATTGATGTGGAAAAAGAGTATTGTATATTCGGTGAAGGTTACTGTAAATGGTGCAGAGCTTGTCCAATAAAGTATGAAGGAAATGAGCAAGTATGAGAGTGATCTTATGGAAAATAAGCAACAATTAAGTAAGAATGATATTTTGAAAGTTTTGTCATTTGATGAGTTTTTGAAAAAATACAGTTACAAAAGAAGCGATGAAATAATCGCTTATGAATTATATCTAATACTGGAATATTTAAAGAGGAATGTTTGATGAGTGATGAAAAATGGACTATTATTGAACAAATGATAGGTGTAACAATGTTGTTACTTATTATTTTTGCAGTATTACTCTTAATTTCTTTAATAATACAAATAACATTAAGTTATGTAATGTGAGAGTGGTAGTGGTGAGTGAGAAACGATTTTACATAACAGATACTGGACTTGGACTTGATACTGAATCTGATGAAATGTATAGTTTTGGTGATGAAGAAGATTTTTGCAGATTGTTTGATAAACTTAATGAGCAACAAGCCATCATTTCTACTCTGAAAGAAGAGAATGAGCAATTGCGAAAGTATAATGGACAAATAAAAAAAAGATTGGAAAAGATTAATGGTGGTTATGGACATTTGACACATCGTAAGGGATTGACCGCAAATGAATGGCTAATTGAGAGTCAAGAAAGAGAACTGAAAAAGAAAAATGAACAAATATCTGATTGGATAGAGCGACATAGCAAGGATATTGCAAAAATTTGTGAGCAACAAGCCACCATTTCTGATTTGAAAAAAGAGAATATTGAGTTAAAAAAGTTAAGGAAATATTGTGCAGAGTGGATGGGTGTCAAGGAAGAGAATCTCTATGATGTGGTAAGATGAGTGAGAAACGATTAATTATTTATGGTGGAATATTATGAAAATATTGCCAATTCATACTTGTGTGGATTGTCCTAATTATCGATGGATTGAACTAAATTATTCGTTTGAGTGTGGATTGACTTATGAGCAGATTCGGTATAAAGAAATCGGTGTGGATGAAGCTCTTATGGAATTATTTAATCAATGTCCACTTGAAGAGTATCCAAATAGTGAAATAAAACTGTTGAATGCTTTCCTTGTTGAGAAAGGCTTTGCAGAAGAGTACACACGATGGAAAAGAGAGGGTGAGAAATTTGAAGAGAATATTTATACACCAAGCAAAAAACCAATGCGACTGGTTGGTGGAAAACCATTATTCAAATGGAAAGGTGATGATTGATGAGAAAAGTAAGTGAAACAGATTTTGTGTATTCAGTACAAGATGGTAATTGGATCGTTGCTTGGTTTTTTGACAAGACACTTGCAAAGAATTATGTCAAAAGAGCATACAATGATTGTCAGTATAATGATTTGAGCATTATTGTGAAAAAAGTCAAAATAGAAGTGATTGAAGATGAGTGAAAAAAGAGATTATAGCTTATGTATTGATTGTAAATATCAAACTGGTAATTGGGTGTCTGATAGGGAAGTGGATACTTGGTGTGTCATAAAAAAAGGAATTGATTGTGATGAAGTATTTGAATGCGATGATTATGAGCCTGAATTTGTGGGGGTAAATGATGAGTGAAACTGATTACTGCATACTTGGTGAAGGATTTTGTAAATGGTGCAGACATTGTATAATAAGGAAGGGTGATGATTGATGAGTGAAGACATATGTAATGATTGCAAACACTTCACAGGCTACGATGGAGTTAATGAACTGTGGACTGGTTGCACATATGGAGATTTTGAAGGCAGTAAAAAGGTTTGTGAAAATTACGATAAAAAAACAACAAAAACTGATTTGCGAAATAGGATAAAAGAACTGGAAGAAGAGAAAATCGAATTAATGGAAGAATGTGCTTGTCAATATAGACAAATACAAAAATTAGAATCCGAAAATGAAGAATTAATGAAGAAGGTGTTTCTTTTTAAAAAAGGAATTACGATCTACTTGCAGAAAGAAAAGCAAATGAAATTATATAATTATGTGGATTTGGAAATGATGAGAAGTAGTGATAAAGATGAGTGACAAGCGATTCCTAATTGTAAAATCAATTGATAATTATTATGCCCTTGTCGATAAAGAAAGAAGGGATACAGAGCAAATTCTCCTATTATCATTGCATAAAGAACAATTAAATGATGTTGCTAATTTGTTGAATGAACAGCAATCTATCATTGATGAGCAGAAAATTGCTATTGATGAAATGATAACTGATTACAAAAACCTTGAAAAAGAAAATGAGCAGTTAAGAGAAATCAATAAGGAGCTTGGCGATGATTTGTATAATTGCAGATTAAACAAGAACATAATAAGCAAGGGATTGAAGTTATGGCAAAACACATTAGCCGAATATGACATCTACACAATCAAAGATCTTACAGAGTCATTTGAACTTGATGCCAAAATCAATAAGGAAAAAGATGATAAAATCAAAGAATTAGAAGTTAAGGTCTTAAATTTAGAATTAGAGAAAGAAGAGTTGATGAGAAATGAGTGAACGATTTAGATTAATTAGGATTGATGAGTATGTTTTTCAAATAAAAGATATTGATAATGATTTGTATCTTGTTGCGGAACAGATTTGCGATTTGATGAATGAGCAACAAGCCACCATCACAGAGTTGGAAAGAAAAGTAAAAAAATATGCAAAAATTGGTGATGAGCAATTAAAACAGATAATAGAATTACAAGATGAACTTAATGAGTGCAGAGCAAGACCTACACTTGCTACTGATGAAAGAGGATTTGTAAAGGTGGAATATAGATGAGATATGAATTGAATTCTGATGAAGATAAGATTATTGACATTGAAGCAATCGGTGATAATGGTGTCCTTGGCTTAAAGGATTGTTGCAAGATAATGAATGAGCAAGAAGCCACCATACAACAACAAGAGCGAAAAATCAGAAAATGTGAAGCAGAAGTCGGCAGACAATTAAAACAGATAATAGAATTACAAGATGAACTTAATGAGTGCAGAGCAAGACCTACACTTGCTACTGATGAAAAGGGATTTGTAAAGATTGAATACAAATGAAAAATGATTATCTTACGAATAAAGGATTAACAGAAGACTACTCTGAATGGAAAAAAATGGAATAATAGATATGGATGTGAATGAACTACTTAATATGAAATTAAAAGACATACTGGAACAGTACATAGCAGTACATAATGATGAATGTGACTATTACTATGGAATCGCTTCTTTTGAAGATATGGAAAAATTATATAAAAAATATAATATCAATGAAGAATATCCTGATGCCTTTTCCCCAAGCTTAATAGTTTCAAAAGAATTAGAAATATATTCCAGGAAACCATTACTCACTTATGAGAAACTAGAGAAGATAATGAAGAGTCTAGGAATTTCCAAAAAAAATACTGAAGGAGATAAAGAATGATGAAGGAAAGAACTGAAAAAGAATGTGAAAACTGCACCTTCTTAAGAAAAATAATACGCCCCAACAAGAGCATAACATACCAATGCATTAACCATCAAGCCCCAAACATAGAAGGATTAAAAGAAGAATGTATGTTTGATCTAGGAAAAAGAAAATGAGAAAAAAAATTAATGAAAAAATAATAACCAATAAAGAAAATGGTAAATTATGGACAAAGTATAAATTCAAATGCAACTACTGTGGACACGAAACAACAACACCCTACTGGCTTACAAGGTTAAGATTCGTATTCACAGACACAACACATAAAACTTGTCCAAAATGCCATCACACAAGCACATATAAATGCTTATTCAATATAATCCATGATTCCACTAGCAAGATAGAGAAACAATGGAATAAAGAAAAAAAGTGGGATGATAGATTATTAAAATAATCAAAAATGAAACTGGTGAAAAAAGATGAAGATAAATAATAATAGTGAAAAAATAGGATCCCTAGGTGATGCCGCAACTAAGAAACTAGCGAATATTAAGAATGACATACTAACTATAATATTCACAAAAGGAAAACTAGAAGTAGAAACAAATAATATTGAAAGAATAAATGTGTATGATGATAGTATGAACATCATCCTAAAGACTAATGAGCTCATATTCATAAATCTGCAAAATGTAACATACATAGAATAAGGAGAAAAATAGGTTATGACAAACGAAGAACAAATATTACAAAATACTGAAGAAATATTAAGCATACTGAAAACAGAATTCAATATTGAAACAGAAACCGAAACAGAAACCGAAACAGAAATAACAGAGTATATGCAAACATTAACAAACTCCTTAAAGGAAGGGTCCTTTGAAGAGATAATAGAAAACCTAAAACAAGTATTAACAAGTAATGATGCATACTCTGAAGAAGATGTGCTGATAAAAATCTTCACAGACACAATAGGAAACACAATCCTAGAAATCAAAATCAAACCATACCCAAATTGGGGAAAAACAATAGACTGGTTATTCACAAACTTGGGAGAGCCTGAAAATATAGAAACAAGCAGATACACAATGAAACTCATAATGTGGTACAACCTAACAAAGTATCAGCAAATATCTGAAGAAGAAACCCCAAGTAATGATGAAGGATAAGAAAAATGAAAGAATAGGATGATCCGTTCACACTTCAACAAATCATCCTTTTCTATTTTTTCCTAAAGAATATGAAACAAATAAGAAGAAAATAAAAAAATAGGAGAAAAAGACAAAAATGAGTCACGAATTAACAATATACATAGACAACTACCCTGCTATATCCTACGAACACGATTATTATCATGGGCTAATCAAAAACTGGAAAGAAAAAAACAACATCCCCAAGGATGAGAAAATACTTACAAAAGAAGACATAATAAGCCTTCGACAATACTTATTTGAATACTACATTAATCCCCAAGAAGCAAGATTTGATTATGATCTTGAAGGAGAAAGAATACTGGGATTCATAAAGGACATAACAGTAATGCTACAAACCTTTCCCAGTACTCCACAATACAAGATTCTACTTAGTTAATGGATTAATAAGAATACATAAAACAAGAACTGGGCGAAAATATGGTTTCGTAAGGAAAATGAGTGATGAGTACATCATGAAGCCCGAAAGAATAACTAAAGTAAATTACATATACTACGAAAGGAACAAGAAAGAATGCCCAATCTGTGAATATGGAATATATAATGAACCCATTAATAAGAAAAAAGGGAGTGGATGGTACACTTGTACAGAAGGAAAACAAACAAGAATAAATATGCCTTGCCGAAGGTTCAAGCAGCGAAAAGAAGATGAAGATTAATTGAAAAAAACGATTGGATTTCTGTGGAAGTTCTTCCGAACCAACCTTTGAAACCTTTGTAGAAAAACGATTGGATTTCTGTAGGAGTTCTTCCGAAC
>OCVV012860100.1_pt1 | contig 23072 bp, 24 predicted proteins | sample 1539721 | NCBI WGS metagenome assembly OCVV01 (sample SAMN02144230, study PRJEB22623) | gut metagenome | biome: sheep rumen | host: Ovis aries | place: New Zealand
TCCAGGCCCCACTGGTAAGCGAGGTTGCGGATGACCCATTTGGCCAGCAGAAGCTGGTCGGCGGCGGTTTCTACGGGGTTGGGAAGGAATTCGATCTCGTTCTGTTCGTAGACTTTTCCGTCCAGTGTGAAGTTGCCCACTTCGGAGTGGCCGTATTTGATCTGGCCGCCGGTCTTTGCGACATGGTCCATGCAGGCGCGGCGGAAATCGTTCAGTTTGGCGAAAGGTTCGCTTTCATGGTAGCCTTTCTGGTCGGTGGCGGGGAACAGGGGGTCTTCGTCGCAGATGACGTAGTATTCCAGTTCTCCCATGGCTTCGAAGGTCATTCCTGTGGAGGCTTCAAAGGCCTTTTCGGCCCGCATGAGCGTGGCGTGGGGGGCGCAGTCGAAGGGCTTGCCGTCCTTGTCGAAAAAGCTGCACAGGAAGCACAGGGTAGGGATTTCGTTGAACGGATCCACGAATGCCGTACGGTAGCGGGGAACGACATACAGGTCGCTGTTGCCGGCTTCGATGAAGGAGGGGAAGAGGCTGGAACCGTCTACGCGTTCGCCTTCCGTGAGGATGGTCTCTGCGTAAGCGAGGTTGTTGATGGTAAAGTTGAGTGTCTTCACGCGACCGTCTTCTGCAGGGTACATGAAGTCAATCATGCGGATGTTTTTCTCGCAGATGAATTCAATGAGGTCTTCACGGGTGAAGGTTTCGGGCGCTTTTTCCAGGAAGGAAACCACCTCGTTGGGGTTGAGAGCAAGTTTTTTGTCCATGTATTAGTATGTGGTTAAAAGGCAGCACTCCCCGCATGGGGGCCATGAGGGGAGTGCTTTGAGCGAGATACGAGGCTCGAACTCGCGACCTTCGGCTTGGGAAGCCAACGCTCTACCAACTGAGCTAATCTCGCGCTTGGGAATGCAAATATAACACTTTTTTATTAACTTTGGCAAAAATATCAGGATATGGCAATTCAAAAACCCGCAATACCAAAGGGAACGCGCGACTTCGGCCAGAAGGAGATGGCGCGCCGCAATTATATCTTCGACACCATCCGTTCGGTTTTCCGCGCATTCGGCTATCAGCAGATCGAGACGCCGGCTTTGGAAAACCTGTCCACCCTGCTGGGGAAATACGGTGAGGAAGGGGATAAACTCCTGTTCCGCATCCTCAACAGCGGAGAGAAAGCTGCGCTCCCCCCGGAAAAAGGCCTCCGGTACGACCTCACCGTCCCTTTCGCCCGTTACGTCGTGCAGCATCAGAGCGAGATTTCCTTCCCTTTCAAGCGCTTCCAGATCCAGCCCGTCTGGCGGGCCGACCGTCCCCAGAAAGGCCGTTACCGCGAGTTCTACCAGTGTGACGTGGACGTCATCGGCTCGCGTTCCCAGGTGAATGAACTGGAACTGGTGCAGATGGTGGACGCGGTTTTCAGCAAACTGAATGTCCGGGTGGGAATCCATATCAACAACCGCAAGGTGCTTACCGGCTTCGCTGAGATTGCCGGCGCCCCCGACAAGGTGGTGGACATCACCGTGGCCATCGACAAGCTGGACAAAGTGGGCCTGGAGAAGGTAGAGGAAGAGATGGCCGGCAAAGGCGTGTCGGCCCAGGGCATCGCGGTGATCCGGGAGATTCTTTCGCTGGAAGGCGGTTTCCCGGAGAAGATGGCGGCCATGCGCAGGCTCTTCGAGGGCGGCAGCGCTTCCGGCATCCGCTCCGAGGTGGGCCTTAAAGGCCTGCAGGAGCTGGAGGAACTCTTCGGCCTCATCGACGCGGCCGGCGTTTCCTCTCCGGTCGGGATGGACCTTTCCCTGGCCCGTGGTCTCAACTATTACACCGGCGCCATTTTCGAAGTGAAAGCACTGGACTGGGAGATCGGCTCCATCTGCGGCGGCGGCCGGTACGACAATCTTACCGGCATTTTCGGCCTGCCGGACCTCTCCGGCGTGGGCATCTCCTTCGGCGCGGACCGCATCTATGATGTGCTTACCGGTCTGGATTTGTTCCCCGCCGCGCTCGAAAGCGCTACGCGCGTCCTTTTCGCCGTCATGGGGGCCGACGAACTCCGCTACGTCCTTCCCGTCGCCAAAGCCCTCCGCGGTGAGGGTGTCGCCGTGGAAGTCTATCCGGATGCCGCCAAACTCCGCAAACAGTTCGAATATGCCGAACGGCACGCCATTCCGTTCATCTCCATCAACGGTTCCGACGAGATGGCCTCCGGATCGGTGAATATCAAAAACCTTCAGAGCGGAGACCAGAAGGCCTTCGCTGCGACGGATCTTGCTGGAATCCTGAGTTTTATCGCCTAAGTATCATTTGTTAATGAATAGAATCTTCCTCATCCTGGCAGCAGTCCTCGGGGCTGTCTGCCAGTTTTTCCCTTCCTGCGGGAACCCTTCCGACGCACGGGAGGAGGCCGCGTCACGTCGGGCGAAGGAACTGGTTTCCCAGCTTACCCTGGAAGAAAAGGCATCGCTGATGCAGCACCATTCGGCCCCGGTGGAGGCCTTGGGCATCCCCGCATACAACTGGTGGAACGAAGCGTTGCACGGGGTGGCCAGGAATGGGAAGGCGACCGTGTTTCCGCAGCCTGTCGGCATGGCTGCGTCTTTTGACGAACCGCTTCTTTACGAAGTGTTTACGGCTGTCAGTGACGAGGCGCAGGTGAAATACCGCCTGGCGCGGGAGAAGGGCCATGTGGGCCAATATGAAGGCATCACGTTCTGGACGCCCAACATCAATATTTTCCGCGACCCGCGCTGGGGACGCGGCATGGAAACCTACGGGGAGGATCCCTATCTGACAGGTCAGCTGGGCATGGCGGTCGTCCGCGGCCTCCAGGGTCCGGCCGACGCTCTGCATCTGAAAGCCCATGCCTGCGCCAAGCACTTTGCCGTGCATTCGGGACCCGAGTGGAATCGGCACAGTTACAATGCCGAAGTGTCGGAGCGCGACCTGCGGGAGACCTATCTTCCCGCTTTCAAGGATCTGGTCACCAAGGCGAAGGTGCAGGAAGTCATGATCGCCTACAACCGCTTCCGCGGCGAGCCTTGCGGCGCCAGCGATTACCTCGTCAATACCGTTCTCCGGGGCGAATGGGGCTATCAGGGCCTCATTACCTCCGACTGCTGGGCTATCCGTGATTTCTATGCGCCCGGGTGCCATGGCTACAGCGAAGACGTCGCCCATGCCGTGGCCGCCGCCCTCCATACGGGAACGGACCTGAACTGCGGCGAAAGTTACAGCCACATTCCCGAAGCCGTCCGGCAGGGTTTGCTGGCGGAGGCCGACGTGGACCGCTCCCTGGAGCGGCTCCTGAAAGCGCGCGTGCTTCTCGGAGAGTTGGACCGCGAGAGCGATTGGGACAGCCTGGAAGACGGAATCGTGGAGGGACCTGAGCACCGTGCCCTGAGCCGGAAAATGGCGCAGGAATCCCTGGTGCTTTTGCAGAATCGGGACCGCGTGCTTCCTTTGCGGAAGGACGCCCGCATCGCCCTCGTCGGCCCGAATGCCGATGACCGGGAAATGCTCTGGGGCAATTATAACCCAGTCCCCGAATTCACCGTTACGCTCGCTGACGCCTTGAAAGCCCGCATCCCGGGTATCCCGGTGCTGGAAGGCTGCGGCCTGGTGTCTCCTGCAGCGGATGTCCCTACGCTGCTGAAACAGCTGGAAAATGTTGATATCGTGGTATTTGCCGGCGGTATTTCACCCCGGCTGGAAGGAGAGGAGATGCCTGTTGACCTGCCGGGCTTCCGCGGCGGCGACCGGACGGATATCGAACTTCCTGCCGTCCAGCGGGAAGTGCTCTCCGCCCTCCATTCCGCAGGCAAGAAAGTGGTGCTGGTGAATTTCTCCGGCAGCGCCATGGGGCTGGTTCCGGAAACGGAAAGCTGTGACGCTATCCTGCAGGCCTGGTACCCCGGAGAAGAAGGCGGACAGGCTCTGGCCGACGTCCTGTTCGGGGACGTCAGCCCTTCCGGAAAGCTGCCCGTGACCTTCTATCGGTCAGTGGATCAATTGCCTGATTTTGAGAATTACGACATGAAGGGCCGTACCTATCGCTACTTTGACGGCGATCCGCTCTTTCCTTTTGGATTCGGCCTCAGCTATACAGCCTTCGAATACGGAAAAGCCTGCGTGAAGGGCCGTCGGATCCTGATTCCCGTCACCAACACCGGTACCGTGGACGCCGACGAGGTCGTCCAGCTTTACGTCCGTAATCCGGCCGACACGGAAGGACCGCTGAAAAGCCTCCGTGGTTTCTCCCGCGTACATATCCCGTCCGGCGCTACGGTTACAGTGGAATTCCCGCTCACCGACGAAACCTTCCTTTCCTGGTCGGCATCCAGGCAGGATATGGTTCCGACAAGAGGGGAGTGGCAAATCCTTTACGGTCCGGACTCAGCTCATTTACAGGCTGTTCCTTATCGGTTTTAGCTTCGGAGCCCCTTTTCTTGAAGAAAATTTTGGTTTTTTCAGGAAAAGTCCCTACCTTTGCAATCCCAAACCGCGGAGTAGAGCAGTCGGTAGCTCGTCGGGCTCATAACCCGGAGGTCGCAGGTTCGAGTCCTGCCTCCGCTACTAAAGCCGGAAAGTCGAAAGATTTTCCGGTTTTTTCATTTTTAGCATTTCTGTAAGCGCTTGATAATAAGCGGATTGTACGAAGCGCTTCGTTCTCGACATCGGTTCGAGGAATGTCCTTTTCCCTGTCCCACTTTACTCCTTCAGGGAACGCCAGATTCTGTATTTTTTGTTGTATGGCAAAAGAGCTGGTATTCCACAAAGCTCCTAATTCACAGGCAGTTGCGAGTATTCGGCCAACATCTATTGAGAGGTTCGAGGTGAGTTTCTTGATGCGGGACAGTTCCACCTCGACTCCTTCGAGTTGCGAGTTGATAGAATTAACGGTTGCGTTATAGACTTCAGCGGGGATTTCGTTCAAACCGAATCGGACCATGACTGCCTCCCGCTGACTACTCAGTTTTGACTCTTGTGATTTGAGGTCATTCTCTAACTTTAGGTCGTTAGCTGATTTTTCCCGAACCAACTTTTCAACCTGTTCTTTTATCATTCCCCGTATCTCAGGCGGGGTTTGGTATTCATCTAACCTCTGCTGGTATTTCGCATGAACCAATTCGGCTTTCTTGTTTAGTTTGCAGCCATCCGTGTTGCACTTGTAGTACCAGAAAGTCCTGACCGTATCTGAGGTCTTTGCTTTCTTAATTCGTTTGTAACCAGATAAATGTGAGCCACATGTCGGGCAAATCAAATGGCGTTTGAGCGGAATCTCTGAGCATCCGACACTGTGCGTGTAACCGCTATGGGTTTGAATCCCGTTTATTTTGTTGAAGGTCTCTTCATCTGTGATAGCGGGATGGTTCCCTTTCACAATCTTATCGCCAAGGAGATTATGCCTAATCTTGCCGCAGTAGAATGGATTATGGAATATCTCTGAGAGTTTTTGCTTACTGATGTCCATTCCCAAAGCCTTCAATCTCTGTCGGACTTCCGAGTCTGTTAGTTCCTCATCTGCTTTCCACCTGAATGCTTTGGCAAGAAGGCGGCCCCGCTCGTCTATCTTCAGAGCGTGTTTGTTTGTACTGGCATAATCCTTCTCGTATCCAATGGGAGGCCTGGAGTACCAATCGCCCCTCTCAAGGCATTCTTTCATGCCAGCTGTGCATTTTTCTTTGCGAAGGCTGTTATCGAATTGGCTGACTAGGAGTAGTATTTTCTGCATAAAATCACCAGCGGGAGTATCTGAATCAATAGGTTGCGAGACGCTTTCGACCGTTACGCCCCGATCTTTAAGGGTTCGGACGATTACCATCGCTTGTTCTCCTGCGCGAGAGAATCTATCCAAAGAATAAACGATGATGGTATTGATTTGACGATGGCGGGCGACATACGAGATCATCTCTGAGAATAATCTACCCTCTTCTTTCGCGCTTTCGTTTGTCCCACCCATCAGACAATCAATTTCGATCCCATTCCGTGCAGCATATTCTCTACACGCTTTTTCCTGAGTGTCGAGGCTCAGGTTATTATCTGCTTGCTCCTTTGTACTGACGCGAGTCCAAATCACGGCTATTTTCTTGCCTTCAGGAGTCGTTCTATCCGGCTTGTTCGTTTTCTTTTTCATAATATGCCTGTGTTGCAATTACCGCAATGCTGTAGACGTAATCCAGGACTGCCTTCAACTGGGCATCATCGGTGATTCCCAACCGATTCAGCCTGGCGGTATAGTCCTGTATTTCAGCCTTCGACAGCATCGTAAAATTAATAATTTATAATGAATTATCATCGGGCGCGAAGTGATTATTTGCGGCTCCGCGCCCGATAAAATGAGCTACTCAGATTTATTTTGGTACGCCTGATAGAGTTCGTCTAGCTTCCTGTTTACTAGGGCTTCCTTGGTCTCTCCGCCACTACTTCCCTTCATATTGGAGATCTCCTCGGCATCCTCCTTCGACAGGTCAGTGAAGAAGGCAGCAATATTCTCAACGGTGGTACTCCTTTGGATATTGACAGGGGTGGTGTTCAGGATCTTGAGCACCCAATCTGGAAGGGTGCGAGTATTCATGAACTTCTCGGCGAATTTTTTGGCTGCAAGATAATAGAGTTTTTTGCCGTATTCAAGGTTGACCGTGGCTTTGAGGCACTCGTCAACCGTACCGTTCATGGCCTTGATGATTACCCCCTTAGTGATGGAGTCAACCAGCGCCGCCCATATAGATGCGGCATGTAGAGAGCAACCCTTCTGAGCTAACTCGGTGATGAAACTCAAGACGGGCAGGTCCTCGCTAATCATCATGGATGCTCCCATGGCGTAGTCACCACCTCTCCATGGCGTGGTGCAGGTGTTGATTTCGGCAAGAAGTTGGCCGATATCCAGGTTGTCGCGAAGTGGAAACATAAAGTAGAAATCGTTGGTGTACTCACACTTACCATCTTTGTTTTCCTTGAGAAGGTCGAAATGAGCGTCAAGACGGTGAGCTCCATCCAAAACCACCACATAGTTATCGACCTCCTCGGCAGGAATTGGTTTGCATGTTTGGAAGTCCAAGATCCCAAGGCCCTGATCCAGGACAGTCTTTGCGTCTACGATGATGGCGGGAACGGCTTGCCCGTATTTGCGAAGGCTCTTCTTCTTCGCCGTCTGGATTGAACGACGGATTTGACGGTTCGCCACAAGTTTGGCGATTTTCTTGCCTTCGCTCTCGAGGGCTGTGAGGGATGTAATCTCTTTTTTCATAATTTTAACTATTATAAAAATTTAACTGGGCTCCTACCCGAGGTTTGCATTTCCTCATCGGGAACTGCCGCAAAGATGGAAAGAAGATTTTGAACACGCAATAGGTTGATATTCAATAGCTTGGGGGTAAATCCGTTTGTCTATTTTACCCCTATAAATGAAACGAATAGAGGCCATCTTTCGATAGCCTCTTCTATTGTTGTATTGAAAAAAAGTAACTACTTGTCGTGGGCGATGCCGTAGTCGAAGTCAAACGTGTAGTAAAGATTATGCTCCAAAACAGAAATATCCATGTAATCCTTAATCAAGTCTTTTAGGTAATGGCGGTAAAGCGTACCATTCTTGAATTTCGGATTATCTACTAGTCCAATTATGTAGGCGCATTGTGAGATAAGGAAGTATTTATCCGTGGGGAACTTGGCCTCCGCGACTCCTGGGGTCGCCTTAAACGGTTTTAAAAAGGCCATTAGGATCTTTGTAAAACAGGCGATTTTTACAGTTGGCGGGATATTCTCCGCAGGGTTATCGCGGAATGATCCGCCAATGCCCACATTAAAAGCATCTACAGTAGTTTTCTCCTCGGTAGGCTCATCGGTGGATGTGCTATTGGTTTCGATAAGATAAACCAGATAAGCCAAAGCATTTGGCGAGTCCACCGTGGCAATGGTATTTCGTTTCTTCCCTTTTTCCTTGACGGTTAGGGTAAGTTTCATTTCTGGATCATGAGCGAATCTGTATCCTAATTCTGGGATAGCATGCTCCTGTAGATTACACGCAATCAGAGTGGAGATTCTTTTTAGTTGGATGATTGCGGGCTCATTCGATACGAAGTCAGTCCCATAATTCTCCGCATAATCCGCAGCCATGAGTAACAGATACCAAAACTTCTCTGGATCTATCCCATATGCCTTTAACGCGACCTGGATTGGTTTGTAATCTAGAAAGGTTTGGTATTTATCCGTGTATTTTACCTGATGGTTATTGTAATGATTTGCGAATTGATTGGCAATCTGATCCCCGTAAGTCTCTCCTTCTGGTCCTACAATGATAGTGTCCCAGCACTTCACAACGTAGTCAAGTTGGGACATTGAAAGATCTATCCTCTCTAGTGCATCCATGCCGATTTCATGCTATTATTTGCTACTTTACAGGAACTCTTTCTTTTATCAGTTCAAAACTGCCGTCTTCCTGACGTTTATAGATGTCGTTAAAAGGCCCCGTTTCTGGATCTTCAAAATATTTGTATGCAATGGTCTTTTGTGCTGCGTCGAACTCATAATGATCGTCCAATTCCTTAAAAGGGGCGTCCTCTCGTAGTTTGCCATTTGGTTCAAACACGCGATAGGCATTAACACCATGCACCCCTTGTCCATAGTCCAGCACAAGAATTTCCTCAGTTCCATCGAAATCCACATCGGAAAAGCAGAAAGGTTCTTTGCTATAAAGCATCACTCCTTTGGGCTTAGGACTGTACTGAAGCACAACCTCCTCAGAGGCATCATAGCCCTTCAAACTGAATCCTTCTTTGGTGAAAGAGTCGACGTAGACGCTGAAAGATAAATCCCCCTTAGTAAAGGTTAGTACCGCAGGGCCCCAATCCGCATCTTCGTAAGGCTCTATTACGGCTGTAACAGTGTAGCCGTTTATCGGCCTATCATAACGGACATGATATTCCTTTGATGTGATAGGCGTTTCGGTTTCGTTAACTGACTCAGCGGGGCTAGCTTCACTGGAAGCCTTATTCGTGCGATGCTGGAAACAGCAGCTTGACAAAAGGCATATTAGGATGGGAAGAATTGCGACTTTGTAATTCATATCATCAGTGCAAAATAAGAGAAACAACCGTTGTGGGGAAATCCACAAACACCCGTTGAATTGCCAGCATCACCCCACTCGAGGGAGTCATGGCAACCAAACAGAAGTTTATGATCTGGAACAGGACTATGCAGAGGACAGATTTCACTTTCCCAGGGCCGATAATATCTGTCTGGGAGAGACGAATCTGTTTTGCCCAGCAGCAAATATGGAAGGCATAGGTGAAGCCGATAAGCGCATCAATTACCATCAAATAGATGGAGTGAGCGCTTAGAGTAAAACGCCACGGAAGCAATGCCAAGGTAAAAATGGGTATGCAATACGGAGACAGCGTTATGGCGTGATATCCAAACCAGCCGCTGCTATAGGAAACGTAGCTGTCCGTATCATCTACCTTGAAGCGGTTAATCTTCCTGAAGAAGAGTATCGCAAAAAGAAGATGCGTGAATTCATGGCTGAATTTCATCAACCAGCGGACATTGGATCGGACACGCGGAATGAGGAAGAGTGCAAAGAAGGCGACAAAGCCCAGTAAAAGATTCCTGTGTAAGAGAATTCTTTCCTGAGATATAGTCTCCCATTTAATGGTCTCAATCAAGACTCCTATTGCAATCGCGACCAATGCTGCAAGGATAAGACAGGCAAGGACGTATCCGATAACGCCCAGTGTTTTCTTTATGCCTCCTTCCGATTTCATTGCTATTGCAAATTTAACCTTTCGTTTGAATATCTCCAACTAATTGTTTACCTTTGAAATAGTAAAAGCATTAGTATTCAGATGACCGACAGAGACATCATTCAGGGTATCGAGTCTGGACAGACTAGTATCCGTCAGCATATCCAACCCATCCTTAGTGGGGTTAGAGATGTCACGTTCGATGATGTGTACCAGGAGGCCTGCATTATCTTGATGGAGAATATCAAGGCTGGGAAACTGGACAACGAGAGTGAGATGAATCTGCCAGGTTACCTGTATGTGATATGTAAACGTGTCGCCCTTAGGTATGCTGCCAAGAAAAGGCCGTTTCGAATAGTAGAGAAGCCTACCAGTAAGGGTGAAGTGGTAATCAAGGACGAAGGTGAGGAACAGGAATCCAAATCGGCAGAATGTATGGAGATGGAGGAGGAAGAAGCCATGCGCTTTCTTGACAGGGTTCTGGATTCTATCCCTCCCACTTGTAAGTCCATCCTGAAGCGCTTCTACTGGGACAAGATGTCAATGAAGGATATTGCTACCCTTACCGGCCTCAAAAATGAAGACACTGCCAAGAGCACAAAGAAAAGATGTATGGATAAGTTCAGAAGCATAGCCAAAGCCATGTTGGAGGACGACGAGAAGGCCGATGCCGCCATCCGTCGCACCATCGAACGTGCAGCCCTACGGGATCAACTGGACGAATGCCGCCAGCTTGAATCAGGGACTCTTGCCAGAGCCGCTCACACGGAAGGCAGCGCCAAGCTCACGGACAAGGATATAATCGAAGGCATCAAGAGCAATTCTCCCGTGGCTTGGAGAGCACTCTTTGAAAAAACGCACGATTAACTGTTTACCTTTTTCAAATAGCTGCATTAGTAATCAAACAACAAACAAATGCAGTTATGAAAAAGACCATCCTTATTGTAATCGCAGCAGTCGCTGCCACCTTCGTTCTTTGTTCCGCAGCCTCTGCTGTCAGCGAGAATGCTTCGTCTGGAAACGTTTCATTTGAATCCACCCAGATGCCTGCTCTTAACTGTTCCATGCAAATGGCAACAGCCAGCCAGATCTTCCATCTTCTCCCTGGGAATATAGCCGATATGTGCAGGGATGAGTATAAGGCCGTTCGCGGGAAATGTGCCAAGTCCAGCAACTTTACCCATGAAGGCGTTAGAGTACGGGTGACCGAGAACAATGGCACAACAGTATCTGTGGTATTCTCTGTTCCCAACTATAAGGTCATTGCACAGGATGTCTCCTGGGTAGAGCTTGACCGACTCTTTGGATTAAGCGAATAGATTATTATTCTTTGCCGTTTTATTAAGCCATAGGTGAAACGATTTTACGTCTACGAAAAAGAGGAGTTCAACGGCGCTCCTCTTTTTCTTTCCAAGTAAAAGTTGTAAATTTGGATATCGTCAAGAATCAAGGCATAATGGACTCAGCAATAACCAAAATATGGGACGGCACCAAGAAGGGCCTCAAATGGATTGCAATTCAATTCCTCGTCATCATGGCGATAGAATTGCTGTACTATCTTGGGTTGTTCAGCTATGCCCTGTTTACTAATTTGGGATTCCGCGAGGCTTTAATGGCTTACCCTTTATTTGGAAGAGTCGGACCTTATGATTGGCAAATAGGATTATGTATGTCCATTCCTATCTACACTTTGCTATTTGGCTGGTGGCATGCTTTCTTCCCCAAGAAAGAACAATGGTGGACTTATGTTTTCCCTTGGCTATTGTTACTGGTTTTGTTTTATCTGCATGTGGCGCAGGAAAGAGATTGGTTTTTCCAGATCATCACGGTAGATGAGTATATGCTAGCAGGATGGCTAGCGCCAATTTGGGGTATAATCGTTCAACGACTCTCCAACTCCTTTCGAAAGCATTAAGCCATTTAACACATTGATAGCCTATCGAGTTAATTTCTTAATTTCGTCAAGGTGTCTATTAAGCGCCATTCTGTGTTCTGCTTGTGTAAAATTCTTGGCACCTTCAAGAAGTGTTTTGTATTGGCTGTTATTCTCTAAATAATCATCAAGTTCTGCCATCATCGCCATAGGACTTGGAGTCCTAATCTCAATTCTGCTTAGTGGTCTCATTGTTGCTTTTTCCCACCAGGACTGTTTCTGCTCGGGTTGATAGTTCGCTGTTTTATAATCAGAGACGACTTTATCATGAGCCGTTTTGGCTTGATTGTATAAATCGGGAAGATTTAGATAATGAGCACACACCGCAATCACTCGTAGCGACAACATATATTTTGGTAAATCGTAACCGGTCATATTAATGTAATAAAAGATAGTGGTTTTTTATTGAGGTCGAGATTATGAATATCAATAAATCTGTTTTGCCATTTTATTGAATCCGTCGACAGCCATTTTTAGTTCTTCAGTCAGTTCAATAGAAGACTTTTTCCGAGCCTGATCAAGAAGACTCTGATAAAAGATATTATCCTCGAGATATTCATTTGCACCAGCCGCCATAAAGTTATCGTAGCGAGGATTAGAAAAAGAATAGCTAGGGACAGACATGGTATTGCATATTGAATCAAGCACTTTCTCCCAGGTCTTTTTAGGCGCAGGAGTGTTTGCCATCTTAGCCCTCTTAAAATCGCTCACAACTTTATCATGAGCTTTCTTTGCTTGATCAAATAGCTCAGTTTGATTTAGCACCTTTGCATCCGCAGCTATCAACCGCAAGCAAGACATATAACTAATAATATCCATTATTTATCACTGTTATGCATATTGAATATAGTAATTAGTACTCAGAATAGCTTTGTTTAACATGAAAGGCATTATTGGGTTTATTCACGTATTCAATATATGGATCGTAAAGGCTCCCAACATAATGTTCCATACTGCAAATTATTCTGCCATGTTGCAACTCAAAATAGTAGGCCCCGTCTTTTTGAGGACCATCTTCTACAAAGATTGGTTTGATTTGATATCTTTCAAGGATTCTTTGAACGTTCTCGTTGACCTCCTCTATGGCGAATTCTTTTTGCCTGCGACGTAAAATTACCATCACAAAAGCGATCTTCCGAGTAATAGCATTAAAAGATACTAAAAGAGTCGCTTTTTTCTCTGCAAAAGTTCCAGAAAAGGTTTTTCCGTTCATCCCTTCTTGACTTTCATATTTCCATCCTCTTGAAAGTATCTTTGATTGGAATGAATCAATGGACTCACCAAGTGAGATCCCTTGAAACTGTAGATAATCATCAAGGTCTATCCCATCAATAGCTTTATTAATCGAAGAGAAAAGTCCCATAACTCAGTCATATTTGATTGTGCTACGAAGTGTATTATCCAACAAGTAAATCGAGCTCGAATTATAATCGCTCACATCTCTCCACTATTTCAGCCAATGTGGCAGAAATTTCAGGTAAACTCATCTTGCGCCCCATCAGATAATATGGAGCGAGCTTCACGGAATTGGGCGCTCTATTCGCGATGTCCATAATATCGCTCATTAAGACCACAATAGAGCCACTCTCAACCTTTAATCTATTAACATTGGGATAGGGCGATTGAGTCTCATAAAGAATAGCCGAAACTTTCGGTTCGATCTGCTTCAACAGAGTGTTTATTCTGTTGATGTCACCCATGTTCGAAAAAAAGCCCATAACGAAAAGAATTAGTGTTATTCAAAACCAAACAGACACGAAAAAAGGGGTGAGCTCTTTGTTCCGAGTAGAGGTTCTGGTAAACCTTGAAGCGAAACAAGATCCCACACCCTATCACGACGTGCAGAAGCACGAGCATGATCAATCGGGTGAAGAATGTTGCCACCTCGCTTCAATTTGAAATTTACCAGATTTCTACTCGAGGATAAAAGCAAACACTTTCATCTATGTCTGCCACCTTGCGATGGCAGTAACAAAGGTAGGAAAAATAATTCTCCCTATCAAATTAATGTGTCAAATTAACTGATTCCGACGATCCTAATGCCTTCGTTCCTCTTCCCATCCTTCATGATGATTGCCCGTTTGGTGATGAAGCCGAACAGTATGATATCGGTGGCTCTTGCCTTCTTCTTGATCTGGTACTTGTCGTATAGAGACTGGAGGACTTTTCTGACTTCAGAATTGGTCAGCCTGTCCCCAGTGTGTATTAATTGCTGTAGTTCTTTTTGTATCATCGTATTTTAGGTGGGTTTTTGTAATGTCCACGCTCGTCAAAGTCATTCTCATCCATGGCCTCAGGGTAAACACCCTTCCAGACTGCAATGTCGGTTTCTCTTGGGATTATGAAAATGTCAATATTGGTCAGGGTGTATCTTGTTTTCTTTCCGACCTTTGTTTTCACAATGTACCCGAGCTTTATGGCTTGGGATATGTATTTTGAAACAGAGCTATGGCCTAGATTAACCAACGGTGCCATTTCACGTGAGGAGTATTCAAAGTAATTCGTATAGTTATAGCAGCAGATTTTGGCCTTGACAAGAAACGCTTTCAGTTCCTTACTTATGGGCTCTTTATCTAAAAGCCCGATATCAATGTAAACCCAGTGTTCGGGTGTATTGTGTTTACCATTGATGTCATAGAGGAGTTCATATTTGCACTTCTTTCCGCCATGTCCGTTAACATAGAATTCGTCAAGATCCATGTTAATCAATCCTATGTTATCCATCTTTTTCAAGTGATCTCGCGTCTGATTAACACACAATTCTGCCAAGTCAGAGAGAGTAGATTCCTTTATGAAAGACTTGTGTGTTATGTAGTCTGATTTCTTGGCTAACTCCATGTATGTGTATGTTTCGCTTAGGATCAAGTCCTCAGCGACGTGGTTGTTTATCATTCTGTAATTCATCGTAAGCAATGCAATTAATGGTTGTTGTGTATCGAATATCTCCTCTTCTTAGGGCGGCGTTAAAGAAGCTAACCTTACCCACGTAATCTTTCATCTCTTTGCGTGTTTTGCAGCAAAACCCTGTCGGGTAGTAAATCCAAATCATATTATAGCGTCTAAATGGTTAAATGGCGATATCCCCGATAGGGGATTCGCCTAAATAGCGTGTTAGTATATTAGTTATTAGTATGTTGCACAGTCCAGTGGACAGGCAATCTCCAGTTCAGTGGACACTTACTTTTTCCATTCTAGAGCGTCATAGAACCCAGATTCTGCCTTTTAAGATTCTACGATGGGGAAAAAGCCCACCATAGTATAATAACCATAGTGGGCGTTATTTTCAAACAAACTTAGACTTCAGCTTCTGAATGGTCGTAGGACTCACTCCTTCCAGTTTCGCCACAGCCCTAACCGAATAGCCTTTGCGTAGAAGAGCGATGGCATTCTTGTATTCCTCCTTGAGCTGGTCGTCTGGCTTCCTGTAGCCTTCCTTGCGTCCCAATTTCCCACCATTGGCTATGTATTGGGCCCGTCCGCTGTTAAGGCGGTATTGGATATTAGACCGTTCGATGTTGCTCATCTCAGCCAGCACGGTGATGAGGATAGAGGCAATGGGGTTAACCTTTCCGTCAGCCTGTAAGGAATAGAGCCCCAGGTTCTGGATAAAGACGGAGACACCAGCTTCGTGGAGCCTCTCTAAAGAGCGCAGCACTTGAAGGGTTGACCTCCCCAATCGAGACAGTTCTGACAGAAGAAGGAATCTCACAGAGTTGGAGGCACAGAAATCCAGGCATTCATTCAGAATGGCCCTTTCCTCGTTCTTCTTGGCCCCAGAGATATGCTCCTCAAAGATGTGGACAACTTCAATGTCCTGCGCTTGTGCGTATTTGAGCAGGTCTTGAACCTGCCTTTGGGTATCTTGCCTGTCCGTCAGTGACGAGACACGGGCGTAAATTACGGCTGTCTGTTTCATGCTGTTAGAGGTTCATGATTTGTTCTTCTGCAAAGGAGAAATAGCTCTTCCCAGCGAAGATAATATGGTCAATAAGGTGTAAATCAAGCGTCTTAAGCATTGAGTTGAGTTTCCTTGTCTCGCTAATATCGGCCATTGATGGCCTAGGATTGCTTGAAGGGTGATTATGGGATAGCACGATTCCATCTCCACCAGTAAGAAGAACTTCCTTTATGATTCCTTTCTTATCGATAGGGACGGATTCCTGATTGCCCATGCCGATTCTCTTACTGGTTACGGGATTCTTACCTTTTACGATAAGGATCCAGACCTCTTCATGGTCAATGCCATTAAAGCAGGGATGGAGGAGGGTTGCTGCCTCCTTTGAGGATATGATAGCGCTCATTTTAATTGAAAGTATTAGAGTAAAACAAAAAAAGCCCTCCACCCGCCACAGTTAGAAACTTAAACTGTCACAAGTGGAGGACTGGTACGGTAAAGGCTGAATTAGCTAAGGAACCAAGCGTATTTGTCGTTGACTCCGCGAAGGGCGTTGTTGATGCCAACGCTTAATTCAGTAGCATTGACGGCCCTTTGCAGGTAAGAGTCAATGTAGCTGCTCTTATTGGATTCTGTAAGCAGGTTGTGGAAATCCCAGAGGCTTAGCTGGTTGTCCTTTGCTCCAAAATCGGGATTGGCAAAGTAGCCTCGACAGCAGCTGTTAATCTGGCTGTCAGTAATGAGCAAGCGAGGGATAGCCCTCTGCTCCTTAGGAGGCAATGCCTGATAGAGTCGGCAGCGTCCCACGATGGTGGCGAACTGGGATTCGGTCAGATAGGTGTCCGTCAGGCTCTTCATAAGGTGGATGTCTCTGGAAGGAGCGTAGGCACGGAACAGGTCGATGCACTGCAAATAGAGCTCGTCCAGATTAGAGACTTCCATCTGGAATTTGAGCCCGTCTCCCGTAAGAATCTGGTTGGAGCAGATGTTGACTCTCCATCCGATGAAGACGGAGAACTTCTCGAAACTGCGGGAAGCCCTGTAGAGATTGAGGTCATTGTAATTCCTCACTCCACCGATGCACAGCTCCATCCTTTGGCCATCGATGCTCTCAAAGATGGTGGGAATGGTGAAGGCAAAGGCCAAACGCTGGAAGAACTTGGTCTTGTCAGACGGGAGTAATTCGCTGGGCTTCTTGTAAAGAGCAGCAGGAATGCGTCCTTTAACCTCGTGAGAGACACGGATAGCGGGAGCGTTTACGGATTCCCCACAGAAATAGTTCTTAGCAGCGTCATAGACGGTGTTGATGAAATCTTGGTGGGAAATGGTCAGTTCCTGATTGCCCCAAGTAGGGACGATGCAGTCACTGGTAAGAGCGTCCATAGTGATGGAATCCGTGTTGGCTTCCAAGAAATGGATGTTGGAGGGAGTCTCGACTGGCTTGTAGTCGACGATGGTTGCCTCAGGGATGTCATCGATGTTGATGAACGGGAACTGAGGACTTGGCACGGTCTGAGGCCATGCAGGTCTAACAATGAGATTGTTCATGGTGATGGTATTTAGGGAACATAATATGCTACAGCATACCAATAGACCTACGTTTCACTACTTTTAACGATTGCTAGTTTTTCTGAAAAAATAGAAATCGCCAAACCAGGAGTCCCTTTTTCACCTGGTTGTCCGTTTCGATTTTGAAAAGCATTCTTTTTTTCCAGATTAGGACTGGGGCGCAGAAACAGTCATGTCCTCTAATGGGCGGGGGGCTTCAAAACTGGGTACCCTATTATTTGCGTGCGTTAATGTGGATAAATTGAGAACAGGTGTTTTTTGAAATAAGAATGAATCTGTGGCGACGAAAACTGTCTTGGCCTATAAATTAGTGCCCTTTTTAGATTGGTGTTTCTGACCAAATGAATCGGAAATGAGAGCCGTCCTGCTGTGCTCCAATTACGAAAAAGCTCTTATGGGAAAGAATCCCACAAGAGCCAATTTCAAACAAAAACTATATTTTGCCTAAATCCTATAATCTAGGTAAAGACTTATAGTCAATCTCGCTTAGGAGGTATTTCGCGACACGGTTATAGAGCGTTCTAAAATTATCGCGTGTACAATTAGTCCGAAACAGCCCGCAACCAATAGGAGGGAATGTTCGTGCCTTTTGGAAAACTTCATAATCAAGAATCGCATTCAGATTCAGAGCATCAATAAGATTCGTTCTTTGCTCTGGGGTTAGCAAAACAAAAACCTTACGTGCAACGTTTTCCTCAAATATCTCAGAATAAAAAGTATCATCAATCTTTTCAAAGGGAGTTTCCCCCATTACTGATGATAAATGGTCTTCAATTCCTGGTTGCTGACCTATTGAAGATATCTTGATGGTGCCAACGAGAATCTCACCCCCACCAGTAATTGACGACTCTGCAAAAAGACGATATCGCGTAAAATAGCCATAGTCATTCCAATTCTTTGGGTTATAGTACTCAATTCGAAAATCAGCATCCGATGTTGCATGCTTTGAGCAGACAAATTTTAACGATCCCATAGTATGTTAGTTCCAATAAGTTACGACTTGGTAAAGTTACGAATAATCCAAGAAAATAAAAAAAGGGGCGCCAATCAGCGCCCCCATGGCGCGAGCAACCATTGAAAAAAGTGAGTGAATTAAAAATCAAACTAAAATTCCTATGACTAGCTCGCGAGTATTCTCGTTATTCTCATGCAAAGATAAGTCATTAATTGCCAATATGCAAGGAATATTATAGCAATGATTCTAACTCAGTTATCAGTTTCTGGATCTCCAACAGCCCTTCAAGGAACCGGAGGTTCGAGGATTGGAGTGTTTGGTCTACCAAACGAAAAAAGTCAGCGATGAAGCTGACTTTTTTCGTTTATGTGCCGGGATTCACTAGTCCAGGGAGACGACGGTGTACTGGGTGGTGCCCAGGCCCATTTCTTCGGCGCGAGTGACTATGCGGGTGCCGTGACGGGCGTTGATGCGTTCCACGAGGGCTTTCGTGTCGTTGTGCTCATCCTCCTTGAGATTGAACACCTGGTCCAGGCAGAACTTGTCCAGGGCGACGGGATCCAGGGAAGCGGCGATGCCGATGTCCTGGATGGTGGGGTCGTGGGGGGCGGAATCGCAGTCGCAGTCGATGGAGAGGTTGTTCATCACATCGATATAGAGGATGTTCTTTCCTTCGCCGAAGTACTCGTGGACAGCCTGTGCGGCGGCCGCCATGGATTCAATGAAGGGGGTGTTCTTTTCGGGCGATTCATACCAGCCTTCCGGGGCGTGGAGATCGCCTTCCAGGGTAGCGGTTTCGCAGGCCCCGGCGGAGTGGATGTTCACCTTGCCGTTAGGGGAAGCGACGCCGATGGAGGCGTTCTTCAGCACGCCGCCGAATCCGCCCATGGCGTGGCCTTTGAAATGGGCCAGGTTGATCATGAAATCGTAGTTCTGCAGGTGGGAGCCGACGATGTCGTACTTGATCCACTTGTCGTCTTTGACAGGGATCTTGATTTCGCCTTCCTCGTCCATGATGTCTACGGGAGCGATGTCATAGAACCCGTGGGCGCGGATGGTTTCTTTGTGTGCCTGGGTGGTAGCGCGGGAACCGCCGTAAGCGGTGTTGCATTCGACGATGGTGCCGTTCACCTTCTGCAGGAGGGGGGCGATCAGTTCCGGTTTCAGGTAGTTGTTGCCGCCCATTTCTCCGGTCGAGATTTTGACGGCGACTTTCCCCTTGGCTTCACGGCCCAGGGCTTCGTAAATGCGGACCAGGCTCTCCGGGGTGATTTCCTTGGTAAAATAGACGGTGGAAGCGGTTTGTTCACCGGCTTCAGCCTTTTTGGCTTTCTTTCCTGCATTGCCGCATGAGACAATAAGCATGCAGCAGGACAGGAGCATCAGTGCGGTTGTTTTTTTCATAGTAAAACGGGTATGAGGTATGCAAAGATAGACATTTCAGCAATTATGCGAATAAATTTTTTTATCTTTGCGCCAAATAACAATGTTTCGGATATGAAAAAACTCTTTATGATTCTCGCGCTGGCGGTCCTTACTGCTTCTGCCGCACACGCACAGTTCTTCTACGGTGCCCAGTTCGGCTTCTACACGGACGGTAACGCCAAGGCTACAACCGACGGTTTCGAACGGGGCGCTACGACGTACAATATTTCCGTCAAGCCCAGCATCGGCTACTTCTTTACACCCAAGTTTGTGGTCGGCCTCAAACTCAACTACACCTCCTGCTCTTATGTGAACAACGACACGGGCTCCCTGTCCATGTTCGACGTCAACTACTACGTCAACAATCTCCTTATGGGCAACGGCCTGTCCCGTGACTACATGTCCTTCAAGGTGTCTCCGTATGTGCGTTATCAGGTGTTCTCGTTGTTTGACGAGAAACTGAAGCTCTGGGCGGAACTGGACGGTTACTGGGGCATGAAGTATCCCCGGGATACCGAACACAAGATTGACGCTGCCAACCGTTCCATGATCTACGGCGTGGAACTGCATCCGCTGGTGAGCTATGATATCATGGACAAATACATGATCTACACCTCCCTGGACTTCCTTTCCTTCTCCTGGGACGGCGAGGCCAAGCGGAATACGGACTCCGCCGGCAACCCTTACACCGACTTCAAGAGCACCATGCTGTTCCAGTGCAATCCGCTCATCGCCGTGGCCCATGCCTTCATCAACATCGGCGTCATGAGAAAATTCTAGTCATCGGACCCGACTCATAAAAAAGAGTGCCGCGCGGCACTCTTTTTTGTTTTGTTACTTTTTCTTCGGTGTCTTGATGATTCCTTCTTCCTTGAAGACCTTGGTGAGGGCGGCGACGGCCCGGTCGACCTGTTCCCGTGTGTGGGTGGCCATCAGGGAGAAGCGGATCAGGGTGTCCTGCGGGGCGCATGCCGGCGGGATCACGGAGTTGATGAAGACGCCCTCGTCAAAGGCGCGCTTGGTGACGATGAAGGTTTTCTCCAGGTCGCGCACGTACAGGGGAATGATGGGGCTCTCGGTGTCGCCGATCTCGAAGCCTTCTTCCTTGAAGCGGCGCAGGGCATAGTTGGTCACGTCCCAGAGGTCTACGCGGCGCTGCGGCTCTTTCTGGATAATGTGCAGCGCTTCCAGGGCCGATGCCGTAGCGGCGGGCGTGTCCGAAGCCTGGAAGATGTAGGTGCGGGCGGTGTGACGGAGGTAGTTGATGATGACCTTGTCGGCCGCGATGAAACCGCCGATGGCGGCAAGGCTCTTGGAGAAGGTGCCCATGATCAGGTCGATCTCGTCGGTGAGGTGGAAGTGGTTGCAGACACCGCGGCCGTCTTTGCCGAAGACGCCCAGGCCGTGGGCTTCATCCACCATGATGACGACGTTCTCGTATTTGTGCTTGAGCTCTACGATCTCGGGGAGTTTGGCCAGGTCTCCTTCCATGGAGAAGACACCGTCCACCACAATGAGCTTGACGGCATTCTTGGGGCAGCGGCGAAGGCACCTTTCCAGGTCCTTCATGTCGTTGTGCTTGTAGTGGAGGCCCTTGGCGAAGGACAGGCGGCGTCCGTCCACGATGGAGGCGTGGTCGCGGTCGTCGCAGATGATGAAGTCGTCCTTGGTGAGGAGCTGGGGGATGACGCCGCTGTTCACCGTAAAGCCGGTGGAGAAGCACAGGGCCTCATCTTTGCCGACAAACTCGGCCAGTTCTTTTTCCAGCTGGACGTGGAGGTCCAGGGTGCCGTTCAGGAAGCGGGAACCGGCGCAGCCGGAGCCGTATTTCTTCATGGCTTCGATGCCGGCATTGATGACGCGGTCGTCGCCGGTGAGACCGGTATATGCGTTGGAACCGAACATGAGGATCTTGTGTCCGTCCATGGTCACTTCGGTGCCCTGTTTGCTGGTAATCTGACGGAAATAAGGATAGATGCCCTTTTCCATCATCTTCTGCGGGAGGTCGTATTTGGCCAGCCTGGCGTGTAAAAGTCCCATACTTGTAAGGTTTTAGTATCTGATTTGAGAATGCAAAATTACGAAAAATTTTTTTATCCTCGCATATATGGGGATTTTTTAGTAACTTTGAGGGTTTATTTTACATTAGTATATGGAAGAGCGCAAACTCAATTTTCTGGAAGAAATCATCGAAAAAGACCTCGCCGAAGGCAAAGTAGACTCCATTATGACCCGTTTCCCTCCGGAGCCCAACGGCTATCTGCATCTGGGACACGCAAAAAGCATCTGCCTCAACTTCGGCCTGGCGCAGAAATACGGCGGAAAAACCAACCTCCGCTATGACGACACCAACCCCACCAAAGAAGACACCGAATACGTGGATTCCATCAAGGAAGACATCCGGTGGCTGGGCTTCCAGTGGGACAAGGAACTCTATGCCTCCGACTATTTCGACCAGTTATACGAGTGGGCCGAAGACCTCATCAAACGCGGCCTCGCCTACGTAGATGACCAGACTCAGGAAGAAATCCGCCTGGGCCGCGGCACCGTGGACAAGCCCGGTACCCCCAGCCCCTGGCGGGACCGCACCCCGGAGGAAAACCTGAAACTGTTCCGGGAAATGAAGGCCGGAAAGTACGCGGAAGGGGAGAAGGTGCTCCGTGCCAAGATTGACATGGCCCACCCCAACATGATGTTCCGCGACCCGCTTCTGTACCGCATCAAGTTCGCCCACCATCACCGTACCGGCGACAAGTGGTGCATCTATCCCATGTACGACTACACCCACGGCCAGTGCGACTCCATCGAGCATATCACCCATTCCATCTGCACCCTGGAGTTCGACGTCCACCGCCCTCTGTACGACTGGTTCATCCAGACCCTCGGCATCTATCCGTCCCATCAGTACGAGTTTGCCCGTCTGAACCTCACCTACACCCTTATGTCCAAGCGCAAGCTCCTGGAACTGGTGCAGAAAGGCCTCGTGAGCGGCTGGGACGACCCCCGCATGCCCACCCTCTGCGGTGTGCGCCGCCGCGGTTACACCGCCAAGGCCCTGCGGATGTTCTGCGACAAGATCGGCGTTTCGAAACGCGACCAGCTCATGGACCTGCAGCTGCTGGAGTGGTGTGTCCGTCAGGACCTGAACGAGCGGAGCAACCGTTACATGGTGGTCCAGGACCCCGTGAAGCTCACTCTCACCAACTGGCCGGAAGGCAAGGTGGAATGGTTCGACTGCCCGCTCAATCCCGCCGAGCCGGAAGGCGCCACCCGCCGCGTCCCCTTCACCGGCGACCTTCTCATCGACCGGGCCGACTTCATGGAGGACGCCCCCAAGAAGTTCTTCCGTCTCAAACCCGACGGCGAAGTGCGCCTGAAATACACCTACATTGTCAAGTGCAATGAGGTGATCAAGAATGAGGAAGGCGAGATCGTGGAACTCAAGTGCACCTACGACCCTTCCACCCATCCCCAGACCGGGGAGTGGCGTTCCGTCAAGGGCACGATCCATTGGGTGAGCGCCTCGCATGCCCGTGAACTGGAACTGCGCAATTACGACAA
>OCVV012867887.1_pt1 | contig 23058 bp, 23 predicted proteins | sample 1539721 | NCBI WGS metagenome assembly OCVV01 (sample SAMN02144230, study PRJEB22623) | gut metagenome | biome: sheep rumen | host: Ovis aries | place: New Zealand
GAGGGAAGGGCTGCCGGAGGCATATCCAAGCGCCTCCTGAAGTGTCTCCAGGGCCTCTTTATCCTGGGCCTCGCCCTCAGTGATGGCCCCACAAAGCTGCAGGCGGGCTTTCTGGAGAAGGGCGGCCGCAATGAGGGTATCCGTACCCGCAGCCCGGGCAAGACGCTCCGCCTCCAGGGCGTGTTCCCACCCTTGCGCGTCACGCCAGGTGATTATATCAAGGGCGGCAAGGCGGCTGAGGCAGAAGGACTTTCCCCCGTCCGTGAGGTCCGGGGCTGACAAAGCCTTCAGGGCATATTCCGTGGCCTGTTCCCAGTCCTGTCCGGCGGCAAGGCGGTCACTCTCCGAAAGAAGTGCACCCCAGGAGTCCGCTCCCCTTCCGTCTGGCCGGCAGGAAACCGCAGAAAGAACCGTTACAAAGACTGCAAAGGCCGCAAAAAGTTTTTTCATAGGAACGAATACACGTCATCCCGAGTTTTCAACAAAGTAAAACTCTATTTCTGCTTCGGGTGCAGTTTCTTGTAGAATTTAAGTGAATTGACAATACCGCTGAACTCGCTCTTGCTCACGTAAGTAGCCTGTACTACAGAGTCACTTCCAGGAGTCGGAATACTGAATTCAACGACCTTGGCGGCAATGAGCTGACGCCTTGTGAGCGTAATTGTAACAAGTTCATCGGTAGGATATGCAAGGGCATAGCTGCCGGTAAGTTCCATGGTGGAAAGCTTTGGCTGCTTGAAGAAACCCTTGATCTCTTCCATCTTTGCAATAGCCTCCTCAAGGGTATTTCCAAGAGGGATGAAGAGCTCGAAGAGAGGGTTGACCTCAATCTGGATGATATCTCCACCCATACCAAGATGTCCTACCGACAGATAGTAGGTACGAGGATCTTCATCTCCCATATAGAAGACCTCAAGACTGGTACTGACAAGGCCATCGACTGCTTCCTCCTCGGACTGGACAAGCTCCATTCTGGGGCGTAAAACTGGTTTCTGCGCAAAGGCGCCTAAGGTTGCGCATGCAAGCGCGAGAGTAAGCACAAATCTCTTCATAATTCTAATCAGTTAAGTTTCAAATATTTTGCGTTAAGTTCCTCCTGCTCTGCAGGTGTGAACCCAGATTGGTCAGCGATTGTCAGTAATTGTTACGCCGGGGAACTCATCGGCATTGAAAGTGACCTGAGCCTCCGTTACGCCGATGGTAACGTTCTCCATGCTGACTGTCATGAGGAAGCCCTTCTGCTCAAGGCAGATGGGAAGATACGTCCCCTTTGCAACGGTAAGGTTCATCTTCTTGGGGTCGTCCTTCACCTTGTTGGACTTCAACTTCTTGCAGCGGATGAGCCAATACTCGTCAGTCTCCTTCTTGATCTTGTACTTGTATCCGTTGCCGAAACTCTCGAAAGCCTTGAGATTGTTGCCGTCATCCTTATTCTCGGAAGTATCCTTGGAAGTAATGACGATTTCGGCCTTTTCCGGTGAATAATCCCACTTTGTGTCACTTGTGGTCCAGGTGATTGCCTTATTGTCCTTCATGGCAAGCTCCATCCTGACCTTGTCGCCACGGATGAGATTGTGCGAACAGATTTTGCCGATGATAGGCATCTTGACATTGAAGTCCATGGCAAAGCCTTCGGCATCGGCCCTGGAGAGCTGGACATTCATCCTGTCGATAATTTCCTCAGCGGTCTGGGCAGAAAGCGACAGGCTCAGAAACATGGCAGCAACAGTCGCGATGATACTCATCATTCTCATAATCAGTCTTCTATCGTGAACAGATTCAGGAAACCGGTCATCATGAAGACGGTACGGATATCGTTGTTGATGCTGCGAACGATGACTTTACCGCCCTTGGCCAGGGAAGCCTTACGCAAGGTAAGGAAAATACGAAGGCCGGAGCTGGAGATGTATGTCATCTCGCTGCAATCGAGAATAATTGTACCTGTGGCATCTTCAATAACGGGCTCGAGTGCCTTGGTCACATCGGGAGATGCAACGGTATCAAGACGTCCAATAAGTTTTACGACCCTGCTGTCGCCTTTGGTTGTAATGTTAACTTCCATTGTTTATATGTTTTTTATCATTGTCAGTATATTCATGCCATCCTCTGAACGTGCATACGTGACGGAATCCATGATGTTCTTTACCATAAGTATGCCAAGGCCGCCTATGCCGCGTTCCTCAACGCCAAGCGTGATGTCGGCGTCGGGTTTTGCCGTGGGGTCGAACGGCTTGCCCCTGTCGGAAAGGATGAACGTCAGGGATTCATCGCCAACTATGGCATCAAGGTATACAGGGCCGTTAGTTCCCTCGGGGTACGCATACATGATGACATTGCTGGCAGCCTCTTCCAGGGCAAGGTTCAGGCTCATCGCAAGGCTTGGATCAAGGCCTTTTTCATCGGCGATGGAGTCCACGAAAGGAGCGAGCTTCGAAATCTCGGCGATGACGTTGTCTAGAACGAGGCTGCGCTTTTCGGGAGATGGAACTGCCGGGGAGGTATAGTGGATAAAGAGCATCGTAAGGTCATCGCTCTGAGGGGCATCACCGACGAACTCCCTCACCGCCTCATTCACTGCATTAAGCTGTTCCATTGAACCCCTGCGGGTGCGCAGAACAGCCTTTACACGGTCTGTGCCGAAGAGTTCATGGTCGATGTTCTCCGCCTCGTTCAGGCCATCGGTATAGAGGAAGATGGCGTCGTCGGAGACCATGTCAAATTCCTGCTCCTGGAAGTTGAAGCCCGGCAGTACTCCAAGAGGAATGTTTGCCTGGACGGGCAGCTCGCTGATTGCGTCGGTGAGCATGAAGGGGGCGTTGTGACCGGCGTTGCAATACCTCAGATGGCCGTTCTTGAGATCCAATACGCCGCAGAAGAACGTGACGAACATGTTGTTTGCGTTATCTGCAGACATGGATTCGTTCATGGTCTGGACTATATGGGCCGGGCCGAAATCATGTGCCGAGAAGCTCCTGAACAGGCTTCGTGTCACAGCCATCACCAGCGAGGCGGGGACACCTTTGCCGCTCACATCGCCGATGCAGAAGATGAGCTTCTCGTCCCTGATATAAAAGTCATACAAATCTCCGCCGACTTCCTTTGCCGGCACTATAGCTGCCGCCATATCCAAGTCCTTCCTTTCCGGGAAAGGAGGGAATATCTTGGGAATCATTGCCATCTGTATGGCACTTGCAATCTGCAGCTCGCTCTCCATCTTTTCCCTGCTTGCATTCATAGCCCTGTATTTCAGGGAGCTCTTGAACACGGAATAGATAATGAGTATTATCAGCAGGATGCCAAGTATCTGAAGGATTTTCACCCAAAGTCCGATGCGGCGTACTCCGCCATAAATCTCAGTATCAGGAATGACGATGGACATTGACCAACCGGTGCGCTCGACAGGAGAAAAATAAATATAGCTTGTTGCCCCTTTATACCTGATTGGCATATTGCCTTCCTTGCCGGACATCATGGCTTTGGCAAGGCTGTCAATGTCCCTGTTGTTCCCTTCAAGACCGCCCACGAACTCGTTTATAGTCCGGTGCATGACAAGGGTTTCGGCAGGACATACCATGAACTGGCCGGTTCGGCTGAGCATTATGCTGAATGCATTGGGATAGACCTTCACATTGCCTACAAGTTCAGTGAGCCAGTCAAGGGAAAGGTCTGCGGTGAGAACGGCGGCGATATTCCCTTTCTTGTCCCTTATGGGAACAGAGTATGTGGTCATTAGGATTTCTCCGCCGCCTTCGTCTATATATGGTTCGGACCAGTATCCCTGGCCGGTCTCCACCGGCTTTGTGAACCACTCCTGGGAGGGATAGTCATAATCTTCGACGGCAAGGCTTTTGAGGACAACGCCGTCCCCTTCCCTTAAGGCATATGGCGCATAAAGAGGAAGCTTCCTGCTATACCCGGGAATAAGAGCCACGGTGGAGCCTACAATTACCGGATTGTCTTCCACTATACGCTCTGCAACACGGTGCAGGCTGTCAGGGACCTCCAGGCACCAGCGCGCCAGCCAGATGTTGTTCCGGACTGCAGTCTCTGCCTGGTCGATCACGTCAAGAATCTGGTTCCTGGTGGCTTCGAGCTGGCTTTCGGCACGGAGCGAGGCTTCTTCCTTGAGTCCTTTCTTGGAAAAGGCATACTGGAGGATGGCGGTGCCTTCAAGGGTGAGTACCGCAACTATAACCAGCGCAGCCCCGGCCAGTGCAGGCTTCAGCAGCGCTTTTTTGTCAACACCTTCTAGTTTCATAAGATCGAAGTCAAAGCGGCACGGAATTCAGGCATCGGGCAGTTGGCGTCCCGCTCGATGATAAGGGTCTTGAGTCCGGCGAAAGGACGTATCTCTTCCTCTATATCCTTGAGAGGACGGTCTTTGCCGAAATACTCCGGAGCAAAGTACTCCCAGAATTTCAAGGCCAGGGACTTTGACATATGGAAGGTCTCACGGATGAAATCCTCTCCATCCAGGCAGCAGCACAGATAGACCATTCCAACGTCAAAGAGATGATTGCCGTAGCAGAAGTCGCCAAGGTCGATGAAATACTTCCTGTCCCCGGCAAAGATGGCATTGCTGAACTGGAGGTCTCCGTGAATTGCGGTGTCCTCGTCGGGAGCATCGGCAATGAACCTGCCCAGCCTGTCTTTTTCAGCGGCGATGAAGAAAGGGTTCTGCTCCAGAAGACGCAGATATCTGTCCTTCACGTTCTCAAACTGCGACACATCCACGTGCGTGGAGTGCAGGAGTTTACACATCTGAGCGAACTCCACGGCATATTTTTCCACGTTGGCGGGGTCGTCTCCGGTTGCGCGGGAATAGGACTTCTTGCCGACGATCCTGTGGAAACGGATGCCATACCTGCCGTCCTGGGTAACCACGTAATCCCCCGGTTCAGGAGAAGGAATCCCCAGGTCATAGACCTTCCTGGCGAGCATCATCTCGTCCAGAGGCTGCTGAATCTTTCCGGGGAAATAAAGCTTCAGCATTATTGAAGGGTCCGTCTTGTGGTCATAGCTTTCGCCGTTGAAACCACCGCCGGAGAGGACGTAGTCGTCCAGGTTGATTTTAATGGCTTCCATGTGCAAATACCTGGTTTATCAATGATTCAAACTCTTTGAATGCGAATGTATCTTCCAGCTCGCGGAGAGAGTCGGCAAGGCCGCGGTAGTGCCATTCATGGTCCGCAGGGTCCTTGGCGTGGAATATCTTCCAGAGTTCGTCTCCCTTCACGGCATAATCGCGCGCGATGGCCCTCATGTTTGAGAGCTTGTCTCCCAAAGCCACTATCTTGGCATCATGGGAGGCCGATGCAAGGCGGTCGATGGCGGCCTTCTTGCGTGCGTGCCAGCTGTCTTCTTCGCTTACGCCTTCTTCAAAGACATCGCTTTCAGATGCAACCAGATTGGCGATCCGGTCTCCGAACTCGCGACGGATATCCTCTACGGTCACGTCGGTATCCTCGACCGTATCATGAAGTGCCGCCGCAGCCAGAAGTTCCTGGTCCGGGGTTATAGTTGCCACTATCTCAACGGCCTCCATCGGATGAACGATGTAGGGGAAGCCTTTTCCGCGCCGTTCCGTGCCGGCATGTGCTTTTACTGCAAAAATGATTGCCCTGTCCAACAGGGCGGTGTCAAGGGGTTTGTTCGCCATAATAGGCAAATATAGTAAATTAATCCCACTCTACAAGCGAGCGGTCCATGGAAATGCTCTTTGGCGCCCCATGCCGGCCGGATATAGTATAGCTTTGAAGCTGAGTGCTGTCTATCAGCGCAGCCAGGGCTGAGTTCACCCTTGAGATATTGACGTTGAGTTCGTTGCTGCAAAGGTCAAGGAGATTGGCCATGCGCTTTTCTATTAGATCCCTGTCGTCACTTCTTGAAACCCGTGAGTAAAGAGACCGCAGTTCATCCCTGTAATCCCACATATCCTTAAGCGTTATGCCTTCGGGATGCCTGAGGAAGAGCAGGAACACCGACTTTGCCATCGGCCTGATGTGCAGTTCCCTTCCGTCCACAAATATCCGGAGTTCCCTCGTGACACGGATGCGCCTTGCCCTCAGATCCCTCGAAATGGTCCCTGAGATGCGGTCCTCCCCCACCTCGCGGCGGCGCAGTTCCAGAACCGCCATCCGCACGAAAGTTATCAGTTCTTCCGATTCAGACCTCTCCAGGAAGTCGGAATACTCGGAGTATGGTTCATAAAATGCCGGGCCTGTATACAGACCCAGCATCCATGCCAAAATCAAATCTCTCTCCATGCCTTCCCCTCCTGAATGAAGATTAATATCTGTTCAGGGGACGGCCGGCGGTCATCATGTGAACCTTGCGGCGAACCTCGTCAAGGACAAGCTTGTGGGCAATGCGCTCCGCCACCTGCGACTCTGTGGGCTCCTTGGCGGTAATGGCCTCGAAATGAGCATTCGCCGATGCCAGGACAGCATCGATAAGGTCTACGATTGCGACCATATCCTTCTCGTCAAAGCCCCTGGACGTGATGGCGGGGGTGCCGATGCGGAGACCGCTGGTAGCGAATGCACTGCGGCTGTCGAAGGGAACCATGTTCTTGTTCACGGTGACATCGGCAAGACCGAGTTCCTTTTCTGCCACGCGGCCGGTGAGGTCCGGGAATTTGGTGCGGAGGTCGATGAGCATCAGATGATTGTCCGTGCCGCCGGAAATGACCTTGTATCCGCGGTCGATGAACTCCTTGCACATTGCGGCGGCGTTGGCCACAACCTGCTTCTGGTACTCCTTGAATTCCGGCTGAAGGGCCTCGTAGAAGGCGACGGCCTTTGCGGCGATGACGTGCTCGAGCGGGCCGCCCTGGATGCCGGGGAAAACGCTGGAATTGAGGATTGCGCTCATCTTCTTGATCTCTCCCTTCGGAGTGGTGAGGCCCCAGGGATTGTCGAAATCCTTGCCCATGAGGATGATGCCGCCGCGGGGACCGCGGAGGGTCTTATGGGTTGTGGAAGTGACGATATGTGCATACTTGACGGGGTTCTTCAGAAGACCGGCGGCAATGAGGCCGGCGGTATGGGCCATGTCAATCCAGAGAATGGCGCCCACCTTGTCTGCGATGGCTCTCATCCTCTCATAGTCCCATTCACGGGAGTATGCCGATGCCCCGCCGATGATGAGCTTGGGCTTGCACTCCAGGGCCTTGCGCTCCATCTCGTCATAGTCGACACGGCCGGTTTCGGGGTCGAGGCCGTATGCTACGGGATGGTACAGAATGCCGGACGCGTTTACGGGTGAGCCGTGGGTAAGATGGCCGCCCATTGAAAGGTCCAGGCCCATGAATGTGTCTCCGGGCTTGAGGATTGCCATGGTCACTGCCATGTTTGCCTGTGCGCCGGAATGGGGCTGAACGTTTGCATATTCTGCATCAAAGAGCTTGCAGAGGCGCTCGATTGCCAGATTTTCTATCTGGTCCACAACTGCACAGCCGCCGTAATAGCGCTTTCCGGGGTAGCCTTCTGCATACTTGTTGGTGCAGATGGAGCCCATGGCTTCAAGCACCTGGTCTGACACATAATTTTCAGATGCAATGAGTTCGAGTCCTGAGGACTGGCGTTCCTGTTCTTTCTTGATGAGGTCGAAAACCTGAAGATCCTGTTTCATTATACTTAGTTTTAGTGTTCAATCAGTCTACAAATATAATCAATTTCCTTATCTTTGCAGAGTGAAAGACAGGAAACTTTTAAATATTGAACTGGGAAGGATAAGCCCCGAAGAATACCGCCGCAGGGAGGCTTCCGGCATTGTCCTCGTCCTTGACAACGTACGCAGCGCCCACAATACAGGATCGGCATTCAGGACCGCCGACGCCTTCGGCATCGACCGAATCTACCTTGGCGGCATAACCCCCGTTCCGCCTTCCCCAGAACTGCGCAAAGTGGCCCTCGGCGCCGAGGAGTCCGTCCCCTTCGAGCACTGTGCCGATGTCTCCTCCCTCATCCGCCGCCTCAAGGCCGAAGGTTACACCGCCGTCGCCGTGGAGCAGACGGTGAACTCCGTGAAGCTGGACTCTTTCAAGCCCGAAAGCGGCGCCAGATATGCCCTTGTGTTCGGAAACGAGGTGGAAGGCGTCCAACAGGAAGTGGTCGACGAATGCGACTTCTCCCTGGAAATACCCCAGAAAGGCACGAAACACTCCCTCAACGTCTCCGTGAGCGTAGGCGTGGTGCTGTGGGAAATCAGTAAAGGACTTTAGTCAGGAACAGCGCATGACCGGGTACGGATTCGCCGGCATCGCCGCGCGTGCCGTGCGCGACCAGTTCTTCTATCCACTCCGGGGACTGCTTTCCGCGTCCCACTTCTATAAGCGATCCTACAATGGCACGGACCATATTCCTCAGGAAACGGTCTGCGGAGACGCGGAAGTACCAGTAGGGAGATTTCTCGACTTCGCTCGAAATGACAGAAGGGGCGATGGCTTGGAGGGATGGGGTGTAGGGATGCCAGAAGGCTTCGTAAACGGTGCAGACGGAGGTTTTTACGTCGGTGCCGGTTTTTTCGAAGCAGGAGAAGTCATGCTTTCCAAGCAGGTATCGGCAGGCATTGTTCATGGCGTCGAAATCCAGGACGGGATAGCCGCACTGCCAGGAGTATGCGCGTACGAACGGGTCTTTCTTCCTGTGTATGAAGTAGGTGTATTCACGGCGGCGGGCGCCGAAGCGGGCATGGAAATCATCGGGGACCGGAGTGACTGAATGAACCGCCACGCTGCGGGGTAGCATGGCATTTAATTTGTAGCATAAATCATCCTGCCCGAAGGGCAACTCACCCGGGTAGTCAAAGTGAGCCACATAGCCCGAAGCATTGACCAGGGTGTCTGTCCGGCCAGCTCCCGTCACCTGCACGGGAGTGTTCAAAAGTTTGGACAGCGTGCTCTCCAGGGCAGCCTGGACGGAAGGTGCCGATGGTTGGATCTGCCAGCCGCAGAACTCCGCACCGTCGTATGAAAGACACAGTGAATAACGCATACCGCAAAGGTAAGAAAAATAACAATATGGACTCAGTAAACATTCGTGAACTAAACGAAAGAATCCAGAAAGAGAGCTCCTTCGTGGACCTTCTCACTCTGGAAATGGGCAAGGTAATCGTAGGCCAGAAGAATTTGGTGGAAAACCTCCTCATCGGACTCCTTTCCGGCGGACACATCCTTCTCGAAGGTGTTCCCGGACTTGCCAAAACCCTTGCAATCAACACCCTCTCGCAGGCCGTGGATGCAAAATTCAACCGCATCCAGTTCACTCCGGACCTTCTCCCTGCAGACGTCATCGGCACAATGATCTATTCCCAGAAGAACGAGAGCTTCGAGGTGCACAAAGGCCCCGTTTTCGCAAACTTCGTCCTTGCCGATGAAATCAACCGAAGCCCCGCAAAGGTCCAGAGCGCCCTTTTGGAAGCCATGCAGGAGCATCAGGTGACCATCGGCGAAAATACCTACCGCCTGCCGGAGCCCTTCCTTGTGATGGCAACCCAGAACCCTATCGAGCAGGAAGGCACATACCCGCTCCCCGAGGCCCAGGTAGACCGTTTCATGCTAAAGGTCATCGTCTCATATCCTGCAAAGGAGGAGGAACGCCAGATTATCCGCATGAACGGTACCGGAGAGTTCCCCAAGGCAAGCCCCGTGGTAACTCCCCAGGACATCCTCCGCGCCCGTGAGGTCGTGAGGGAAGTCTACATGGACGAGAAGATCGAGCGCTACATCGTAGATATCGTGAACGCCACCAGAAAGCCCGGGGATTATTCCCTTGCAGAGCTCAAGGACCTCATCGCCTATGGCGGTTCACCCCGTGCCAGCATCTCGCTTGCAATGGCCTCCAAGGCATATGCATTCATCAAGAGGCGCGGCTACGTCATCCCCGAGGATGTCCGTGCCGTCTGCAAGGAAGTACTGCGCCACCGTATAGGTCTCACCTACGAGGCAGAGGCAGAGAATGTCACCACTGACGAAATAATCGAAAAGGTTATAAATGCGGTAATCGTTCCGTAAACCAGATTCTTCGCTACGCTAAGAATGACACCGGAAGAACTCATAAAGAAGGTACGCAAAATTGAGATAAAGACCAAGGCGCTGAGTCACCAGATCTTTGCCGGAGAGTACCACTCTGCGTTCAAGGGACGCGGAATGGCCTTCAGTGAGGTGCGTGAATACCAGTACGGAGACGACGTGCGTTCCATGGACTGGAACGTCACCGCAAGGATGAACGCCCCGTACGTAAAGGTGTTCGAGGAGGAGAGGGAGCTCACCGTGGTGCTGCTCGTGGATATTTCCAGGTCGGGTCTTTTCGGCACTCAGGGCAGGACCAAGCGCGAACAGATTGCCGAGATCGCCGCAACCCTCGCTTTCTCTGCAATCCTGAACAACGACAAAGTGGGCTGCGTCCTTTTCACTGACAGGGTGGAAAAATTCATCCCCCCGGCAAAAGGCCGCACACACTTCCTTCATATAATAAGGGAGATTCTGGAGTACGAACCAAGGAACAACGGCACGGACATTTCCGAAGCCCTCCGCTTCCTTACCGGCGCCATAAAGAAAAAGTGCACCGCCTTCGTCCTTTCTGACATGATGGACCAAAATGCCGACGGCCTCCCCCGCTACGAGGAAGCCCTCAAGGTGGCCGTGAACCGCCACGACATCTCCGTCATCCGCGTCACGGACCCCCGCGAAAAGACCATCCCGGACATGGGCCTTGTGCACATCAAGGACGCCGAAACCGGTGAAGGCCGATGGATAAACACCTCGTCCCGAAAGACACGCCGTGCCTACGAGGACTGGTTCCGCGCCTCAACCACCGCCGCCGACAGGCTCTTTCTCCGATACAGGGTGGACTGCGCCGACATCGGCACCGCCGATGATTACGTGCGTCCGCTCATGACTTTATTCCACAGAAGATGAAAAAGGGATTTCTGATATCGTGCCTGTTCGCCTGCACTGTGATGACGGCGCAGGAAGGCCGCCGCATTGAAGCCGGTCCCTCGTTCCTGGAGCCCCTGCAGAAAAGGGATTCCGTACTGGTCTGGGACCATTTCCATTACGGAATCGAGCTCAAGGACATTGAGGAGGGTACGCCGATAGCCCTTCCCGCAATAACGGAAGAAATAAAGGAAAAGACGGCAAGGGAAGGACATCTCGCCATCATTGGAGACTGGCAGATGGACTCCGTAAAAGTAAGTTCACGGAAAGACACCGTCGCCCGGTACGACATAAGGGCCTTCATCACATTGGCGCCGGAAGTGCCCGGACAATACGAACTGTTCCCGCTGGAGTGCCTGGTGGGGGCCGACACCCTTGTATTCATCCACCAGATGATGGACGTGAAGGAACCTTCCATCGACATGGAGACCTTCCAGCCCAACGACATCAAGCCCCAGGTCAAGTTCCCGGTAACATTCGCCGAGGTCTTCCCCTGGGTCCTCATATCCCTGTTCCTGGTATTCATCATCGCCACGGCGATCTATATCATAAGGCAGAGACGTGGGACGGCGGCCAGGGAGAAGGAAGCGGAACCCGCCCATATCAGGGCCCTAAGGAAGCTGGACCGCTTCAGGGGTGAAAAGTACTGGAAACCGGAGCAGCAGAAAGCCTTCTATTCCGGGGTAACCGACACGCTGCGGGAATATATCGCATCCCGCTTTGGAATCGGCGCCATGGAAATGACCACGGCCGAAGTCTTCGATTCCCTGAAGGGCTCATCGGAAATAACCCCCGACCTGTACCAAAGCACGAAGGATTTGTTTGAAAGGGCCGATTTTGTAAAATTCGCAAAATACACCGCCTCCGACGAAGACAACGCCACGGTACTGCCTACGGCCGTGAGGTTTGTGTCCTCAACCTACCTTGAGAGCATAGAAGAAAAGAAAGAGGAGGAGCAACAGTAATGTTTTTCGAGTATCCATATCTTCTCTGGCTCCTTGTGATACCGGTACTTCTGGTAATCAGGTATCTGTGGGTCGAGATAAAGGACAGAAGGCCTCATCTGAGGGTATCCGGCTCCGATGCATGGAAGGCCGGAGGACGCAGCGTCCTGGAAATACTCCGCCACCTTCCCTTCGTCCTCAGAACCGCGGCGCTATGCCTGATCATAATCTGCGTTGCGAGGCCGCGCTCGTCCACACAGGCGGAAAAGACCGACACCGAAGGCATCGACATAGTCTTCGCGATGGACGTTTCCACATCCATGCTGGCAAGGGACTTCGAGCCGGACCGCCTTTCCGCGGCCAAGGACATCGCTATCGAATTCATAGCCCAGAGGCCCACTGACCGCATGGGAATCGTGGTGTTTGCGGGAGAGAGCTACACGCAGTGCCCCCTTACCACGGACCGCGCAACCCTCATAAACCTCATGAAGGAGGTCCAGACCGACCTTATCGAGGACGGTACGGCCATCGGCAACGGACTTGCGACAGCGGTTGCAAGGATGAAGGACTCTGACGCCAAGTCCCGTGTCGTCATACTGCTTACCGACGGCGTGAACAACATGGGAGAGATAGACCCGGAGATGGCAACGGAAATCGCCAAAACCTACGGGATAAGGGTTTACACCATCGGCGTGGGCGCCAACGGCGAGGCTCCGTACCCCGTGCAGACTCCGTGGGGCATAGAGATGCGCCGCGTTCCGGTGGAGATTGACGAAGCCCTCCTCAAAACCATCGCCGACGGCACCGGAGGCCGATATTTCAGGGCCACGGACAACACCAAGCTGTCTGAGATTTACGGGGAAATCGGCAAGATGGAAAAGAGCAGGACCACGGTGGATTCCTTCCCCGTGTACAAGGACCTTTACAAGAACTACGCAATTGCGGCACTGGTATGCCTCCTGCTGGAGGTGCTGATTGGTGTATTGCTGAGGAGGATGCCATGCTGATATTCGGAGACTATAAATTCCTGTATCTGCTGCTTCTGATTCCGGTTTTCATCATCGGATACGGAGTGGTGCGATACTTTATGAAAAGGCGCATCCGGAAGTTCGGAGACCCCGCCCTTGTAAATGCCCTCATGCCTTCCTGGTCCCGGTCAAAGGGATGGGTGAAGGCGGTGCTCTTCAGTCTTGCGTTCGGGCTGTTTGTCATCGGCCTTGCAAGGCCCCGCACCGGGGCGAAACTTGCCGAAAGGAAAACCCGCGGGGCAGAGATTATAGTGGCCCTGGACGTTTCCAATTCCATGCTGGCAAGGGACTACTCCCCCAACCGCCTGGAAAGGGCAAAGCTCTCGATTTCGCGCCTGACAGACAAACTGCAGGAAGACCGCATCGGCCTTGTAATCTTTGCAGGGACCTCATTCGTGCAGCTGCCCGTAACAACCGACTACGTGAGCGCCAAGATGTTCCTGTCTTCCATCGACACGGGCTCGATTCCGGTACAGGGAACAGCTATCGGAGACGCCATACGCCTCAGTATCAAAAGCTTCAGCGCCCAGAGCGAGAAGAGCCGCGTAATCATAGTCATTTCCGACGGTGAAAACCACGAGGACGACGCCGTGGCTGCCGCAAAACAGGCCGCGGAGATCGGCATAAAGGTCTATACCATAGGCGTTGGCTCTGCGGAGGGACAGCCCATTCCGCTGGAAGGTGAGCTCATGAAGGACAAGGACGGAAACATTGTGGTGACAAAGCTCAACGAGCAGATGCTCCGTGACATTGCCCGTGCCGGCGGCGGAGCCTATATCCACGCTGGCGGCGAGGAATTCGGCCTGAATCCCATCATCCAGGACATCCGCAGGATGGAGGACGAAGAGTTTGGCAGCGTCGTGTTCGAAGAATATGACGAGCAGTACATGTACTTCTTCGGCGCAGCCCTTCTTCTCCTGGTGATTGAAATGCTCATTGGCGGCAGAAAGCCCCGCCGTAAACTTTTCGAGGTATGAGAAAGTTAGCGATAATATGCCTTTTGGTACTCTCCTGCACTGCCGCATGGGGGCAGAAGAGGGATCTTCGCCGGGGCAACCGCGAATTCCGCAAGGAGCAGTACGACAAGGCCGATGTCAGTTACCGTAAAGGCCTGCTGAAAGACTCCACGAACTTGGGGGCAAGGTACAACCTGGCAAACAACCTGTACAGGCAGGGCAATTTCGACGAGGCCGCAAAACAGCTGGACCGCACTCCTGCCGACAGCATTGCAAAGCATACGTTCGCAGCCGATTATTACTTCAATCAGGGCAACGTGGCAATTGCAAAGCAGGACTGGAGCAAGGCGGTGGAGAGTTATATCCGCTGCCTGATGCTCACTCCGGACGACATGGCAGCCAAGGAGAACTACACTTACGCCCGCAAGAAACTGGAAGAGCAGCAGCAGAACCAGAACCAGGACGGCGAAGGCGGAGACAACAACCAGGACCAACAAAACCAGGACCAGAATAAGGATCAGAAGGACCAGAACCAGGACCAGCAGAATGACAATGGAGACAAGGGTCAGGACGGGCAGCAGCCACAGCCTCAACAGGTAGAGCTGTCACCCCAGCAGGCGCAGCAGCTCCTGCAGGCAATCCAGGACAAGGAACGCCAGACTCAGGAAAAGGTAGACGAGAAGAAGGCTGCAGCCCTCAAGTCCCGTCAGAAGGAAAAGAATTGGTAAGATGAAAAAACTGTTCACCATATTGCTCGCAGCCTTGACGGCGGTTACCGCATGGGCGCAGACGAGCATCCGCGCAGAGGTCCACAACATAGTGGAACTCTCCGAACGTTTCAACCTTGTATTCATAATTGAAGGCGAGAACTCCCCTTCGGAATTCAGTTGGGAACCCGGGGACGACTTCACGCTGGTCTGGGGCCCTCAGAAGGGGTCTTCCACCAGCATCAGCATGGTGAACGGCAAGACCACCAAGAGCTCGCAGGTATCTTACACATACATACTTCAGGCAAAGAAAACCGGAAGTTTCACCATCAATCCCGCTACCGCGAAAGTCAAGGGCAGGGAGATTTCCTCGAACCCGGTCACGGTGAAGGTCGTGGACAACGGCTCCAAGCAGCAGTCCCAGCCCCAGGCCTCCCAGGGCGGCGGAAATGCTTCCCAGTCTTCCCAGGCCGCGTCCACATCCGAGGCCGATATCTTCATGCGCCTCACCCTCTCCCGCAGCAGCGTCGTGGTGGGAGAGCCGGTAACCGCCACCCTCAAGATTTACCAGAGGGCCAATCTGGTGGGCTTCGAGAACGCCAAGTTCCCTTCGTTCAAGGGCTTCTGGTCCAGCGAGGTGGAAGCCCCGCAGAACGTTGAATTCAAGAGGGAGGAAGTAAACGGGACCGTTTACAATTCGGCCCTTCTGAGGCGCTGGGTAATCATCCCGCAGAAGGCCGGGGACATCACTATCGACCCTGCAGAGATCGTCTGCCTCGTTAACGTCCAGAGACGCCGCTCATCCGGTTCCATCTTCGACGATTTCTTCGGCAGCGATTACGCCACCATGAGGCAGAGGGTCTATACTTCTTCTCCCGTCCTGCATGTTGCAGCCCTTCCGGAAGGCGCTCCGGCATCCTTCGGAGGCGGCGTTGGAGAGTTCTCCGTGAAGGCCAAGGTGAGCAAGGATTCGCTCAAGGCACACGATGCGGCATCTCTCGTCGTGACCGTTTCCGGCAAGGGCAACATCGCCCTTCTGGAGGCCCCCAAGGTGAGTTTCCCTCCGGATTTCGAGGTGTATGACGTGAAGAGCACAACCAGCGGCGGTGCAACGTCCGGCAGCAAGACCTTCGAATATCCTTTCATCCCCAGAAGCCACGGAGACTTTACCATAGCACCGGTGAAGTATTCATATTACGACGTCAAGTCCCGCAGGTACCAGACCGCCCAGACCGATTCTCTGCATATTTCGGTGCAGAAGTCATCGGCCCAGGGTGCAGCGGCGGTACAGGACAGCGGCAACACTCTCATAGTTGAGCGCAAGGGCGTGAAGAACCTGGACGAGGATATCCGGTACATACGCACGAAGACTGACCTGGGCGGCTCAAGGAAGTTCTTCATCGACTCAATCGCCTATATTGTCATTGCTGTCCTCATGGTGCTTGCCGCGCTGGGCTTCTGGCTTGGTTTCCGCAAGGTTGCAGCCCGCCGTGCCGACGTTGCCGGCACCCGTAACCGCAAGGCCACCAAACAGGCCCTGAAAAGGCTGTCACAGGCTCGCGAATTCCTGCAGAAAGACCTGTACACGGCATTCTACGAGGAGCTTCACCGCTCACTGCTTGGCTTTGTCGGCGACAAGCTTTCCATTGACATGGCGCAGCAGACCAAGGAGAATATTTCCAGTTCGCTCATCGCCAAGGGCGTGCCGGAAAGCGTGGTTGCCGATTTCACCGGCCTCATCGACCAGTGCGAATATGCACGCTACGCCCCCGATGCAGGCCACGACGCCATGAACGCCCACTATGAAAAGGCCGTCTCTACAATTACCGCCATCGACTCTTACATGAAAAAAGGTCCGTCATATAATGCATCGGCAGCAGGCATGGTTGCACTGCTCTTGATGCTCTCACCCGCAGCACTTGACGCACAGGCGCTGTCCTACCCGGATTCACTCTTCAAGGCCGGATGCGAGGCTTATGCTTCGGCCAATTACGACGCAGCCGTCAGCGCCTGGGAGGATGTCCAGGCCACTGGACTCACATCCAGGGAGCTGCTGTATAACCTTGGCGGCGCCTATGTGAAGACCGGGGAAATCGGCAAGGCTGTCCTCGCATACGAGAGGGCTCTGAGGATGGATCCGTCCGATGCCGATGTGAAGTACAATCTGGAGTATGCGAAGGCCCTCACCCAGGACAGGATTGACGCCGTTCCGGAGTTCTTCCTGAAGACTGCCGCAAGGAATTTCTGCTTCAGCGTTCCGTCAAATGTCTGGGCTGTCCTTTCGCTTGTTTTCCTTGCCGTCACGCTGCTGCTCGGGCTTCTGTTCCTGCTAGGTTCCACGGCCGGAAAACGCCGTCTGGGCTTCTTCGGAGGCATAGTTGCCCTGCTTTTCACCTTCTTTTGCTGGAACTTCGCGCTCTGGCAGTCAAGGGAAGCGAGCCGTCAGGACCTTGCCATAGTGATGAAGCCGGTTTCGCAGGTTGGCAGCACCCCTTCCGAAGAATCGGCAAAATCCCTTTTCATCCTGCACGAAGGCACGAAGGTGAAGGTCCTTGACAACGTCTCCGGCTTCACCCAGATAGAGATTGCCGACGGCCGCCAGGGATGGATAGCCTCAAAGGACATTGAGGTAATCTGAGACAACGGTATATATGACGACAACGCCTCTCCTCTCCCTTAAGGAAAGAACTGTCGGGACTGCGGCCGTTTACTTGGGCAGCTGCGCGCCGTAGTCCTTAACCGCCCCGAAGAGGTCTTTGGCCTTCTCCCAGGGATACTTGTTGCAGTACATGCTGGGGCGGACAATTTCGCTGCCCTGCTGGTTAAGGCCGAAAGCCCTGTTAAACTGGTTGGCGGCCGAATTGGGGTTGTAGGTCTGGGAAGACATTATTTTAAGGCTCATGAAGCCTTCCAGGTAGGACTTGTCAACTGCGTTTAGGAAAGCGTCGTTTCCTTCTGGCATTTCCACATTGCCCTCATACTTGGGGCCGATCTGCTCGGCTTCCTCAATGCGGGCAGCCGGGACGGAAATGGATGAAGCTCCCATTGCGGCAATCTCAAGGTCGCGTTTGTTGGCGAAGAAGTAGTTGTCATAGAGGTTGCTTATCTTGGCGGCCTCCATGGCCTTGTTTGATTCATAGTAAACGCGTTCCACACCGCAGTTGCTGTTGCAGCCGAAGATGTTGTTGTGGACGTCGATGGTACGGATGCCGTTCATGAAACGGAAGCCCTGTCCCATGTCTTCAAAGGCCTTGGTCCTGGTCCAGGTGAAAAGGACGGTGTTGTGGTGGAATTCCAGGGAGACCTTCTCGATATCGGCATCACGGACGCTTCCCTTTACCTGGCAGGAGGCGTAACGGCAGGCGATGAAGATATTGTTGCTTATCTCCATGTGTCCCTTGCCCATGAGGGCGGAGATGCCATAGTCGCGGCAGTTGACGAAGATGCAGTTGGAGACGCGGACGTTTCCCTCTACATCCATGTGCAGCGCGTATTCATTTCCGTTGGCATAACCAACCTTGGGAACTGCAGGGCTTCCGTCGGGTTCGATGAACCGGCCGGTGAGAACGCCCTTGTTGGGAGTTCCGGTGCGTTCATCGTCAACGTTGGCAGCGCAGTACAGGTTGTTTTCGCCAAAGTCGAAGACCAGACCGTCTATGACTACATTTCCATCAGGGCCGGTGTAGCCGTAAGGCCTTTTGGAGTTGATGTTCAGAAGGGGAGCCGTGAATTTCTGGCTGGTGGGCTGGATTTTGGTTACGTGCTTGATGACGTCGCGCTCTGAGAAATCGGTGGAATAGCCGCCGTAGATGCTGATGAATTTGCCGCGGTCGTTCTGCGCGTTGCCGAATTTACCGCATTCAAGGTAACCGCGGTCCATGTTGCCAAGGTAGTTTCCTTCGGCCACGTAGATGATATCATCGTCCTGGGCGGTGTCAATGGCCTTCTGGAGGTCTTTCATGGCGGTAGTGGGGCTGAGGCCGTCTGCGCGGGCAGAGCCGGTGGTTGCGCTCACATAGAAGGTCTTGCCCTGGGCGGCATTGAGTGCCGCAACAAGCAGCATGACAGCTGCGAGGAATCTGCTGTGTATCATATCCGGTATTTTTAGGTTAAATAATTCTCGTATGTGGTTCTCACATGCAAACCTACAAAATTAGCTCTTAACAGGCAACACGGAAACATAGTTAGTTTTTACTAATTTTAAACCTCACATACTAATATAGTTAATTCTAACTGCTCGTTCCTACTCGAAAATCACTACTTTCGAAACAAATATTTCATACCGACGCCATATTTTACTAACCATTAATACTATGAGAACAAAACACATTATCGTTTCGGCGGCGTTTTTGACGCTGTCCAGTGTTGCCTTTGCCCAGACTCAGATTCAGAAAGAACTTAATGATTTCATTCTTTCGGCCTCTTCCCTGGAAACCCGCTCGGCGTTGACAAAGACGCCTTATACGCCGGATCAATTGCCTCAAGTGGTTGTAAATGATGCCGGAGAGGCTTTTGAATTGAGAAAAAGAGATATAGATGTAAAAGCTACTCCCGGACCGGATATGTTTGCAACAGATGCCACAACCATTTTTCCTGGAGCAGTAGTGTTTGCAGACACTGATCTTGCAGATGGAAGACCCACTCTGGTTGGATTGCCGGCAGGTACCGCAGACATTTTTGTTGAATTCAACACCGGTTCTACAGTTCCCAGCGAGCAGATTACACTCACAAGTAAAGAGGTCTCGAACTATATTTATAGAGTATTAAGAGATGCGAATAACCTTTATGCGCCGCCGGTGAATCTTAATGTACAAACCAAGTATTGTTCATCCACTTCTGAAGTGGCATATGCCATTGGTTGCGATGCCAAATACCTGACAAATAAGGTAAAAGTTGACACCAAGACCACAAAAAATGAAACCAAGATAATCTCCGTTCAGGATTTTACCCAGAAATACTATACTGTTAGCGTAACCCCTCATAGTTCAAAAGAACTGTATAAGTATTTTGGAAATGTAACCAAAGCCGAATTCTCCAACAGAGTTGGCAACAGGGCGATTGCTGTGATTAATTCTGTCACCTATGGCCGCCGTGCATACGCTTTCCAGTCCTACTCTACATCGGATATGACGTTTACAGGTACGGAGAGTGCCAAAGTAAACGCCGGCGGAGTGAGCGTAAATGCTTCATCCGCTCAGAATATTGCAAAGAGAAGTAAGACAGACGACAACTTTGTATTTATTCTTGGCGGAAGTATCAAACCCGCACAGAAAGTTCTTAAAGGGACTCCTATAAGAGAGGCCTTTTCAGAAAGTGAGGATGATTTGAAAATAGGCCCTTCAAATCAGGGTGTTCCTATTGCTTTTACCGCAAGATTCCTGGCTACCGGCAGGCAGGCTACAGCCAGGGCAACCGGAAAGACCACAGAGGTTTCTTATGTAAAGATGCCCAAAAGAGTGGACTGGGAAGTAAAGAATAACGCCGATGTCGCCGGTAAATGTGTGAAGTTCAAGGACATGTATAATGTGGCTGTCGTCAAGTTCAATTCAGCCAAGAACGAGTACTATATTGCAAAGATTCATCAAGGCTCAGGGAACTATGGTGACAGTCGTTATGTGGGCTACAATGAGATTCAATACGGTAGTAAAGGTTCGACTAGCAGGCGCCATGCACCAGAGGAGAGCGATATGAAAAAAATAGGGGTGAATATGGATGAAGCCTATATCTATGGACCTGTTTTTTACACCGTGCGCTCAAGAACAGCTGAAGGCCAGGACTGGAGCGAGAGCGACCAGGGATACTTTGATGTATCTTCATGTAACGGATCTGCTAGAATTGTGATTGATGGTAGCGCTCTTGCCGGTTCAAAGAGGAAACCATATGTCCACTCAAGTTCAAATCCGAAACCCATTCATTAGTATCAGACTGTATAGTGTGATACTGTTCATTATACTGATTTCCGGATGCCAGACATCCGGAAATCAGTTTTATAGAAGCGGAGAGTTCTCATTCAGCTACAGCGCTGATGATTATTGCGTAAAGGATGAGGCGACTGAAGGCCCATACACCTCTTTTTTCCTTGAGCAGAACAAAAAGCCTTCAAACAGGATAGAATTCAGCATCTATCGCTATGAGCCGGAGTTTGTCAAAACCATTCTCCCTACCGAGCTCGCAAAAGAAATACAGATAGACGTAATGGAAGTGTATGCTCGCGCCACGGCTGATATTATCATTTCAGAAGAAAGCGGACTTGTCGTTCCGGATGATATTACTTTTCCTTATACGGTTGATGCCGTTGCAATAGGAAAGACCAAGGACGATGAAGATGTGGTTCTTCGCATTTCATCCACTCAGATAGAATACTACAATGTAATCACCGTTGCATGGGGTGATTCCCCGGAAACTGTGCGCTCATACGCCGATATTCTTTCCTCTTTTCTGGTTACAAAAGACAAGTAATAAAATCTCAATTATTTTTTGTAAATTTGCGGTTTGATATGGATTAGGTCCATGTCGGACCGTTTTTTTGATAATCAAGTATAACGTTATATGATTCTCAATCTCTTACAAGCAGACACTCTGGAACAGCTGGCAGAGAATATCGCCGCAGCGCCTGCAGCCGTCCAGCAGCCCGTGGAGGTATCCGAAAGCCTCTTCTCCATGTTCAAGATGGGCGGCCCGCTCATGTGGGTTCTCCTTGCCCTTTCAATCCTAGCAATCTACCTCATCGGCAGGAAGTGGTGGGTTATCAACAACGCATCCAAGATCGACCCCAACTTCATCAACGACATCAGGGACTACATGAGCGAGGGAAAGACCAAGAGCGCCCTCACGCTCTGCTCAAAGTATGACAACCCTGTGGCCCGCATGGTAGAGACCGGCATCCTGCGCAAGGACCGTCCAATCGCAGACATCCAGGGAGCCATCGAGAACGTCGGCAACGTGGAAGTAGCCCGTCTCGAAAAGAGCCTTCCCCTCCTTGCAACCATCGCCGGCGGCGCTCCGATGATCGGTTTCCTCGGCACCGTCATGGGTATGGTCCAGGCCTTCTTCAACATGTCCAAGGCCGGCAACAACATTGACATCACCCTCCTGAGCGACGGTATCTACACCGCAATGCTCACCACCGTGGGCGGTCTTATCGTGGGTATCATCGCATACTTCGGTTACAACTGGCTCACCTCCAAGATCTCCGATCTCGTTTACAAGATGGAAAGCTCTTCCATCCAGTTCGTAGACATCATCATCAACCAGGACAAACCCGAGCAGTAATGGCACTGAAGAGAAATACAAAGGTGGATGCATCGTTCTCGGTGTCCAGTATGACGGACATCGTGTTCCTCCTCCTCATCTTCTTCCTGGTGACCTCCACCCTCATCAACCCCAACGCGCTCAAGCTCCTGCTCCCCAAGAGCACCGGCCAGGTGAGCGCCAAGGCAACCGTGAGCGTGAGCATCAAGGACTGGGGAGACGACACCTACACCTACCACGTGAACGGAGCCAACGACCCCGTTTCCTATGCCGAGGTTGAGGACGAGCTCATTTCCCTCCTCTCCACTGAGGAAGACCCCACCTTCTCCATCTACTCGGACCAGAGCGTCCCCGTTGGAGAAGTAGTCCAGATCATGAACATCGCCAAGAGGAACCATTACAAGGTGATTCTGGCAACACAACCCGAATAAGATGCAGCCATACGAGCGAACAAGGGAAAAGCGTGAAAAGGCGGCTGGCGTTACCGGTATACTGGCAACGCTGCTCCTTCATGCCATCGCCCTTGTGATCTGCCTCACAAGCGGCTTCACATATCTGGATCCACCGCCGCCGGAAAGGACGTCACTGGTGATAGAATTCGAGGATGAAATAGAGAAGGAGATTCCGACGCCCACAAGGATCGGCTCGCAGCCCCAGGCAGAGGAAATCGACAGGGAGCGGGAGGTTGAACTGGTTCAGAAATCAGAATCCCCGCACGTAAACGACGCTCCCAACGTAACACCGGCGACAAAGCCCGACGCCCACGGAGACGTGGAGGTTCCCACGCCGCCTCAGCCTGAAGAACCGGAACTGGACCCCCGCGCATCCTTCCCCGGCATGGGAAAGAAGGACAACAGCGCCACAACGCCGCACAGCGCGTCCGAGGCATCGGAAGGCTTCAAGGCCGGCCAGGCCGACGGCAACACCAAACAGGGCAGGACAGAGGGCAACGCCAACGCCCACCTGGAAGGACGCACCGTGATGGGAACCCTTCCCAAACCCGCCTACAGCAGCCAGATGGCCGGTACTGTGGTAGTGACAATAAAGGTGGACCAGTACGGAAACGTCACGGAAGCAATCCCCGGGGCCGACGGAACCACGGTAACCGACAAAAACCTCTGGACCGCTGCACGTACAGCCGCCATGAAGGCACATTTCAACATGAAGGCAGACGCCCCTGCCATACAAACGGGCACTATTACATACATATTCAAACTTAAGTAACGACGTGAG
>OCVV012873038.1_pt1 | contig 23043 bp, 23 predicted proteins | sample 1539721 | NCBI WGS metagenome assembly OCVV01 (sample SAMN02144230, study PRJEB22623) | gut metagenome | biome: sheep rumen | host: Ovis aries | place: New Zealand
AATTTTAATAATTCTTTATAATGTTTCCATTTATTAAAACTAATTATATTATCTGCTCCTAGTATCAAAAATAATTCATCTTTTTTATATCTTTTTTTTAGATTTCTTATTATTTGATAAGTGTATTTTAAATGATTAATTTTATTTTCAATAATAATATTCTCAGTTTTATAAAAATTTAACATTTCAATTCTTTGTTCAATACTTACATTATTAATTTTATTCCAATAACTACCTGTTGGTATAACTAACACTTTATCAACAATTTCTAAAGCTTTATTAATCATCTTAATATGACCTTTGTGTACTGGATTAAAACTACCTACGAATACACCTATCTTCATAATAATCACCTATTCATTTAATTTATTTCTTTCTTTATTTAATTTATGCCAATTGATTAAACCTATTACTGCCATTATTAAATAAATACTTTTTTTAGTTAGATATACTGCATCAAAATGTACTATATACATTGCTACTGCAATAACATCAGTAATGATCCACCAAACATATTGTTCTTTATATCTAAACATTTCTAGTATTACAGCAATAATACCAATACTTAATGTAAATGCATCTAACCAAGCTACATTTCCACCTATTTTAACTAATATATAGTGATAAATAATTCCACCACCTACTATTAAAGCTGTACATAATATATTTTGTGTTAAAGTTAGTTTTTTAGATTTTGTTTTTTCAGTTAAAACTTTATCTCTATGTTTTGCCCATAAATACCAAGAAATGAAATTAATTGGTAAATAGAACAAAACCTCAAGTGCAAATGTTCCATAAATCTTTTGGTAATATAAGAATATTGCATAAACAATAGTGTTAATACTACCAAATATAAAATTTGAAATATTTGCTTTAGCACAGAAGAATATACAAATTATTCCACATATTGCACTAATAAAATTTATGATTGTTAACCATAATGGATTAGTACTTGATTCTGGATGAACAATAGCTTCATAAATACTCATACCAGCTATTACAACCATTATTACTATCATTATGATTTCATACCATTTTAAACTTTTAAAACTTTTAATTAAATTATCCATTTTTCTCTCTCCTTTATACTTTTCATATTTCTAATTTTTGTTCCACTAATTGGATAGTGGATTCTTTTATAATCAACTACTCTATGAACACATTCTGGATATGCTCTTTTAAAATATGGATCATATGATATTTCACTACTATAAACTGCATCTAATTTATTTCCTACTACTTTTCTTACAAGAGGTGTTTCAGCATCCCAGTCTTCACTTCCATCAGGTAATCTACATTTACTAACATCTATTAAAGCAAGTTCTGTATTAGAATAATTCTTTAATAGATTTTTTAAATGTTTAACTCTATCCTCTACAGTTAAATATTCTTCATGATTTTCATTTAGTATTTTTAGTTCATCACTTCCACCATAGAATAAAATCACATATACTTTTTCACATTCTTTTGATGCAAAATCTATACAATATTTATGACCTTTATGGAATGGCATGAACTTTCCACCATACATTCCAATTTTATATTTTTTCATATGGTCACTTCCTATCTTTTATAAACTGGAATATTAAATTTATGTAATGATCCTTTATGAAGTTTTTCAATTTTTAATTTAACTTCATCAGAAACATATTCACCATTCATATAAGAAGCTATGTCTTTATATTTAACTCCTAATTTATCTTCATCTGTTTTTCCACTTAATCCATCACTTGGTGCTTTATATAAAACTTCTTTTGGAACTTCTAAATACTCACCAATTTTAATTACTTCTTCAACTGTATAATCATTTAATACTCCAATATCGTAATTTGAGTCTCCTCCTTTAGTGAAATATCCAACATATAATTCACATTTATTAGATGTACCTGCTACTACATAAGTTCCACCTTTTAAACTTGAATATAAAGCTGCTAGATAATATACACTAGCCATTCTAAATCTTGGTTTAATATTGATATTACTATTTAATAAGTTTTCTTCACTAAAATTACCAAGTTTATTTATTTCATTAATAAATGAATCATAAACATTAGTTAAATCAATATTTAATAATTCAAAACCATATTTTTCAGCAACTAATTTAGCATCATTTTTATCAGATATTTCAGAATGACATGGAAGTGTTACTCCTAGTACATTTTCACTTCCAAGAGCTTTTGAAAATAAAGCAGCCACTATACCAGAATCTTTACCTCCACTTATTCCTAAAACAACACCTTTTAAATTATTTTCTTTAAAATAATTTTGAATAAACTTAATAATATTATCAGTTTCTTTTTTAGCATTAAATCTTTTCATAAATTCCTCCTATTTTTTTCTATATTTTCTAATCATTTCATGTTTGAATTTTGCATATTCTTCACTACCATCTACATAATATCCATGAGGATTTAAAAGTCTTTTTACTTCAGGATATATTCTACCCATTTGTTCTTCTACATATTTTTTCTTTTCTAATAAACTTGGATCTTTATAAACAAGTTTACCTTTTTCAAATAATTTCTTTTGAAGAGGAACTAATTCATAATCTTCAATAGTAGTACTTTTAATAAAATCATTTAAACTTACAATTGTTAATTTTCTTTCATCAAGTTCTTGATCATAATTACACATAACATCAGCAAGTGCATAACCAGTATTTTTATCAAATGCTCTATATAATTTTTTAAATCCTGGATTTACTATTTTAATAATATCTTCGCTAACTTTAATTCTTGGTTTAACTTCACCATTTTCTATAACTGCTACTTCTTTATATACAGCTCCCATTCTTCCATTTGGTTTTGAAATATTATCACCAACTCCTAATGAATCAAACTTAGCGCCTTGTAATCTTAATGATTCTATTGTTTGAGCATCTAAACCATTACTTAAACAAATCTTTGCATTTTCATATCCAGCTGCATCTAACATCTTTCTAGCTTCTTTAGATAAGTATGCAAGATCACCAGAGTCAATTCTAATACCAATATTTGAAATATCCATTCCATGTTCTTTCATATAATTAAATGTTTTAATTGCATTTGGAACTCCACTTCTTAATGTGTCATATGTATCTACAAGTAGTGTTGCATTGTTTGGATAAGCTTTTACAAAAGCAATAAATGCATCTAATTCATTATCAAATGTTTCTACAAAACTATGTGCCATAGTTCCAAGTGCTTTTAATCCAACCATATCTGCTGCTAGGATATTACTTGTTCCATCACACCCAGCCATAATTGCATATAATGAAGCATCTATTGCAGCTTCCATACCATCTGCTCTTCTAGCACCAAATTCCATAACCTTAACACCTTTTGGAACTGCATCCATAATTCTTCTAGCTGCTGTAGCATGTTCCATTGAACCATTTACTATTGATAAAATTGCTGTTTCTAATATTTGTGCTTCAACAAGTGGTGCCTTAACTGTAATTAATGGTTCATTTGGAAATACTGGAGTACCATCTGGTATTGCATATATATCACCAGTAAATTTAAAATTTTCTAAATATTTAATTAATTCTTCACTAAAACCATTTTTTCTAAAATATTCAATTTCTCTAGGTCCAAACTTTAAGTTTTTAACATAATCAATTAGTTTATCAACACCAGCCATAATTGCATATCCACCATCATTTGGAACTTTTCTAAAAAATACATCAAATACACCTTCAACATTACCTTTATTATTTACTAAGTATGCATCTGACATAAAATATTCATATGCATCAGATAATAAAGTATAGTTTCTTGGATTTCTTTTATAATAATTATTCATTTTTATCACCTACTTAATATTTATTCCTGCTTGTTTCATTAATTTTAATGACATTTCGTTGTATTCACTTCTGTTATGTAATGGGCTATCATATGTCTCAACCGCATCGCCTATAACAGTTACTTCAACATTCTTGTTTTCTTGATCAAAATAATTTATTAGAGGTATTGCTAAATTAAGAACACATATATCAGTACAACATCCAGTAATAATAACTTCTTTTAATTTTTTCATTTTTTCTAAATCACTCATAAAGTTTTTAGCATACATTGTACTAGTTGAATTCTTTTCATAACTAATACCATGTTTTTCATAACCTTTTAATTCATCAATCAATTCTGATTCACTAGTTCCTTTTAAACAATGAACTGGGAACTTTTTAAATTCAGTTGAATCTTCTTCATGAGTATCTTTAATAAAAGCTAATCCTTCTTGTTCTTCAATAGTTCTTTCTACTAATTCAATAATTCTAGGAGTTATATGGTTTATGTATGGATCTGCCATATTTCCTTCTTTAATAAAACCGTTAACCATGTCTACTACTACTAACAACTTTTCTAATTCTTCTTTTCTTTTCATTTCAATCATTCCTTTCTTTTTAACAAATTGTTAATAACACGAGTTATTTTAAAAGGGCTTCTTTTCCCTTCTCTTAATAACATTATATTAATAAGAGATTTGTTTGTCAATACTCTTTTTAACATTTTGTTAAAAAGTGTACATCCCCACTCTTTTTAGCATAAAAAAAGAACTAGTTTTCTAGTTCTTTATTCCAGGAATCATCTAGCTTTTCACAGTTTGCTATTTTACCAACAGCACATTCTAATGCTGCAAACATTTGTCTTGTTCCTTCTTTACTAGATTTATAATTAGATGTTCTTTCTCTACGAATTCCTATACTACTTGCTTCATCATAAGAATCAATATTTGCTCCTAAGTATAGAAATTCCCAATCCTTTTTACTTTTAATCATCTTTTTAATTTTAGATTTAGAGTATTCACGGCTTGCATTTTCTAAACCATCTGTTGTAATAACAAATATTACTTTTCTATCTTCAGATTCTTTACTAATTCTAGTTATAGTAGTACCAATCGCATCCATTAAAGCAGTACATCCTCTTACATAATAATCTTTATTAGTTAGCTTTTTTACATCTTTAATATTAACTCTATCATGTAATAATTCAATCTTATCATCAAATAATACAGTAGTTAGTTTAGCATCTAAATCTTTTTTACTATTGATAAAACTATTATATCCTCCGATTGTATCTGATTCTAATCCTCCCATTGAACCACTTCTGTCTAGTAAAAATACTATTTCAACTTTTTCTTTCTTTTTCATATTCTTCCCTTCTTTCTGATATAATGATATTATATTTATGTAATTAAATGGTCGCATAGAAGGAGACATTTTATGAGTATAAAAGAAAAATTAGATTTGTTTATTAAAAATAATTTTGTAGATGATAAACCATTATATTCTAGAGCCTTTGGAAGAGCTAAAGTACAAGAAGAATATTGTTTTAATGAAGCACCTTCAGTAAACGATATTGATAACTACATTGATGATGAATTAAATGATAATAAATTTCAAAAACTATTATTTAAGTTTATAGATGATAGAAATTTAAAAGATAGCGATGTTTATAATAAAGCACAAATTGATAGAAGATTATTTTCTAAAATAAGAAGTGATGAAAATTACCATCCTAGTAAAGAAACAGTTATTGCTTTAGCAAGTAGTTTAGAATTGTCTATTTATGAATTAGAAGAATTATTAGAAAGTGCTTCTTATTCACTTCCTAAAAATAATAAGTTTGATCTAATTATAAGATTTTGCTTTATAGAAAAAATATATGACATTATGGAAATTAATAATTTATTACATGAATATCATTGTAATTTGTTAACAAAATAAAAAATAACTCAAATGAGTTATTTTTCTTTTATTTGTATTTCCATTAAATCTTCATATAAAGGCATATCTAATTCTTGGTCAATTTTTATAACATTTATATCTCCAATGCCATTATATTTTGCTAATCTTTTAACTGTTTCAAGAGAACCATCGCCATAGAACTTTTCACAAATACTTATTAAATTATCTCCAGGTTGTACTTTATACTTTTGAACTGTATTCAATTCTACTCCATCACCAACTGTTCCAGGAAAAACTATAACGTCTCCCGGATGTATATTATTTGGATCTATTTTATTTGCCCTTGCTACATCTTTATAATAAATACCATTTCCATAATATTGATTTGATAAATCATATAAAGTGTCTCCTGCTTGAACAGTTATTTCTCTTCCTCGTGGACTAAATTTATCATGAACCTTTTTTGCTATTGTTCCTACACCTATAGCAGAAGTACCTACAACTGCAACTGCTGTTGCTGTTGAAACAATTTTTTTAAATTTACTTTTCTTTGCCATTAAACCTCACCTATACTCTCTAATAAAATTATCTCATTTTATATTATTATTGTCAATTTAAAAGACTAGCTAAGCTAGTCTTAAAAATTATTAAAAATTTAATGATAAATTAAATATTTCTTTTTCTTTTTAATTTTCTTACTTCTCCAACACTATATTCACTAAAATCTAATTGATCCAAAATACTCATAAATTCTTCATAACTAGTGGATTTATATAAATCTATATCAGTATAATCTTCAGAAAAATGATAATACATTGGATAGCATTCTAAATACTCATATCTATTATCCATGTCTCTTATTTCAGAAGCAATTACACTTTTTTGAGATAATTCATAATCTCTTTTAGATATTTCTTTTTTAGATAATAAATCTAATAATCTTTTGTAACATTCTTCTTTTTGTCTAGTTGTAAAACTTTGTATAAGATTAATGTAATCACTAACACTTGTTAGAAAAACATATTCAATAGAATCATATACACCATTTTTATTCAAATCATTATATTCTTTTGATGATACTAAAACATCTTTAATAATAGACATACAATATTTAAATTGTTTCATTGTTATTAAATCAGGTTTTTTTACTTTAACTCCTAATGAACTAATTGGTGTATCAGTTTTTCTATAAATAACATCTGACTCTTTTTTAACACCACTAAAATCTATATTAGGTAAAACTACACTAGAAGTATGAGATGATCTTTTAGCAAATATTTCATTTAAATAATCAACTATCTTTTCTTCATCTACATTACCTGCGATTACTAAAAATTTTCTATCATCTGTATAAAATGCATTATAACAATTATATAAATCATCAAGAGTTATTAATCTTGTAGTTTCTCTATTTCCTATTGGAGATAAAGTTTCATCAAATTTATCAAAACCACTATATAAATTATTATCAACAAGATTAACTACTAATACACCAACATTGTCACAGAATGATGCAGATTCTTCTTCAATTGCATGTCTAGAAGCATCAACATCTTTTTGATCAAAAACTGGTTCATCTACTGCAGATATTAATTCTTCTATAGATTTATCAACTTCCATTAATCCTTTAAAATGATATGATGTTACATCATGAGCAGTATAAGCATTTACATTATATAATCTTTTACCTAAATTATCATATAAGTTACCATACTTACTATGTTCACCTAATAAATGTTCTAAATAATGAGCATAACCAGATGAAACAGTTTTATCATCAAAATTAAACCATAATCCTGAAGAACCATATAAAACATTATAACTAACAAAATAATTTTTCATTGAAGGATTAACACATAAATATAAAGGAATACCATTTTCTAAAATGATCTTTTTAAACTTATTCATTTTCATTACTCCTTACCATAAACACATTCTTTCTTCTCAATGTTTTAACCACTCCTGCTACATCTTCTTCACTCATTGAATCTATTTGTTTATTAACAGTAGTTCTATCTTCATTTCCATAAAATTCTAAAATAAATTTGTTTAATATTTCAAACATAGAATCTTTATTTTCACTTAAATTATATTCTTGCATAGCAAGATTGTTTTTAGTTTGTGCTAATAACTTAGTTAATTTTTCTTTATCTTGTAATATCTCTATTATTTCATCTAATACTTCTAAAAACTTTTCTTTCTTAGAATAATCTATTTCACTATAAAAATATAATTTCTTTAAATAAAACATAATATCTACATAAAATGAATATACTAAACCATATTTATCTCTTAATAATTCATAACAAATTCCTGAACTAGAATTAAATATATTATTTAAAACTCTATATTTAGCTGCTGTTAAATCATCAAAATCATATGTAACATAAATATATGATTGTTCACTATCTTTTTCCACTTCGATATCTCCTTCAACTGTTTTAACATTTCTATCAAAATTAAGTTTCTTAGCACATGGTTCTAAAGACATAGTATCTACAAAAGAATTAAATTGTTCTTGTGTTATATTTCCAAATACTAAACCACTATGAAAATGTTTCATAATATATTCATATTCTTTTTTTAAATCTTCTAAAGTTATAGAATTAATCATTTTTCTTAAGTATTCAATATCAGTATTATTTTCATATACTCTATTATCTTCAGGTATTACTTTTCTTTCATACATACTTGATGCGTAAACCTCATTATCAGAAATATCGAGTTCTAAATCAGCTAATAAATTTCTCTTAACAACTTCAAGCATCTCTTCATCATCAAAATTAGGATGTCTTAACATATCATTTAAAAAACTAAATGCATTTGCAGAATAATCATCACCAACAGCATTCATAGATATTAAATTAGCATATAAACTAAATACTTTTTGATTACTATAAAATTGATTAGCAAAATTTAATTCTAAATCATATAATTCTTGTTGTTTTTTTATAATATCGTCATCACTATTAAACTTTTTATTACTTCTACCTAAGTATTCACATAAAACATCTAATATTGCACAATCTCTATTACTAGAAGGAGCTAAAAAATTTAATTTAATAGTAATTGTATTAAAATCATTATCTTCATATAAATAGATTCCATTTTTACTAACAAGTTTACTAAAGTCCATAATATCCCCCAAATATAGTTATTTATTATAACAAATAATTATTAAAGAACAAATAAAAAAGTCGTATTAACGACTTTTCTTATTTATTTTTAAAGTATATGCACTATGAGTTACATGAACATTATCAGTTAATGGTTCATCCCAACTCACTTCAACACATTCCATATTTGGTACTTTTTTAACAATACGATCACTATTTAATAAAGAAATAAAATCTTCAACATAAAATGTTTCTTTTCCATATCCTTCTTCTAAAGATTTTAATTCTATTTTATATCTTTGTTCAAGTTTATATTTATCTTCAACTATTTCACATTCAACCCATTTAGGACGTGAATCAGTTGATACAAATGATAATATAACTCCAGAATAATTAATAGATGTTCTAGGATGCATTAATACAAAGTAATGTGCATTCTTATCTATCATACTAATATCAGTCATGATAACCTCCCTTTTCAAGGCGTATATTATACCTCACTTATATATTTTTTTCAAATTAATTATTTTAAAGATAGTTTTTGTTCATGTTTTTTAGTATTTTCTAAAACATCACACAATTCTGTTTCATATAATATTATCATTTCATGCAATGCTCTTGTTAAAGCAACATAAAGTAAATGCATATCTACTAAAGAACTTGAATTGTATTTATCAACTGATGCATCATTTATAATAACTGAATCAAATTCTAATCCTTTTGCTAAATAACTTGTTAATAAAGTAATACCTGATTTAAACTCTGTATCATTATTATTAATAGTATTATATCTAATATTATGTTTATCAAGTATTCTAGATACCTCATTTAATTCTTCTTCATTTTTACAAATTATTCCAATAGATTTATATTTCTTTTCTAAAAGAGCTGTTAGTTGTCTTATATAAATACTTTCTTTATCTTCCTCTGGAGCAAATATAGTTTCTACTTCTTCTCCTGTTCTAATAACAGGTTTAGCATCTTTTAAATTTAATCTATCTAAAACTAAATTTGAAACTTCTGTTATTTCTTTTGTAGTTCTATAACTCTTTTCCATTTCTAAGATATCACAATTACCATTAAATACTTGATCTTTTACTTCATCCCATGATGATATTGATCTATGAGAATAAATACTTTGTGCTAAATCACCAAATATAGAAAAACTACTATTTCTAAATAATGATTTTAAAATTAGTAATTGAAATACATTATAATCTTGAGCTTCATCTATTACTACATGTTTATATTTTTCAGTAAATTTTGGCCCATAATATAATGCAGATAAATATGTTAAAGCAGCTAAATCTTCATATGGAATTATTTTCTTTTTTAACATAGTTAATGAACTATTTTTTAAATATTTAATATCACTTTCAGATAAATCTAAATATTTATCAATATTTTCTAAAAATAACTTGTATAAATTAATTGGACTAATTAATAATGGTTTAACAATACTTTTTATTTCATTAGCAAAACCTTTTTTAGATAATTCTTTAAATTCATCTAATTGTTCTATTATTCTATTTCTTTCTTCACTTTTTAATGGATATTTTTTCATTTCTATTATTAATGGTTCATTAAGACCATAATAGATATCTTCCCATCTATTTTTTAATGTTTTTATTAATTGAGATGTTTCTTCTTTTATTCTATTTGAATATCCATTTCCACAACCAAATCTACTTCTTAAGTTATCAGGATTTACTATACATATATTTTGAAAATAAATACCATTTTTTAATTGTTCATTAAAATAATCTTGTAAGAATCTATCAAGTGCTTGTTTATATATAATTGAACCTTTAATTCTTGTATTATTTTTTGTTTTTATATGTCTATTTAATTCTTCATTAGAACTTTCTATTTGAAATTTATCTTCTTGAATTATAGTTTTTGCTATATCTTCAAAAGTTATTTCTCTTACAGGACTAGTACCTAAATCTGGTAATAATGAAGATATATAATTTAAGAAATAATTATTTGGCCCTATTACAATAAATTTATTTGCATCTACTTCTTTACCTCTGTTATATAACAAATAAGCTATTCTATGAAGTGCTACAGAAGTTTTTCCACTTCCCGCAACACCTTGAACAATTAAATTTTTACCCATTGGTTGTCTTATTATTCCATTTTGTTCTGATTGAATAGATGCAATAATATTTTTCATTTTATTATTAACATTTACATCTAAATATGGTTGTAATAATTCATCATCTGAAACTAAATCAACATCTCTTATAGATTTTAACTCACCATCTCTTATTATTATTTGTTGTTTGTTAATTAAATCACCATTTATCTCACCTTGTGGTGCTAAATAACTAACTGGACCTATACTTTTATCATAATATAGAGTACATATTGGATTTCTCCAATCTAATACTTCTACTTTTCTTTCATCAAAAATATCTGTTTTACCAATTCTGAATCTTTTTAAATCAGCATCAGATGCTTTAAAATCAAAACTTCCAAAATAAGGACTTTTTTCTAAACTATCTAGTACTGTTAATCTTGATTCACACATTGAAGATAAATCTTCTACTAAATCTTCATCTCCCCATTTAACATCAGCATATCTTCCTTTATATTCTTTTGGTATTCTTTCAAGATCTTCTCTTAAATTTTTTCTTTCTTCTACTATTATTTGTTTTATTTTTTCAAGAAAAGCTTTTTCTTTATTTATTCTATCATCATTCATAAACATCTATCTTCCTATTAAATTTTTTTATTCTTTGATGTTTCTACTACGTTTGTTCTTAAATGACAACAATGGTTACAAATTGGAAATAATTTACCTTTCATTAAATTATCAGATACTGTTTTATATTCTTCAGAATCTAATAATCTATCAAAACCATTTATCATTACATTTCCATAATATCTATCTATATATTGGCATAATGAAATATCACCATTAGCTCTAACTCTAATAGATTCACTAACATGATCACAATATCCCATATTATTAATTTCTTTATCATTTGAATACCAATCTTTTACTTTATCCTCATCTAAATTAGGATATATTTGTAAATCTATATTATTTTCAAAACATATTTTTCTTGCTTTTTCTATTGTTTTATTAACATATTCAGCAGTAACATTAGAATAATCTAAGAAACCATCTATGCAATAATCATCATAATCAAATAATTCTTTAAGTAATTTCTTATTCTTTTCTTTAACAGTACTACTATGCCACATTAAATGTTGAATTCTTAAATTAAGTTTATTATTTTTACAAACTTCAATAATTCCATCAATATTATCATAAGTTTGATTGTTAATAACTGTTGTTATTCTAATATCTAAATCTTCTCTATTATATTTTTCTTTATACTCATTAATTCTTTTAATTCCTTCTAATATTTTTTGATAAGAATTAGGTACATTAACTACTTTATTATGTTGTTCTTCATTACCATGAATAGACAAACTAATAAAATCAATTGTACTTTCAACAATCAACTTACAATTTCTATCATCAAAAAGTGTTCCATTAGTTAATAATTTAACTTTAATATTTAATTTTTTTGTTAATTCTAAAAACTTTTCAAAAGATGGACTTAATAATGGTTCTCTAGATGTTAAAACTATAGTTCCATTTGGAAATTTTTCATTATATTCAAGAACCATCTTTTCAATATTTTCATAACTCATATCTCTGTGTTGCCACTGTGTAGACCAACACATTTTACATTTTTGATTACATCTATCTGTAATCTCAAATCTTAATATTTTCCCTTTCATCAAAACCCTCCTTTATTTCTTCAATAATCTTATTAATTACTTCATCTCTTTTATATGAAGTATCATAATAATTAATATTATTCTTTTTTACTAATCCTTTAATATATTTATTAAATTTAACTACATTATCACAATAATCAAGTAATTCTTCATCACTCATTTGAGAAGTCCATTCATTTTCTTTATCATATTTTCTTATATTTTTAAATAGATCTTCTTTTTTTAATTTAGTTTGTAATAATACAATTAACAATATATTTCTTTTCTTGAAGAATTCAATAAATTCTTCTATATCAAGATATGCCCCTTCAATTACATAATATATATCATCTTGTTTTAAACTATTTGAATCTAAACTTTTTATAAAATTTAATAGAAATGGTGATAATATTTTAACAACATTGCCACTTCTATCATTATGATTAATATTTAATTCTGGCATCCCAAATTGAAATCCAGTAACTATTCTATCCATACTTAAATATGAATAATTTAATTCTTTTGATAATTTCTTTGCTAATGTTGTTTTACCACTTCTACTGCTTCCAAAAATAACAATATTTCTTTTCATTTTTTAATTCCTAATAATTTAACACTATTTTTATTTCTATTATCCATCTTAACAGCTTTTCTTCTTTTAATTTTTTTAATTGGTTTAGAAAATGTTTTTACTCCCCAATGTGCCATATATAAATCATTATAAGCATATCTCATTAAAAATAACTTTTTCTCTTCATTTTCTTCAGTTTTAGAATAATTCAATAATGATTGAGCTGCTACTATATAACATTCAAAATTATAAAGTGTTTTAGAAGTAGTAATAGAATTACTTCTAATTCTATAATTATAGAATGGAAATGGAACTAAATGAAATGAATTACATTTTGTTAATAATATTGGCATAAACTCTTCATCTTCATGAACAATATCTGGTTTAAATAACACTTTATTTTTATCAAAAACTTCTTTTCTAACAACAAATCTCCATACAGTTAATACAAGTCTTAATCTATAAAAATAATGTAATACTTCTTCACAAGTTTTATTATTAACATACTTTTTATTAATAACTTCACTTTGTAATGGATATGCATCTTTTGTTTCAAGTTTAGTATTAAATGTTCCAACAAATGCATCAACTTTTTTAGTTTTAGCTACTTTATTAATATATTTAAATAAGTTTTGATCTAACCAATCATCTCCATCTAAGAATACTATATATTCTCCAGAAGCAACTTTTATACCTTCATTTCTAGCAACAGATGGTCCACTATTTTTTTGATTAATTAAAATAATTCTTTTATCTTTTTCTAAATATTTTTTAATAATTTTTTCACTATTATCTGTTGAACCGTCATTTATAATTATTAATTCCCAGTTATCATATTTTTGATTAAGAACACTTGTTATACTATCATCCAAATAATCTTCACAATTATATATAGGCATTACAACTGATATCTTAATATCATTCATTTTATATCACTTCTCTTTTAATTAATTCATTATTAAATAACACTAACTCTTCCCCTTTTAATTTTGATTGTTTTCTTAATAAATTAATCTTTATATAATCTAAAAAATCATTTTTAATTCTTTTTTCTTTTATATTTTTTGTAGCAAAATTATATAAAAAGTCATATTGATAAATCATATCAAAAGCTCTTCTAACTACTTCTTTATATTCTTGATTAGTACTTAAACTTCCTTCTCTATAAACATAATTATATCCTACATAATCTATTCCTTTTATATAATTTGATTTAATAATTAAACAAGGTATTAATCCATAATCTTCATGAATATGATTTTCTGAAAAGAATAAATTATTATCTATAAATAATTCTCTTCTATACACATACATCCATGGTGTTGCGAATATTTTATTTTGTTTAATCATATTTTCTAAAAATTCTAAACCACTTGTTTTGCTAAATTTATCAGTATTAAATATATTTCCATCTATTCTATTTCCATGATATTTAATATTAAACTTTAACATATCAATTTCTTCACTTAAATATTTATTCATTGTTTTAAAGAAATTATCATTTATATAATCATCATCATCAACAAAAACTAAATATTTTCCTTTTGCAGCTTTTATACCAACATTTCTTGCTGAACTAGGTCCACCATTCTTTTTTGATATTATTCTTATATAATCATACTTTTTTGAATAATCTTCACATATTGATAAGCTATTATCTAAAGATCCATCATTTACAATAACAATTTCAATATTCTTTTCATTTTGTAAAATAATTGAATCTAAGCATCTATTAATAGTAGATTCTGAATTATACAAAGGTATAATTACACTATACTTAATCATTTTTCTCCTATTAAAAGTTTAACTTTCTTAGAAAGCATTCTATATATTTTTTCTTTTCCAATTATATCTTTAGACATTTCTAAAAATAATGAATATTTACTAGAAAGCTTAATTCTCATTTTTTCATCATCTACTAAATTAACAAAATTAATATTATCTAATAAATCAGAACATTTAACTATTAATGCATCAAATCCATTTTCATGACATTTTTTAAACATCTCTCTTGCTTGTTCTAACTTGTCATCAATTTTTGGATTGAAACTAACAGACGCTACTATATCAGCTATTTTCTCTCCATATTCATTTACAATATCTTCGTATGTTATATCAGTATCTTCAATTAAATCATGAAGTATACTTGCAGTAATAATATCTTCTGAATAACCTAATTCATATAATGTCATAGAAACTTTAAAACAATGTAATAATACAGGTTTAGGATTATGTCCTGTCTCCCTTAAATTCTTTGCTACAAAATGTAAAACATTATCCATTCTCTTTTCTAAATTTGCATCAACTAATTCAAACATTTTTATCACTCTCTTTCTATTATTTAGTATACACCAATTTTTTCTGTTTTTCATTTACATATTCTGAAACATCATCCACACAACCACTAATATATTCTAAGTTTGTTTTCTCAAAAATATCATTTATTAATTTGATTCTTTTTAAATATAATTCTTTACTATCATATGATGGTATATATCCTTGTGCATGAAATTGATTATCACAGAATGTTGTATATATTCCCCTTATGTACATAGAGAATAATTCATTTAAATATAGTCTGTTTTCTGGAGTATCACCATTTCTAATACATAAGTCTCTCATATTATTATCTATATGAACTATATATGATTTTCTAATTGGAATATTTTGTGAACAAGATATTCCAATTTCTTCTGGCATTATTTTTACTTTTCTTAACCATGAATCCATATCTTTTTCAGGAAACAAATGTAATAAGTGAGGTAAATTTCTTTTAATAGATTCATATCTTAAGAATAAAAATTTAGTTCCATCAAAAGCAAGTATTTTATCTTGATTGTTATATCCTATTACATTTCTATCATTTCCTATTAATGAAAATCCATGTTTTTGACATAAATCAATTGATAATGTTGTTTTACCACTTCCTGCTCTACCTAATAATAGTATTCCATTATTATCTTTTTCTATACAAGCAGAATGAATAGTAACCATTGATTTTTCAGCTCTTTGTTTTTCCATCAAAATATATCCCATAAATACAATTGATGCTTCTGTTAATTCATCTATTGGATAACTAATATCAATTGAATTATCACTACATATAATTCCATTATTTCCATTTCTATATGTCACAACATATGGAAAATGACTAGGTATTTCTTGAGATATTTTTAATCCTGGAAACTCTAAAGTATCTTTGTTTCTTAATAGAAAGTTATATAACTCTTTTTCTGATTCATATATTAAACCAGAACCACTTGTTTCAATATATGTTTTTTCCATATTAACCTCCTTTTTTAAAATAATTTATGTTCTTCTAAAATTTTAGTTAAATATGTCTCCTCATTAAATTCTTCATCTATAATTTGTTTTATTTGATCAATGTTTTCTTCTTTATCAACACTTAAATACATTAAGAATGGTTCTAATAAATTATTTTTATTTTTTGTTAAACAATACATTGAAGCTTTAACTCCACATTCTTCATATATTCTTTTAACAGCTCTATTAGCAAGAAAAGATAATACTCTTCCTGTATGATATCTTTCATTCTTTCCACAAGGTGCTTCCATTGTATGTGGTCTAAAAGCAGGTATAATTCCTTGAGAGTTATTTCCTCTACCAACTATTCCCTCTTCTCCACATTCAATGCAGCTTCCTTTACTTAATGAATAGAATAAATAATCTCCAGAAGCCATTCTATTTACTTCAATTTTTAAATTATATTTATCTATTCCATTAATTTGACTTATATATTCACTCATCAATTTTTCATATTTTTTTAATATATTTGTATATTCTTCATTATTACTAAATTTATCTGGATATACTGGAATACATAAAGTTAATGTAATATCTTTTTCTATTCTAGAAACCATTACTTTAATATCTTGACCAATATCATCAAATTTAGGTGTTGCATAATTATCATTATAATTCCAAAAGAATTGTTCTGCTTTTACAGCAATTTCTTCACATACAGTACTTGGATAATGTGCAACACATAATGATGTATCATTAGCAAATACTTTTTTAGCATCTGGAACATCTTCTATTGATTCAGGAGTAAACCAATTATGTACTTTAGTATTTTGTGTACAATTAATATGAATTTCTAATTCTTTTTCAACATCTAATCTTGGTAATACTGATGAAACATATTTTTTTATAACAGGCACTAACATTGATTCAATATCAATCTTTTTACCATTCATTGTATTACTAGCTCTTCCATTTAAGAATACTTTTACAGGTTGATACATATTTACTTTACCATCTTCATATCTAAAACAACCTGCTCCTATATATAACTTATCAAAATTGTGATGTAATACACATCCAAAATTATCTATACAATATTGTGAATAAACTCTTGAACATTCTTCAGCTAATTTATCTGCTAAAGTATCTGGATGTCCAAGTCCCTTTCTTTCAATTATTTCTATATTGTTATTATCTGGATCAATATAGTCTTTTTTTATAATTATATTTCTCATATTATTCTCCTTTCATTCTTACCATTTCATATAATTTGTTAGCTTGATTATCTATTATGTTTTCACATCTATTAGCGCTATATTTTTCTGATTGTAACCAAAATGATGTTGCTCTAACCATAAATATATGAAACATTTCATTTCTTTCTTTTTCTGTTATTTTTTCTGGACATAAAATTAATTTAAATAGTTTTTCTAACCATTTTTCTTCAATATCATTGGTATCTGATATCTTTGCTGAATATTCATTTAACATTTCAATAGCGCGTTGTTTATGATTAAATTTTCTACTACTAACAATACAATTAAATGAATAATTATCTTTTTTATTATCAAATTTATTTCCCTGTTTATATAAGTTTTTCCAAGTAAATAAGAAACTATCTAATACTTCTTGGAACATAGATTCTATTTTTGTATAACTTGGATTATGAATCTTCTTTTCGAGATTAATTTGATATACATTTAATTTTTTATAACAAGCTACTAGTGTCATAAATATATCTATTCCATATCTTTTAGTTGAATCAGTTATTTCTTGTTCATTAATAATATTTATAAACTTTTTATTAAAACTAAAATCACCAGCTATAGGTTGTCTAATAGGTATTCCACTAATTGCATATATTAATGGAAATGCAAAATGATTTGTTGTACTACCTTCATATCTGCTTCTTTTATATATTGGAGTAACATAATCATAATTATTATTAATTAATGGTTCTAAAAACTTATCAATCCATATTGGTTTAACTGTCCTAACATCAGCATCAATTGTTATAGCATAATCTATATCGTTATTTTTGCAATATTTAAAGAATTCTAATAAATTTGTACCTTTACCTATTTCATTAGTTTTAATACTTATCTTAGGACAAATTGTATTTGTATTCATAAAAATATCACTTGTATTATCAGGACTATTATTATCAATATTAACTATTATTACATCATAATTTAGTTTAATATACTTTTTTAATCCTTTATCAATTTTAGATAATGTTGCTGATATTATATGACTTTCATTATAACTTGGTATACAAACTGCAATTTTCTTTTTCAAAACTCCCTTACCTCCATTCTCCTTTCTAATTTTCCATTTACAATTTTTCCAGAATGACCAGGATATATAACACTAAAATTATCTATTATTTTCTTTTTAGAAGAAATGTAATCTTCTTTACTATAAGCATTTCCATAATCATTAACATTTAGATAATCTTTATATGTTTTAAGTGCATCACCTGATAAAATTGTATTTTCTTTTTCAATTACTAAAGACATATGTCCAGGAGTATGCCCATTAGTAAATAGTATTCTAATTCCTTTATCTATTTCAATCTCTTTTTGAACTTCAACTATATTTAATCTATCTCTAATTAATTCAAAATAACTAAATAAATCAGTATCAATATCTTTATATTTCTCATAATAATCTAATTCTTTTTTAGAAATATATATTGGTATATTAGTATCTACAAAAAGATCTAAATTAGAACAATGATCAAAATGCAAATGTGATATAAATACACAATCAATTTCATTTATTAATGGTTTTATTAAACTTCTAATATTATATCCACCTACATCAAATAGTATTTTTTTATTACTATTAACAAGCAAACTACTTGAAAAACCAAAACATCCCATTTCTGGTTTAAATGAATATCCAATTGCTATTTCTTTAACTATAGTTTTCATTTAACACCTCTATCATCTTTTCAGCAAGAATATCTACTTCTTCAGTACTAATATCTATTTTTTTACCAAGCCATAATTGAAGTACAAGTATCGCTTGATAAATAAGCATATATCCACCACTAACAGCAATTTGATTATATTTTTTTGCATTTTCAATTATCTTAGTATCCCATGGATTAAATATTACATCAAAGAAACATTTAGTATTATTATTTATTATTTCTTTAAACATACTTTCATCAATAAGAGTATCTTCATTATTAGGATGCATTCCGACTGATGTAGTGTTTATAATAAGAGTTGCTTCTTTTAAACTATCAATTAATTTTTCTTTATCAGATAAAGCATAACATTCAATACTAGGATTAATAATTTCACACATCTTTTTAGCATTATCTAAACTTCTATTAAAAACTTTAATATTATTAGTTATTTTTAATAATTCATAGAATATTGGATAAGCAGCTCCACCAGCACCAATAATCACAACTTTATCATCAGGTGTAATATTATAAAAATGCTTTATTGATAATATTGCTGCTTTACCATCAGTATTATATCCTTTTGTTTTACCATCTCTAATAACAACTGAATTAATAGATTTTATTTTTTCTGCTTCTTCATCACACTCATCAATAAGTTTTAAAATATCTAGCTTATATGGACAAGTAATATTAAAACCTACAAATCCTAAATTACACATTGAATTAATTGCTTGCTTTAAATCTTTTTTATCTTCAACTGTAATTTTTAAATGAGCATATTCTATCTTTAATTTTTTAGATAATAAATCAAACATCTCTGGTGAAATACTATGTTCTACAGGATTTCCTATTAAAGCTGAATATTTCATTTTTTTAACCTCCTTTTTATATATAAAATAAAAATGCAGTTAGAATTCTCTTACTGCATTTATATATACTGGAAATAGAGCACAACAAAATATTTTGATTGTAAATATAAATGCAAACAGAATATTTTTAATTGTTTCTCTTTTCATTTTAACCCCCATTAGTGGCTATATCTTCACTAAATGATTTGTATTATACATTAAAAATACAAAAAGTCAATTAAATAAAGGCTTTTTTCTTAATATTTCATATAAAAAAGGAAGATTTTCTCTTCCTTTTTAATTATTTAACTTTTGCTTTTTTAGCTTTAGACCAAGCACTATAAACAGGTACTCCATCTACTACTCTATAAGCTCTTACTCTAAAATAGAATGTTTTTTTACTCTTCAATCCTTCTTCTAAAAATTCAGTAGTGTAAACATCTAAATTAGCTACTTCTTTAAATCCTTTGTTTTTCTTAGTACTAAATTGGATTACATATCCGTCTTCTCCAGCTACAGTTGTTGGTCTTACTAAAACCTTTCCTGCCTCTGGTGATGATACTGATAATCCTGGTTTTGCTAAACCTGGTTTTTTACTTACTACTTTTGAAAAACCACCACAATTATTATTGCATGCTCTTACTTTGTAATAATATGTTGTTCCTGTTTTTAATCCTGTATCTGTATATGAAGTAGTTGTTGATTCACCTACTTTTTCATATGTTCCTTTTTTAGAAGTGCTTCTAAATATTTCATATTTATAAGTACCTTTTACACCTTTGTATCCAACTTTAACACTATCAAAAGTACTTCCTTTGATACTTGCTTTTGGAGCAGCTGGTGCTGTTAAAACTGTAACAGGATCTGTTGTAGATATTGTAGTATATTTTGTTTTTTTCTTTTTCTTATATGTTGTATAAGCTGAAATTTTATAAGTATAATTAGTTCCTGCTTTTAATTTCTTATTTGTATAAGTTGTTGTATTAACATTTTTAATAGTTGCAACTTTTTTCCATTTGCTTCCACTCTTTCTATAAACGAAATAACCTTTAGCATCTGGATTTTTATTCCATGAAATTGTAGCTGTACTTGTTGTTGCTCTTTCTTCTCTTGATTCACTAAGATTTACTGTAGGAACAACTGGAGTTGGTTCTGGATCAACTTGTACAGCACTAATAGTCTTCCACATATATTTGATAGTCATATTTGTATTAAATACTATTTTAGAACCTATTTCATATCTTTGACCATTTACTAAGAAATAATCTATATCTTTGCTTTCTGGTAATACCATTCCATGTAACATATTTTCTCTTGTAGCAACTAAAGAAGTAGTACATGAATAAGAACCAGTTTCTTGTCCTAATCCATTAAAACTACCACCATTATAATCAAATGTTACTGTACACTTATTAGCATCTTGTACAGTTGCTTCTACATTAAAATATACTTTTATTGCATGTGATACTTTCCATGTATCAGTTTCTCCATCATGTATTTCAATTGCTATTACTGCATGATAACTACCTGGTGCTAAACCAGCTTTTGGTTTTATCCAAATATTTTCAAATGTTTCTCCAATTCTAACAGAACCATAAGTATAATCCCATCCATATTCAAATGCATCAACTGAATCCGGATCATTTGAATTATCTACTATCATGCATTCTCCTGCATGCCAATACTCTGAATAATTAAATTGACAATCAGTATCATATTCATCACTTACATGATCAGTATAAGAATTATTATATAACTTAACTCTAGCAACACTATCTGACATATATAAAGAATAATCTGCATCTGGATAAGCTTTTAAATACTTCTTATAATCATTAGGATTATATCCTTCTTGAGCAGCATCTAAATATGTATATCTAGTATCATTAAAAGTAAGTGATAAATACTTTTTGTGCCAATTAGCAAAGAATGTTCTATTTCTATCCATTTCATTATATCTAGATTCTTGAACTTCTCCATCAACTTCATCATAATAAGTAAAATTATCAAACTTATAATCTGTACCATGTAAATTACTATAAGTTTCTTCATCAGGCTCAATAGCGCGGCTTCCTTCGATAGTCCATGTTCTTGCAATAACAGTTCCAGAATAACTTGGATAATAAATTTGTGTAAATGTATTTCTATCAACATTCAAATCCGCGTCAACAAATTCAGCCATATATGCTCTAATACTTTCTACATCTGAAAACTCAGGACTGCTTGAAGAACCAGTATACACCATTACATTAAAATCATGATTATCAGGTGAACAAGTGTGTTCATTACAATATTTAGTTAAATAACTACTAGGATTTGTCCAAGTCAAAGTTGTTGTTCCAACATCTTCATATTCAGCTAATCCTTGAGATACTTTTATATTGTAAGTTACATTATCACCTAATGAATCCCATTCCAATATTGTACCATCTTTGCGAATATTAATACCATCAGCAGATACAATATTAGGTATTACTAGCATTGCTACTAATGCTAATAAAAATGTTCTTATTATTTTTTTCATTAATTCTTTTCTCCTTTCCTTTTTTTCATATTAATGAAATAATATAACAAATATATTGTATCTAAATTTTACTACAATTTCAATATTCTATTTTGCTATAGTAATAAAAATATTATACTAATTATTCAAGAATTGACGAAAGGCAAAAACTAGTTGGTTAACTAGTTTTTTATTTCAACAAAAAAAGTTGCATTAAGCAACTTATTTTTACAATGGGGCAACTACTTAACTAGTTCTAAACTATTAATCCAAAAAAATACAATTATTATTGTTTTTCAAAAACAATATATCACATTTTATAAAAAATTCAAAATCATTTGTATTCATATAACAGTTTATCATTTTCATATATATATGGTCCTTTTGCACTTTCATCTCCAAAATAAGTAGATCTATT
>OCVV011356956.1_pt1 | contig 23023 bp, 20 predicted proteins | sample 1539721 | NCBI WGS metagenome assembly OCVV01 (sample SAMN02144230, study PRJEB22623) | gut metagenome | biome: sheep rumen | host: Ovis aries | place: New Zealand
TGCGAGGATGTCCTTATGCTGCGGGGCGAGGAAGGCGCCAAGTTGGAGGAGATCGTCAGCGAGTGCGCCGCCCGTGTCCACCACGCCCTGCTACATCAGCGCATAGAGCCCGGCACCGAGGATGCCTTTGCGGCCTACGTGGCCTGCCTGCGCCAGATGTACCTCTTCGGCACTTCCATGCAGCTCCATCGCATGGGTTACCACATGACGAGGGTGAGATAATCAAACAGACTTGAAAAAACAATTAGAGCGCTGAATCATCAGCGCTCTTTTTTGCTCCCCCTGAAGGACTTGAACCTTCGACCCCCTGATTAACAGTCAGGTGCTCTAACCAACTGAGCTAAGGAGGAATGTTTCTCTCTCGAAATCGGGTGCAAAGATACGCACTTTTTTAATTCCGACCAAATTTTTTTTGAAATATTTTCTTTTTCTCTCTCTAATCGTCTGTAAATTCGACTTCTATCAAACGTAAATTTTCTACCAAGTCTGATGCTGTCAGGCTCGATTGCGACTGTTTCTCCACCGCTTTGTCCCCAATTTCGCCATGGATTCTCACTCCCAAACACACAGATTTGTATAAGTCGTTCTTTCTCTGTGCACTAATGCCTAACAATATTCCCGTCAGCACATCGCCACTCCCTGCTGTCGCCATTCCGGCATTGCCTGTATGATTCTCGGTTACAGTGCCGTCGGGCGAGTATATGTGGGTGCGATGCGCCTTGCGCACTACAATCAATCCCTCCTGGCTCGCCACCTCGGCGGCATCCCTCTCTCCGAAAAGGCGATGGTATTCCCGCTCGTGCGGAGTGACGACCGCGGGGAGCGTCCGTCCACTGGCGGCAGCCAGAATGTCTGGTCTCGAGGCCATGATGTTCAGTGCGTCGGCATCGAGGATGAGAGGCCGGTCTGAGGGCCAGGCAAGGAGCGTGGCCAGCAGGGCCTCCTGAGTGGCGGCTTCGGTGCCCAGACCGGGGCCTATGGCCAACGCCGAGTAGTATTCCGGATGGGCTGGGGGAGTGGTGAAGAGCGTGTCACTTGTGTCGATGTCCACCATAGCTTCGGGGAAGGCCGTCTGCATGGCATCCACACATCGTCCCGGCAGGTGCACACTCACCAGTCCGCAACCGCTCCGCAGTGCCGCTCGTGCCGCCAGGATGGCGCATCCGCAGCGCCCGTAGGCACCTGCTATCAGCAGCCCGTGTCCGTAGTCATGTTTGGTTGTTTCAGGATTCCTCATAGTGCTTATTTATAACAATAGGGACGCGGAAATATGCCGCGTCCCTATTGTTGTTGGTGTTGATATTATTCGGCGCTGCCGGCGTCGGGGTTCTCCGGACGGAGGGAGACGGCGACGTAGTTGTTCAGGTTGACATACTTGGCGGCGATGTTCTGGATGTCCTTGACGGTGACTTTCTTCACCATCTCGTTGTACTTCTCCACGAAGTCACGGCTCTCGTTGAGGCGATAGCTACCCATGATTTGGCCAATCCAGAAGCTATTGTTCTGACGGGCTTTGTCGCGGTTGACAATCATCTGCTCCTGGACCTTGCCGAGGGTCTTCTCGTCGCAGCCTTCCTTCATGTACTGCTTGAGGATTTCAATGCAGTCGCCCTCGATCTTCTTAGCCTTCTCGGGGTCGCAGCCGATGTAGAACTGCCAGCTCACCTGTCCTTCGGGCGTAAGCTCGTAGTCGAAACCTGCGCTGGGGCTGTAGGCGTCGCCATTCTTCTCGCGGATAATCTCGGTGACGGTGATGCTCAGGGCCTCGCCAAGCTCGGTGATGGCGATACGGGTCTGCGGGTCAAGCTCCTTGGCGTTGACGTTCACCTGGCCGCTCATGATGAGCATACCCTGGCGCTCGATGCCCTTCACGGCCTCGGCGTGCTGGATGCCGGTGGCGAATTCGGGGTTGCGGTTGATGACCTTGTCGTTCTTCTGCTTGCCGTTGACGGGCAGGTTGTTCAGGTACTTGGCGATGAGGTCGATGTCCTTGTCTTCGATGTTTCCGACAAAGAAGAAGGTCTGGGTCGAGGCATCGGCGAAACGCTCGTGGTAGATTTCAAACATGCGGTCGAGGTTCAGGCTGCGCACCTTCTCCTCGGTGGGGACCACCACCTGGCGCTTGTCCTTGGGGAAAGCGGTCTTGTAGTAGGTCTCGATGAAGGCCACCTGCGGGTTCTCGCGGACATACTTGATCTGGTTGATGGTGTTCTCGATGTTGCGCTCGTAGGCTTCCTGGTCTTTGCGGGGGGCGGTGTAGTAGAGGTTGATGAGCTGCAGGGTAGTCTCCAGGTCCTTGGGCGAGCAGCTGCCGCTGAAGCCCTGGGTCTCGCCGCTGATATAGGGGCTGATGCTGAGGTTCATGCCTTTGAGCTTCTTGCTGAGCTGCGTGGCGCTGAAGTTGGCGATACCGCCGGCATCGACGAAGCTGGCAGCGTTCTGGGCCTGGTAGGCCTCCTCGTCGCTGTAGAGCGAGGTGCCGCCAAGACCGAAGGAGTTGATCTGGATTTCGTCGGCCTTGTAGTCTGTCTTCTTCACAATGAACTTGATGCCGTTGGGGCAGGTGTACTCGGTGTAGCCGAGAACGCTGTTGGTCTTGGTGACATTGGCTTTGACATCCTTGAGGGTCTCGGTGAAGAGGGGCTCGTCCTTGAAGCTGTCAACCCAGGGCTGGGTCTTGACCTTCTTGGCGTTCTTGATGATTTTCTTGGCCTCTTTCTCGGTGGTCACTTTGACGCCGTCCTTCTCCGGGGCGGTGAGGTAGAAGATCATGTTGTTGTCGGTAATCCAAGTCTTGACGAGGGCGTTGCACTCCTCGAGGGTGATTTCGGGGATGAACTCCTTGGCATATCTCATCTCCGTGCGGATACCGGGGCAGGGGCTGTTCTCCAGGTAGTGGTCGGTATACTCGTCGGCCAGGCTGTTGCTCTGGGTCTTGTTCTCTTCCTTGGCCAGCTTGGTGTAGGTGCTGAGGAGGTCTTCTTTCTGGCGCTCCAGCTCGCTCTGGAGGAATCCGTGGTCGTCAATCTGCTTCATGACCTTGAGGAGGAGCTCGGCGGTCTCGTTGATGCGGCCCTCTTTGGGAGCGGCGCTGACGGCAAAGACGTCGATCTCACGGCCCAGGAATCCGCTGTAGCCGCCGCCGGCATACATCATGGGGGCAGTGGGTTTCTCGCAGATTTCGGCGAAGCGCTCGTTGATCATCATGTCGATAAGGTTACGGACAATCATCTGGCGGTAGGCGCCGATGGTGCCGTTGGGGGTCTTCTTGTGCTTCCAGTAGAGGGCCAGGCTGGTGCTCGTGGCCTCCTTGTCGGTGGCAATGCAGATCAGAGGATCCTTGTTGTCGGGAATCTGATAGCTCTGGCGGGCCAGTTTCTCTTTGCCGAGGAACTTGTGCGAGCTGAAGGTGTCTTTAATCTTCTGCTCCATGGCCTTGGCACCCTTCAAGCCGGCATAGGCATAGTTGTCCATGTCGCCAACGATGATGATGGCCTGCAGGTCGGGACGGTACCAGTCGTTGAAGAAGTCGACGATGCTCTGGCGCTTGAAGTTCATGATGACCTCCTCCTTGCCGATGGGCAGACGCTCGGCATAGAGCGAACCCTTCAGCATGATGGGCCAGGTCTTCTGGCGCAGACGGTCGCCGTGGCCCACGCCACCGCGCCACTCCTCGTGGATGACGCCGCGCTCCTCCTCGATCTCTTTCTGGTCGAAAAGCACGTTGCCGGCCCAGCCGTCGAGGATCTCGATACCCATCTTGACCATTTCCTCGTCGTTGGCGGGCATATTGACATAGTACACAGTCTGGTCGAAGCTCGTGTAGGCGTTGATGTCGCGTCCGAACTCCACACCGTGCTGCTGCAGCTTGTCAATCATCTCGTTGTGGGGGTAGCCCTTGATGCCGTTGAAGGCCATGTGCTCGCAGAAGTGGGCCAGACCCTGCTGGTCGTCGCGCTCCATGATGGAACCGGCGTTGGTGGCCAGGCGGAACTGAATCATGTTCTCGGGCTTCTTGTTGTTGCGGATGTAGTAGGTGAATCCGTTGTCCAGTTTGCCGTAGATGACCTTCTTGTCGAGGGGCACCTGGGCTTTCAGGTCACTTTTCTTCTCCTTGGCGCCAGCGCCGGGCATCTGGGCGAAAGAGGTGCCGCCGAGGACCATCGCCAGCAGCACAATCCAAATCGATTTTCTCATTTTTTGTTGTTTTTGTTTGTTATTTTTGTTTATTCGTTCTCTTGCAATATACGTTTTCGCGTCCGGGTTTATTACACCTGCGTTATACTTTTTTCCAAAATTTTGGCCTGCAAAAATACGTATATTTTTCAATATAATAATAATTATTTTATATCCTGCTGATTGTCAGTCTTTAGCATTCGTAGTGCTCCAGTGCCTGGCGCAGTTCGACGGGGCTGATGTTGTGGTGTATTTCGCCGTCGAGGGCATAGGAGATGGCTCCGGTCTCCTCGCTGACGATGACGCTGAGCACATCGAGCTGCTCGGTGACGCCGATGGCCGAGCGGTGGCGCAGGCCCAGGTTGGGGTCGACGTCGAGGCGCGACGTGACGGGCAGGATGCAGCGTGCGGCAAGTATCTGGTTTCCATGCGCTATGACCGCGCCGTCGTGCAACGGCGAGTTCTTGAAGAACAGTGCCTCGATCAGCGCCGACGACGCCAGGGCATTGATGCGTTCTCCGGTGTTGATAAGCTCCTCCACCTCGTTCTTCCGTTTGAAAATTATCAGCGCGCCGGTTTTGGACTGCGACATGTGCATGCAGGCGTTGATGTAGGCTTCGTAGTTGACGGTCTGCTTGTTCTGCATGTTGTGCTTCCAGAACTGGAAGCGTTTAATCCACGACTGGTCGATTTGCGTCTTGGTGCCAAGGAAGAGCAGGAAGCGTCTGATTTCGGGCTGGAAGATGACCACCAGGGCGATGAGACCGATGCCGGCCACAGAGCTCAGTATGGCGCCCAGCAGGCGCATGCCCAGCATCTCCGTGGCCCGCCAGGCCACGATGATGACCACCAGCGCCCAGAATATGAGCATGGCATTGGTGCCGCGCACCATGCGGTAGATGTAGTAGGCCAACACCGCCACAATGGCGACGTCGATGATGTCGATGAGATGGATTTGCGGTAGTCCTAAGATTGCGTTTGTCAACATGTTTTGCAGTTTTATTGTAGATTGATTTATAAACTCTTAACTCATAACTCTTGACTGAACAGGAGTCGGATGGTCTCGGCGGCGGGTTTCGGGTCGTGTACGCGCAGCAGACGGCTGCCCTTCTCGAGGGCTATGGCGTCGAGGGCTATGGTGCCCGTCAGCGCCTCGTCGGGGGCTGTTCCCAGGCGCTTGTATATCATGCTTTTGCGGCTCAGCGCTGTGAGCAGCGGCTCGCGGAAGAGCGCCGTCAGCTCGTCGAGCCGGTGCAGCAGCTCGTAGTTCTCCTCCACGGTTTTGGCGAATCCGAACCCCGGGTCGATCCATACGTCCTTGACTCCCAGGCGGTAGAGGGCATCGAGCCGCTCGGAGAAATAGCGCGTCAGGTCGCCGATGATGTCGTCGTAGCCCGTCATCTGCTGCATGACGCCCGGCAGGCCGCGGTTATGCATCAGTATGTAAGGCACTTGTAGCTCTGCAACGGTCGAGAACATCTGCTCGTCGAACTGTCCGCCGCCGATGTCGTTGACGATGTCCGCCCCAGCCTCGACAGCCGTGCGCGCCGGCAGGCTGTAGCAGGTGTCGACCGAGATGATGGCCTCGGGCAACTCGCTGCGTATCAGCCTTACAGCCGCTCCTATGCGCTCGGACTCCACCTCGGGTGGCAGCAGCTCGGCTCCCGGCCGCGACGAGGCGGCGCCCACATCGATGATGTCCGCCCCCTCGGCCAGCAGCCGCCGGGCCTGCGCCAGCATGGCGTTGGCCTCGCGGTAGCGGCCGCCGTCGTAGAACGAGTCGGCTGTGATGTTCAGTATGCCCATCACCGCCGGCCGCTCAAAACCGACTGCCCGTCCATGCACCGTGAAGCTGAAAGGCTCGAAGTTCAATCCTTTTTCCATACCCTCAATAACGCCCCCTTTCGCCGTTTATTGTGCCCGGCCGAAAAAACTCTTCCCTCCGCCGCATCCTCCTCTCGCCCAGCGCCTATCCAACCCCATCTTCCACCCACCCGAAGGGTACCTGATTCGCCCTGGATACCTATCGGGTAGGGGTCGGGTGGGGGTAGGGGAGGAATTTTTTTTATTTTTTATACAATAAAAGAAATTGTCGTGCGTTTATTGAGGGTTATGTGTAAAAATGGACAAACAAAAATGAGTACCCGCAAGGAGATGGAGCACGAGGTGGCGGCCTGCCGGACGCTCTTCGAGAAGAAGACGCACGACTACGGCACGTCGTGGCGCATCCTGCGTCTGCCGTCGCTGACGGACCAGATTTTCATCAAGGCCAACCGCATACGCAGCGTGCAGGAGAGCGGCGAGAACCGCGTGGGCGACGGCGTGAGGGGCGAGTTTGTGGCCATGGTGAACTATGCCGTCATGGCCCTGATTCAGTTGGAGGTGGAGAGCGGAGCGTGGAAAGCGGAGAACGGCGAGGCCCCGATGGAGCTGCCGCTGCAGGACGCCATGAAGCTCTACGACAAGCATGTCGCCCGCATCCTCGACCTGATGATGGACAAGAATCACGACTACGGCGAGGCCTGGCGGCAGATGCGCATCAGCTCGATGGTCGACCTGATCCTGATGAAGCTTTTGCGAATCAAACAGATAGAAGACAACAACGGGCAGACCCTCGCCAGCGAAGGCGTGGAAGGCGGATACATGGACATTGTCAATTACTCGCTTTTCAGCCTTGTCAGACTCACTGAAGAAGAAAACATGAAATTATGAAGATAAAAGATACAAACCTCAACTACACGCTGAATGTGGTGGCCCGCTGGGTGGTGGGCCTGGTGTTCCTCTTCTCGTCCTTCGTCAAGGGCGTGGACCCGCTGGGCACCGTGTACAAAGTGCAGGACTATATGTCCAACTGGGAACTTTTCGGTATGACTTTCGAGTGGGCGCACCCCATGGCCGGCGTGCTGGCCGTGGCGCTCATCTGCGCCGAGTTTATTGTCGGCGTAATGTTGATATTCAACTCTTTCCGTGTCTTTACGGCCTGGATGCTGACGCTGATGATGCTTTTCTTCACCGTCACCACGTTCGTCGACGCCACGACCAATCTCGTGGACGACTGCGGATGCTTCGGCGACGCCATCAAGCTCACCAACTGGCAGACCTTCTGGAAGAACGTGGCCCTCGACGTGCCGACGGTGTGGATTCTCCTCACCTGCCGCCTGCGTGCGAAACGCCGCTTCGAGCGCGACTGCCTCGTCTTCATGGGTGCGCTGGCGGTGATGCTCATCTTCTGCATCTACAACATCAAGCACGAGCCGGTCATCGACTTCCGTCCCTGGAAGATTGGCAACAAGATGATTGACACCGAGCTCGATGCCGCCCCGAAGAGCTATGTCACCTACCGCAATGTGCAGACCGGCGAGACCATGGAGTTCGAGAGCGCCAAGCTGATGGATTACATGGCCGACAGCACGTGGGAGCAGCAGTGGGAGTGGGTGTCCAGCCGTGTGGAAATGCCGGAAATCAAGGCCGCAGGATTCTCCATGATGGACATGTTGATGGAGGATCACGCCTTCGACCTCATCCTGTCGGAGGAAGGTCTGGTCATCATCACCATCCACTCTCTCGACAAGGTGGACGACAAGGGAGTGCGCGAGGTGAAGCTGGCCCAGCAGCTGGCTGCCGAGAACGGCAAGCAGGTAGTGCTGCTCACCTCCGCCCTGCCGGAGGAGGTGCAGGCCTGGCTCTACGACAACCAGGTGGAGGGTCTCGACTACCTCTTTGCCGACGCCACCGCCATCAAGACCATGATGCGCGGCAACCCGGGATTCATGTACATCAAGGATGCCGTGGTGGTGGACAAGGGCCGCAAGGCTGTGGAGTTGAAGATGGAAGATTGAGAGAACTATAAATAACTTTTAGATTGCTATGATACAGAGAATTCAATCGCTTTGGCTGCTTCTGGCAGCATGTTGCATGGGTCTGTGCCTGCTGCTGCCCGTGGCCAAGTTCCAGTTTGTCGACCGTCCTACCGAAGGCCAGCGCGTGGAGGCCCAGTTGGATCTCGTTGCCCGCGACGGTGCCGACATGATGACCCAGATGGACCAGCCCGTGGTGCACTACGGTCAGCGTTTCACCGGCATGGAGACCTGGCCCCTGGTGGTGCTGTCGCTGGTGTGCATGGCCCTCTCGCTGGCCACGCTGTTCCTCTATAAGCGCCGCACCCTGCAGGTGCGCATGGTGGGCTTTGGCTTCCTGCTGAATGTGGTCTATGCCTTCCTGGTGTTCTTCTGGGCTGTGGACCACTACGCCGACCTGCTGTCGGCAGGCATGGGTGGCGCCAAGCCCGAGGTGTCGTGGGCTGTCGGAGCCTTCGCTCCGTTGGCATCGTTGGTGTTTCTCTTCCTGGCTCAGCGTGCCATCCGCAAGGACGAGGCTCTGGTGAAAGCTGCCGACAGGCTGAGATGAGTGTTGGAAGTTAAGAGTTAAGAGTTATGAGTTAAGAGTTAAGAGTGTGAAAGAACAGTTTGACAATATAGGACAGCTGCCCGATGTGGCACGGAAGTTGCTGGATACTTTTCCTGACGACCGCTTTTTTGCATTCTTCGGGTCGATGGGTGTGGGCAAGACCACGTTGATCAAGGAGATATGCGCGGCGCTGGGTGTGGAGGATGTGGTGTGCAGCCCCACGTTCGCCATCGTCAACGAGTACAGTCGGCCGGTTCGCGGCAGGGATGCCGGTGTGCCGCCGTTCCAGGAGCCGGTCTACCACTTCGACTTCTACCGCTTGAAGTCGGTGGCCGAGGCCTACGACCTGGGGTATGAGGAGTACTTCTACAGTGGCTGCTACTGCTTCACCGAGTGGACCGAGAAGGTGGAAGAGCTGCTCCCCGAGAGTTATGTGCGGGTGGACATTGCGGAGGCCAACGGGGTGCGCACGCTGGTGGCAGTAAAGATAGAGAAATGAAAAATGAATAATATGAACAATAAAGAGAAAGAATCGGAGGTGCTGGCCCGACTGGCCGCCCAAGCCCTCGACGCCAAGAAGGGCGAGGAGGTGCGTATACTGGACCTGAGGAAGGTGCATGGCACTCCGGCAGAATATTTTGTCATCGCTTCGGGCAATGTGCCGTCGCATGTCAGCGCGCTGAGCGATGCAGTCTTCGAGACGGTGAAGAAAGCCACAGGCCTCAACCCCCACAAGATTGAGGGCTACAACAACGCCGAATGGATTCTGATGGACTATTTCGACGTGGTGGTGCACATTTTTCAGAAGGAGAAGCGTGCCTTCTATCGCTTGGACGAGCTGTGGAGTGACGGCGAGGAAATTTCGTTAAGTACTAAAGAATAGACTATGGCAAAGCAGACCAGGAAAGGCCCCCAGATGATGCCCCAGGGCAAGAAGCCCAAGGGTGCAAAGTGGCTTTATACTATATATATTGTCATCATGCTCGCGCTGCTGTTCGGCATGTTCGGCGGCGGCGAGTCGTCGAAAATGCCCATCGAGTGGGCCAAACTGTCGCAGGTGCTCGAGCGTCACGACTACGAGAGTATCACGGTGGTCAATCAGGAAGTGGCGGAAATCAGAATCAAGCCCGATGCCGTCAAGGCCTATCCCGACCTCTACGGCGAACTGCGTACACGCAATTTCACCGGTGGCGAAGGTCCTGTGCGCGCGTATACCTATAATATAGGCAACTACGAGCATTTCGACAAGGAACTCGCCATCGTCGAAGAGAAGACGGGCGAGCATATCAGCTACAAGATTGAGACCCGCAGCAACGCCTGGCGCGACCTTTTGGTGTGGTTCGGCCCTCTGCTGCTGATGATACTGATGTTCTGGGGCTTCAGCGCCATGGCCCGTCGGCAGATGGGTGGCGATGGTGGCGGCGGCCTCGGTGGCATGTTCGGCTTCGGCGGTTCGCGAGCCAAGCAGTACGACGCCACCAAGCAGGTCAACGTCACCTTCAAGGATGTTGCCGGTCTGGCCGGTGCCAAGGAGGAGGTGATGGAGGTTGTGGACTTCCTGAAGAATCCCAAGCATTATACTGAACTGGGTGGCAAAATTCCCAAGGGAGTGTTGCTGGTAGGCCCTCCGGGTACCGGCAAAACCCTGCTGGCCAAGGCTGTGGCCGGCGAGGCAGGCGTGCCTTTCTTCTCGATGAGCGGCTCCGACTTTGTGGAGATGTTCGTCGGCGTCGGCGCCTCGCGTGTGCGTGGCCTGTTCGACGAGGCCAAGAAGAAGTCGCCCTGCATCGTCTTCATCGACGAGATTGACGCTGTGGGACGCGCCCGCGGCGGCCGTGGGTTCACCGGTGGCAACGACGAGCGCGAGAACACGTTGAACCAGCTGCTCACCGAGATGGACGGCTTCTCCAGCACCACCAATGTCATTGTCCTCGCCGCCACCAACCGTGCCGACGTGCTGGACAAGGCCCTGATGCGTGCCGGCCGTTTCGACCGTCAGATCTACGTCGAGCTGCCCGACATCGAGGAGCGCAAGGAAATCTTCGCTGTCCACATGAAGAATTTGAAGTTGAACAACGAGGAAGGTACGGAAGGCTATGTCGACCGTGACTTCCTGGCCAAGCAGACCCCGGGTTTCAGCGGTGCCGATATCGCCAACGTCTGCAACGAGGCCGCCCTCTGTGCCGCCCGCAAGAATAAGAAACAGATTGACAAACAGGACTTCCTCGATGCCGTCGACCGTATTGTCGGCGGTTTGGAGAAGCGCACCAAGGTCCTCAGCGACCAGGAGAAGCACACCATAGCCTACCACGAGAGCGGACATGCCTCGGTGAGTTGGCTGCTGCGTTGGGCCAACCCTCTGGTGAAGGTGACCATAGTGCCGCGAGGCAAAGCCCTCGGCGCCGCCTGGTATCTGCCGGAGGAGCGTCAGATTACCACCTACGAGCAGATGTTCGACGAGATGACCAGCCTTATGGCAGGCCGCGCCTCGGAAGAGATTGTCTACGGCAAGATCAGCACCGGAGCCCTCAACGACATCGAGCGCGCCACCAAGATGGCCCAAGCCCTGGTGACCTACTACGGCATGAGCCCCGAGGTGGGCAACATCAGCTTCTATGACTCCACCGGCCAGAACGACTACGGCCTCACCAAGCCCTTCAGCGAGAAGACCGCCGAAACCATCGACCGCGAGGTGCGCCGTATGGTGGAAGAGGCCTACAGCAGGGCCAAGGAGCTCTTGACCTCGCACCGCGAACAACTCGACGAGTTGGCCGCCCAGCTCTATGAGAAAGAGGTGCTCTTCCGCGAAGACCTGGAACGCATCTATGGTCCGCGTCCGTGGGATGAGCAGCCCGAGCTTCCCAAGCCCGACGAGCCTGCGTCGCTGCCCGAGAGCAATTATACTGAGTCGAACACCAATACCACAGTGATATGAAAACATTCTGGATACGCACTGCCAGCGCTGTCGTCTACGCGCTGCTTTTCCTCGGCACGCTGCTGAGTGGCCGCCTGTTGGGCAACCCCCAGTTGGGGCTCGCCCTTTTCGGAGCATTTCTGCTCTTTGTCAACGTGGGGTGCACGTTCGAGTTCTTCCGCATGGTGAAGACCCAGGGCGCTCGCCCGAGCCGTGTGCTTGGATACATTTTCTCGCTGGTGGCCATGCTGCTGGTGATGGTAATTCCCTTGGTGGACAATCCCCTTCTTGGATTCGGTTTGGTGTTCGGTTCTTTCGCCTTGTTCCCGATGTGTTTTGCCCTTTCGGCCATTGTGCAGCTGTGGAAACAGAGCGACCAGCCCTTCCGCGATGCCGCCTACTCCATGGTGCCGCTGCTCTATATCGGCCTGCCGCTGAGCCTGATGCTCGCCCTGGTTCCCGACGCTGGAGCACGGGTGGTGCTGATGCTGGTGCTGATGGTCTGGCTCAACGACTCCGGCGCCTACATCGGCGGTTCGCTCTTCGGCAAACACAAGATGTGGGAACGCCACTCGCCGGGAAAGACCTGGGAAGGCACGGCCTTCGGAGTATTGGTCACGGTGCTGGTGGCCGTCTTTGTCGGCCCGTGGCTCCAGCCCGCCGTGGCGTGGTACCATTGGCTGGCGCTGGGTTTGATCTGCAGCGTGATTGATACCCTTGGCGACCTGGTGGAGAGCATGCTTAAACGTTCCGTCGGAATGAAGGATAGCGGCAACATCATGCCCGGCCACGGTGGTTTCCTCGACCGCTTCGACAGCCTGCTCATCATCATGCCGTTCGCATTTGCATACATAAACCTTATAATCTTTTGAATATGAAAATACACCGCGAAGGTAAGAAAATAATATTTATCACCGGCTCGGCCATCTTCCTGATTGTGCTGTTGCTTTTGTTGCTGGTCAAGGAGTGGAACATCGTCCATTACCTCTTCGTCGCCGCCTTGCTCATCTTCGGCTTCATGGTTGTTGCCTTCTTCCGCATCCCCCGCCGCATCTTTGCCGACAGCCCCAACGAGATTATCTCGCCTGCCGACGGCACCATCGTCACCATCGAGCAGGTCAACGAGAAAGCCTATATCAAGGGCGAGTGCATGCAGGTCAGCATCTTTATGAGTGGCACCGACGTGCATGTCAACCGCTACCCCTGCGACGGCTTGGTGGAGTACGTCAAGTTCCGCCGCGGCAACTACTTCGTTGCCTCCTATCCCAAGAGCAGCGACCTCAACGAGCGCACCGAGATAGGCATGCTCCTCGACAACGGCAAGCGCATCCTCATCCGTCAGGTGGCGGGAGTGATGGCACGCCGCATCGTCTGCTACTCCAAGGAGGGCGAGCGTGTCAAACAGAACCAGGAGCTCGGATTCATCCGCTTTGGTTCGCGCGTCGACCTCTTCTTGCCCCTGGACTTCCCCATCAACGTGGCCCTGCAGGACAAGGTGAGGAACGCCATCAGCCCCATCGCCGAAATCGTCTGACCATGATTGCCGACCAGATTCTATACGAAGACAACCACTTGCTGGCGCTGAACAAGTTGCCCGGACAAATCACCCAGGGCGACAAGACCGGCGACACCCCGCTGGCCGAGCTGGTGAAGGAGTTCATCAAGGAACGCGACCACAAGCCCGGCAATGTCTATTGTGGCGTCATCCATCGGCTCGACCGTCCGGTCTCCGGCGTGGTACTCCTCGCCAAGACTTCCAAAGCGCTCTCCCGCATGGTGGAGAAGGTTCGCACACGCGAATTCGAGAAACACTACTGGGCCGTGGTCAAGAACGCCCCTCCGCAGCCTGCCGGAGCGTTGGAGAACTGGCTCGTCAAGAACGAGGAACGCAACAAGAGCTATGTCTTCTCCTCGGCTCGCCCCAACGCCAAGCTTGCCCGGCTGGAATACCGCGAGATAGCGGTCAGCGACGGCGGCTACCACCTGCTGGACATCAACCTCCACACCGGGCGCCACCACCAGATTCGCTGCCAGCTGGCCAACATCGGATGCCCCATCAAAGGCGACCTCAAATACGGTGCCCCGCGAAGCAATGACGACGGCAGCATCTCGCTCCATGCGCATTCCATCGCTTTCGAGCACCCCGTCACCCACGAGCACGTCGTCATCAACGCCCCGTGCCCCTCAATAGAAAAAATGTTTAATATTAAATAATATATGAAAAAGATTGTTGTTTTTATGGCTCTTGCCCTTGCCACCGGCACCCTTGCACAAGCCCAGGTGGTGACAACAGACAGCTTCGACTACCTCGAACTACGCTACGAAACTCCCCAAATCAGTTCCTATCCTAAGACCTTCGACGGACGCACGACCAATGTGCTCGACATGGAGGGCTACCTCAGCGGTGGAGAATACGGCGCTCCGGCACTCCCCGTGAAGACCGATCTCATCACCATCCCCTTCTGCCAGTCGCTCTCGGTCGAGGTCTCCGATGCCGTCTATGACACCCTCGACCTCAATCTCACCGACCTCTACCCCCTGCAGCCCTCCCGTTCCAAGTCGCAGCGTGAGGATCCTGCCCCTGTCATCGATTCCAAGCGCTATGCTCTCAATGAATTCTGGGGTCTGCCACTGGCCTCTGTCGACGTCTTGGGCGTGGCCCGCGACCGCCGCGTGGCCAACCTCGTCTTCAGCCCTGTGCGCGTCAACCCTGTCACCGGACAGGCCATCGTCTGCCGCATGGCGACGGTCAAAGTTCGTTATATCAACGCCGACGTCCAGGGCACCATCGACCACTACAACCGTTATTACTCGCCGGCATTCACCGTCGGACAGACGCTCAACCGCCTCTTCTCCACCAAGGACATCAGCACTGTATCGCCCCTGCGCATGGTCATCATGGCCCCGGGCGCTCTTCGTTGCAACAGCCTTGAACGTTTCGCCGACTGGAAGCGCAAGCAGGGCATGCTGGTAGACCTCGTCTACACCACCGACCTCGGTCTGTCCAGCAACACATCCATCGCCAACTACCTCAAAGGCCTCTATACCGACGCCACCCCCGATGCTCCGGCCCCCACCTTTCTCATCCTCGTGGGCGACCACACCAACCTCCGCGCCTTCGATACCCGCCTCACGTCGTCTTCCTGGTGGGTCAGCTACGACCACATCTCCGACCTTTACTTCACCACCTGGACCACCGGCGACCACCTGCCCGACTGCTACTCCGGTCGCTTCTCCGCCACCGATACCACCACCCTGGCCTCCATTGTCAACAAGACCCTCTACTACGAGACCTATGCCTTCTCCGACGATAGCTACCTTGGCCGTGCCGTTCTCATCTCCGGCATCGACGGTGGCGGCACCACCGACAATGACAACGCCTACCGTGTCTGCGACCCCACCATGGACTATATTGCCTCCTTATACATCAATGCTGACAATGGCTTTAACGAGGTGAAATACTACAAGAACAACACTTCGCGCCACCCCGCCGGTGTCACTGTCACCGGCAGCTCCTCGGCCTCTGGCGTCGCCTCCACCCTCCGCAACCTCTATAGCTCCGGCATGGGCTGGATCAACTATAGCGCCCACGGCAACTGGAACGAATGGTCCATCCCCTCCTTTACCGTCAACAATGTCAACAACATGTCCAACAACGGCAAGCCCTCCATCATGATTGGCAACTGCTGCCTCAGCAACAAGTTCGACATGGGTGTCTGCTTCGGCGAGTCCCTGCTCCGCCGCGCCAACAACGCCGGCGCCGTTGCCTACTTCGGAGCCACCAACTCCACCTACTGGGACGAGGACTTCTTCTGGTCCGTCGGTATCCGCAATAACATCCGCAACGCCATGACCCTTGCCTATAACTCCGGCAAACTCGGCATGTACGACCGCCTCTTCCACACCCACGGCGAGGACATCGCCTCCTATGCCGTCACCACTGGCAGCATGCTCAATGTCGGCAATATGTCCGTCAACTCTGCCAGCTCTTCCCAGCTGAGCGACTCCCAGTCCAAGCTCTACTACTGGGAGATCTACGAGCTCATGGGCGACCCCTCGCTCCTCCCGTGGCTCGGCACGGCTGAAGAACTCACGGCCTCCGTCGCCCGTCATAACGATAACGTCACGGTCAACGTCCCGCCCTACGCCTACGTGGCCTTTGTCGACTCTGCCGACCACAGCCTCGTCGCTGCTGCCTTCGCCAACCAGAACGGCGTGGCCACGCTGCCCATTGCCGCCTCTGCCGACCTCGCCGCCACCTGCCTCTCCGTCACCGCCCAAGGCTACAAACCCTACTTCAAGGCCTATGGCCAGGGCTCCGTCGGCGTCGACCTCGCCGCCGCTGCTGCCGTCAGCGTCAGCCCCAACCCCGCCACCACGGCCGTCACCGTCAGTGCCGAAGGCCTCCGGCAGGTCGAGCTCCTCGACCTCATGGGCCGCACCCTCGCCACGCAGACCGCTGTCAACGGCACCTGCCAGCTGCCGCTGCATCAGCTCAACGCCGGGCTCTACCTCCTCCGCCTCTATGCCGCCGGCGACGTCACCGTACAGAAACTCATAGTAAATAAATAATTCTTTCCGTCATGAAGAAAACAATCCTCATCGTTGCCTGCTCCCTGGCCCTCGTCTCCTGTGGCACCAACGGCAGCGTGAACCGCCTCACCCAGGCTCCTGAACTCAAGACCCAGACCGACACCCTCTCCTGGGCCTACGGCCAGAATATCGCCAGCCTCCTCCGCGAGGGCTACTTCAACCAGCTCGATGCCGACCTCATTATGCAGTCGGCTCGTTATGCCCTCGACGGCCATACCGACCAGCCCCTCACCCCCGAGGAGACCAAGGATGCCATCTCTTACATCATGACGATGTTCGCCATGCAGTCTAATGCTCAGGCCACCGCCACCCAGAAGGATGTCGACGCCCAGCAGGAAGCCTATTTCAAACGTCTCGAGAAGGAAAACCCCAATGTCAAACGCCATCCCCAGGGCTTCTACTACGAGGTCCTCAAGCAGGGCTCTGGTCCCAACGTCCAGTACGCGCAGCGCATCCTCTTCGACTATCGTAGCTTCCTCCTGCTCTCTGGCGAACCCTACGACCAGACCTATGGCCACCGCGACCCCATCCTGCATGTCGTCGGCGAGCCCATGTTCCCCGGCCTCATCGAGGGCCTCCAGCTCATGAACCCCGGCAGCATCTACCGCTTCTACTTCCCCTATCAGCTTGCCTTCGGCCCCACAGGTGCCGGCACCATCCCCGGGTATACGCCCCTCATCTACGAAATCGAACTCCACGAGGCATACGAGAACTGACCCATTGCAAAAAAAAAGGCTGCCGGATGGCAGCCTTTTTTTAATATCCCAATATCTTCAACATCGACTTGTAGCTTTGCTCCTTGGCGAATAGCTTTGTCGTGTATTCGCCGTTCTCGTCTTTGTCGATGATGACGTGCTTCGGCGCCGGTATCAGGCAGTGCTGTATGCCGCCGTAGCCGCCTAAGCTCTCTTGGTATGCCCCCGTGTGGAAGAAACCGATATACAACGGGTCGTCCTTCTGCAGCTTGGGCAGGAAGATGGCGTTGGCATGACTGTCTGCATTGTAGTAGTCCTCCGAGTCGCATGTCAGGCCGCCCAGGAACACCCGCTGGTACTCGCTGTCCCAGTGGTTGATGGGCAGCATGATGAACCTCTGGTTGATGCCCCAGGTGTCGGGCAGCGTGGTGATGAAACTCGAGTCGATCATGTACCACAACTCGCGGTCGTTCTGCTGCTTCTGGTCCAGAATGCTGTATAGCGTGGCTCCGCTCTCGCCTACGGTGAAGCTGCCGAACTCCGTGAAGATGTTCGGCTCCTCTACGCCCCGCAGCGTGCAGATGTTCTTGATCTGAGCCAGGATTTCCTCGGCCATATACTCGTAGTCGTAGTTGGCCGCCAGGCTCACCTTGCTCGGAAAGCCCCCGCCGATGTTCAGCGAATCCAACTCCGGACATAACCTCTTCAGGTCGCAGTAGACGTTGACGCACTTCGCCAACTCGTTCCAGTAGTAGGCTGTGTCGCGGATGCCCGTATTGATAAAGAAGTGCAGCATCTTGAAGCGGAACTTCCCGTTCGGCTTCACCTGCTCCTCGTAGAACGACACAATGTCGTTGTATCGGATGCCCAGACGCGAAGTGTAGAAGTCGAACTTCGGCTCCTCTTCCGAGGCTATGCGGATGCCCAGGTTCATCTGCTCGCCACCCTCGGCAAGCATCTGGTCCAGCGTGTAGTACTCGTTCTTGTTGTCCAGCACCGGTATCACATTGTGGAACCCGTCGTTGAAAATACCCACAATGTTTTCTATGTATTGTTCCTTCTTGAATCCGTTGCACACAATCACTTTCTCCTTGTCTATCAACCCTTGGTTGTGCAGTTCCTGTATCAGGTTGATGTCGAAAGCCGACGAAGTTTCGAGGTTGATGTCGTTCTTCAACGCCTCCTCCAGCACAAAGGCAAAATGGCTGCTCTTTGTACAGTAGCAGTAGTTGTAGGAGCCCCGATAGTCGGTTTTGGCAATGGCCACGTTGAACAGACGTTTGGCCTTCTGAATCTGCGAACTGATTTTGGGCAGGTAGGTAATCTTCAACGGCGTTCCGTATTGTTTGATGATTTCCATCAACGGTATGTCGTGGAAATACAACTCGCTGTCCTCGGTGCGGAATTCGTCCTGTGGAAAATCGAACGTTTGGTCGATTAGGTCGTAATATTTGTTCTTCATCTTGGTTGATATGATTAAATTTCAATTGTTTTACCTAATCCGACTCACTCGGATTCATCTGCAAAGATACAACTAATTTACTTACATTGATAAAAAATCTTCAAAAAAGTTTAATTAAATCCCGATGGTTATTTGTAAGGATCTGATTTGTAATATTATAGTGTTTGTCAGGTGTTCAGCGTATCCCTAACTACCACATAATCAACCCCAACTCCTTACCAAAGCCTTATCAAGTCCTTACCAACTCCTTACCAACTCCTACCAAAGTGGGAGATGATAGGGTGTTGGTAGGGCGAAAATAGGTTTTTCGTCCGGTTTTCGGATGTGTTGTTCGGGAGTGAATCCGGGTGAGTTACTTCCCTCGGCCTTGCACGATGATTTTGGCCGTGTAGACCATTATCTTCAGGTCGGTGGTGATGGACATGTTGTCCAGATAGAGGAGGTCGTAGCGCAGGCGCTCCACCATTTCGTCGACCGACGAGGCGTAGCCGTACTTGACCTGTCCCCACGACGTGATGCCGGGTTTGATGCGCTGCAGCAGCAGGTATTCGGGTGCGCGTTTCACAATCTGGTCGATATAGAACTGGCGTTCCGGACGCGGGCCGACAATGGACATAGTGCCGCGCAAGACGTTGTAGAACTGTGGTATCTCGTCCAGGCGTACCTTGCGCATGAAACGGCCGAAGGGGGTGATGCGGGGGTCGTCGTCCTTCGAGAGGGCCGGACCCGCCTGTTCGGCGTCGACGTACATGGAGCGGAATTTATGCATGCGGAACGGGCGGCCGTGCAGGCCGATGCGCTCCTGCGCATAGAAGACCGGGCCGGGCGACGTGGTGCGCACGATGATGGCGGTGATGAGGTAGACCGGCGAGAGCACGATCATGGCAATCAGTGCTATCACCACATCGCCGATGCGCTTGATGGAGTACTGCCACTCCGGCATCAGTCGGTTGTTGATGACGATGAAGGGGGAATGGAAGATGGACTGCTGCTTCACCGATCCCACGATGAGGTCGCGGGCGTCGGGCGTGAGCTTGATGATGAGGTCGGCGGCGGAGTTGAGCTGGCGCAAGATGCCGCCGATGAGTTCTTTCTCTGTGTCCTCTAAGGCGATGATGACCTCCTCGATATGGTGCTCCTCGATGAGCGGCCGCAGGTTGTCGATGCCGCCCAGGCAGGGCATCAGCGTCGACAGCGGATTGCCGGGCTCTGCGCTCCGCTCGCTCTCCACATCTATATATCCTATAATGATATTGCCGGAGTAGGTCTCCTGGTTCTCAATGTCGAGGTAGGTGTGGTAGGCTTTGCTGCCCGACCCGATGAGGAGGGTGGGGAATCCGATGCGGCGCGTGTGGACCCGCCGCACCGTCTGCGAGGTGATCATCAGCCGGAAGAGGTAGGTCAGTGTGAAGTGCACCGCCAGGAGGAAGAGGAAAGCGGCATAGTGGTCGCTGTAGGTGGTGATGTCGTCGTCGAGCAGCAGCAGGAAGAAGATGACCACCGAGCCTATCAGCGTGGCCATCAGTGTGTCCAGCAGCTCCTTCAGTCGTGCCTTGCGCAGCACATTGCGGTAGGTGCCCAGGATGGTGTAGAGCGCCAGCCATCCGGCAGGCACCAGCGCCAGCCCCAGCCAGTAGTTGGGGTCGGAGAAGAGCTGCAGGCTGAAGGTCGTCAACTCGGGGGCGGCAGGAGTGTCCAGGGCCAGCTTGCGGAAGGCGAAGAGCGCCGTCCACGACAGCAGTGCCGCCAGGAGGTCGAGGGCTATGTATTTCAGAGTCTGTTTTTTCTTCATGAGGGGTAGTGGAGGTTAGTTGACGGTGTTGGTGGAGATCACTTTGACATTGTCGATGCGCACATCGCCCTCGTCGCCGTAGACATTCAGCGCGGCAAAAGACAGGCGGAAAGACTGCGGGTGGTTGAACCACGACCAGGTGCGGCCCAGGTTGATGTAGATATGCTGCCAGTGGTCCGTGGGATTCACCACCATCACGCGCTCGGTGACGGGGTTGCCCCCGCTGGTGTAGGCGGCGGTCATGTAGACCTCGAACGGGAGGTCCGACCGTGTGTCGAGTTCCATATAGAGTGCACGTGTAGCGTCGAAGATGTAGAAGTCGGAGTTGATGGAGAAGGGGCGGTTGTCCACCGTGTCGGCCACATGCACCATGGCGTAGCCCTGGCCGGTACAGGCGTTCTCGGGGTCGTGTTTCACCCACGTCACCGAGTCGAAATAGAGGCTGCTGGCCGTAGGTTCGAAGAGCTCGTACATGTGTATGTCGCTCAGCGAGATATTGTAGGTGGTGCTCAGCGTGTCGAAGCGCAGGGTGTCGCCGCTGCGGCAGAAAAGGGTGTCGCTGTAGACGTCGCCGCCCATAGTGAAGGTGTGCTTCTTGATGGTGATAGGCTTGTAGAAGGAATAGAAAGGCATCAGGCTGCTGTTGCCGCTATGGGCTACGGCGGGGTAGACCTCGATATAGTCGATGGGGCCGTCGTGGCGGATGGGCACCGTGAAGGGCAGGCGGAACAGGCCGATAGTGTCCATCGAGTGTCTGCCGGGGTAGTGGATGGCCACATAGCAGGCCATGATGTCGGACGTATAGAATCCCTCGTCAAGGGTGATGGGATTGCTCTCCGGAGGCACCAGCTTGATGGCGTCGATATGGAGGAACGACGGGGCGACGAAGTCGTCGTCGGCGCAGGATGCGCAAAGCAGGAGCAGCATGATGGGCAGTAGCCTCAGATGTTTCATTGTTCTAATCTCTTTTGGACTAATAAACGAGCAAGTTGAAAATTTATTATTCCTGTATGAAAAATTATGTGTATTTTTGCAAATCTTTAACAACCTAAATATATATTGTATGAAAGAACTTGCCATGCATGTCTACGACCTGATGGAGAACTCCACGGCGGCCAATGCCAAGGATGTCAAGTTGACCATTGTGGACAGCCTGAAGAACAACGACTTCCATTTCACTATCGAAGATAACGGCAAGGGCATGAGCCCGGAATTCCTGGCCAAGGTTACCGACCCCTACACCACCAGCCGCACCACGCGCAAGGTGGGCCTCGGGTTGCCGCTCATCAAGATGAACACCGAGAAATGCGGTGGCGGCATGAAGCTCACCAGCCAGGTGGGCGTGGGCACACGCCTCGAGTTCTGGTTCGAACACAATAATTGGGACCGTCCGCCCATGGGCGACCTCCCCGGCACCCTCGTCATGCTCCTCTCGGCTCACGAGGACATCCATTTCGTCATCACCTACCGTACCGACGAGGGCGAGTTCGTCCTCGACACCGACGAGCTCAAGGAGGCCCTCGACGGCATGTCGATGAACGACATCCATATCATCAACTACCTCAAGGAGATGATTGCCGAGAACCTCAAGGAAATCCACGCCAACGAATGAAACGGATAGGTGTTTTGAGTGACACCCATGGGGTGTTGGCGCCGCAGGTCTTCTCCTTCTTCAAGGACTGCGACGAGCTGTGGCATGCCGGCGACATCGGTCCTGGTGTCCTCGACGAACTGCGGGCCTTCAAGCCCGTGCGTGCCGTCTGGGGCAACTGCGACAGCTTCAGCCTGCATTATGAACTCGAGGAGCGCACCTTCTTCGAGGTCGAAGGGCAGCGTGTCCTCATGACGCACATCGGCGGCTGGCCTGGGCACTACCCCTACGAGCTGCGCCGCACCCTCGAGCTCGCCAAACCCGACCTCTTCGTCTGCGGACACAGTCATATCCTCCGTGTCATGTACGACAAAGACTATAACTTCCTTCATATCAACCCCGGTGCCGCCGGACGTCAGGGCTTCCACAAAGTCGCCACCCTCGTCCGCTTCACCCTGGACCCCCAGCCCAAGGACCTCGAGGTCATGGAATACAAAAAAGAAACCATTTTGGTGTAGTCTTGCACCAGAGGAATACCAGAGGGATACCAGAGGAATACCAGAATTATGTCATGGAGCCCATGATGTTTTATGGGGTTTTAGTCCTTGCATTCATGCGTGAATAAACTCCATTGCACGAATCCTGCAATACCAAAGAGAAATCTTCGAGATTTCCTTTTTTTTTCTTTTTATGCCTGGTTTTGTAATGCTTTGTAAATATGCTAATTATATAGGAATATAATATATGTGTTAATAAGTATAAAAAAATAAATTTTGTCAAACAAAAAAGAATTCGTACTTTTGCAAATTGAAACTAAGAGTACCCTGTCGCCATCAAACCATGTGACTGAGGGTGCTTTGCTATTATATATTCGCGCATTCACGCAATCACACATTTCAAGCATTTAATACAATGAAAATCTCCGTAGCAGGTACCGGCTATGTCGGTCTCAGCATCGCCACCTTGTTGGCGCAGCACAACGACGTCACGGCTGTCGACGTCGTTCCTGCACGGGTTGACATGGTGAACAACAGGAAATCCCCCATCCGGGACGAATATATTGAGGACTACCTGGCCAATAAGAACTTGAGCCTCAAGGCTACCCTCGACCAGGAGGCCGGCTACCGAGATGCCGACTTCGTCGTTATCGCCGCTCCCACCAACTACGACAGCCAGAAGAACTTCTTCGATACCAGTGCTGTGGAGTCTGTGATTGATGCTGTCCTCAAGGTGAATCCCGACGCCGTTATGGTCATCAAGAGCACCATCCCCGTAGGCTACACCCGCGGACTGTATGTGAAGTACGCCAAGAAATTCGGACTCCTGGGCACAGGCTCCTCCCCTAAACTAAGGGAGGTGGCCGCACAGAGTGCGGACCTGGGCACAGGCTCCT
>OCVV012883200.1_pt1 | contig 23018 bp, 14 predicted proteins | sample 1539721 | NCBI WGS metagenome assembly OCVV01 (sample SAMN02144230, study PRJEB22623) | gut metagenome | biome: sheep rumen | host: Ovis aries | place: New Zealand
CCTACACCTTTCCTACACCTTTCCTACACCTTTTCTACGATATTGGACTGTCAACCGAATTTTAGTCGCGAAATCTGCGACAAGGGTATAAATAATCTATGAAAGGAAAAAGTGATTTTTTCCACTGGCCGGAACATCTGAAATCACCAGAATTGGCAAATAAGGGGGACGCATCGCCGAAGTCATGGAGTGGATTATATACTCTAATAAACGGTGGTTTTTAATTTTATTTTTTTATAATCAACGTTAAAATGACACGGGGATGATTGTCATTATGGGAATAATTTGCTAAATTTGCATGCTTTTTACAAGAACAGAACTAAACAAGATGACTATGAAAAAAATTGTTTTGGCCATTGCTGCTTTGGCTATGATAAACAGCGTGAACGTACAGGCTCAGGACATTCTGGGCACATTGAAGGATGCTGCAGCAGCTGCTGCAAGCAAGAGCGGAAACAGTACGGTTGCAGCAATAGGCAACATTTTGGGAACAAGCAGTGTTTCGGCTGCTAACCTGACAGGCACATGGAGCTACAGTCAGCCTGCCGTTGTATTCGAGAGCAAGAACGTGCTGACAAACGTTGGTACTGCGGCAGCAAGCAGTGCAATAGAGAAGAAACTGGCCACCTACTTGACAAAGGCTGGTTTTACAAAGGGCAAGGTCCAGCTTATCCTGAACGAGGACAAGAAGAACGGCTATGTTGTATATAACAAGAGCAAGATTCCTGTAAACTGGAGCGTAAGCGGTTCGGACCTGACACTGAAGGTCGGCACCTCGGCCGTTAGTGCTGGATTGGCGGCAAGTTCTAAACTGGCAAATCTGACAAAGTACAATTCGTTCAAGATGAACGTAAAGAAGAGTGGCTCGGAGCTTCAGGTTGCGATGAAGGCTGACAAACTGATGAGCCTGTTGCAGAGTATCATGAATGCTGCCGGCAAAGCTGATAGTTCGTCACTGAGTTCCATTGCAGGTCTGACGAAGAGCATCGATGGCATGTACCTGGGACTGAAGCTTACAAAGTAAACAGCCCGAGAATATAAAGAAAACAGTCAAAACCCCGTTTTCCAGATTGAGACAATGTCTCTAATATAAATGTAGGCTTTGGATTATGAATAAACTCACATCCAAAGCCTACATTTTTTTGGGGAATGTACATACCGTTCTATTCCTTCATCAGGTTTTCGAAGAAGGTATCAAGGTCGTCATCGAGTCCTTCGAGAAGACTTCCGCTTAGGATTACGGTTTCCTGGTCGTCAACGAGATATAGGTCCGAGAGGGTTTCTCCGTCCTCGTCCTGCAGGACAAAGCTGTAGGGTCGCAACAAGGACATATTGTCGATGACCTCCTGACGTACGCCCGAGATTGCCTCCTGCAGTATGGGAGTAACCTTTTGATAGAAATCCTCGTCACGCGAACCTTTTATCCACTCGGGTATCACGATGCGCATGAGTTCGTTCTCCTCGTCGTCAAAGAAGCGTACCTCGCCGCTGTGTGGATACACACGCAGCGAGATATCTGTAAGGACAGGCTCCTGTTCCTTTGGGAAACGGGTTGCCACATGGCGCAAAGCGCGCTGAATCTGTTGCAAGGGTGTTATCATTATGTTGGTATAATTAAGGTTTCGCTGCTATCAGACGATTCCGCGTCCGTGACATTGCTTGAACTTCTTGCCTGAGCCGCATGGACAGGGTTCGTTACGTCCCGGCAACTTGTCAACGCGTATTGGTTGTGTAGGTTGCTGCTGACGCGTATCACGACCTGCTGCCTGACGCATTCCCTCGTCAATCATGTCTCCATGACTCTCCTGCAGGCGCTGGCGCGGCTGACGCTGTTCGGGTGCTGCCTCGCGAATCTGCAGTTCGGGGACCTGAGCACGCATCAGCACGCTGACGGTACGGTCGTTTATCTTGTTGACCATATCGTCAAAGTATTTGACGCTCTCAAGCTTGTAAATCAACAAAGGATCCTTCTGCTCATAGCTGGCATTGCGCACGCTGTGCTTGAGCTCGTCCAGGAGGCGCAGGTTCTCCTTCCACGCATCGTCGATGGTGTGCAGGATAAGGCTCTTGTGGAATGCAGTAACGATGGCCTGACTCTTGGTCTCGTATGCCTCCCTGATATTGCAGCTGACCTGATAAACACGGCGTCCGTCAACAACTGGCACCATGATGTTCTCGTATTGGGGCATAGTGTCGGGATTCTCGACAATCTGCGCAACGGCCTTCTGTGCATTGGTTGATATAATCTGGCACTTCTGCTTGAAGCGTTCCATGACTTTCTGATATACCTCCTCGGCCAGTTCGTCCATATTGCCATTCTCGTAACGGTCCTGGGACAGGGGGAAGTCCATTGCAAGTATCTCGAGGAAACGCTGACGGCATTCCTCGAAATCGTGTGTTTCCATTATGACGCACACACGATCCCATATCATATCGGATATGTCCATTCCCAGACGTTCGCCTATGAGGGCGTGGCGGCGCTTCTCGTAAATTACGGTACGCTGCTTGTTCATCACATCATCGTACTCGAGCAGGCGCTTACGGACACCGAAATTATTTTCCTCGACCTTCTTCTGTGCCTTCTCGATAGAGCGTGTAATCATGGAATGCTCTATCATCTCGCCCTCCTGGAATCCGAGACGGTCCATTACCTTAGCTATGCGGTCGCTGGCAAAGAGGCGCATGAGCTTGTCCTCGAGTGAGACGAAGAATACCGAAGAGCCTGGATCACCCTGACGGCCGCTACGTCCGCGCAACTGACGGTCCACACGGCGGCTCTCGTGGCGTTCGGTACCTATGATTGCAAGACCGCCTGCTGCCTTGACTTCGGGAGTAAGTTTGATATCGGTACCACGGCCTGCCATATTGGTAGCGATGGTGACCGTACCGAGTCCCTCGTTACTGCGACCTGCCTCCTTGACAATGTCTGCTTCCTTCTGGTGCAGCTTGGCATTAAGTACCTGGTGAGGTATCTTGCGCATCGCGAGCATACGGGACAGCAGCTCGCTTATCTCCACGCTGGTAGTGCCTACCAGTACGGGGCGTCCGCTATTGCGCATCTTCTCGATTTCCTCGATAACGGCAACGTATTTCTCGCGCTGTGTGCGGTAGATGCGGTCGTTCATATCCTTGCGGATTACGACACGGTTTGTGGGCACCTCGACAACGTCCAGCTTATAGATATCCCAGAACTCACCTGCCTCGGTTACGGCAGTACCTGTCATACCGCTGAGCTTGTGGTATAGGCGGAAATAGTTCTGCAGGGTTATAGTGGCGTATGTCTGGGTGGCTGCCTGAACCTTGACGTGCTCCTTGGCCTCGACCGCCTGATGCAGACCGTCGCTCCAGCGGCGACCCTCCATGATACGTCCGGTCTGTTCATCGACAATCTTGACCTCGCCGTCCTGGATGACGTATTCGTCGTTGATGTTGAACATTGTGTATGCCTTGAGCAACTGCTGCAAGGTATGCACACGCTCGCTCTTGAGGGCATAGTCGGTATATATCTCGTCCTTCTTTTGGATACGTGTCTCGTCGTCCAGTGTCGTGTCAGCCTCAATCTGTGACATCATGCCTGCTATGTCGGGCAGGACAAAGAGGGACTCGTCATGAACCTGCGAGGCAAGCCATTCGTTACCCTTGTCGGTAAGGTCAACGCTGTTCATCTTCTCATCGACAACGAAATACAGCGGCTCGACTGCTTCGGGCATACGGCGGTTGTTGTTCTCCATGTATATATCCTCGGTACTGAGGAGGCCTGCCTTGATTCCAGGCTCGGAGAGATATTTAATCAGGGCCTTGTTCTTGGGCAGTGCCTTGAAACTGCGGAAGAGAGAAAGGAAACCCTCGGCCGTCATGTTCTTGTCATTCTTCTCGGTACCCTCGCCTATCAGTTTCTTGGCCTCGGCAAGATACTGTGTGGCAAGTGTGCGCTGAACGCCCACAAGACGCTCTACCAATGGCTGGTATTCCTCGAACATCTGGTCATCGCCCTTGGGGACAGGACCGGAGATAATCAACGGGGTACGTGCATCGTCGATAAGCACCGAGTCAACCTCATCGACTATGGCGAAGTTGTGGCCACGCTGAACCAGGTCACGGGGATCCTGTGCCATGTTGTCGCGCAGATAGTCGAAGCCAAACTCGTTATTGGTACCAAAGGTAATGTCTGCCAGATATGCCTGACGGCGTGCCTCGCTGTTGGGCTCGTGCTTGTCGATGCAGTCCACACTGAGTCCATGGAACATATAGATGGGACCCATCCATTCGGAGTCACGCTTGGCAAGATAGTCGTTGACGGTGACAACGTGTACGCCGTTGCCTGTCAATGCGTTGAGAAAGACGGGTAGCGTGGCAGTCAGAGTCTTACCCTCACCAGTGAACATCTCGGCAATCTTGCCCTGATGCAACACGGTTCCGCCAAAGAGCTGTACATCGAAGTGTACCATTGCCCATACGGTTTCGTTACCACCGGCAATCCAGTGGTTGTGATATACTGCGGTATCGCCGTCTATATCAACAAAGTCGTGTCTGGCAGCCAGGTCACGGTCAAACTGGGTAGCCTTAACACGTACCTCCTCGTTCTCGGTGAAGCGGCGTGCAGTACTCTTGACAATGGCAAATACTTCGGGACGAACCTCGTCCAATTCCTTCTCCAGTATTTCCAGTACATCCTTCTCCAGCTTGTCTATCTCGTGGAAGAGTGGGGCACGATCCTGTATCTCGGTCTCGGGAATGCGTGACTTGATTTCTGCAATCCGTGCACGCAGGTCTGCTGCCTTGCCGGCAATCTGAGCACGTATCTCCTGCACCCGTGCACGCAACTCGTCATTGCTCAGTGCATCGATGGCGGGATATTTTTCCAGCACGGCATCCACCAATGGTTTGTAAGCCTTCAGGTCTCGGGACTTCTTGTCACCGAACAGTTTTACCAATATTTTTCCTATATCCATAATCTTATTTCATTTTACTTGCAGGTTTTACTTAATCAGAACAACGGTCTCTGTGCACAGCCGTTTGGGGCGCGTATCCTGAGGGCTTGTGTGACAGTGGGCGCAACGCGGTCTATCGTTACGGGAGTCTCGACCTTCTCGCTCAGGATATTGGTCCCGAGGAAGAACAGAGGGAAACCCATATAGGTCTCGCGCGAAACGCGTTCCTCGTGTGTCGAGCTGTTAAGCAGTACCCATCCGGGGTTGACCTGTATGATAATATCGCCCGAACAGTGTGGATTGTATCCGTTGCGCAGGCGGGACGCCTCGGTGGCCGAACTGCCCAGGGACAGTCGCTTGCTGGTATAGACGTCCTTGACGCCTGCCATCTGTATTAGGAATGATGCGCTCCGGTCCAGTGCCTCGCTGTGGTTGACGTTCCTCTGCTCCATGAGCTTGAGGTTGAGGTATATCTCGTCATTGAGCGTCGTCTCGACCCACTGCCCTTGTCCGTACACTGCTATCAGGTACATATTGAGCAGCATCTGCGCCTTGGTCATGTCAAAGGTTCCGGTCGGAATACGGTATTTGGCCAAATCCGTGCTCTTGGGGGCATCGCTGTAACCAGTGCTTGTGACGATGAACAATGCCCTGCCCTTTCCTACGCGACTCTCAACAGCATCCATCATCTCGCCCAGGGCCTTGTCCAGACGGACATAGGTATCCTGCAGTTCCATGGGACATTCCTGTGCCGAAGCGTGGTCAAAATTGCCTGCATAGTACGTGAGCATAAGCATGTCGGTGACATTGTCAACGCCCATGCCGGTCATCTGCATGCTCTGCAGCGCAAAGCGGTTGACCTCGTCGTTGACAATGGGACTTGCCTTCATCTGGCGGTATGCCCTTTCGCCCCTGAAATGGTGGGAGAAGGGTTTGTTTACACTGCCGCCTATGAAATAGTTGAAATTGCCTACCAGGTCGTTTGACGGAACCCAGACCTTCTGACTGAGATAGCGTGCAGGTGACAAGGTGTTGTTGTATGCCAGCGCCCACTGCGGGAAAGTGCCGTAGTAACTGCTGGAACACCACTGACCCGTAAGGTCGTTGAGCCAGAAACAGGCATCAGCCGCGTGTCCTGCTTGCAGGACAGCCGCATCTCGCTGAGGTGCCACACTGAGGACGATGGCCTTGCCCTCGGTTGCTATCTTGAGCTCGTCACCCATGGTCGATACGGTCATGCGATTGGCCGACGAACACTCAGCCGTAAGATTGCCGCTGTAACGGCTGTCGTCCACGCAATATATGGGACGCAGGGTCTGGCGGTCCAGCCAGCGTTGCGACGGAATGCCGTTGTCGTATGGCGAGGTTCCGCTTACAAAGCAAGCAACGGCACTGGCACGGTCGGGGCTTGCGAAGGGGTATTCGACCTGACTGTACGAGCGTCCCTCGTTCATAAGCCGTCGGAAGCCACGTGTACCGTACAGGGACGAGAATGCCTCCATATAGTCGGTACGCAGCTGGTCTATCATTATGCTCACAACGACACGCGGCAACTCGGGGGCAATCTGGGCCTCGGCTCCGCACATAGCAGCCAGCATGGCCACGGTGGCAAGCAACCTGTGTGTAGAAATTCTGTTATCAGTCACGGCTATATCGTATGATGTAGGACACAGGCCTTGTAGCCAAAGCCAGTGCCAAGGGTATCGTTATTGCTGAATATTTCTGCGGAATCCATGGTGCAAAGACCAGGAACGACAGTATCATTGCCGCCATGACATAGTGCCATGCACAGCATTGGCTTCTATATGCAGCCTTGATGGCAAAGGGCATTGCGACAAGCGGCAGCGGATTGAGAAGCCATACCTGCCAGTTGGTATCCAGTGTGGGATGCTGTGAGAAGAGGAACACGAACAACAGTATCACACCTGCGATGCCATGAGCGGTCATCAGGACAAAGTCCAAGGGCCACAGCATGTATCCCGTCTTATACTCGGCAAGAAGTATGAGAAGCAAGATTGCGAACAGCCCCCATACGGCAATACGTGGCGAAACGGGGAACGAGTCCCGCCTATCTGCAGTTCCTACTGCAGGACTGGCAGCTTCGAGCAAGGTCTCGGTACGGCGGACCAAGGGACGTGTATCGGCAACCAGGTCACGGACAAGGGCACCGCTCAGTGCATTGCTGTAATAGTCAGGAACAAAGCACTTGGCACGCGGTGACAGGATTGTATCCACATCGCATCCCAGCAGTATGTCGTTTCCGACCTGAGCCCATGGCGAACCTGCGGTGTAGCTGTGTATTATATCTCGGTAAGTCAGCCTGTCGGAGTCCCATGAATAGACTATCCTGCCACTGACGACCCGTTCAATACAGTTCATGACACGCAAGGTGCAGTTATCGGTCAGGTAATTGTACCTGTATATGCAGTTGTCGGGTTTCAGGTTCCATTCCAGATAATGGACAAGGGAATCCGTCTCCTCTGCGGTCAGGTTCAGCACCTGAGCTTTGACCGAACTGCCCCTGTAACGATATTCGGCAATGAAGGCTTCCCAGGGAACAGCCATGCACATATAGTCGGTCTCGCCCAGTACAAACTTCCACACAAAATGGTCGGTATTGAAATCGAACACGCCGTAGTTGACTGCAAGGTCAAGCCCACGTGCCTCGTCCCTGAGGCGGATAGCAGTATGTCCATAGAGAGAATAGACTTCGTCCCCGGGACTGCAGGTAATGACGCTGACCTCGGTCCGCGAAGGTCCCTGGGCAACTGCCAGAAGCACGCTTACAGACATCAGCAGAAAGAATACTATACGCTTCATCGGGCGCAAAGGTAGAAAAAAAAGACGGGAAAATACACAGACACGTTAAAAATATATATAAAATAAGGTGCTGGACTGTTTTAGGTAAAGTCGATTTTGGGTAATTACAACAAATATTGTACCTTTGTATGCGCAATATAACTATTTCTGAAAAGTTGGCACACAAGGTACATATACAGAAAACAGCATCCGTCCTGGCCATTGTCATCATGCTTATGAATGCAGGACAGGCACTGGCACAGTCCGGAGGGAGCAACTCCTCGTATTCACAGGTTGGCATGGGTCTGCTGAACGATGACACACAGGGGTGGAGCCGTGCAATGGGCGGTGTGGGTGTAGCCCTACCCTCGGGAAACCGCCTGAATACGATAAACCCCGCCTCGTACGCATATATCGATTCGCTGTCCTTCATTCTGGACGTGGGCATGAGCGGCAGTTTCGGGCGTATGAGCAACGTAACTACAAGCAAGAATATACGCAATGCCAGTTTTGACTACATAATTGCCGGATTCCGCCTGCGCAGGAACCTGGGCATCTCGTTCGGTTTCAAGCCCTACACAACTGTAGGATACAGTTTTGCCACTACAGACGGTAATGTATATAGGGACCTGATTACCGGAGAGGCAGTCACCAGCACATCGTCGCATTCGGGCTCGGGAGGCCTGCGCAAGGCATTTGCAGGCATAGGTTGGAAACCCTTTGCCGGCTTGAGCCTGGGTATGCATGTCAATATCCTGTGGGGCGGCTATACGCACTACCTGATTCACGGATTCTCGATGACGGACAGCAATGGTTTCAACTATGTCTCGACTGCCAGCGCAACCACATACCAACTGGACTTTGGCGCACAATATGCCCTGCGCTTGTCGCGCAAGGACTGGCTGACAATAGGCGCAACCGTTGCGCTGGGACACTCGTACGGCGGTGAGGGTTTTCTGCTACGCTATATGGACAGCGGAGATACGCTGACTGTGGACATAGACAAGAATGCCTTTGACCTGCCAATGAAATATTCGGGCGGACTGGGATGGCAGCACAAGAACAACCTGCTGGTTTCCGCTGACTACTCGTTCACCGGATGGGGCAGTTGTCGCGTACCGACTATGATTGCCACTACCGAGGGTGTCACATACCATAGCTTGAAAGGTTCGTACCGCAACAGCAGTCAGATAAAGGCTGGTGTGGAATGGACTCCCAACCCTATGGCCATGAGTGGATACTTCAACCGTGTCAAGTACCGCATGGGTGTATCATACACTACACCATACATGGTATTCGGCAAGTATGACGGCCCGAGCGAAACGAGCGTAAGTGTAGGTGCAGGATTCCCGATAAACAATTTGATCAACCTCAAGGCAGGCATACACCCGACCATCAACATCGGTTTGCAGTGGTTGCGCCGTGCCCCTGCTGATATGTCTCTGATAACAGAGAACTATTTTGTTATAAATCTGGGCGTTTCGTTCAACGAACGCTGGTTCATGAAGTACAAAATCCAGTAATTTTTCCCCCGAGACTCCAGTAATGGACCCCGACAGTTCCAAACGCATCTCCCATACCATCATACTTCGCCATCTGGCATTGGCGCTTGCCGCATTGTGCACTGTACCGGCATTCTGGTCATGCACGCATACTGTCGAGCATACAGCCGAGGCCGTAGATGACCGGGACTCGGTACCCTTTATGCACTCGATCGGAATCAGCACGCTGATATCCGACTCGGGGATGATTCGCTACCACATGGTTGCCGAGGAGTGGGACATATACATGAGTGATGGCAAGCAACCTACGTGGAAATTCAACAAAGGCCTGCTGATGCTGCGACTGGACAACAAATTCCACGTTGACCTATATGTCCAGGCCGACACAGCCTACCTGCATGAACAGAGACTGTGGGAACTGCGTGGCCGAGTACGGGTACGTAATATCGAGGGTACGGTCTTCAACACCGAAATGCTGTATTGGGACCTGAGGGAGCATGAGATGTGGAACCACTGCCCCATGGAGATAATCACTCCCGAGCGTACGCTGCACGGAACCGAGTTCCGTAGCAACGAGGACATGACCAGATACAATGTCAGGAACTCGGTTGGAGATTTTCCTACATCCGATGCCGAAGGCAACGGCGAGGAACCTGCGCCTGCACAGGAGGACAGTACAGTACAGACACAGGAGCAGAGGTCGCGGCTGCTGGCGCCTGATCCCGGGAAACAGAAAATAATGAACATGAAATGACAATACAGTTTGACCATACATTAGTGGCAGGCATTATTGCAGCCTTGCTTTTCTCAGCCTTCTTCTCTGGCCTGGAAATAGCCTTTGTATCGAGCAACAAGATGCTGTTCGAGATAGAACGCGAGGAGCGTGGCTTCACCTCGCGCATCATAGACATATTCTACCGCCACCAGAGCAATTTCCTGTCAACCCTGCTTGTAGGCAACAACATTGCGCTGGTGGTATATGGTATCATGATGGCACACATCGTACATGGTCTGATATTGCAGACGTTGATAGGCACCGCCATTGTCCTGTTCGTGGGCGAGTTCCTGCCCAAGACACTGTTCCGCATCAACCCGAACGGAATGTTGCGTGTATGCGCCGTTCCGGCACTGCTGTTCTATATCATACTGTGGCCCATGAGCCGACTGACAAGCGGTCTGTCATCGGCTATACTGTACATGATGGGCACGCGTGTCAAGAGCGATGTAAGACCTGCCAATTTCGGCAAGGCGGATCTGGATCACCTGATACAAAGCAACATAGACAACATCCAGGACGAGGATGACATAGAGGAAGAGGTCAAGATGTTCCAGAATGCCCTTGCCTTCCGTGACATCAAAGTCAGGGAATGTATCGTTCCACGCACCGAAATTGTAGCCGTGGGACTGGATGCCCAGTTGCCAGAGATACGGAGTCAGTTCACTGACAGCGGCATATCCAAGCTGATAATATATCGCGAGGACATTGATGATATAGTGGGCTTCCTGCACTCGAGCGAGATGTTCCGACTGAAACCCGGTGACGACTGGACACGCTGCATACGGCCTGTTCCGATTGTTCCGGAGACAATGACCGCGCAGAAGCTGCTCACGACCTTCATGAACGAGAAGAAATCACTGGCGGTTGTCGTTGACGAGTTCGGTGGCACAAGCGGTATCGTGACACTCGAGGACCTGGTGGAGGAAATATTCGGTGACATACAGGACGAACACGATACCACCAACTACATAGCACGCCGCCTTCCAACGGGCGAGTGTCACCTGTCAGGGCGTATGGAAATCGAGAAGGCCAACGAGCTTCTGGACCTGAACCTGCCCGAGAGCGACGAGTATCTGACCGTGAGCGGGTTTATCCTGCACGAATACCAAAGTTTCCCGAAACTGAACGAGGTCATTGACCTGGGTAAATGGACAGTAAAGGTTACCAAGATGACTGCTACCAAGATAGAAGAGGTGCTTCTGACCGAAAAATCAGGTCATTAAATCACTTTTTATAATTTTATATAAGGTATATTTGCGATTTTTTATTACCTTTGTACGCTGTTTGTGCGTCATGCACCGGAGCAAAAGACAAGAAATAACAAACAAATAAATACAAAAGCACTATGGCAGCTTTACAGAAAGTACGTAATTGGAGCAAGTTCCTAATCGCAGTTGTAGGTATTGCTCTGTTCGCCTTCATTGCTGAAGAGCTGGTGCGCTCTATCTCGTATCGTGAGACGGAGACACGTCAGCGCATAGGCAGTGTCTATGGCAACAACATCAGTCTCCAGGAGTTCAACGACCTGGTTGACGAGTATCAGGAGGTCCTGAAAGTTACAAATCCGGCAATGGGCAACCTGTCGGATGAACAGATGCACCAGGTACGCGAACAGGTTTGGAACACATACGTCCAAAATCAGGTTATCGCTCACGAGGCTGAGAAACTGGGCCTGCAGGTTACTGACAAGGAATTGCAGCAGATTATCCAGTCAGGCAGCCACCAGCGTCTGACACAGACCCTGTTCGTAAACGACAAGGGGCAGTTTGACTATCAGCAGCTGAAGCAGTTCCTGTCCCAGTACAACGATGTAATGAACAATGCCGACATACCAGCCGAGCAGAAGGAGCAGTTTGCAACAATCTACAAGTACTGGAAGTTTATCGAGAAGAGCATCCGTCAGGAACTTCTCTCGGAGAAATACTCGACACTGCTTGCAACAAGCATGATAAGCAACCAGATTATTGCAAAGCAGAACTTCGAGGCACGCACGGCAAGTTCGGACGTAGCCCTGGCAGCCGTTCCATATACAAGTATCAAGGACGGGGACGTAAAGGTCAGCGACGACGACCTGAAAGCCAAATACGACGAGTTGAAGGAACTGTTTGTAAACCCTCAGGAACTGCGTGAAATCAAGTACATCAACGTAGCAGTAAAAGCCAGCAAGGAAGACATCAAGAGCCTGGAAGGAGAGATGGACGGCTATGCCGCCCAGTTGGCAGAAGGAGTTGCTCCTGCAACCGTAGTACGCGACTCGAAGAGCACTGTGGCATACAGCCCACTGCCAGTAAGCAAGCGCGCACTGCCCAACGACATTGCTGCAGAACTGGACAGCCTGAGCGAGGGTACACAGAAGGGCCCTTACTACTATGCAGCTGACAACACACTCAACATCATACGCCTGATTTCCAAGGTGAGCCGTCCCGACAGTGTCGAGATACAACAGATTGTTGTTCCGGGTACCGACCAGGCTGCTGCTGAGAAGAGCGCAGACTCTATCATGACAGCCCTTGACAATGGTGCAGTCATCGACTCAGTTGCCGTCAAGTATGGCAATACAAGTCCCAAGATGTGGGTAACGTCTGCCGAGTACGAAGGCCGTCCGATGGACGATAACATCAAGGACCTGTACAAGCTCATAACGACTGCTGCAGTAGGTTCGGTAAACAAGATTACACAGGAAGGTCAGCCTATCCGCATCATCAAGATTTGCGACAACCGCAATATCGAGACAAAGTATGACGTTGCCGTCATCAAGACTCCACGTAGTTTCTCGAAGGATACATACAACAAGGCCTTCAACGACTTCTCATCATTCCTGGCTGGCAAGAATGCCATTGACATCGAAGCCGGTGCAGTAAAGGCCGGATATATGGTGGAGAAGGAGGTTCTTTCCTCTACAAGCTACAAGGTTGCCAATGTAGGCAGCACACGCGAGACTTTGCGTTGGATATTCAGCGAGGACACCAAGGTGGGTGACGTAAGTCCGCTTTACGAATGTGGCAATAACGACAACCTGCTGTGCGTAATGCTCACAAAAGTCACAAAGAAGGGCTATTACCCATGGGATGACGAACAGGTCAAGCGCTACCTGACCGATGCCGTGCTGCGTGACAAGAAGGCAGAAAAGATAATGGCACAGATGAACGGTGTCAAGGATCTGGCAGCGGCAGGCAAAGTAGCAGGTGCCGTAACCGACACACTGCGCAACGTATCATTCTCGCAGTCAGCCTACGTCAACAAGTTCTCGGCTCCCGAGCCAGCCCTTACAGGCAGCATTACGGCACAGAAGCAGGGAACGTTCAAGGCAGGCATCAAGGGTAACGCTGCAGTATATGCTTATCAGGTTCTGGCTGTAAACAAGCAGAAGGGTGCTAAGTTCGACAAGAAGACCGAGGAGGCACAACTCGAGCAGATGGCTACATACAACATCTTCCAGAGCGGCATCCTGATACAGGATTTGCTGAAGAAGGCAGATGTGAAGGACAACCGCTATCTCTTCTACTAACTAACAAACAAACACACACATACGGAATAAGCCCGGCACTTTCGTGTCGGGCTTAATTTTTACTGAACAGTAATACTTAGTTATTCTCGGGGCGCAACTGACGTACTGTCTCGGCTGTGCGCCACATCTCGCTCTCGCGCAGGGCTGCCAGTTCCTTCTCAAGACCTACGCGGTAATCAGGCTTTGAGTTGGCATCAATGCTGATCTGAGCCTCGTTACCGCACTTGACGCTTGCATACAATTGCTGCATTACAGGCTTGATGGCATCGTGGAAACGTGGGAACCAATCCAACGCACCGCGCTGTGCCGTCGTCGAGCAGTTAGCATACATCCAGTCCATACCCTTCTGTGCAAACAACGGCATCAGCGACTGTGTGAGCTCCTCGACTGTCTCGTTGAATGCCTCGGACGGGGTATGACCGTTCTCACGCAGAACCTCGTACTGAGCCAGCAACAGACCCTGGATGGCGCCCATCAGTGAGCCGCGCTCGCCTGTCAGGTCCGATGTAGCCTCGCGCTGGAAGGTGGTTTCGAACAGATAACCCGAACCAATACCTATACCCAGGGCAAGAGTACGATCCAGCGCACGGCCTGTAGCATCGTTGTAAACTGCATAGGAACTGTTCAGGCCACGACCCTCGAGGAACATTGTACGAAGCGATGTGCCGCTGCCCTTGGGAGCAACCATTATAACATCGATGTCCTTGGATGGAACACAGCCCGTACGGTCGCTCCATGTGATAGCGAAGCCGTGACTGAAGTACAGAGCCTTGCCTGGTGTCAGATACTTCTGCAGGGTAGGCCATACACTCATTACAGCCGCATCACTGAGTAGGCACATTATAATGCTTGCCTTCTGTGCAGCCTCCTCGATAGAAAACAGCGTCTTGCCCGGAACCCAGCCATCGGCAATAGCCTTCTCGAAAGTCTTGCCCTGACGCTGGCCAACGATTACGTTGAAGCCGTTGTCGCGCAGGTTACAAGCCTGACCGGGGCCCTGGACACCATATCCGATAACGGCAATCTGCTCGTCCTTCAGAATCTCGCGCGCCTTCTCCAATGGAAACTCCTCACGTGTCATTACCTCCTCGATAACTCCACCAAAATTCATTTTTGCCATGTTGTTTTGTTTTTAGTTAATTATCGTTTGTCTCATTTATTGAATATCACTCGTGCCTGACATACCACGTCACCGGGATTAGCGTCTGTCACGTTCTTGCGAATCTCGACATCCGTACCCCCTGCATCCGCATTGTCCTGAACAAATAAGCTAAGCCTGTCGCCCATATGACTCTCTGCCTTGTAGGCAATCTCGAAGCGTCTGATGCCGTGTTCGAAATTCTCGTTCCCGAACAGGTCCAGGATGTGCTCTATATACTTGATGCTGTTGATATGGCCGTTGATGTCCACGTCGCTGTAATAGGTATCTATGGTGCGAACGAGCCGGGCATCGCGGAAACGGAAACGCCCGTGTCCCTCTATCGGGCAGACATTATCCTCCTGATCCACCACATAGTTAAGTATATCCCCGTCGTACAACGACAACAGGTCGCACGGGAGGCGCGTTCCCAGGTCTATCATTGCCCACACGCTGCGGGCATATCCCATAGGTTGCCCATCACTGTCCAGTATTGCAAAGTTACGGTTGGTGAACAGCCGCATCACGCTCTCGACCCAGGTCCTGACAGTACAATGCTGGAACTGCCTGGGCATGCGCGTCATCTCGATTGACAGACGGCTCAGCACCCACGTATGACTCGTCTCGTTCAGCGCACCTATACCCCACCCTCGCCTTTGCGAATGGTTGCCAGCAGCATTCAGCAGATGATTTCCCAGCACGCCCATGAATATGCGCCCTGTAAAATCTACATGAAACGGTTCGACGAATATAGCATGACTGTCTATCTTCTCCATAATTATGAATTAAATATTATCAATTCAATTACGAATTATAGTCTTCCTCGCGCCTTGCGATATACTGGTCCAGACGTTCGACATTGGACTTGGTCACCGCTATACGTCCCGTACGTACGAACTGCAGCACACAACCTATTTCGTCCAGCTGGCGGAACAACTCCAGCACATCCTCGGTTATACCCGTCTTCTCGACTATGGTATATGTCGGGTTCACCTCGACAAAACGTGCGTCAAAACGACGTACCGTCCTGGATATATTCTTGTCTGCCAGCACCTTGGGCGTGGAAAGCTTCATCAGCGAGGTCTCCAGGATGAATATCTCGTCGTCCAGGAAACAGTTGGCCTGCAGGACGTCTATGCGCTTCTCTATCTGCTGTGTCAGCATCTCGGCCATCTCCGGCTTGCAGTAGCATGTAATCGTGTACTTGTGCACACCCGGTGTGGAACTTGCACATACGTTCAGTGACTCGATATTGACCTGACGGCGCGTAAACACCGCGGTTATCTGGTTCAGGATACCCGCAAAGTTCTCGCTGTATATAATCAGCGTGTACAGTGTCAGCCCCTCGTGACTGCTGACAATGGCTCCCTCGTGTGCCGGTGTCGAGGGTCGGACTACGGCATTGCGCTTGAATGTCTCGTGCTGGTCGCCCTGTTCCATTTCACTGTTCAGCAAGTCACTCCTCTGACGGCGCAGGCTCTTCTCGTACGAGTCACGGTCAACAGCCGCAGCCCTGCGCACAGCCTCGTCAAACCCCAGCATCTCCTGCTCCAGGGCATCGCACTTGCCACATGTATTGCAATCGCCGCATTCAGCAGCACCTTGTTTCTTGTCTGATTTCATAACCATTAATTATGAATTACGAATTATGCATTATGAATTAACCTGAAGCAGCATCTCGTCCACATTTGCTCCCGGAGGTGTCATAGGCAGGACGTTGTCCTCCTCCTTAACCGCACACTGCAGCAGGAACGGACCTTCGGTCGTCAGCATCTGCCTGATGGCATCGTCCAGATCCTTTCTGTCCACCACCGTACGGCACGGAATGTTGTAACCCTCGGCTATCTTCTCGTAATCAGGATTTAGCATAGGGGTAAACGAGTAGCGCTTGTTGAAGAACATATACTGCCACTGGCGCACATTGCCCAGGAAATTGTTGTTGAGCAGAATCATCTTGACTGGTATCCTGTTCTCCATGATGGTTCCCAATTCCTGAATAGTCATCTGGAAACCGCCGTCGCCACACAGCATACACACCGTACGTCCCGGGGCTCCATAGCATGCGCCCATTGCTGCTGGAATACCAAATCCCATTGTACCGCAACCGCCGCTGGTTACTACGCTGTGCGGATGTGTGAACTTGAAATAACGACAGCCAAACATCTGGTTCTGCCCGACATCGGTCACCATGATTGCCTCGTTGTTGGCAGCCTCGCTGACCTTGCGCACCACCTCGCCCATAAGCAGTGGGCCGTCCTTGGGATGCAGTGCTGCATCGATAACCATCCGGTACTCCTTCTCGGCATAGGGTTTGAAACCGTCTATCCAATCCTGGTGCGAGGCTTTCTGAACCAAGCGTGTAACCTGTGGCAAGGTGACCTTGCAGTCACCCAGCACACTGAGTGTAGGACGCACATTCTTGCCCAGCTCGCTGGGGTCTATCTCGAAGTGTATAATCTTCGCCTGCTTGGCGTAAGTCTTCAGATTACCCGTAACACGATCGTCAAAACGCATTCCAACTGCAATCAGCAGGTCGCACTGGTTTGTCATCACGTTAGGGCCCAGATTGCCGTGCATTCCCAGCATACCCATGTTGAGGGGATGATCTGTAGGTGCTGCACTGAGTCCCAGCAGGGTCTGTCCGAACGGAATCTGAGCCTTTTCGACCAATTCCAACAACTCGTCATTGGCATTTGCCAGTTCAACGCCCTGACCAACCAGCATGAACGGTTTCCTGCTCATGTTTATCATATCGGCGGCCTTCTCTATAGCTTGCATGTCCGTAGCGGGATACGGGTCATAGCTACGTATAAAGTCCACCGTCTGTGGAGTGTATTCGATTAGCGCAGTCTGTGCATTCTTGGCAAAATCCAGGACAACCGGACCTGGACGACCGCTGCGGGCAATATAAAATGCACGTGCCACTGCCCACGGAATGTCCTCGGCACGCCTTATCTGGTAGTTCCACTTGCTTATGGGCTGCGTAACACCTACGACATCAACCTCTTGAAAAGCATCCGTACCCAGCATGGCAGCACCTACCTGGCCACAGATAACCACCAGGGGAGTAGAGTCAATCATTGCATCTGCGATACCCGTAACGGTGTTCATCGCACCAGGACCGCTGGTGACTATGGCGCAACCCACACGGCCGCTGACACGTGCATATCCCTGTGCGGCATGCACGGCCGCCTGTTCATGACGCACCAATATATGGTGCAAAGTCTCCTTGTGATCATACAGTGCATCGTATGTGGGCATGATGGCACCGCCCGGATAACCAAAGAGGATATCAACACCCTCGTTCTCCAGCGACCGCATCAATGCCTCAGCACCGGTTATTTTGTTTGAATTCATAATTCACAATACTTAATTCATAATTCTCAAATACCGCAGAACTAACCGCTAACCACGGGCCACCCTACTCCGGCAATATCCTGACACCGCCCTTGTCAGCCGATGATACGCTTTGTGCGTATGCCCTGAGAGCCTTGCTCACCACGCGGTTACGCCTGAGCGGGCGCTGGGGACGTGCCGCAAGTTCCTCGTCGCTAAGCTCTACGTTAATCGAGCGGCCAGGAATATCAATCTCGATGATGTCTCCGTCCTGAATCTTGCCTATGGCACCGCCACTGGCAGCCTCGGGGCTGATATGCCCGATGCTCAGTCCGCTGGTACCGCCGCTGAAACGGCCGTCAGTAATCAATGCACACTCCTTTCCCATGTGCATGCTCTTGATATACGATGTGGGATACAGCATCTCCTGCATACCGGGACCTCCCTTGGGCCCCTCGTGAGTAATGACCACGCAGTCACCTTTCTTAACCTTGCCGCCCAGGATACCCTCACAGGCATCCTCCTGCGAGTCAAATACCACGGCTGGACCACGGAAGTGCCACAACTCGGGTGCAACACCTGCCGTCTTTACCACACAGCCGTCAGGGGCTATGTTGCCAAACAGCACTGCCATGCCACCGTCTCGGGTGTAGGCATGTTCTATGTCGCGAATACAGCCGTTGGCACGGTCGGTATCCAATGTGTCGTACTTATTGTCCTGTGAGCCCATCCGGGTGCTGAACCTGCCTCCGGGAGCACTGCTGTAGATACGCAGGGCCTGGGGATCTATCGTATCGCCTGTAATGCTATACCTGGCTATGTCCTCGCCCAGTGTCGCACCGTTCACACGCCTGGCAGTAAGGTCCAGCAAACCGCCCTTGGCCAGTTCGCCCATGATACCCAGTATGCCGCCTGCGCGATTCTCCTCCTGGATACTGTATTTCTGCCAGTTGGGAGCCAGCTTGCACAGGAACGGAACCTTGCGGCTGAGGGCATCGATGTCCTTCATGGTAAAGTCAACACCCGCCTCCTGGGCAACGGCCAGCAGATGAAGCACGGTATTGGTACTTGCACCCATGGCAATGTCCAGTGTCATTGCATTCAGGAAAGCCTGGCGTGTAGCGATAGACCTGGGCAAAACACTGTCGTCACCGTCGCGATAATATTTCCACGCATTCTCGACCAAGATACGTGCTGCATCCCTGAACAGCTGAACACGGTTTACGTGCGTTGCCAGTATGCTGCCGTTGCCTGGCAGGGACAGTCCTATAGCCTCGGTCAGCGAGTTCATGCTGTTTGCCGTGAACATACCGCTGCAGGCTCCGCAGCCTGGACACGCACAATTCTCGATTTCTGCCAGCTCACTGTCACTTACGGTCTTGTCACCGCCCTTGACCATAGCCGTTATCAGATCTACGTTCTCGCCCTTGTATTTACCTGCCTCCATAGGGCCGCCACTGACGAATATGGTAGGAATATTAAGACGCATGCTTGCCATCAGCATACCCGGGGTCACCTTGTCGCAGTTGCTGATGCAAATCATCGCATCTGCCTTGTGCGCATTGACCATATACTCCACACTGTCCGCGATTATGTCACGGCTTGGCAGGCTGTACAGCATACCATCATGTCCCATGGCAATACCATCGTCCACGGCTATTGTGTTGAATTCAGCCGCATAGCACCCCATTCCCTCTATCTCGGCCTTGACTATCTGACCAATTTCGTGCAGATGAGTATGCCCAGGTACAAACTGGGTAAAACTGTTTACAATGGCAATAATGGGCTTGCCAAACTGTTCCCTTTTCATTCCCGTAGCAACCCACAGGGCACGTGCACCTGCCATACGGCGACCCTGGGTGCACACCGCACTCCTTAACTGATGTTTCATTAATATAAAAATCCTAATTTAATGCCCTCGCGGGCATACTAATACCTATCCGGGCGACAAAGTTACGTTTTTTTTCCCGTATGGCAAAACTAATCCATTAATTAATGTGCGCACGTAGAACGTAGCACGCTTATATTTGTAAATATTTATTGTCAACTAACCACCTTTTTACACATTGATAAGCTACACTCAACCCATTCTGCAAACACTGTAGAACGCATTAACAAACATCTTTAATCCTAAGCTAATCCCTTCTTTGTTCATGTTTAATTCCATTATATCTCCAATTTATAGAATTAGAGTTGAATTGGAATTAAATTGGAGATGAATTGGAGATGTAGTAGAGATGTAGTAGAGATGTAGTAGAGAAAATGTGAATTCGACATGATTTCGGTTAGACGTTAAGAGGTTGAGCGGAGGCATCAATCGTTGTCAACATTTTTCTACACTTACCTCTGTGCCTCAAAAAAAATAATTTCCCTTCCTTCTCAAAAAATCTCACACGCGCACATATATATTGTGAAAAAATTTACTTAACTTTGCCCACGGTTGTGGTTTATTGTATAATCAACAAATAAATATAAAACAACTTTTACTAACTAATTAACAAACAAAATGAAGAAATTTACTCTTCTTTTCGCAATGCTGATTCTAACAGTCAGCAGTGCATGGGCTGATGTACAAACCGACTTCGTCAGTGTCGTCAACGCCATAGACGGCTCGGCAAATCTGGTTAACACCGAGCGTTCAAAGACATTGGGAAACGGAACCGTCATGTCTTTTGCCTTGAGTGCAGGCAATCTGTTTGCATCAGATGAATGTAATACAGAATGGAACAACACCGATGCAGTTTCAGAACTCAACTCTATTTTGAACAAGGAGCTGCCGGCCTCTGACTATTTCCCAAAGACTACGGCAAACCGCAACGGTCAGACAAACAGGACTGTAACCTGTACTGCAAACCTAAGCAATACGGATGGCTATGACGCATCAAAGATTGTCACCTTCTATGTAGCGCTGTATACACAAGCTACCACATCAACGCCATCTTTGTCTGTCTCTGGATTTAGCACGGCAGAATACCAATATGCCTTAGCAAACGGCAATGGTTTTACGAAAGTTAACTCTGTCTCTGCAATTCCATGTGCAACTCAGGACTATACTCTTGTAAAAATCAAGGGTAAATTGTCAGCAGGTGTTGCATCAGTCACGTTTTCTGCCCCTAACCGCTCGGGTGTTCAATGGATGGCAATAAAATATAATGAAGAAATTCCCACCGTTGAAAACACCTACACATACTATTTGGGCGAAAAAGAGATAGCAAGTATCAAACACGAAGATTTTGTAGGTTCTGCCCCCACAGGTGCGTTATCCCTACCGTCATACGTAACCCTCGTGAGCAACACGGCACCAGAGATATGCGGAAGCGAGCCTGCCACCTTCGAGTATTACACGCAGGAGACCGGGCTTCCATTCAAGACAGATGGCACGTATTACAATCTGGCCCTGAATCGTAATCCCAACCTTCAGATATATGCGACAGAAGGCGTTACGAACGAGATCCAGACACGAAACGTTGCTCGTACGGTACATACCCAGTATTACTATATGTGGAGTTTCGAGGGTGACTGGTACCACGGTTATGCTATAAAGAACAGGGCAGCGAATGCCTACGTATCCTATGGTACGACTGCCAACCCTATCGACAAGACGAAAGCAACTCTTGTCACAGAGAAGGAGGTTGGTTCATACTTTGACCTGAACATCCAAGGCGGATATAAATATTTCCCTATCCATGGCACTACAAATAACGCATACATAAGCAACAACGGTGGTCCGGGCACAACTTACCTGACAAACTGGAACGACACTAAGAACATTGGCGACGTAGGGGCACAGGTTATTATTACCGAGGCTGTTGAGATTGAATATGACCATACTGAACTGAACAATGCCATTGCCAAGGCACAGAGCTACGTAGGCCACATCGGCACGGGACTTGGTCAGTACCAGGGTCTTACCCCCGGAGATCTTTCAGCAGGCATCGCTTATGCTCAGAGCTACCTCGAGAGCACAGATCAGACCGAGATTGATGCTGCAACGGCAGCATTGAATGAAGCACTGGCCAAGCTGACACTCAACATGCCCGTCGACGGCCACTACTATACACTGCAGGGCGTTGTCGGGGAGAGCACCCATGGTAATAAGCAGTACATGATAGGCGCCACGGTAAGTGTTCAGGGTAAGGGCAACCGCCTTGTCCTTTCCGCCGAGCCAGAGGGCTACAACAATGTATTCCAGTATGTAGACGGCAAACTGCTTAGCGTTACAGCTGACTGCTATGTCGTTAACAACGATGGCTTCCTCAATCTGGGAGATGCCGATGCCGAAGGCGTCGCAATCGAGTTCACCCCCTCAACGGCGGTAGGTACATACCTCGTGAAGTTCAAGAACGGCAACACAGACCGTTGTACATGGAGCAGGTTCGAAGGCTACATTGACGGTGCCGACTACTATGCAAACCGCGAAGAGGGCTACCAGTGGAATATAGTAGAGTCTGACTACGTTCCGACACCTACGACCGCCAATATGAAGATTACCGCTGCACAGTGGGGCACGTTCTGGGCACCGTTCGCAGTCGAGATTCCCGAGGGCGTCAAGGCCTACACCGGTGAGATGATGGGCGACTGGATCAAGATGACAGAGGTAGAGAGCGTCATACCTGCCGGCACAGGCGTAGTAGTTACATCTGAGCAGCTGGTGGACGTAGACCTGCAGGCAGCAGAGTCCAACGCCGCAGCACTCCAGACATGCTACACAGGTAACATCACAGGTGCCGTTATGAATGTCGAGCAGGGCTCATACCTGCTGCAGAAGCAGAACGATGTTGTTGGCTGGTACAAGGTAGAGGGTGACGGCTTCACCCTGGCTCCAAACCGTTGCTACCTGAGGAAGAAAGCTGTTCCCGAACCAAATCAGTCTCGTACATTCTTCGGCTTTGCTCCTGATGATGCAACCGGTATCAGCAGCATTGCTACCGAGGCTAAGACCAAAGCTGACGGCAAGTACATGGTTAACGGTCAGATTGTAGTTGTCAAGGCTGGTAAGGCTTACTACATGAATGGTACTGAGGTA
>OCVV012848057.1_pt1 | contig 23009 bp, 37 predicted proteins | sample 1539721 | NCBI WGS metagenome assembly OCVV01 (sample SAMN02144230, study PRJEB22623) | gut metagenome | biome: sheep rumen | host: Ovis aries | place: New Zealand
CCCCCCCCCAGCCCGTCCGAGAACTCCCGATTTCAAAGGGATTTTGACCTAATTTAGGCTAATTTTGAAGCCATACAAAGGCCTCTACCGAGGGGCAGATTCTTAATAAGATTTTTGCATTCAGTTGAGTTATGAGGTCCTGATGGCTTAAAATGAGCCTTGCAGACCCCGATTTAAACATTTAATATATCCCTATTTCTTACCTGAGGGCTGCTACGAGTGCGGGTACACCTTTCATGTTGATGGCACGACGCAGGTTATACGAGAGGCAGAACAAAGCCATTTCAGCTGTCACCTTGGCGAAGCCCTTTAACAAGAAGTAATATTGTCCTAACGATCGCTTGAGTGTTCCGAAAGGATGCTCTGAGAGACATTTCCGCTGATCCATCTTTTTCTCGTCCAGATGAAGCACGTATTTTACCACCTTCTTCACCACTGTCGCTCTCTTCTGTCTGGGAGGTTTGGGACGTTCATCATCACTGTCATCAGAAGCCTGCGGCTTATAGCCCCTGGCCAGTATAACAAGTTTGTCCTTATTGAAGTCGACCTCCTTGAAGTCTGCCGTAGTACACCTGTTTTTGCAGTGTTTGCAGGCAAGCTTGTTGCAATAGCGTATCATGCCGTTACGCTTGATAGATTTCTGACGCAGCATCTGTCCCTGAGGGCAATATACGAAATTGCGTTCAGCAGCCCTGACAAAGTATCCTTCAGCAGCCTTGGCTTTCATCTCTGCATCAGTCATCTTCAGTACGTCTGAGTCTGCGATATCTGCCACATATGTCTTCTCTTCGACAACTTTGACATCCGTAAGAATATCCTTGTATGCATCAGGAACGACACCTGCTTCAAGGCAGGTCTTCAAATCCTCAGGCTTGGTGCTGGCTTTCTGCTCATCAGTGATTTCTACATCATGATAATCAAACTTCACCTCCTCTGTACATCCACCATTGCGCTGGATGACATTGGGTACGATACCAGATGCAAGGGCATTTGCATGATCCTCAGGACTCTCATACCCTTTGTCGGCTGTTGCCTCAAGGATATCCACACAATATTCCTGCTTCACATCACCAGCCACATTGGTTATCTGTCCATGGTCCGTAGGATTATTCGTCATTTGGAATCCAGCAATCATATGGCTCTCAGCATCTACGGCCACTTGAGTATTATATCCTACGCAGAATCCTTCGTTGGCCTTCATAAGACGGGAGTCCGGGTCAGTAAGCGACATCTGCTTCGCGCCACTCTGTTCGAGTTGCTCGCGGTAGCCTTCGTAAAGCTCCTTGCGCTCCTTGCAGTTCTCCAGCTTGTGCTCCAGGTCCTCTTTCGACAGTTTGCGGCCATCTTCAGCATCATATGCGTCAAGCTCGTCCATATAATGCGCGATGTGCTGGTCAAGACGAGCTATGCGGTCATCAAGCTTATTGAGGGTAAAATTCCTGTCCTTCGCATTGACAGCTTTGAACTTGCTGCCGTCAATAGAGACAAAGCTCTTGGAGAAAAGGTCCTGACTATAGCAAAAACGGTTGAACTCCTTGAATGTTTTCTCGATAGCAGCCTTGTTGTCCTTGCGGAAGTCGGATATCGTGCGAAAGTCTGGGGCAAGCTTACTGAGAAGCCACATTACCTCAATGTTTATCAGGCACTGACGGGCCAGTTTTCGTGATGACCGTACCTCGTAGTAATAACCATATGTGTACAACTTCAGCAAGTCACGGGGATCATATCCCGGAGCACCGGTATCAGCAGGGACAAAACGCTGGAATCCAAGCTTCTCCATATCCAAACGATCTACGAACGCATCCATCAGACGAACAGGGGAATCCTGTTCTACATAATCATCAATGCAATCAGGAAACAGCGTCCTTTGCCTTCTGTCTTCACCTTTCTTATATGCCATAATCGGTACCTTTATTATAGGTACAAAGTTACTAAAAACAGCTGACATTAAAGAATTTATTAGGTTAAAAACAATTAAACTTATTGATAATCAGAAGGTTGCAAAAAGAGATACTCATATGCTCAATTTAGCTCACATTATGTTTTCGGACAGCCTCCCCCTTTATTAAATTTGAGAAACCAAGACCATGACCATATACATCTTCATATGTAATTTGTCTCTACTCTGTTTTTTTATTCCAAAAATTATACCATGCCATATTTGTAATGCATCTATATTTTAATATTTATCTGTGTTTAAATTGACACTATTTCCGGCTGATAATTTGGACTGTTCAAATAACCTCCAAGAGCTTCCAGCATTGAAATTACAGGGTCAATTTTTTTGTTTTTATCACCTCCAGCCTTGATCGGCTTACAGTTCTCATTCCAGTCGTATTTAAGCTCTACATTACCAAAGCACCACCTTACACACGGATTATCATCTATTATAACCCTATCAGATTTTATGAGCAATTCCAATAACTTTGTGGGTTTATTGAAGTTACCCAATGCCTACGAGAATGGTTCAAGCGGCAAACCTTCATTAGTCGCATTTATTGCCCACTGTGTAGCATTCCAGGAGTCATAAAAGACTCCATACAGATATGTATGCTTCATTACATCTTTCTAATCAAGTAAAATGTAATCATAATCTACTACATTACCGGCTGTTACATCTACTATCTTATAACGCTGCCACTATTTATATATATCTGAGTTTGAAGATACCTCTAATGCTTCCTATGGTACATATACTTTTGATTTAAACACAAATTTATCTGGGTAATAATCCCTGTTACTATCTGGAGGAAATAATAAAGAAATACTTGTCAAGTCAGATACTGCCGACATATCAACACCCATATAACACATTTGACCTTCTAATTTCTTCAAATCTACATGTGCAGATACTTTTTGAATGTAATCATCTGAAATCCATACATCCGCTGACTGACAAAAAAGGTTAAAGTTCTTAGTCTTAACACCAACTTCAAGAGACGTGTTATTTGTAGCCGCCTAAACCTGTTCTTCCAAATATGATTTAAATACCGTTTGGTTCAAACTCGGCGCACATTTAATCCAGTTATCTTCATTCTTCCAATCATCACCTTCACCAAGTTCATATATAGCAGAAAACTGAGTATCATCTTGTTTTAATCCTCTTAGTATCTCCATACATGTTTTACGCATGTCATAACAGGGATAACCAGAAAGTAAAAAACCTGCTGTAGTGATAACTATGCCTAACGGCTAACGTCTCATACCCTGAGAAGACTTCATTACGTTGTACAAATCCCAATTCTTAGCTGCATGAAATTCATCAATAATGAAACAACTTGCGTTATAACCATCATTACCCATTGCGTCAGAAGAAAGAACCTAAATTATTGATTTTACCTTCGGAATCTCAATATTATCACGCATTCTTTTGAATATTCTCTTATTCGGGTCAACGGATTGGCAAAAATTACTGCAATGAGTAAACGCAATCTTTGCCTGTTGGCGAGAATTTGCCACTAATTCAACTTCTGCATTGGGTTCGTTATCCTTAATTGCACAACAAATCGCAATAGCGGCTGCAAATGCAGTCTTTCCAGCCTTACGAGAAATCATTATAAACACATTTTTTGTCACCCTGAATCCAGTATCTGACCATTTCCAACCAAAAATATTAGCTATACAGAACTATTGCCATGGTAAAAGCTCAAAATGGTGGCCATAATGCTAACCGGTAGAGTGCTTTAACTTGAAAATAAACGCTATTTTTCCATCCACATCATCATAATCGAAGTATATATCATCACGGTTAAACCAGTCAATAAAACGCCTACATGCAAGCTTTATGGCCTCGCATGCAGGTATTTTATTACTTAAAACATCGTTAGCATAATCAATATATATTCTATTTTGTAAAGTTGTCATTCATATACTATTGTATTTTATCCAATTAACTGCTCAAACTCCATATCATCACTATCAAAATTCTTAATCTTTGCCCTTGAAACTGGAGTCAATGCAAATGACTGTAACAATTTAATAATATGATCCTGTGCGGCAGTCATCAAAGGGAAACACTGATTTTTAAAAGTTCTTCCATGACTGTCTTTTCTTAATAAACCATTATTATCTATATCTTCTTTTGCTTTCAAATATATGTCAACATTATCTGCTATCAAATCAAGCGAAACACGCCATGAAGTTGGAATGTCTTTATAATCCTGTTTTAAACAATCAATAACATTCTACATATATTCTTGTACCTTCTTCGGGTAATCCTTATAAATTTCTTTTGCATTCATATTATTATTTCTTTATTTTATATTTCTGGGCCTGCTACAAATAATGCACCATTTGGAGATGTGTAAAATACATCATTTACTAAATCATATAAACCTACAACATCACTTGAATTCTTACATGGAATCATATCCCTTACCAGAGAACCTTCAACAAATAACTTGAAGTAATATAACCTTGCTTCAATGTATCGTATCATATCAGTTTTAGCTTGATTGTTAAATATACAGAACAACGATGTTCCCCAAGTATGTGTTGTACCACTGTTATTGTAGTTATATACGTTTTTGCTTGGTGGAGTTTTTTCTGTAAGCTCAATATCATTACCGACAGCTCCAAGGGTGTTGTCTTTACCACTACCTCCAATATATCTACCTGACATATTAGAAGAACTAACTCTTATAAATGTTCCAGGCCACGGACTTCCGGCATTGTCCTGACAACCAAATATAGTACCTTGATTTGTACTGTCTTTACCTGTACCGATCGGTCTAAACTTAATAGCAATATCATAGTTCTTATTAAGAGTATCATAAAGCAAAATATCCAAATCAATATATTGACCTCCTGTCTTTGTACTAGCAATATATTCAAGTTCTGTATATCCATCTGGTAACCTACTTTCAACACTGCTACTATACTCCCAAATTAAGGTAGTACCCAAGTACATTTTCTGTACCTGAGTATTCCCAATCATTATATTACTTATAGAATTACTACCTAAATTTATCATTCTTACTTAATTATATATATTGTAGTTTCAGATTTAGTTGCTATTGCATCATATTCTGCTTGTGTACCAGTCCATATTTGAGGAACTTCTGCTTTAGTTGCATAAGTAGCTGAAGCTTCTGACTTTGTTAGATAACTTGATAAATCGGGAGTAGAACCGCTGCCACTGCCTGCATTTACAAGCATATTATCTATTTCTGATTTAGTATATGCATCAACGTATTTGGAATCAAGTTTCTTAATTGTATGAATAATTTCTCTTCCTTCTGCTATTCTACATAAAACACTATGGCTTGAACCACTTGAATAACCTCTTGCACATAAAATCCACGTATCACCGTCAGGATATAAATAAACCATCCAATCACTTCTAAATCCATATGAATCATAATCACCTATACCAAATTCAAGTCTATTTCCACTATTTGTATTAGTAATTACTTCTACGGTACCCTTTGATACTCCATCAATTAATAATTCAACAATATCACCAACAACAGGTTCTTTAGTAAATGTTATAGATCCACCATAATGAGAAGGGCCAGTTTGTGTGAATGAAATAGTATTATCATAAATGTTATTATAAGTGTATTGATATTCTATAATATTACCAAATGGCTTATCTGATATTGTTTCGTCTGTTATATAGCTGTGGTAGTCTACAAACTTAGGATTTAATTGCAACTGTATTGTATCAGTACCATTTTCATCTACATCAAATATCTTAATTGTTGGTCTCCAAATTTTACTACCATTATTGTATATTATATGGTTTTCATCATATATAAAACCAATATTGAAATTACCACTTGTTATATAATCAATTCCACAGGCAAATATACGGTTTTCACCAGTATAATTCAAATAAGGAATGTCATTATTACCATCAAAATTACTACTTAATAGTCTGTCTCTGTTTGAATCTTTTTGCAGTTGTATAGTACCATATAGTTCATCATTAAAGTAAACATAATAGACGTGATTCAATTTGAGCCAGAAATCTGATGAATTAAAAAATTCCATATTAGTGTAGTATCTACCATCATTAAGATTATGCGTTTGACCGTTATAATTATAATGATAATAGCCATTATTATTGGCTAAAAATATATAGCTGTTTCCTTTTAGAATACCAAAAGGTTTATTTACAATAAATGAAGGTGATGTTACATCATTACTATTCCAATCAGATGAAGTAATCCTATTATTTACTTCTTCCTTATCATAGAAATAAACATGATTAATATCATACCAACTCAAACACATTTCAGTATCGCTTGTATCATCTACTCTATATAACTTTATTGATGATACATTAGGTGATTGTGTTAACCATTCTGGAAAGTCTATATATACATCATAAACATCTTTTGGTGTATCTAGTTTATTACCATTTGAATCATATTCACAAGTATATTTTTTTATTTCTGCGCTAGCTGTAAATTCGCCTCTTAATCCAAAATTTCTTTCATTAGCAGAATTGCATAATACTTTCTTACCATCAACTTCAATTATAAATCTTGTATCTTCTGTTAACCACTCAGGAGCTTCATTTAACAATTCACCATTGGAATCTGTTAGTAAGGTTAAATAAACTTTAGATGGATAACAGTTAACACGTTTCGATTTATTATCTATTAAAATAGATTTATTAATTTGATAGTATGCACTAATATAATAATATGAGTTGTTGAGATTATTTGAATATATCATAACAACATCAGTAAACTCCTTTACTAAGCTAACCTTGAACTTACCAACAGGTTTGTTTTTTACATAAGCCAAATTATTTCTATCTGAGTTATAGTCCCAATCTGATTGTACTTGATTTCCACTTGTAGGTATATTAGCAACAGCAGTACTTATAGCATTATCTGTTTCAGTCTTACTATATGTATCTTGTTTTGTATAGTAATTATTTAATGATTGGTGTTCTGTTAAGTAATTACCTTTAGCCTAATATAATTCATCTGCTTGTGCTTTAGTTAAATCAACTGTTGGAATTGTTGGTTTATTAGTTAAGTCGTTGTAATCACCGCTAAACAACTCACTTTTATCAGCCTTACCTGATATATCCTGGTGTTGAGTTAAGAATCCACTGTCATTTGTAAGTTCAGATGTCTTAGTTGGTATATCTTCTGTTTTTGCATATTCTGATAAATCAATTTCTCCACCTGATGTTACATCTAATAATTTCTGGTCAACTTCTGATTTAGTATAGAAATTACTTGTATCTACTGAACCTGTGTCACCCTTATCACCCTTATCTCCTTTTGGACCTTTCAAAGCTTCTAATTGTGCTGTTGTAAAATCTTCATATGTAAATGCATCTCCTTTGTCTCCTTTTTCACCTTGAATTCCCTGAGGACCTTGTTCTCCAGTGTCACCTTTAGGACCCTGAGAACCTGTTGCACCAGTATCACCTTTTTCACCTTGTGGACCTCTCAAAGATTCTAATTGCTATTCTGTGAAATCTTCATATGTAAAAGGATCTCCTTTTTCACCTTTTGCTCCATCTTTACCATTAGTTCCATCTACACCTAATGCTTTAACTCCAGTATTTACGCCATTAATGAACCAGTAATTAGTTGGTGAGATATAAGGAGTAGCACCATCTTTACCATCTTCACCTTTGTCACCGGTATCGCCTTTATCACCCTTATCACCTTTTTCACCTTGTGGTCCTTGTTCACCAGTGTCACCTTTATCACCCTTATCTCCTTTTGCTCCATCTTTACCGTCAGCGCCCTTTAATGCTGCTAATTGCTCAGGTGTGAAATCTGCATAAGTAAATGCATCTCCTTTGTCACCCTTATCTCCTTTATCACCTTTAATAGTCTCTACATTAGCAATAGCTTCATCTATTTCTGATTTTGTATATACACTATTCTTTAAAGCATAGTCTGCCATATCAGGGACATATTGAGCAATCTTTTCATCTATAGCATTATTAGTTTCTAACTTAGTAAAGTAGTTAGACAAATCAATTTCACCATCATCTATTTGAGCATTTAATATAGCTTTATTGATTTCATTTAAGACTTCTGCCTTATTATAATAATCAGATAAATCTATATCAATACCTGCTTTAAGATTATTGATTTGAGTAATACCAACAGATGCAGTAATATCATAGTAACCATCCATCAAATCACCTACAAGATTTGCTCCTGATGTTGCATCTATGATATTAAATAATTCTCCCTGTTTTGCTTTAAATCTCCAATTACTACCTTCTTGTGTCTTACCGGTAATCTCTAGCCCATAAGAACCAACAGGCAGGGAATCATTAATTATAATGTATATAAGATTATTGACTTCATCAGATAAATTCCAATCAATATCAGAAATCACTTCATTGCGATTCATAATACTAACCTTTATATCAGAACATACCGACAAATCAAAATCTTGCTATATTGTTTCCCCACTCTCATATTGAGGAGAAGTCACATATACTTTTATTTTGAAATCATTTCCTTTTACTATACTTGGTATCATTTTCTATATATGTTATTTTTCTTTTTCCAGTACCAAAACCCCTGAAACTCAACGATTTTGTGAAGTGACCTGGGGGCGGTATTCTGCCCCACTTTCTTCAAAAAAACGATGAGGGGGGATCTGTTGAGCTCGATGTGCTGAGGGGTGGTGAATTTCATAATGACAATCCTTACATAAACTCATTAAGTTATTTGGATTCAATAGTAATGACCATCTTTCTTCTTCTGTCTTACCTGCTAAGAATTCCTGTACATGATGAACCTGCTCTGCCTGCCTTGATATACCCTTTAACAAACATCTTTCACATAATGGATGCTATGCTATATATGCATTGCGTAATGTCTTCCATCCTACACTATTATAATATTCTGCTGATTGATTCTTATTCCACTTTACTCTCTTAATAGAATTCCGCTTCAAATTAATCGTAGGCATTATATCATTGAGTATTTATTTAAATCTAAATCCTTTATCATATAACCACATATCGTATCAAGGTTATCTACCTTGTTCGCTACCAATTCCATGTTAGTTATAATCATTACAAGAGTCTCCTGTAACTCTGCTTTTGTAAACTCACCACTCTTTATCCTGGTGATTAAATCCTTTGTTTCTTGTTTCATAATTAATTGTTTTTATTTTAAATATTTATCTCTTAAAATTTTCATCTTCTGTCCATTTAATAATCATACCCTTATTCCAATACTTCTGACATAAATAATACTTCATTTGAAATAACCAATTCTTAAATGTTGGATGTACAAGTTCTGGTTTAAAATGAATATGGTTATGACATTCTGCACATAATGATACAGTGTTTTCTTCATCCTCGAATAAAGCATCTGTCATTTCCTAATCCCACTGCTCTTTAAACTTAATGATATGATGAACCTAGTCTGCTGGCGTGTTCTTACCAAAGCATTTACACATTGCACATTCTGGTTGTTCAGTTAATTTCTTTTCTCTAAGCTTCATCCACTTAGTGCTACTATATGGTTTCATTTCTACGTATTTGTTTTTATATTTACCAATAAAAAATAGAAACCCTTTTCCCAAAGAGTTTCTATATAAAAACAAATAACTTATTAAATAATGAACAACAAACAAAATCATTTTGTTTACAATATATTTATTTGCGACTATATTAAAATTTTGTTGTATAATAAATAAAAGAAACAAATAATTATGATAGAAGAGAAAATCAACTTAAAAGAATTAACAAACTATATCTACCAGTATATGCAAGAACATAATGACAAACCTACATATAAAAATATAAGTGATTATTTTGATCTGCCTTATATAACCATATATCACATGATTAAAAGTAACAATATTAAAGGACTTATCAAACCTGCATACAATCTAACTAGTCAAAAATCAATAGATGAATATTACAACAAACCACAAAGAAAAACATATTGTATAACAAAAGAAATGGTTCTGTTGGAAATGGCAAAGATAAAACAAGAAATAGAATATGAAAAAAGGAAAATAAAATAAAAGTGTGCACTATTCACCTCGAACCGTGCACACATAATATGTATGAATAAAAACCTAAAAATAAATTTAATTAAATAATTAAATTCATATTATGTTATTCAATATAGAAGAAATAGTTTAGGTAATTAAGATAATTTAACACTTTAAATAGCTTCATAAATCCTCCGTATCGCTTTCAAACAAGGTAAGCTTATAGTTATAAAGGAAACATAATTCTAAAGCGATATGAAGGATTTTCTAATTTAGACATATATTCAGTATAATCATCTATTAACTAATCTACGTTATGCATGATTTTATCATGTTCAACCTACCCCTGAATATTTTGTATTTCCCATAAAGTTTCCAGACTATCACTGAATACACTGGAATCATTCAAATCTACATGTTTTACTTCTTCACTCATTATACTCATACTAATATATTTCTTTCATTTTGATATTTATTTGAGCCGTGTCGCTTCCGGATTCATCAGGCTTGTAGTTATCAGGGCAAACATGATTAAACACGATATGGAGCTTTATTTGAGTCTGATTCATACATGGAGATAAAACACCTTAGAAAAATTGTAGATAAATAATATGATTGTTAAATTTTCAATTAATTTTTTGTTTGTTGGGGAATCAGACTTTTACATGAGTTTGATTCCTTTTTTTACTCATTTGTGATAAAGTTACAAGTTTTTGAGGTAAAGTTACAAATTTGGTTACAAATTTCGATCTCCCGAAAGGCTTATCTACAAAGGAAAGTTACAAAGTTACAAAAGTTACATATAAAAATATAAATTATTTTTAATATAAAAAAATATATAATAAAGGAGTTCAAGTTACATGTAACTTTTGTAACCAATGAAAAACAAACACAATAAAAACTGAAAAAGAGAGGGTTTGGGAAAGAAGGTAAATATATAAAAGAACAAAAAGATTATGAAGACAACATATTTAAATAATGAATTTAAACTTTTAGATGTTAATGGAAATGACCTTAATCTATATGATTGGGAAGTGGAAGTTTTAAATGATTTAGAAAAACATCAAAATATAAAAAAGATTTGGTTAGTTCAAAATACAAGAAAAACAGGAGCAACATATTTTTCTAAATTAATATTGTACTTTAGACCAGCAAATGATGGAACTTTCGTCATAAGTCATAATTTACATTGGTCTAAAGGCATATCAAGAAACATGCCTATAACTTTTAAATATTTAAAGTCTCCTAATAGTTTAAATGCATCTAATTTTTTGACGCCTGTCACATTATTTAGTTTAGAAGAAGAAATCAATAAAAATAATGATTTTAAAGATTCATTTGGATTAAGTGATAAAGCACACTATGAGTGTTTATATGATGGAGAGTTTAATGTGGAAAAATATAAGGTATTATGTTCTTATAATTTTGATTTACTCGTTATAAATGTTAGTCCAAAAGATTTAGAAAAGGCATTACCATTTATTGAACAAGACAAAGATAAAGAAGATGTTTATATCAAATATATAAAATAATATATAAGAAAATAAGGGAGTGATTATTTAGTCACTCCCTTTTCTATCTCTACTATTGAGCTCCTTAATCAGTAGTCTTGATGTAATATGTTAGTTCATCACCTTTGAGGTTATCTAAGCACCAGTTATCTACTTCATGGTAGTAGTTCGAATATAGTCTTGATTTCTCATTGTCCTTGCCGTACCATGCGCATGATTTCCAACTCATGACCATAGCAAGCTCCGTTACATACTCATAGTTATGTTTCCATTCTTTAAATGCTCTGTTGAATGTGTCCTTGATGGCAGGAATACCGAATGCATCAGCAATTGAGAAGTCTTCCCAAAATGTTGTCTTTGTTTCATATCCATTTTCTAGTCTCATAATAAATCCTCCGTATCGTGTTTAAATTGTTATACCTTATAAAGTGTAAGCCCACATTCCCAAAGCTTGCCGTGTGGCTTCATTTGAGTCCGTGAGCTTACATTTCAGTTTCACTTAATGTTTGATTTACTCTTGCTCCGATTCAAGTTGTTCTTTGAGGTTTTGGAGTCTCTCAATCTCTTGTGTCAGATGCTCAATCTCTGCTTGTTTACAACTATCGATGTACTCATTGGAGAAGCTGATAAGAGCCGTTGCTTCATCAATAGTGGGGTGGTATTTCTCAAACACTTTCTTGATTGCAAGCGTGAAGCGTGTGTCGTTTGAAGTGATAACCGCCGTAAAGCCGTCCTTATTGGCTTTCTTCTTCTCTTGGAATTTCTTGTTGGCGATGAGTTTCAAGATTTTCTTGTACTGATCCTCTAAACTCATTGCATCGAAACTTTCACGAGTCTTGTCGCTTACAAGGTTGATGTTCTCGTTAATTACCTGCTGCATGTTCTCAGCTGTCATTTCTTTTTTCATAATTGTAATTTTTAAATTGTTATTAATATTGTTATTTTGTCTCTTAAAGACATTGCGAAGATAGGTGTTTCCGAATTACCGAAAAAGTTTTTTGAGAAGAAAACTCCAGAATCTTGCAATCTTTAGCACATTGATAATGAGACAGTTACAAGTGCAAACCGAATTTCACAAAAAGGGGTGTTTAAAGAGAAATATAAATATAACAAAGCAACGAACATTTTATGAGTGGAATAGCAATAACAATACCTGGTAGTAATTTTAACTCAGCATTTGGGAATGTAGTGACAGACTTGGTAGATGTGTCTGTAACTGGTATATCAATAGCATGTAATGACTATTACGTTGGTACCAGATATGCTTTGGGAATCAATTACACGCCGGTGAAGACATCTAATCGTGGTTGCAGATGGTCAATAGTATCTGGTAGTGAATATGCTGCTATAGATGCAACCACGGGTGTATTGACGATTTTTGAAACTGCGAATATGTCGGTTGTAAAAGTGAAGGCAGTTTCTAATTATGATAATAAGATAACGGCAGAAAAGGAAATAACGGTTATGTATAGGCGTGCTGCATTACCTAATTCACATAATCTGTTGGGTGAATTAAGTAATGTAGATTCAATTGTGGATGAGAAATTTCAAACTAATAAAGTATTGATAAAGGAAGCTGAATCAGATGAATGGAAGGCAGCAGATTTTCCAAAATTGGAAACTCGATACACAGAAGATGAAGTTAACTAGATGATAGAAAACGGCACAATAGAAGAAAATACACTTTATTTTTGCGAGGAATGATTACAAGGAGAGATAATGAAATATTTTTTATATCATACGGTGGAAAGATAATCAATACCGTATTTTATGGTGCTAAGATCGTTTGGCAGTCTATTATAGGCTGGTGGATTAACCTTAGACCTTGGAGAAATGATTAGCAATGGAGAAATCAATAAAATGAACTGAAAAATTTATGGCACAGAAATATTCAAATAATGAGATACCTAATTTAGATGCGGATTGGGGACAGGATATGACAGATGAAAAGCTACGTCCATATTCTAATGGTGCTGTTCAGAGGTTCTTGAAGACAAAGATACAGGAGCAAATGTCAGCACTTGAAGGAAAGATTGGTTGGCTTAGTTATGAATCTGGTAATATTGTTTTCTATGACAGTCATGACGGTGCAATGATGGGGTCAATATCTCTGTCAGGTACAATATACAGTATATCATTGGTTAGTGATACAGCTGCGATTTTCTACGTTTTGACAGATGAAGAAACAAAGTATATCACAATTACACCGAGTTCAAAATCTGGTGAAATTGGTGGTTCAATGTCTGATTACATAGAAGACTATACTTATGTTATATCAGTAGATAACGGTACGGGTACATTCAGAGAAATATTAAGTGGTGAATGTGTGAACGGAAACAGCTTCACTAATAATATAAGAAACTATATCACAACAGGTACAAACCGTATCAGAGTAGTTGTTACAGGTAAGGATTCGGCTCAGTCAAAATCAATGGTGTTTACATGTACATTGACAAATCTTTCACTTAACTGTTCTTTCTCTTGGTGGAAGCCATTTATTCAGGGGAATAACTACTATATTGACAAGATATATTTTGGTGGTAATATGGCGAAAACCTTATATGTTAAGGTAGATGAGGTTTTATATACCATGAATTTCAGTTCAGGTACAAACTATCTTTCAGCCGATTATCAATTTAACATGGCTGGTAAATTCCCAGAATCAGGAACAGGAATACATACTGTTGAAATATGGATGGGCGGTAGCGGTGTAGAGACATCCCATTACACTTATAACATTATGTGTGTAGCAACCACAGATATTAACCAAGTTCCTTTGGTTTGTATTAATGAAGTAGCAGAGAAGGCAGTAAACTATACCAGTCAGACATTGTTTAAGTATGCTACTTATAATGCTATATAGGTAACATTCAATATAACAGCGAATGATAATGGAACACCTTACACACTGGTTGATAATCAGGTATTAAAGGTTCAGACGCAAACAGTTTATGACTACACAACTAATGTAGAAATAGACACTGAGAATAAAGACAATTTATCTTTGTCGGTAAATGCAGCAGTTGGTAATGTGCAGCAGACGGTAGCAATACCTATTGACAATAGTAATCCTTATGCAGCTGTATAGAATCCTACATTCTATTTGAATACTGCTCTTAGAAGTAACGGTTCAGCTGACAGGACAGAATTTATTAATAACTCTGATGCCCCAACTGTTTCAGTGGCAAGTTATGTAGCAAACTGGACCGGGTTTGCTTGGTCAAATGATGGTTGGAATACAGACAGAGAAGGGAATAAATGTTTGGTTGTTTCAGCTGGTTCTTCTGTAAAGGTTCCAGATTTAAAGCCATTGATAACAGCTAACACACAGAGTTTTACTTTGGAATTCAAATACAGATGTGCTAATATAGCAGACTATGACACACCAATATTGTCATTCATGGACACAGAAACATATAATGAAAACACGTCTAACGGTGTCATTCTTTTCCCTACTAAGATATTGGTTCTTTCAACTACCAACAGACTTGTTACACAGCAATCTGTCAATCTCGATGAAGATGAAATGACACATATAACTATTGTATTTTAGAGAAACTATAACAACAGTGGTAGAAATCTCTGCCGAATCTATGTTAATTCATATCAGAATGCAATCTTTGAATATGGTGGTAATGCTACATTTGGAGGTGGTTGTTTGAGAATAGGGCAGGAATCAGCAGACACATATCTTTACATGTTGAGATTTTATAATAATAAGGTTCTTGAAGAAACAGATGTGCTTGCTAACTTCATGAATACTGTTGTTGATGGAGCTACTATTAGTCGTGTATCAATTAGAAGGGATAATAACATTCTTGATAGTGGTGTAATCAATTATGACCTTTGTAAGAAGGCGGGTTATAACATAATGATAGTGAAAACGGAGAATGATATGCCAATACCAAGTATTGAATAGACTTCAACCGTAAAAACAACATTAAAGCTTGAATACAACGATCATCCTGAATGGAATATCACAATTGAGAATGCTCCTTGTGACGGACAGGGTACAACATCTAAGAGATATTTCAGATGGAATCTTCGTTGGAAGTTGAAAGATGCAGCTATCTGGACTTATGCCGATGGTACTACATCTACAAAATCTGGTTATCTTGCTGGTTCAGGGCATCCCAAGTGCAACAAGATTACAGCAAAGAAAAACTACGCGTCTTCTTCACAGGGCCACAAAATGGGTGCAACTGAAATGTATGATGAATTATATGCAGCAGTTGGTTTGAAAGCTTCATTACCAAGTTCATCTACACGCGTAGCAGTTTATCAATATCCTGTTATGGGATTCCAGGAATATGAAGATGGAACGTTTACATTCATCGGTTTATATACAATCGGCCCAGATAAAGGTGACAGTAAGACATTTGGATATGATGGTGACAAGTACCCATATTATTTGAGTTTGGAAGGTCCTAACCATAATCCGCTTGCAACAAGATTTTTGCATCCGTGGACTGACACAACTATATACAATCCGAGTGAGGAAACTTTGGAATTTGGCGGTCAAGAAGGTTGGGATTGTGACAGTTGTCCTTACGAAACAGATGATGCAGCAGACCAAGCTAATATACAGGCACTTTTAGAGGCAGAATGGAAGCCAGCTTATGACCTTGTTTATTATTGCTCTCCATATTTAAGAAGTCTTTCTGAAATAGGAATGACAATAAGCCAACTTAATAGCAATATCAATACTTTCAGAAACAGCATGGAGATATTAACAACAAGAAAGAATGAGGTGTTACAGTTATATAACAGTAATTACGATTTGATATACTATGATAATTCAACATAGAATTACAAGGTTCTTTCTGGTTTTAATATGATTACATATCTTGATGGATATTTAACCACTTCAACGCCAACAACTGCACAGTTAATTGCTGCACGTCAAGCAAAGTTTACAGCAGAAGCAGGAAATTATTGGGCTATTGATGATTCACTGTTCCATGCATGTTATTGTGAGCTGACTGGTTCTTCAGATAATCATGCAAAGAACTCATATCCATTTAAGTTTAAGAGACTGGTTGATGGTGGCCGTTGGTCATGGAGACAAGATGACCTTGATACTATCATGGCAACAGATAATAACGGTTAGTCAACTAAATCATATTCAATTGAAGTAGGTGATATAACAGCAGATGGAACAGATATATTTCAAGGAGCTAGTTCTGCTTTCTGGACTTTGATTGATAACTGTTTCTCAACAGAAAAGAAAAACATGATGAGTAGAGTGTTCTCTGCAATTCAGACACTTGCAGCACAGAAAGGACTTACAGCTTCATATATCCATGATACAGTATATAACATGTTCAGCTATTATTTCTGGTAGAAGGCTGGTGAATATTTCCCTTCATTGAGCTATAATAAAGATGCAACATGGTCATATATTCAGCCCTGGTATATTAATCCTGCTCAATCTTATAACAACGTATTCCCATTGACTCAGGCTTTAGGTACTCAGCTGGATGCAGAGCAACTTTGGGTTAAGAGAAGAATTATATACATAATGTCACAATATCAGCTTGGTGGATTTACTGGTTCTGGAAATGACGGTTACGGTTCAATAGAATTCACACCCGCTTCTACTTTCACATTTAAGGTAGTTCCTTCACAAGACATGTACCCATGCGGCAACAAAGGTGGAGGTGAAAACATTAAAGGTGGAAGAACAAGAGCCGGTCAGGTATGTAATATAGTAGCAGATTCAGACGGTTCAACAACATTCTACCTGAAAGCTGTTGACTTACTAACAGATATTGGTGATTTGTCTAGTTTGAGATTAACTACTCGTGGTGGTGATTCTACAATCGGTGCTTCCTTGTCAGTAACATCTAAGAAATTAAAGAAACTGAAAGTAGGTGATGAAGACCCAACTAAAGTACAATTTAATGCTTCATCGCTTGCAGTCAATGGTGAATGCCTTGAAGTAATCGATGCGAGAAATGTTACAACCATAACCAATAACGTGTCATTGCTTAACTGTCCACGTTTGAAGAAAGTCTATTTTGGGGGAACAAATGCAGTAGCAATCAACTTGCCTATAGGTGCAAAAGTTACAGAAATCAGTTATCCTGATGGTTTACAGACATTGTTCTTGCACTCATTACCACTATTGAGTGATGCTAATATGACACTTCCTGCTACGGCTATCAGAAATATAACAGGTTTGTATTATTACAACTGCCCAAACATATCTCCATTTGACCTGTTACACAGAATTTATGGTGCAGCCAATAACAGTCTGTCATTTGTGACGATGATTTGGGATGGAGTGTTTAACGGTACAGCAGCAGATTTGGATATGTTGGCAGAATTTGCTAATCCATATAATCCTGCAACTGGTGAAGGATTTGGTTGTGTTGCTTATGATGCAACTAATAACATCGTGACAAACAGCTCAGACAGAGTTAATTTATAGGGGGCTATCAATGTTAACGGTTATGCTTATGAAGATTCTGTAAACACTCTTAGATCATATTTTGGTGATTCACTTACATTGACGGTAATAGATTACTATATCAGATTTGCAAGTTCTGCTGCTGAACATCGTTGCGCAACTAAATGGGGTGACGGTACCGGTATGACTAAGAAATGGGCATCATCAGTTACTTCGTTAGGAGAGGACTTCAAGGATGGAATAACAGGAGAATATTCATTTAATGAATTAGTTAACTTCACTGGTTTAACAGGAATACAAAATAGAATATTTGCAGGAAGTGATATAACTACAGTTACAATGCCCCCAGTTGAAATTTGTTATCAAAATAATACTGGTGCATTTGACGCTTCTCCTTTCTATAATTGTACACATTTAACAAGAGTAAATTGGGGTGATTGTACGATTTATCATAGTTTGAGTTATTACCCTAATACTGCATATAACTTATACAGAGGTTGTACATCTCTTGATTACTATGAAGGAATATTGCCTAAGAATATAACAACAGTTGAAGGTACATTCATTGGTTGCACATCATTAACTAAGATGATATTCCCAGAGGGATTAATCAATTCAGTAGGTCAGGAATTTCGTGATTGTACAAGTATTAAATATGTGGAATACCCAACTACTATTCAACATTTGGAATTGTCAGAAATTACGCGTGATGCCTATTCTGGTGGAATTTATTTTGTTATCAAAGCTACTACACCACCAACAATGAATAAAGAAATTACAACTTATTATAACCGAACAATGTATTTCTATGTTCCGGACACAAGTGTGAATGCTTATAAAAATGCAACAGGTTGGAATGTTTACCAATCTAATATCAGGGCTTTGAGTACATTGCCAGCAGAATATAAGGCAATGGGGACAGTAAGTTAAAATATAAAAGGGCATATCAGTAATTCTGGTATGCCTTTTTTATGTTTAAAAAAATAATTACGCTAAAAAATGCTAAAAACTTCACATTTTGTACTATTTTTTGAGTTTCCCCATATAAATAATATGAACGATAAAAATAAAAACAAATAACAATGACAAACAAAAGATTTCAGAAAGAAGATTTATTATTAGCAATTGAAACATTGCAATATGAAAATGGGGTAAAGCCACATATAAGTTAGGTCGCTGATTTTTTAGGCGTCAGTGTAGAGTGGACTCGTTATTACCTAAAATATTATGACCTATATAATATGATAGGTAGAAAGCCAAAGAAGGTTACAACAACAGACAGAAACCAACAGATTAGAGAACAGCTTACAAATATGCTCAATACATTAAAAAGTATTGAGGAAATACAGCAAGAAAATTTCATCAAGGAATTAGATAAATACCTTAATAATTAAAAATTAACAACAAACAAAATGGAAGATTTAAATATGGAAAATTTAACACCGGAACAAATACAATCAATTTATGGCCAACTGTTTCAGTAGGCAATTAAAAAGCAGGCAGCAAAAATGTATGATATGGACTCAAAAGGAAATATCAAAAATACTACAAGAAATCTCATTACTTTTCTTAATACAGATGAGAAGACTAAGGGCAGATTAAAATATAATCAGTTCTTACAGCGTAAGGAATATGATGGTGAAGAATATACAGATTTTATTGCATCCAGTATAAGGGTATAGATGGCAGATGTTTTAGGTTTTGAACCTGTTATGTGCAGATATGAAGATGCAATTAATAATGTGTTTGATTCTAATAAGTATAATCCAACAGTCGATTACCTTAATAGTGTACAGTGGGATGGTAAAGAGCGTATTGAAACAATATTCATTGATTGGTTAGGTGCAGAAGATACCCCACTTATTAGGGAAATGAGCAGCAAGTGGTTAATAGCTGCAGTGAAGAGGATTTATGAGCCTGGATGCAAGTTTGATAATATGATTGTACTTAAAGGCCCTTAGGGTTGTGGTAAGTCAACTATATGCGAGCGTTTAGCACATGGTTTTTATAATGAGCATATTAATATAGAGGACCCAAAGTATTATGTGGAGACTCTTAATAGAAGTTGGATTGTGGCATTTGATGAATTGTCAGGAATCACAAGAAAAGATTTGGCAGATATTAAATCGTTCTTATCAAAATCAAGTGAGACCGTAAGACTTGCATACGCCCGTAATCCCGAGACATATAAAAGGCATTGTATTTTTATTGGCTCTACTAATGAGGATAATTTTTTGCGTGACTATACAGCAAGTATGGAGCGCCGTTTTTGGGTTATAGAATGTACCAGAGATAACAGGAATAATATTGTGGGCGAAGGGTTTACTTCAGAAGTAGTAGATTAGATTTGGGCGGAAGCAAGAACTAAATACATGGCTAATAAAAATCAGTTCTTAGATTTGAGTTCAGATGGTATTGAGTCATTGATGGTTGAGCAGGAAAAATATAAGACCAGTAACACAGATGAGGTTTTGGATTTTGTACGTGATATGTTCGATCGTGAATATGTTCTTAATGCAAATCTCGAATTTGAAAATGAAGATGATTTCTATAATCAGTATTGCGGAATCTCTGTCAAAGTGGGTACAAAGTCAAAGTTTGCTCGTATTCCTACCCGATACATTAAATATGTTCTTGATAAGAAATACCGTGAAAACAGGTCACCAAAATATATAAGTTCTGTTCTCAAAGACATTATCGAGTATAAGCATGCAAAATATCATGGCAAGACTGATAACTGTTACTGTCAATTAGTTGAAAACAAAACAAATCATAGAGCAAAATCTAAAGAAGAAGAAATGGCAGAGCTCTTTAAATGCTAATAAAAATAACTATTAATGAACAATGAAACAATATATTACAGCATCACAAATATCAAAAACTCCAGTTACTTGTTATCGTACAGTGAATGAAAAACAGGGGGTAGAATCTAATTTGGAAAACTTCATAATCAGACTTGGTATTGGCGCCAAGAATCTGATTATGTAGTTACGCAATATAACAGATGAAAATGCTCAAAAACAATATAAAGCTTAGAATATTCCATGTGCTACGATTTCTATTGTTGCAGGAGAAAATAAATCAGCAGAAAATTACAAGCAGAAGAATAACATTATTGTCATTGACATTGACGAAAAAGAAAACCCATATTTAGCAAATGAATCAATGCTTTTGAATACTGGTTACAGATTATTTAATTTGCCTTATGTTTATTTGGTTAGTAGAAGTTGCAGGGGAAAAGGGTTATTTGTGATTATTCCAGTTGAAAACATTGATAATATACGTGGTTATTTTAATAAAATCAAGGAGGATTTTAAGAAAATGAACATAATCATTGATCAGCAATGTTGCAATATTAACAGGCTTAGGTTTGTCAGTTATGATGAACTTACAATAAACGGTGATTGGAGAAAGATGGGGGATGATAAAATAGAGGTGTTTGATGAAGTTATTGAAGAGCACCCTTTTGTAATGTCTAATCAGAATGTTGTTACTCATGCTATATAGGCAAATTCTCTTTTACTTAATGATATTTTTATTTTGAAATCCTTAATGATGTTGGTTCGTGATTATCATTACAGTTCTAATGATTATGCAAGTTGGTTAAATGATGGATTTCGTTTAGCTACTTTGGGTGAACAGATGGGGTTATTCCTTTTCATCATGATAAGCCGTAATTCAGCAGGTTATAAAAATGATGCAGACGTAAAAAGAAAGTTTAATGAATGCATTAGGCATACAAAGTTTGACCGTACATGTTTGGCTTATTATTTTGGGTGTTTGAAAAAGAAAATAGGTAATGATTGGATTCAAAAGGTATAGGCATTTGAACTACCACCAGTAAAATAAATATTTAAAGGAACAAATAACTATGGAAACATTTAAAACAATATTAATCATTTTGATTTTCATTCTATTCGTTGTAATAGGATATAAGATAATTGCTTTTTATTTGGCAGGAGAAACATTGAAAGCTATATTTTGGATTTTGGTTTTAATCTTGCTATCAAAAAATGGAGATAAATAAAATGAATGTACAAAAACTGTACTAGTTGAAATTTTACCATATTTTTAATTAATTTTTTGTTATTCCACTTAGTGACTGTGAAGTTATTAAGTGGTTTTTTTGATAATTACAAAAATCTTCATACCTTTGCACCAATGAAGAAAAGAATACCATCTCAAGAATTAAAGTGTCCTGATTACATAGAAGGGGACTATTTCTGTTGCTGTATATATGGTATCAGAAGAAATTCTGATAACCGCATGTTATATGTTGGTCAAACAACGAATCTTCATATGAGGATTAAGGACCACTATTTAGCTAACAGAAAAAATAAAGAATTCAAGTTAGAAATTGATAAATGGATGGCAGAGCATCGAGGTGAATATCATTATGAGATATTGAAGAAATTCGATGTTAAGGAAATGGATTATTGGGAAGCTCACTTCATTCAAGAACATAAGACATTGGTGACTGATGGAGGGTTTAATAATTCATTGCCTAATCGTACACCTGAAAGGGAAGCTGTTGCAAAGTCGGAAGGTAATAAACGATGGTATGAGAAGAATGTGAAGGGCAATCCTGAAAAGCTTAAAAGAATGGCTGATTTCTCAAAAGAGTGGGCTGAAAGAGACCCTGAACATGCAAAGTACATAGGCAGGAAAAAAGCATTTAGACGACAATATAAGGACCATCCATATTTTAAGGATTTGGCTGTCTTAGCAGAAAGGTACAAGTATTTTCTTAGTGAAATTCCAAAGGATATTTGGAAGAAAGCAAAGGGAGAATCTTAGTTATTCATAATAATAATGTACGCGCGTAAATAGCTTTATATATTTTTAGTACATTCATCTAGATATTCCTCACCTGCCAAGGCTGCAGGCCGAGGCGCAGCAACTGGCTGCTATCAGCGGTATTAGGGTCGAAGGGAAATTCTTCCACTGTGTGCTGCGATTCCGTCGCAGCATACGGTACATAGCGGTCCTTCCGTTCTTCGCCTTTTTGGGGGATATGAGAGGGGGCTCCCGCCCAATAAATCCCTACCAGTGCCAACACTCCAACGATAACGGCTGCTATGAGGACAAGACGGTCATTGTGGTTCATACAATCCCTAACTGATGGAGAAATATCAGTGATA
>OCVV011348603.1_pt1 | contig 22999 bp, 24 predicted proteins | sample 1539721 | NCBI WGS metagenome assembly OCVV01 (sample SAMN02144230, study PRJEB22623) | gut metagenome | biome: sheep rumen | host: Ovis aries | place: New Zealand
CGACGCGATCGACCGCGTAGAAGGTAGACGCGGCATAGGCGTTAACGTCATCGGGGCTGCTGCCGAGCTTTCCGCCGAGGTACATCTTGACCAAAGCGGAGGAATCGCTCTCATAATCGGGGAAGCTGATGGTACGCGCCTTGTACCCCATCTCACAAAGTCTTTTACAGAGCAGCTTGCTCTGGGTCGCCTTGCCCGATCCGTCCAGTCCGTCGATCACGATGAACCTGCATTTGTTATCTGCCATAATCTTACTCAACTCTTTTGCGTTTTCATCTATCCGAAAACAGATCAAACACAAAAGTACATACTTTCCTTTTTAATCTTTCTTATTGTAGCATAAATGACAGAATTATTCAATAGCAAGTTTGTAACAATATCTTCCGTAAAAAGACTGAAAAATATGCGAAAAGCCCCGAAAAACTCGGGGCTTGGATATCAATGTATCGCGTTCATAATCAATGAGGTGATCAACGCCGCGGCGGAGGATGATAATGCCACCACGATCAGCGGTAGATCAAAGAATGCCATCACCAGTGCCGCGACCGTTCCGACAGTGGAAGAAATCACGTCCCCTGTCGCAAAAAAGATCGCGGGAAAGGTCATCGCCGACAATACGGCATAAGGGATGTAATAGAGAACCGAATTAAGAAATCGGGATTTGATCTTGCCGCGCACCGCGACGAACGGTATCACGCGGATCAGATAGGTGGTGATCGCCATCACGGCGATATAAGCGACGATACTCATGCGCCGTCCTCCCCTCTCTCCTGCTCGACTACCGGAAAGAACAGCGCGCCGACGACGGACGCGACCAACGCGCAGATGATGACCGAGAAACCGCTCGAGATCATCGGCAGACAGAAGCGGATCACGATACTCAGCGCCGCCGCGATCAGCACCACAAAGAGCACCTTGCGGTCTTTTCTGGCAGGCGGCAGGATGATCGCGATAAACATACCGTAGAGCATCAGCGATAATGCCGCCGTTACCATTGGGGGCATGATATCGCCCGCGATCGCGCCGAGCAATGTGCCGGTGCTCCAGCCGATGAACGGCGTGAGGATCAGACCGTACATATACGACGGCTTGAGGGGCTCCGCCTGCGATGAAGCGACGGCAAAGATCTCATCGGTCACGCCGAAGCCGACAAAGAGTCGGTGCATGAGGTTGAACGACGGATCGAGCCTTTGCGACAGGCTCAGGCTCATGAGCGAATACCGCAGGTTGATGACCAGCTGGCACAAAATCATTTCGAGCAGTGAGCCGCCCGCGGCGATGATCTCCACTCCCGCCACCTGACCCGCCGAGGTCAGGTTGGTGACCGAGATGCCGACCGCCGCCAATATGGATAAATTCTGTTGAATACACAGCACGCCGAAGCCGAAGGACACACTGAGATAGCCCAGCATGATCGGAACGCCGTGCCGCATTCCTTTGACAAATTCTTTCTTCATATAAGGTTTTTGCTTTCTAATTAATACTGTTCCGTCATAAACGGCTCAAAGTGAAGCTCCTCCTGCATCAAAATGATCAGAGGGATCCCGAGGAACAGCGGGAACACCGTACCGTTGATCAATATGGTGATCGACAATACGATAACGTCGACATCGGGGTAGATCAGCTTGACAGCAGGCGTGATGATGATCGCCTCCATCAAACCGGACACGATAATGACCGCCAGCTGTTTGAGCAGGCTTTTTCCCGTTCTGAGCGTGAACGGTTCCTTTGCCATCCGTTTCCAGAACCAATAGAATAGAAACGGCCCTAAGAAGTTCGCCGCAAAGCCCGCGATGGATGACCACCTCAGGCTGTCGCTCGTGATATCTCCGATCAGGTTGCCGATCGCAAACGCAAAGCAGCCCGGGATTCCGAAGAAGATACCGAATACGGGCTTGAGCAGCATAACGGGTCGGATATCGGTGAAGCCGGGGATGACGCTCATCACCTTAAAGGGGATCGCAATGATCAGATAAACCAGCACCAGAACCGCAGTCAGGATACAGAGCTTCAAGGGCTTCGGGAGCTTACTGTTTTTCAGTATCATGGACAAGCCTCCTTTTCCCCTTGAACTCAACGATCTCGATCAGACTGCCCACAACGATCAGCACCGCGCCGATGATATGGAACGGCGTGGGGATCACGCGGTCGATCAGCGTTTCAGGCAGTACGACGCCCCAGATCAATGAAAAGACGATCTCGAGCGCATAAATAATGGTCGATTCTGTCGCCGTCGCGCGTTTTTGCGCGAAGATATTCAGCGTTTGCGCGAAAGCGATAATAAAATACGCGTGGATAAACAAGCTCGCGATGATCGTGCTCGACCACGGAATCGTGGCAAAGGTAGCCGGCTGGAGGATGCACCAGATGATGAAGCTGATTATGGCGACAAATACGGAGATCAGCGTTGACAGCGTGACGGAATCATGCTCCTTCGCAAAATCATTCAGCTTGACGATAAACACGGCGCGGACGATACAGCCCATGAGGATCATGGCAAAGCCAATCGGATGAATGCCCTTTACGTTGCCGCCCAGGGCGCAGACGATGCCCAGCAAAACAAGGATCACGGAGATCCATGTCTTTGCGCCGACCGACTTCTTCATCGTGAGCAGCACGACGGGCAATACGACCACCGTCATCGAAAAGGTGAACGCGCCGGTGGATACATCGAAATACTTCAAGCCGTAGAGATACAGGGCGTTATAGCCGCTGTTCAAGAGCCCCAGCAAAAAGCACCGAAACAGTATTTTCTTTGCACTGCTGCGCAGCTCGGTCTTAACGCGCTTGAAAAAGCATAAGCCCAAGATCACCGCCGCGATCACGTTACAGATACAAGTCGTCGCAAACGGCAAGACACTGTCGGGAATACAGGAAAAGATGATGACCTCTGTTGACCAGCAGAGCGTAACGCAGACCAAGCAGAGATTCGCCTGTAATCTGTTCATGAACGATCCTCCTTCATATACCTTGTTTCCAAACAACGATTGTACCACATTTTTCTTTAGAATGATATACTATTCCGAAAAAAATTCCTTTTTTTCGATAAAAATGCACTGTCTATCTCAAAGATAAGACAAACAGTGCCTCGGTATTCATTTTTATACCCTTTTCATCATTCTTTTACAATCAATCTGATCCATCTTATTCATCTTCTCTTGCGTTATTCGGATGGTACTCCCAGCCGTGATCGTCATGATAGATCATCAGCTTGGTCATACCGCCGTCAATACAGATATTCTCTCCGGTGATAAAGTCTGCTTTCTCCGAACACAGAAACAACACCATATGAGCGATATCCTCAGGCTTGCCGACGCGTCCCGCGGGCTGCTGAACAGCGTCGGCGCCCGTATATTCGACGCCGCTCGTTTCGATCCAGCCCGGCGATATGCTGTTGACCCTCACCCTGCCGGCAAGGCTCACAGATAAAGCATGGGTCAGAGCAGCGATGCCGCCTTTGGCGGCTGTATAGCTCTCCGACTGAGGCTGGCTCATACGGTCACGCGACGACGATATATTCACGATCGCGCCGCCCGGTGCAAAGTGATCCATAAACAGCTTCGTCAGCATAAACGGAGCGGACACCCCTACCCGCAGAGCATAATTGAATTCATCGTAAGTGCAGTCATTGATTCCCTTGAACAGCGGAAGCGCATTGTTGATCAAACAGTCAATATGTCCGTATTCAGCAACAACCCGATCCGCAAAGGCTGTGAGCGTTGCTTCATCGGCGATATCTCCCTGATCATACAGATCAACACAATCATGCTGTTTCGGGAGTATATCTATCACACAGACCTTTGCCCCTTCGGCATGAAACATCTCAGCAATACATCTGCCGATCCCTTTTGCTCCCCCGGTGATCACAACTATCTTATCGGTAAATGCTCTTTCTGTCATATTGCTCAACCCCTCGCATTCTTTTTCACACTCAGCATCAAGTCTGTTTGTGCATTATGATAACAGATAATACGGATATTGTCTACAAGGATTTACTGAAAAATAGTTGTATCGCCTATCACGAAAAGCCGTCTGTTTCTTCTCAGCGACCGTCAGCTCCGCGCCATCCGACAACGTCAGTTTAAATGGATAGCAAAACAAGCGTTTTTTTGTGATGTCACAAGTTATTTTCAAAATAATATTGACGTTAATAACAGTGATATAGTACAATGAACTTGAAATAAAAATCTTTCTAAAATCAATTGCAAGGAGGAATGAACATGAAGAAAATCACCATGAGAGTATTGGCCGTTCTGCTTTCCGTTTGCATGCTGTTTTGCGCGCTTTCTGTGAGCGCAACGGCGGCAAATGTTGCGCTTGCTCCGACCGGGATGCAGATATTTGTCCGTACCCTGACCGGCAAGACAATCACGCTCGAGGTCGAGTCCAATGACACGATCGAGAATATCAAGAGTAAAATACAGGAAAAAGAAGGAATCGCACCGGATCAGCAGAGGCTGATCTTTGCCGGTAAGCAGCTCGAGGACGGGCGCACCCTCGCGGATTATAACATTCAAAAGGAATCTACCCTGCACCTTGTGCTGCGCCTCAGAGGCGAGGAAGAGGAACTTATCAGCTACAACCTTTGGGTCGGCGGCATACAGGTCACCTCCGAGAACTGCAATGAAATTCCCTCCGTGATAAAGGGATCTGCTGTCTATGATCCCGAGACCGCCACACTGATGCTCGATAATGTCCAGGGCATTAACGGTGAGTATTACGGTGCTTTGATACACTCGCGCCTCGACAACCTCAACATCCTTTTGTCGGGAGAAAACTATTTGAATGCAGATTATGAGCAGAACGGAGAACAAATGCGCCAAAGCACAGCCATCAGCTCGTTCGGAAACATGGTCTTCTCTGCCGAATCTGACGGAAGCCTGACCTTAGACGGCTTTAACGAGCCTGTATTCTCCTATAATAAAGCGATCACGATAAACAGCGGTCGTTACGACGCAAAAATACAAGGGGGCAGATTTGGCGAAACGATCAACACGTTTGCTTTCGAATGTGCGGAAATGACCGTAAACGGCGGAGAGATCACCATTGACGCCGACTATTTGCAAGACGATATGACGATGTACAGCAGCGGCGTCTATGCAGATCGCTTTACCATGTCCGGCGGTATGATAGCTGTGAATAACTATAAACAGGGAATCGTCGCTGAAGCTATCTCTGTCGCCGGCGGCAGGATCACCCTCAGCAACGGTAAAGACATAGGCTTGTACGCTACGGGTGATGAAGGTATCCGCATCAGCGGAACGAAAACATCGGTTGATGTAACTTGCGACAACATCGCCGTAGCTTCCTATGCAGGAGCGATCACCCTCTCTGACGACATGGAGATCGTTGCTCCGAAGGGCGGCTCTGTCGGAACACGGTACGGCAGACCTGCCATCGTCAACGAAGACGGCTCCGGCGCAACTGAGGTGAGGCTCGCATCGCCCTACTGTACCGTCACGATAGACTGCGGCGAGTATGGCGAGGATCTTTCCGTAGATGTACTGCGCGGCGCAAGGTTCTTTGACGCGCTTGATAACGCAGGAGTATTTGAGACACTCGGCGCAATGGAGACCGAGGACTATATCTTCCGCGAACTTGCGACAAAGCCGCTGGATGAATTTGCCGACGCAGATGAATTAATTGAAGACACAGGCGCTCTGCTCGATACGATCGTTACATCCGATATGACCGTGTACTCCTGCTTCTACACCAAGATCAAGGAGCTCACCCTGACGCTCGCTCAGCCCATTATCGGAACAACCGTTACCATAACAGACGGTATTCAGTCTCCCGCTCCCGTATTGACTGTTGAAAAGGGCGCGCATTATTCGTTCTATACCGATCCCGAATTCCAGTATTCTAAATGGTACACCAAAATCAACGATGAATACACCGACTTTGAAGGGACTTTTGAGAAAGGCAGAACCTACTATGTTGAATGCCTGCTCAATCCCGATTTCGGCTACTGGATGGATGACGATACCGTCGTGACCGCGAAGGGTGCTGCGGTGGAGGAAGCCTTTGGGCGGATGTCGCTGGCTGTTTCGCTGTCCACTCAGGCTGTCCCTCCCGCCATTCTCGGCGACGCTGACGGCAACGGTGTAGTGACGATTCTCGACGCCACTTTGATCCAGCGATATTTAGTCGATATAAAAGTACCGAACACCTTCAACGAAACTGCCGCCGACGCAGACGCAGATGGCGTCGTCTCAATTATTGACGCAACATGGATTCAGCGTTGGCTCTCAGGAATTAATATCCCCTATTCGATCGGAAAAGTAATATGAGTTTTATCCACCCTTCTTTCCTTGGAAGGGTGGATTATTTTTACCGCCTGCCTTTAAGCAAATGAATAATACAAAGCAAAAATCCCGCCACTTTCGTGACAGGATTTTCGCTTTGTGCTTAATGTACAAAAAGATTTTTTCTGTTTAAAAAACCGTACAGTTTTGAACCCTCGAAACATTAAGCGTTCATTTCGTTTAGAACATTATCCATATTTCGTCTGCCGTAAATAATCCTCAAAATGTGAATGCATTCGTCGATCTCATTCAATCTATAATAAAGCAAATAATTTGATATCGGCATCTTCCTGATATCTTTCAGTGTGATAAGCTCGTTCTCGACCAATGAACCGCATCTCGGAAAATGTCTTATTTCTGAGATCACCTTTTCCATCTTCTCCATAAAAGCTGACGCCGCACTTGGGTTATCAAGCGTATCGGTCATATAATGAAGAATCTCATCAAAATCCTTCTCGGCTTCACGGGTAAAAGAATAATTATATACCATATTTCAATCTCATTTCCTGCATGACTTCATCGCCGGAACGTGTATTTCCCTTTTCTGAATCCTCAATTCCTTTTGCGAGCGTAGCAGCTTCATACAGCTTATTCATTGTTCTTTCGAAGTACTCGATATCCATAACCACTAATCTGCCGTAGCCGTTCTTGGTCACAAAAACAGGACCATTTTCCTCACTGCAAAGAGCCTCAATTTTTACAGTATCTTTTAAATCTCTCATAGGAACAATTTGCATCATATCACCTCATTTGTATTGTGGCTATATTATACACCAAATATAGCCACAAGTCAATGATGAAGTAGAAAAAAGCTGCCGAATAAACTCGACAGCTTTTGACATTGGCTGGGAAGGCGGGGTTCGAACCCACGAATGACGGAGTCAAAGTCCGTTGCCTTACCGCTTGGCTACTTCCCAACAACAGTATTAGTATACCATATTTTTTAATAATGTCAACATTATTCATGCGGGACGAAAGAATCGCCCCGCATGTTGACTTTTTGTTGATGATGTGATCAGATCGTCTCGACCGTCAAGCCTTCATCGTTTGCCGAGAGTGCGATCGCGGAGATACCGCCCTCACCGTGCAGGATCAGCTGCTCGGTGATCTTATCCTCGACCTCCTTGCGGATCAGGCTGCGCAGATCTCTTGCACCCGACTGACCGTTGCAGGATTGTTCGGCAAGATACTTGCAGGCGGCGTCATCATATCGGAAATCGATCCCTTTCTCTCGCAAGGTCTCGACATATTCGCCGAGCATCAAATCGGCGATCTTGACAAAGTCCTCCTGAGTCAGGCTCTTGAAGATGATGATCTCATCCACACGGGCGATGAACTCGGGACGGAGGAACTCACGCAGCCCCTTCATCACGCTGTCACGCTCGGCGGACTCCTGCGTTTTGCCGAAGCCGAGGGCGTTCTCGCGATTCGTCGAACCCGCATTTGAGGTCATGACAATGACGGTATTGGAGAAATCGACGGTTCTGCCGTGCGCGTCGGTCAGCTTACCTTCATCCAGGATCTGGAGCAGGATATTCATGACGTCGGGATGCGCCTTTTCGATCTCGTCGAATAGGAGTACCGAATACGGTCTGCGGCGCACCTTCTCGGTGACCTGACCGGCTTCATCATAGCCGACATAGCCGGGAGGCGAACCGATGATTTTGGAGACGGAGTGCTTCTCCATGAACTCGGACATATCCAGACGGATCAGGGTCTCGGGCGTGTCGAACAATTCAAGAGAGAGCACCTTGACCAGCTCGGTCTTGCCGACGCCCGTGGGTCCGACAAAGATGAAGGAAGCCGGTCGGCGGCGGGGTGAGATCTGGACGCGGGAGCGCTTGATCGCCTTGGCGAGCGCGTCGACCGCTTCATCCTGACCGATGATCTTCTTTTTGAGCGCGTCCTCGATATCCTTGAGCTTCAACAGCTCATTCTCGCGCACTCTTGACTGCGGGATACCCGTCCAAAGCTCGATGACATTCGCGAGGTCTACCTCGGTAACTTCCGCAGTAAGCGTCGCTTCATCAAAGCCCTGCAGCTGTTCATCGACACGCGCTAACTCGGATTTAACGGTCGCCAACGCTTCGTAATCAACTGTTTCCTCGCCGGAAATCGCTTCTTTTGATGTTTCAAGCGCCTTTTTCTCATCCATCAGGGTCTCATATGTCTCGCGTTCTTTGTTGCGCAAAGAGGCGCAGGCGCACGCTTCATCCAGCAGGTCGATCGCCTTATCGGGCAGGAATCGATCGGTGATGTATCTCTCGGAAAAGACAGCCGCTTTGCGGATGATGTCCTCCCCCACCCTGACGTTATGGTGATTCTCGTAGTATTCCTTAATGCCCATCAGGATATCGATGGTATCGCCGATGCTCGGCTCGGCGACCTTGACGGGCTGGAAGCGGCGTTCCAAAGCGGAATCCTTCTCGATATACTTACGATACTCATTAAAGGTGGTCGCGCCGATCACCTGGATCTCACCGCGGGACAGAGCGGGCTTGAGGATGTTGGCGGCATTCATGGTACCTTCGCTGTCACCGCCGCCGACAAGGTTATGCACCTCGTCGATGAACAGGATGATATTGCCCGCCTCTTTGACCTCCTTGGTCAAGCCCTTGATGCGGCTCTCATACTGTCCGCGGAACTGTGTGCCCGCGATCAGCGCAGTCAGATCAAGGAGCTGGATCTCCTTATCCTTTAAGCGGTGCGGTACCTTGCCCTGCGCGATCCGCAGCGCGAGTCCCTCGGCAATGGCTGTTTTACCCACGCCGGGCTCGCCGATCAGGCAGGGATTATTCTTGGTACGGCGGGACAGGATCTGGATCACGCGCTCGATCTCTTTATCTCTGCCGATGACATGATCGATATTGCCTGAGCGAGCCTTCGCGGTCAGATCCTCGCAGTATAATCCGATATGCTTGCGGTTCTTACGGCTCGGCTTTTTGCCCTTTTTGTCGCCGTTATCGGCATTGTTAGCGGCTTTGTTAGCGCCGCCGAACATGTTGAAGAAATTCGGGAACGAGGGCGCTCCGCCGGGGGTGAAGCCGTCCTCTTCCTCGTTATTATCGGCGGGCTCGCTATTGGGCTGGGGGGGCTGGATGCCCATATTTTGCGCCAGCTCGGATATATCATTCACATCTCCCATGTTCTCCATGATGGAATCCATCTGCTCCTGTACCGATTCGAGATCGTCGGGAGAGATGCCCATCTTCTTGATGATATCCTCTACGGGCTTGATGCCCAGCTCCTTCGCGCACAGCAGGCAGTAGCCGCGCGGCTGCTGATCATCCTTGTTGCTGGACACGAAAACGACAGCGGGGCGTTTTTGACATCTTGAACAAACCATATACCTTCTCCTTTACTTTTTAGTGGTGATGGAAGCCTGTACAGAAGAGATGGCAGCTTCTTTATTCTGCTTCTTTTCCTTCTGCTGCTTCTGTATTCTGAAAAAGATGATTGCGTAATTAACCAATGAAAAGATCATCATACCGGCAGTCACGCCGAGAACCGTTAACGAAAGGGTCTCGTTACGGAAATCAAAGATCGCCATCGCGACGACCAGTACGACGGATACGTAGAACATAAAGGTGCTGATTTTGCCGTACCATGACGACTTAGGCGGGATGATGCCCTGATTAATGATGATCGTACCGCCGATGATCATCAGGATATCCTTGACGACCATGACGATCATCAAGGGCAGGACATACGGCTCGATACAGATCATACAGATACCGACCGCGATCAGTGTCAGCTTATCCGCCAAGGGGTCGAGCACCTTGCCGAGCTCAGATTCCTGGTGGAACCTGCGCGCGATAAAGCCGTCGAAAAAGTCCGAGATACCCGATATCACTAATACAATGATCGCGGGCGTATAGTCCTTGGTCAGATACCTTCCGACGATGAACAGCGCGACAAACGGCGTGATCAATATGATCCTGAAAAACGAGATCGCATTGGGAATGGTCATCAGGTCTTTGCTGATGACCTCGTTTTTCTTTTCATTACTCATAATGTTTTCCTCAAATACTTCCATGGAGCTACCCTATCCCTTATCGCGCTCTCACGCGCGAAAATGATAAACTGCTTCCTCCCTATCATTTACCTGAGATCATTGAGCTGATCCACGTAAATATATTACCACTATAGAAGTGATAGAATATGAAGGAATTGTTAATTGTTGATTCATTGAACCACGATGAGTTCGTTCCGACGTTCACGATAATGAGCTTGGTCAGATATGCGAACATACAAACCAGCAATACGGCGTCGATCAGTCCGATCACCGCGCCGCCGACTCGGTTGATGACATTCAGCACGGGGAATCGGAACAAACGCGCGAGCGGTCTGACCAAGATCCTTTGCAAAATGATCATCAAAAATAAAAATGCCAAAAGCGTGATGAAGAACGTCAGTATGCCGCACGCGACAGGCTTGACGGCGGTGTTGACCGCCTCGCTGATCGTATCGGTCGCGTTGGAGATCGGATCGGAAAATGCGCGGGTAAGAGCCTCCGCGTCCAGATTCGTGATACCCGTCAGCCATGACGGCAGCGCCGAGATAATGCCGTCAGCCGCTTTTGTACTCACACCGCTCACAGCATTGGTGACCGCCTTTTCCAAAGCGGGTCTGACGATCGCGTTATAGGACAACAGCGAGAGCCATTGTCCGACCGCGGTAGCCGCGAGATACGAGATCACGGTCGCGATCAGCCGCGCCAGCGATCTTGCCGCGCCGCGATAGATATTCAGCGCGATCAAAACGATAAAGATTACTACGACAATTACATCAAAAATCATCCTGCACCTCACAAAGAGACAGAATCGATATATCCCGTACACAGGACATACGCGTCGGAGGATGTGTACATAACAACGGTATGCGGATCCGAATTCAGTTCTTTCTCGGAATACGACTTGCCGTCCTTGGAATACAGCATCACCGAGTCGCCGGTCAACAGCGCGACCCTGCCTTTATATGTAGAAATATTGATGATCTTCTTATCGACTGAGAACGATTTGACTGAATCGCCTGCCGTGGAATAAGACAGGATATCACAGTTTCTGCCGTCGCCGGAGCTGGATAACGACACGGTATAGGTGTTGGTATCATCGTTGATATCGAAGGCGGTCAGCGCCCTGCCTTCATAAGAATTCGTTTGCAGATCGCCGTCTTTAGAAGTGTTGAGGACATAAGAGGCGTTATGTCCGACCGCGCAGACATACTTATCGCTGAGATACTTGACCTGATAGATGATATCGTTCTCGATCTCCTTGACGATGAGCGGCTTTTCCTGTGTAAAATCAAGCACATATAAAGCGGAAGTCTCAACGCCGTTCAAGGCGGACAATCCCGATACGACAGCCTTGGCGCCGCTCGAATCCAGTGTGACGGAGGTAACATAGTAATCCGCGAAGGAATAAGCGAAGATCTGCTCGTTTTCCTCGTTATAAACATAGAGCTTCGACAGATAGCCGCTGCTCTGGGTCACCAGCGCGTAGATGCCGTTATCGGCAAAATCCGCGGTCAAAAGATTATCCTTTGCCTCGCCGCTGTAGACTGCCCCCTCCTTATCGATCAGCTGGTAGCCTGTACCGCCGAGGTTATAGACCAAAGCGCCCTTATCGCTGACCGTCAGCACGGGATTGATAAACGCGTGCTGCTCGGTGAACAGCGATCTGCCGTAGTTGTTGAGCGTAGCAGTCTTGGTATCGGAAACATAACAGATATCCTGTCCGATACAATCGAAATTGCCGGCGTTGACGCGTTCACCCTTGATATCCAGAGGGAACTTTTCTTCACTCTGCTGGTTAAATACGCCGTACTTGAAGAAGTTGGAGATATTGTGGACAGAGAACTTGTCGGAGTTGAATACGGCAAATACGACGACGAACAAGATCACGACGATCACCGCTACCGCAATGATCCTTTTGACAGGGAACTTCTTCTTTTTGGAGGGAGCCTCCTTTTTGACATGACCGAATGCGGGTCTTGCAGCAGGAGCTTCCTGCTCTTCTTCATCCTCGCCGTTATCCGCGGCTTCTTCCTGCGCATTATCGTCATCACGATTCTTTTCGGAGGATTCCTGCTCGGGAGCCTCCTGCTCGGCAGGCTCTTCCTCAACCGCTTCATCGGCTCTTTCATCCTCGAGCTCGTCTTCATCGGGGAACTTCTTACGGGCGCGGAGCTCTTTGCGTTTCTGTTTTTTTAAGAGCTTTTTCAGCTTTTTTGCGTTTTTATCCTTTAAGCGCTTATCTTGTTCATGCTTTGCGTTCTCTTCATCCCGCGCTTCCTGCTCGGGATCCTTGAACTTGATGATCTTTTCATCATCGGCAAAGCGTCTTCCTTTTTCATCCATATTTTCACCCAATTCAGGTTTATTATTGACTCAGATCATTCATAAAATACTTTGTTTAGATATAATCCGCATGACGGCGCCGTAGGTCCCGCGAGCTTACGGTTCTCGCCCTCGATGATCCGAGGGAGGGTGCCGAACGATATCCTGCCGTTGTTCATCGCGAGCAGCGTGCCCACCATAATGCGAACCATGTTGTAGAGAAAGCCGTCCGCCGCAACCGTGAAGGTGACGAGGTCGCCCTCTCTTTTGATATTAAAATACTTTACCGTGCGGGTAAAATCTCCCTTTCCTCGTTTATCCAAAGTGCAGAAGGAGGTGAAATCATGCGCGCCGACAAATACCTGCGCCTCGCGTTGCATCGCGTCAATGTCCATCTCATAGCGATAATGAAGCACCAGATCCTGCAAAAAGGGATTGCGCACACGGCTGTTCCACACCTTGTAGACATATTCCTTACCCTTGCAGGAATAGCGCGCGTGGAAGTCGTCGGGCACAATACGGACGTCGGTCACCGCTACGTCATCGGGCAGATAGCGGTTCATCGCCATCATCAAGTGATCCTCAGTGATGGGATGCGCGATCTTCATCGATACGCAGTACATATTAGCGTGAACGCCGCTGTCGGTTCGCGAGCAGCCCTTGATATCGGGGCGCTCATGGATGATCTGATACAGCGCGTTCTGAAAGACCTCCTGCACGGTCAGGGCGTTGTCCTGAATCTGCCAGCCGTGGAGATTTTTTCCGCAATAGGATAAAGTCAACAGTAAATTTCTCATACAGCGAATTTCAAAAATGTATTCATCACTATCACGCCCGCGATCACCAGCAGGGTAAACACGATGCTGATATAATCGCGCTTGGCGAGACGGAGCTGTTTCATGCGTGTGCGTCCCTCGCCGCCGCGGTAACAGCGGCATTCCATTGCGACCGCCAGCTCATACGCGCGTCGAAACGCGGAGACGAACAACGGCACCAGAATCGGGACAAGCGCCTTGATGCGTGTGATCAGGCCGCCGCTTTCCATATCGGCGCCCCGTGCCTTTTGCGCCGCCATGATCTTGTCGGTTTCCTCGAGCAGGGTCGGCACAAAGCGCAGGGCGATGGTCATCATCATCGCGATCTCATGCACCTTGATGTGGAAGATCGTCAACGGCTTCATCAATCTTTCGAGCGCGTCCGTCAGATCGGTCGGCGACGTGGTGAAGGTCAGGACAGAGCTGAACAGAATCAGGCAAATGATACGCACGCATACGAGTATCGCGTTCTTGACGCCCTCCCATGTGACCTTGATAAAGCCCCACTGAAAGATCGGCTCGCCTGTTCCGTAGAACAGGTTCAATAGCGAGGTGATGGCCACGATAACGATGATCACCTTGAGGCTTTTGAGGTACATTTTCAGCGGCACCTTTGATAACAGCACGATCAAAAGGACAACCGCCGCCAGAAATGCCAGTGAAACAAAATTGAATGTACAGAAAATCAGTACAATATACGCGATCAGGCTGAGAATCTTGACGCGAGGGTCAAGTCGATGGATCACCGAATCAGCGGGAAAGTACTGTCCGAGGGTGATATCTCTCATAGACGACCCTCCTTCTTCATGTACTCTGTGATATCGTGAACGGCGTTTTCGACCGTCAGCGTGCCTTGATTGAGCGGGAAGCCCGCCGCGATCAGATCATCGACGATCGCGGTGATCTGCGGCACACGCAATCCCATCGCGCTCAATCGTTCTCCCTGTGAGAAAATGCGGTCACAGGCGTCGTACATTTCGAGGTGGGAGCGGTTCATCACCAGCGCCTTGTCGCATACCGCCGCGACGTCCTCCATCGAGTGGGATACAAACAATACGGTATTGCCGCGCTGTTGATGATAGCGATAGATCTGGGCGAGCAGTACATCTCTGCCCAAGGGATCCAGACCCGCACAGGGTTCATCCAGAATCAGGATATCGGGATCCATCGCGATCACGCCCGCGATCGCGGCGCGGCGCTTTTCACCGCCCGACAGATCGAACGGGGATTTTTGCAAAAGCTCGGCGTCCAAGCCGACAAACCGAGCGGCGCTGCGCACACGCTCTTTGATTTCTTCTTCACTCAGTCCCATATTCATCGGACCGAAGGAAATATCTTTTTCGACTGTTTCTTCAAACAGCTGATACTCGGGATACTGGAACACCAGACCGACGCGGAAGCGGATCTTTCTGATCTCCTTGGGCTTATCCCAAATATCGATCCCATCCAGCGTGATGGCGCCCGAGGTGGGCTTTAAGAGCCCGTTGAGCATTTGTACCAGTGTGGATTTACCGGAACCGGTGTGGCCGATAATGCCGATGAAATCGCCCTGATCAACGTCAAAGCTGACATGCTCGACCGCCGTATGCTGAAACGGGGTTTTCTGTGAATAGACAAAGGAAACATCCTTAACGCTGAGTAAGCTCATCGGAGCACCTCCTTAAGCATGGCGGTGCATTCTTCCTCGGTCAGGGGAAGCTCCTTGATCTCTACACCGCAGGCACGCAGCTTATAGCACAGCTCCGTCGCCTGAGGAACATCCAGACGGTGCTTTTTGAGCAGCTCCACCTGAGAGAATACCTCGCGCGGCACACCCGAGGTGAGCATCTTGCCGTTATCGATCACATAGACATGATCGGCAAGCACCGCCTCCTCCATATAATGCGTGATCATCACGATGGTGATGCCGTTCTCGCGGTTGAGCTTGAGGATCGTGTCCATGACCTCTTGTCTGCCCTTGGGGTCAAGCATCGCAGTCGGTTCATCCAGCACGATACAATCGGGCTTCATGGCGATGATCCCCGCGATCGCGACGCGCTGCTTTTGACCGCCGCTGAGCTTATGCGGCGCGTGCAGGCGGTAATCAGCCATATCGACCGCTTTGAGCGCTTCATCGACTCGCTCGCGGATCTCGTCGGACGGGATGCCGAGGTTCTCGGGGCCAAACGCGACGTCCTCCTCTACGATACTCGCGACCAGCTGATTGTCGGGGTTTTGCAGCACCAGACCGACCTTGCGGCGGATATCGTAGGTGCGCTTTTCGTCGGCGGTATCCATACCGTCGATGTACACCTTGCCCGAAGCGGGCAGCAGCATCGCGTTGAGGTGCTTGGCGATCGTGCTTTTGCCCGAGCCGTTGTGCCCGAGGATCGCGACGAATTCGCCCTTCTTGATCGTTAAGCTGATATCGTTGAGCACCTGCTTCTTCGATACGGTTTCTTCCTCGCCCTGCGATTCATATTGAAATGTAACGTTTTGTACAGAAATGTAATCCATATACTCTCCCAATAACCGACAGTATGATTTGACAGAAATCAAATCATCTGCGCCATATCGCGGTAGAACCGCAGGGAAGGGTCAGCCCTGACTCGGTCACGTCCAATCCGATCTCATCGGAGGACACGGTACCGCCGAATCGGCTTTTGATGACCGTTCCCAAAATATATTCCATTACCGAGGGCGACAGCCCCGTGGTGTAAGAATTCAGAATGACAAATTCGGCGTCGTCGGCAAGCACGCCGGAGCACAGCTCCACAAATTCGTAGATACGCTCCTCGAGCTTCCATATCTCGCCGTTGGGGCCGCGTCCGTAGGACGGAGGATCCATGATGATGCCGTGGTATTTGTGTCCGCGGCGAATCTCACGGGCAACGAACTTTGCGCAATCATCGACGATCCAGCGCACAGGCCGATCGGCGACATTAGATGAAACTGCGTTTTCCTTCGCCCAATTCACCATACCCTTTGCCGCGTCAACGTGACAGACCTTTGCGCCGGCGTGAAGGCACGCGATCGTCGCACAGCCCGTATAGCCAAACAGGTTGAGGACGTTGAGCTGACGGTCGGATTGGCGGATGATATCGCCCGCAAGATCCCAGTTGACTGCCTGCTCGGGAAAAACACCCGTGTGCTTGAAGCCCATGGGCTTAACGTTGAACACCAGATCACGGTATTTGACCTGCCATGAGGCAGGCACCTTTTTGAACATCTGCCACTTCCCGCCGCCCGTGTTCGAGCGGAGGTAGCGGGCATGTGCATTATGCCAGAGCGGATTTTTGCGCTCGGTATTCCAGATCACCTGCGGATCAGGACGGATCAGGATAATATCGCCCCAACGCTCCAAGCGTTCGCCGCGGGAGGAATCTATGAGCTCATAATCGCTCCAATCGATTGTTTTTCGCATATTGGTTTCTCTCTACTCTTTTATCTATGTATCTCGATCAATCTCAATCAAATCATACAATCCCACACCCACCGAATGGTGGGAGCTCTCCGGTGTATGGTTGTTGTACCCCAAATCAAAGATTTGGACAACAACTCACCTTTACCAAAGGGAGCCTTTTATCAGTCAAACAAGCTGCCTTGTGCCGCCGCTGTGTTGGCGGGCACCTTGTAGCCGAGGTGCTCATATGCCGCCGCGGTGACGCAGCGGCCGCGCGGTGTGCGGGACAAAAAGCCGATCTGCATCAGATACGGTTCATAGACGTCCTCGATGGTCACGGCTTCTTCGCCGATCGCCGCCGCGAGCGTTTCCAATCCGACAGGACCGCCGCGATAATACTTGATCATCGCCTCGAGCATCCGTCTGTCGTTCTGATCCAGACCCAGCTCATCGATCTCCAGTCGGTCGAGCGCCGTCTGTGCCACCTCCAGCGTGATCACGCCGTCGGAGATGACCTCGGAGAAATCGCGCACGCGCTTCAGCAGGCGGTTGGCGATACGGGGCGTACCGCGGGAGCGGGAAGCAAGCTCCAATGCGCCCTCTTCATCGATCTTGATGTCCAAAATCCCCGCGGATCGGGTAATGATCTTCGCCAGCTCCTCGGGGGAGTACATTTCGAGCCGCAATACCACGCCGAAGCGATCGCGCAAGGGTGCAGTCAGCTGACCGGCCCTTGTCGTCGCGCCGACCAAGGTGAACTTCGGCAGCGGCAGGTGATAGGACGCCGCCATCTGTCCCTTGCCCGTGATGATATCGATCGCGAAGTCCTCCATCGACGGATAGAGGATTTCTTCAACAGAGCGGGAAAGACGGTGGATCTCATCGATGAACAGCACGTCGCCGGGGTTCAGGTTGGTGAGCAACGCCGCAAGATCGCCGGGCTTTTCGATAGCGGGGCCAGAGGTGATGCGGATATTCACCCCCATCTCATTGGCGATGATACCCGAGAGGGTCGTCTTGCCCAGCCCGGGAGGGCCGTACAACAGCACGTGATCGAGAGATTCGCCGCGCTTTTTCGCCGCCTCAATAAATATCTTTAAATTTTCTTTTGCCTTATCCTGACCGATGTAATCCTCCAGCGTTTTCGGTCGCAGAGGGTTATCTGAATCGATCGCGTCGGATGGGATCTCGGAGGTGTCCATGATACGATCCTCAAAATCCATCTCAAAATCCGTGTTATAATCCATGACACTGATCCTTTCGAAAAAGTGGTTCAACTCTATCGGGAGGCGTGATCTCTCCCCTACATCATTATGCCATTTGCTTTAAGGTCGCCGCTATCATTGCTTCGACCGACATGGTCGGGTCGAGCTTAGACAGGATCGGCGTGACGTCGGCGGCGGAATAGCCCAGCACCGCGAGCGCCGCGACCGCCTTCGGCACGTTACCCGTATCGGCGATCACGCTGCCCTTGCCGATATCAAAGCCCGCTGTATCGACGACGCCCTTGATCTTATCCTTCAGCTCGAGCACGATGCGCTGGGCGAGCTTGGGTCCTACGCCGTTGGCGCGGGTCAGGGTCTTGCTGTCACCGGAGGATACGCACATTGCGATCTGCTCGCTAGTCAGATCCGAAAGGATCGCGAGCGCTACCTTGGGGCCGACGCCGGTGATACCGATCAGCATCTTGAAGGTATTCAGCTCACCCTTGGAAGCAAAGCCGTACAGCTCCATCGCGTCCTCACGAACGTTCAAGTAAGTGTAGAGCATGGTCTCGGTATTCAGCTTAAGCTGTTTTTGCGTCGTGATCGAGGTCTGCACCCGATAACCGACGCCGCCGCACTCGACTACGGCATATCCCGCGTCCATCAAAATCAGGTTACCTCTGACGGAATATATCATTACTTGATTCCTCGTTTCATCATTGTATTGCGCAGGGTGGTGCCCGCCGCCTGTGTGTGCGTGATCGCGAGCGCGAGCGCGTCGGCGGTATCATCGGGCTTGGGTACCTCTTTGAGATGCAACAGTCGGCGCGTCATCTCCATGACCTGCGGCTTGAGCGCTCTGCCGTAGCCTGTCACGGCGGTCTTGACCTGCAAGGGTGTGTATTCATAGACCGGGATATGCGCCTGCTCCGCCGCTAAGAGGATCACGCCGCGCGCCTGCGCCACCTGGATCGCCGTGGTGGTATTGGTGTTGAAGTAGAGCTTTTCGATCGACATCACATCGGGCTTAGCACGCCCGATCAGCTCGACGGTATCGTCGTAAATCTGCTTTAATCGGACGTTGAAATCCGTATGCGCCTCGGTCGTGATCGCACCGAACGCGACGGGACGGTGCGAGGTGCCCTGATATTCAATTACACCCCATCCGACGATCGCATAGCCGGGATCGATACCAAGGATAACCAAACGCTCAACTCCTTGTAAAGAATACGCACTCGAATGTCAGAGAAAAAATCCTTACTCCTCTTCGATTGAGATTGCCGTGGTTCGACGATCATGCCGAATCGCACAATGACAAATCAATTATTACGCATAATTTGACAGTTTATTATAACACAAATACAGTCTTATAGCAATAATAAAATGAAAAAAGTCGCACCAAACTGCGACTCTTTCCTCTATGATATTTATGCAATTATTTTGATAAAACCGCTTTTTTGAGCATATGAAACGCCACTGCGCCGATCAGGTTGCCGAGCGACACCAGCAGGATATAGACGATCCCCTTCACCGAATACAGCGAATAAGCGGAGGAAGCGGCAAAATAGAACATGTCCGCTACGCTGTGCTCAAAGCCGCAGAGGATGAACGCGGGCACACAAGTGAACACCAAAATGTACTTGGGAAGCGACTTTTTATCCTTATCGCTCCTGAAATAATCCACCGCGATATAGACGAGGATGCCGCACAACGCGCCTAAGATGATCGTCTGCCACCACGACTGGGTGAGCTTAGCTTCACAAATCGTCTTGGCGGTCTCGGCGAGATTCGGCTTAGCGAGCATGACGAGCGTGCCCATCAGCATACAGCCGAGGATATTGCCGAGCCAGATCGTGAGAAGATACGGAATATAGGACGGCTTGTTCTCGAGCAGATAGGCGGTTTTGCCTGTGAACAGCAGAAAGCCCATAATCAGGATCACCGAGAGCCCCAGTGAGAACATGATCGCGCCGAGCTGAGCCTTTTCGACCGCGACGCACGCTAAATATACCGCGCCGCCAAATGAGATCATGATGCCCGCCAACACGGCGGAAAACAGATTTTTCACAAATTTCATTTTATCGAACCCTTCTTATCATAACGTCTTTTCATACTTGTCCCCTACTATAGCAAATCCAAGATCATATTACAATAGCGTAAAAGAATTATAAGCAAATCATTCGGAATCGTCCTTTTTCAGCGTCAGCACGCTGCCGTCGCGGCTGAGCTCTACCCGATCGCCGTACAGATGATAACCAAAGGAATAGTTCATGCCGCTGTTATCGTCAAAGATCAGCAGATTATCATCCGTCAGCATACTTAGTCCGCCGATATGCAGAGGAGATTCGCTCTCAATATCCAGATATCCGTTTGTCTGAGCAAAGGATAAGGTCACATAAGCGCCGTTGTCGAAAGAACCGCTCCACGTGTACATTTTCAATTCATCCGAGGGGCGCTGAATACTTTTCACACAGCCCGACAGACTGAGCACCGCCGCCAACAGAATCACTACCGATAAAAGCTTACCGCGCATAACCATCACCAAGACAGTATATGCGCGGGATCGTGCAGAAAGACGTTATTCGGTTTTCTCCTCCGCGTCGGCTCTCTCCCTCATGCGGGTCGCCTGGAAGCCCTGCGTGGTCATGAACATGATGACCAGAATGATAATCAGGCTGACGATACCGCCGTAGGCGATCGAAGAACCCGGCCCGAAGCAAATGACGATGGCGCTGAGAATGCAGGTGATATAGCTGATAATATACTTTTTCTTCGATTTTTTATCCAGAATGAAGAAGAAGAAGGAGACGATCGGCAGGATGACCAAAATCGCGCCGTATAACGCGCCCATCGCCTGACCGGCACTGCCGTAGCCGTTGGGCTGGATCAGAAGATTGACCGCGGTAAGGATGGAATACTGTCCCTCGTCGTTGACGGGGCCGTACATCAGCGGCATCCAGACCATCACCAGCACCAGCAGGAAATACATGACCGCCAAAAAAATGCGGATTTTCTTTTCGGAGCTTGACTCCTTGATCTCATCTTTATCAAAGTATTTCGCCATTATCGCACCTCGAATGTGTTATTAATTGATTATCATGCTTCTTATCTTAGCACAAAACGACGATTAATACAACTATTATTTGACTTTGCTCTAAAAAATGCTATACTCATAGAGAATTTGTGCAAACAAAGGAGGTATCATGTATGCACTGGATTCATAACACTGTGATTTACAATATTTATCCGCTCGGCTTCTGCGGAGCGCCGAAGGACAATGATTTTCAGCTCAATTACCGACTGGACAAGATCTATGACTTTATCCCCCATTTCAAGAAGATGGGCGTCAACTGCATCCTGTTCAACCCGGTGTTCGAGAGCACCCGCCATGGCTATGACACGATCGACTACAAAAAGATCGACAGCCGTCTGGGTGATAACGCGAGCTTCAAAAAAATCTGCGAGACCCTGCATCAAAACGGCATCCGTGTGATCCTGGACGGCGTGTTCAACCACGTTGGGCGCGATTTCTTCGCCTTTAAGGATATACAGGAGAAAGGAATGGGATCGCCTTATACCGCATGGTTCCAAAATATCCGCTTCGATCAGCAGAGCCCCTACGGCGATCATTTCAGCTATGAGGGCTGGGCGGGCTTCTATGATCTGGTCAAGCTGAATCTGAACAATGAGGATGTGCTGAGCTACCTCTTTGACGCGGTGCGCTACTGGATCGACGAATTCGATATCGACGGCCTGCGTCTGGACGCTGCCAACGTCATGGATGTGAACTTCTTCAAGCGTCTGCGCGGCGTTACCAAAGGGAAAAAATCCGATTTCTGGATGTTCGGCGAGATCGTCGGCGGCGATTACAATCGTCTGGCAAATGCGGATACGCTGGATTCCGTCACCAATTATGAAATCTACAAGGGACTGTTCTCCAGCCACAATGACCGCAATTATTTTGAATTCGCTCACTCCGTGGATCGACAGGTCGGCGACTGGGGTATGTACAAGAACATCTACATGTACAACTTCGCAGATAATCACGATGTGACCAGGCTTTCGAGCATCATCCGCGATAAGGCGTTGCAGAAGAATGTCTACACCATGCTGTACGCGATGCCGGGCGTGCCCTCTATCTACTACGGCAGCGAGTTCGGTATGGAGGGCAAAAAGCAACGCCATTCCGATGACGACCTGAGAAGAGAGCTGAATCTGAACGCGCTCGAGAATCCCGATTACGCGCTGTTTGAGCACATCTGCAAGCTCGGCAAGCTCAGACACAGCTTAGAGGCGCTGCAATACGGCAAGTATAAGAATGAGCAGATCCAGCTCGAGCATATGTGCTTCTCGATGAAAACCGACAATCAAAAGGTCTATATCATGCTCAATCAGAGCAATGAGCCGCGCAGTCTCGGCGTCAACACCAACTTCAACGGCGTTCTGACCGATGTGCTCAACGGCAATCAGCAATACCAATGCAACGGCTGGTGCGAGATCACGATACCGCCGATGAGCTCCATGATCCTTGTCGAGAACGACGGCTCCTTCCGCATCGACTTTTCGGAGAACGAAAACGACGCGCCGATCCCTGCCGCCGAAAACATGCCCGCTCCTGTTGAGGAAAAAGAGCCCGAGTTAGTTCCCGAGGAGATCGTAAAAGGCCGCTACAGACATTTCAAGGGCAACGTATACGAGGTCATCGATTTTGCCAAGGACAGTGAAACGACCGAGCTGATGGTCGTCTACCGCGCGCTGTACGGCGAGCATGAGCTGTGGGTACGCCCGTACAAGATGTTCCAAGAGATCATCGAAAGAGATGGAAAGAAAATGAGGCGATTTGAAAAGATCGGCTGATCGCTGCTGTATAATACTAAGTATCATTAAAACACTTTAACATTTATTGCGATAAATTCCGCATAGCGGTGTTGTCGTCCTTGACATACGCCAGCAGT
>OCVV011346298.1_pt1 | contig 22995 bp, 27 predicted proteins | sample 1539721 | NCBI WGS metagenome assembly OCVV01 (sample SAMN02144230, study PRJEB22623) | gut metagenome | biome: sheep rumen | host: Ovis aries | place: New Zealand
TTTCTTTAAAACAAGATTTTACTAGTTCTCTCAACTCTTCTGATTCAACATCCTTTAAAAACGCCATTGTGATCACTATTTAATATATATCTAATTCAAACTTTTAAACTTTTTCTTTAATTACCAATCAATTTCTGAAGTTTTTCAAAATCAATAAAATATTCCGATAGGTATACTATACCAATTCCCAATAAAAATCCTCCCAAAACATCGGATGGATAATGCACCCCAATATACATTCTGGAAAACGCCACAATTAACGGAATAATCATGACAATCCATTTATGATATTCTTTTGATAAGGTAAATGCCATAGCCGTTGAAGTTGTTGTATGTCCTGATGGAAAAGAGTAATCTGTTCCCAAATCCAGCAATATCAGATTTGTCAATTCAACATAAGGTCTTGGTCTCATGACAATGATTTTTACCAATGATGTTATGGCGGTAGTTATAACAAGAATTATAATCATTTTCGTTGCAATTTTCTTTCCTTTTTCGTTTCCAAACATGTACAGTAAAATGGAAATAACAATCCAAAAAATAATCGTACCCATATTTGAAATCATTAAAAAAATGTTATCCAGTATAATATTATGAAAGGACAGGTTTACCAACTGTAATATAGATATGTCTATTAAATGCAGAAATGATAACATTCAATCACCATAAAAAAAAGAAAAGGGATAAGGGAGTTATAAGTATAATTTGGAAATTAATTGTGCATTCAATATTGAAGCTCCTGCTGCTCCACGAATGGTATTGTGCCCTACAAGAGTGTATTTGAAACTGTTTTCAAATACGTCTTCACGAACTCTTCCAACTGATACACTCATTCCATGTCCTGCATCCCTGTCCATACGTGGTTGTGGTCTGTTTTCTTCTTTACGTACTATGACTGGTTGTTCCGGTGCAAATGATAATTTTTCTTTCTGAGGTATTCCTCTGAAACTGTTCATTGCTTCTTCAATATCTTCGACTGTGATATCGTCTTCTTCAAATTCTATTGCTACTGACTCAGTATGACCATCTACTACTCCGACCCTGTTACATGATGCACTTAATGGGAAATTTGCTTTATCAACAAGTCCTCCGTTCACTTTACCAAGTAAATGTAATGTTTCGGATTGCATTTTTTCTTCTTCCCCGCCAATGAATGGTATGATGTTGTCAAGTATTCCCATTGATGGAACACCATTATATCCTGCACCACTAACTGCCTGCATTGTAGTAACTGATACTCTTTTGAAAGTATATTTGTCAAATAATGGTTTTAATGTCAATGTCAATGCAATGGTTGAACAGTTAGGATTTGTTACTATGCATCCGTCCCAACCGTTTACATCCTTTTGTGTTTCCATCATTTCCAAATGTTCAGGGTTGACTTCAGGAATCACCAGAGGAATGTTTTCCTTCATACGATTTACACTTGCGTTGGAGGCTACTATGAATTTTTCTGCAAATGCTGCTTCAACCGGTTCTGCAAGTCCTGCAGGCAATGAAGCAAATACGAAATCCACATCATCACTGACTTCTGAAGGATCTGTGTTGACAATTTTCATGTCCCTTACTTCTTCAGGGATAGGTGTGGTTTGATGCCATGTAACTGCATCTTCATAGCGTTTTCCTGCTGATTTTTCAGATGCTGCCACATTTACTATATTAAAATCTGGAATTTGAGATAATAATTGGATAAATCTCTGTCCTACCATTCCGGTAGCACCTAATACGCATACATTTCTTACCATATAAATCACTCTTGTTCTAATTATAAACCTAATACGTCAAACATGTCTGCAATTGGTTTATCTTGTTTTGTCATTAAATAATTTAATGCTCTTATAACACCGTTCACAAATGCCTGTCTGGTGGAAGCCCTGTGAATGACTTCGATTCTTTCACCATCACCGCAGAACATCACAGTGTGGTCACCGACAATGTCTCCTCCACGTACTGCATGAATTCCTATTTCGTCTTTAGGTCGTTTTCCAACCATTCCTTCCCTACCATAGCATGCATTTTCATCAAGGCTTAATTCAAGATTTTCTGCAACAATTTCCGCTGCCCTTTTTGCTGTTCCTGATGGTGCATCCTGTTTGTTATGGTGGTGTGCTTCAACTATTTCAATATCATATTCGTGACCTAATATTTTAGCGACCTGTCCGACTATTTCAAAGAAAACATTTACTCCTGTAGCCATGTTAGGTGAAATAACTGCTTTAACGTTGTTTTCTTTAATTGCATTATGCATAATTTCAAGTTGGTCATCCTTGATTCCTGTTGTACCTACTACAACATTTACTCCAACTTCAGCACATGTTTTTACGGTTTCAACTGCTGCTGATGCAATAGTAAAATCAACAAGTACATCAGGTTTAACTGATTCCAGTTCTGATTTTAAATCCTGTGAACCTATTATGTTTACTCCCATTTTTCCAATACCTATCTGTTCACCCAAATCCTTTCCGGCCAGTGGTGAATTAGGCATTTCAATACCCATTACTACTTCCATGTTCTCTTGTTCTTGGACGGTTCTTATAATTTTAGAACCCATATTTCCTGCACAACCAGTTACTGCAACTCTAATCATTATTTCACCTTTTTATATTAAATCGTATTTTTTCATAATTTCCTGTAGAATAACATCATTTTTTTCACTCATTTCTTTGAGTGGCATTCTTAGTCCGCCAACATTTTTACCCATTAAATTTAATGCTCTTTTTGCAGGTGCCGGACTAGCTTCTATAAACATCACATCCATTAAATCAAAGAGATCATTGGATAATGATCTTGCTTCGTCATAATTTCCATCCAATGCATTTCTTACCATTAATGATGTTTCCTTAGGAAGTACATTTGCTACTACACTAATTACCCCGCGTGCTCCCTGAGCAATCATAGGTAATGTCAATGAATCATTTCCACTTAAAACCGTGAAATCTTTAGAAAGGTCTTGTTTTTCCAATTCATTAAATACTGTGGCTAATTTATTTAAATCAGGATTTGCTTCCTTAATTGCAACTATATTATCTAATTTAGCTATATCTATTATTGAATCCACGGATAAATCTATACCTGTTCTTGATGGAACATTATATGCTATTATAGGAATGTCATTTGAATCATTTAGTAATTTAAAATGATCATATAACCCACTTTGTTGTGGCTTATTATAATAAGGGGTTATGACTAATGCAGTATCTGCTCCGGCATTTTCTGCATATTTTACTAAATCCATTGCTTCTGAAGTTGCATTGCTTCCTGCTCCTGCTATGGTGAGTGCACGACCATTTACCTGATCGACCATGATATCAATAACCTTCTGATGTTCATCATGGGACATTGTTGCAGATTCACCGGTAGTACCTGCTGCAAGAATTCCTTCCACACCACCTTCAATTAGAAAATCGATTAAATTTCTATATTCTTCCTCATTAATATTATTGTCTTTATCCAATGGTGTTACCATTGCGACATGTGTTCCGTCTAAATTCATTGTAAAGTCTCCCTTATTAATTCATATGCTTTATCCCCATCTTCCCAATCAACAAAGACTACTACTGCTGTTTGGCTAGATGATAATTCAACTATGTTAATGTTATTTTCATTTAGTGGTTTTGTAATATTTGCAATAATGCCAGGGGTGTTAATAAAATCATGACTTACTACAGATATCATAGCTATTTTTTGTCCTAAAGAAAGAGAACTTAACTTGTCTCCACCAATAACCAGTTCATGTAAAACCTTGTGAGCAGTTTCTGCATCTTCTTCCTTGAAGAATAAAGTTATTGAGCTTTCGCCAGTGGATATGCCATATATGCTTAAACCATTATCACTGACTTTTTTAGTAATATCTGCTATGATACCCTGTTTATTCATTAAGTCTTCGCCAACTACGGCAATGACTGAAAGTTTATTATTCAGTTTCATGATAGATATTACTTCTTCTTCAGGATGATTCGGACCTATAATGTCTGTCCCGTGAACCCTTAAATCACCATATTCAAAACTGATGATTTTAGCTTTAATCTCAGGATCCTTATATCTTAGAGCGTTTGGATGCAATACCTGTGCCCCGTAATTAGCAAGGTCAATCATTTCCTCAACAGTTATCTTATCCAGTTTTTCCGCAGTATCCAATTTTCTTGGATCTGTAGACATTACACCTTTAACATCGGTAACTATTACTACTTCCTCTGCTCCAATACAATGTCCTATTAAAAATGCGGAAACGTCACTTCCTCCACGTCCAAGGGTTGTTACGGAACCTTCATAATCCTTTCCTAAAAATCCACATATTACAGGGATAATGCCCTGGTTTACCAATTTGGTTATGTGTTCCTGTACACGTTTTTCAGTTTCTTCCTTATCAATTTTAGCATTTAAGTAGTCACTGTCTGTTATTACAGGCCATTTCTCACTGAAAGGATCTATGTATTCTGATTTTACACCTAGTGATTCGATTGTTGCTGCCATGATACGAACACTTTGCATTTCACCCATTGAGAGTATTCCTGCCAATTGTTTTGAAGTAACATGTTCCCCAATAGATTCTTTAACCAACTTAATTGATTCATCGGTAGTTTTGTTTATTGCGGAAACAACCACAACAACTTTGTTTCCTCTCATGTATTCGTCAACAACTGATTTAGCTGCTTTCTGAATTCTTTCACCTGTTCCAACAGAAGTTCCACCAAATTTCGCCACAACTATTCCCATAAGTTCACCTTTAAATAATTGATATAGATTTAATTTTTTAAAATAATAATATAGTTATTCTTAATAATATATGTGATTTATACAATAATAAAACTAATGGAAATTTATAAAAAGATTCGTTTTGAGAGATAATAAAAGCTGTTTTTCAAAAATAGAATATAAAAAATATTTAATAATGAAGTTTAAAAAAAGTTCGAAAAATAAGTTAAATAAACTTATTGTTCTAATATGTGTGTTGCGTAACCAGCAATTTGATTTCTTAAATGTTTTGTAGATACTGTTGAGTATTCTGCAACCATTTGTTTGTTGTTTTCGAAATCAGTGTTAAATTTATCACCGTGTTTTTCGATTAATTCTTTTGCTGTTCTTTTTACAAATGTTGTTCTAATGTTTCCCATAATCAAACCTCCAATTTTTTTGAGTAAAATTATCATAAACGTTATTTAATTATAAATATTTTTTTTGCTCTTCCTTACTAATTGAAGCCAATAAATCAAATATTTCAAGTACCATCTCGGTATTTATTTCTTTATCAGCAACTGCATCTCTTATTTTATTGTGGATAATCTCTTCTCTTGAAGAATCAAAAAGTTCCTTATTCAATGCTTTCTTAGCCGTTATAATATCCTTGGCCAATGAAGTTCTTTCAAGAATTAAATTTAAAATCTGGTTATCAAATTCATCTATTTTTTTTCTTGAATCATTTAACAACTTTTCTGCTTCAACTTTATCCATATTACCACGTAATTACCTTATAACTGCAGATCCCTCATCATCCGGTCTTGTTTCTATTAATTTACCAGGATATTTGGATAATGCATTTTTTATTTCATTAACATCTGATGAATCATCCAATAAAATAGTATATGCAGAACCTGTTCCAGACAATCCTGCAGCTTTAGCTCCTAATTTCAACGCATCTATTGCAATTTGAGTATCCAAATTCAATGCTGCACAATATAAGAAGCCGTTTAAGGTTAGAGCTTTTTCAATATTCTTATTTACTGCATTTTCGAATGCAATTTCCACAAGTGATGACAAAGTTTTCATAGCTTTTACATCAGACTGTGCAGTATATAAAGATTTGTTCGGTATATATATTAATATTTTCCGATAATTTATTGGATAATCATGTAAAATTTTTCTCTGCATATTGTCAGTAATTTTCCAACCACCATAAAATGAAGCGGAAGCATCATCATATGATCCTGTTTTAGTAACTCCTGCCTCCAATGAAGCATCAATTCCCATGTTGATTATGTCTTCATCAGTAATACCAACATCATCCAGAGTCATGTCCTCCTTCTCAAGAAGGGCCAGTAATGTAGCATATACAACAGAATTTGAAGTTGCACTACTGCTTGATAAACCTGAACCAGGCGGAATATCTGATTTTGTTTCAACATTAACAACAATGTTTTTCAGATTAAAGTCAGGACACTGAGATAATCTTTCATAAACTTTCTTTACACACAATTCCATGAGTTTCGTATCCATATCCGGTTTATCCAAACTCTTACAATTACAATCTATCAGTTTATCTGTGTTTTCAGACGATATTGTTACATTTGCTGTTATGTACAATTGAATACCGAATGCTGATCCTTTTCCCGTACTTATTGCATTGATGACTGTTGCCGAAGCAGGCGAACGAACGCTAACCATAAATAATCTTTCCATAAAATCTATAATATATATAATATACAATCAAATAATATAAATAATAATACTAACAATTACATAAATTAAAAAAAGGAGAAAAAGAAAATGAGCGTTAAATTAGAAGTATTCACATCACATTCATGTCCATACTGCCCAATGGCCGTTGAAGTAGCTGAACAAATGGTAAAAGAATTCGGAGACGACTTAGAATACGAACATTTAGATGTTAATGAGAATATGGAAAAAGTCAGAGAATATCAGATAATGTCAGTACCTACCGTAGTATTAGAAGGTAAAACCGTATCCATTGGTGCTCCTGAACCGGAACAACTTTCAAGACAAATCAAAAAGGCATTACTTAGACAAAAGTAATCTTTTTATTATCCACCCCCTCTTTTTTTATAATAATTTTTTTAACTGTTTTTAAAAATTTTTGATTGTTAAAAGTAATTTACTACCTTAAACAAATATAGCATTAACATGCAATTAGTAAAATATAAGATTATCAGGTTGGGATTAAAATAGAACATCATGTAAATTCAAATGAGAAATCTGGAATCACAACAGGAAGTGTTTCAACAGCTGCAAGTGTAGCTGCTTTATTAACCATACTTGGAAAGACACCGGAATTCGTTACAATTTCTGCTCCAAACTCTGAATTAACTGTTGAAATTGAAAAAACCAAAAAAGTTAGTTCTGAGAAAGCTTCAGCCAGTGTCATCAAGCCAACTTACAATGATCCTGATGTGACAAGGGGTATCCAAATCATTTCCGAAGTAACATTAACCGATGATGAAGGGGAAGTTAAAATCACTGCAGGCGAAGGTGTTGGTAAAGTAACAAAACCTGGACTGCAAATACCCGTTGGCGAATATGCTATTAATCCAGTCCCACGTAAAATGATTTGTGAAAACGTTGAAAAATATTTGCCTTCAGGCAAAGGTGCAATAGTTAAAATCATCATCCCTGAAGGGAAGAAATTAGCACCAAAAACCATGAACAGCAGACTGGGAATTGTTGATGGAATTTCAGTACTGGGAACAACCGGTATTGCAAGACCAATGTCATCAAAAGCATATACCGATTCATTACGTGTTCAGATTGATGTTGCAATAGCTAACGATTACTATGATTTACTCTTTGTTCCGGGAAACATTGGAACACGCATAGCCAAGGAAAGACTGGTTATTGACGATGATGCAATAATTGAAATGAGTAATTTTGTAGGTTTTATGCTTGAAGAAGCAGAAAAAACAGAAAAAATAAATTCGATAACCCTTTTCGGACATGCAGGTAAGTTGATAAAAATAGCTGCCGGAATATTCAACACAAAACAGAGTGTTGCAGACGCTCGCCGTGAAATCATGACCTGTTATGCAGGACTTGTAGGAGCTAATACAGATACATTAAAGGACATTTATGAATGTATCACAACTGAAGACGTTATAAAAATTTTAGATAAGGAAAATATTACTACTGATGTTTTCGAATTGATTGCGGACAAAATTATAGAACTGTGTGAATTGAAGTTTGATATAAAATTTAATGTCATTATAGTCAAAATGGATGGTGAAGTATTAACTCCGTCTAAAATAGATAGCATACCATTTGAATGGAAATAAGATGTGTTTTTATGAATATTTGCATTATCGGCCAGTATCCACCGCAACTTGGTGGTGTTGCCACATATACCAAACAATTAGAGGATAAACTTGTCGAAGAAGGACATGAGGTTTACGTACTGACATACAATCAGAACGTAAGTTCCCCATCTAACGTATTCAGAGCATCAAGTATAAACGTTCCATTACTTAGGGGACTCTCCTTTATCATTTCAAGCTATTTTCTCTTAAGAAAAATAGTTAATGAATACGACATTGATATTATCCATGCCAATTACATAGTTCCGCCGGGATTGGTATGTGTTTTAAACAAATCCAATGCAAGGAAAGTCATAACGGTACATGGATCGGATATTAATATCCTGCCGAACAACAGGATTTTAAGACCTCTGATAAAATATGTTCTAAACAAATCAGATGAACTATATTTCGTTAGTGAAAAATTAAAGCAAAAAGCACAAATGTTGTGTGGGGAAGACATAAATGAAAAATCCGAAATTACACCCAACACCGTGAACATCAATAAATTTAAACCTTTGGATGGAAAAAGAAAACTGCTGAATAATTATTCCCAACCAATCGTGGTTTTTATCGGAAATCTTGTTGAACAGAAAGGTTTAATATATTTATTGGAAGCCAAAAAACTTTCAGAAACACAGTACACCCTCCTAATCTACGGCGATGGCCCACAAAAGGAAATGCTGACAAATTACATTAAGGAAAACAAATTAAATGACACATACCTTATGGGCAAAACACAAATACCCGAACAGATAATTCCTGAAGCAGACATTATGGTTTTGCCATCAATATCAGAAGGGGCCAGTATAATTGCACTCGAAAGCATGTCTTGTGCAAAAGCCTTGATATCCACGGATACTGGAAACATCACTTCCGTAATCACAAATAATGAGAATGGAATAATAATTCCTCCAAAAAATCCGGAATCATTGAAAAATGCTATAGATGATCTGGTAAATGACAAGCAAAAACGAGAAATGATTGGCAGGAATGCCAGAGAATTAATAGTGAATAAATATTCACAAATGAATGTACCATACTTAAAATAATAAGACAAAAATAACAGGGGATGTTCTCTTGAGTAATATAGATCCGAAAATTCAAGAAATTATGAAGGAATGTTATCCTTTCATAGAAGAGTATAATCCTGCACAGCAAGCAGTAATTGATTCAGATTACATAGAAAAAAAAGACAATTTCATAATATCCATACCTACCGCAAGTGGTAAAACTGTGTTGGGAGTACTTGCAATGCTTAAGGTATTGCTGGCTGGTGGAAAGGTTGTGTATGCCGTTCCGCTGATTTCACTGCAAAATGAAAAATATAAGGAATTCAAGATATTCGAACAGTACGGATACAAGGTGGGTAAACATCCTTCCAGTAATGACATATCAGTCATGGTTTTTGAATCCTTTGATGCATTAACAAGATTTTCCCTGAATACCCTACATGAAATTGATCTTGTAATAATAGACGAATTCCACATGATTGGTGATTACTCCAGAGGACCAACAATTGAATGTGCAATTACAAGAATTAAAGAACAAAACAAGGGAATTAGAATAATAGCACTGTCGGCAACCCTTCAAAACATGGATGAAATGGCACACTGGTTGGAAGCTGAAGTGGTTACACACGATTATCGTCCCGTACCATTACACAAGGAGGTATTGTGTGCAGAGGAATTCGGAACAAAGGATAAAAACAACCTGGTATTCAAAATCCTTAACGATACATTAAACGATTCTTCACAAATGTTAACATTTGTTTCAACCAGACGTTTCACCGAATCATTAGCACAAAACATGGCCCAAAAGATTGGAAGATACATACCTGACGGCAAAAGGGAAATATTCAAGGACATAGCAGAGGAAATACTGGAAGTTCCAAGAAGAAGAAATACCCAGCCGACAGAAGTGTGTTACAGACTGGCAGAATGTATTGAAAACGGTATTGCCTTCCACCATGCAGGTCTATTTGACAGACAAAAGGAGATAATAGAAGAGGAATTTGTTAAGGGAAATTTACTGATGATTACTGCAACTCCAAGTTTGATGTATGGAGTAAACCTTCCTTCCAAGAATGTTGTGATAAGAGATTACAACCGATGGACAGATCAGGGACAGACAAACATCCCGGTATTTGATTATGAACAGATGTCCGGAAGGGCTGGAAGACCAGGATTTGATACTGAAGGATATTCCTATCTTCTGGCAAAAACTTATGATGAAGCATTTAATCTGGATGAATTTTATGTCCATGGTGAAATAGAGGTAACAAATTCAAAGTTAATAGATAACGATGATGCAGTTCTAAAACAGATTATAACCCAAGTTTCAAGTGGTTTTGCCAAGGACATAGATGACTTGATAGAGTTTTTCAACAAAACATTCTACGGATTCCAGATATCCCACACATACAACACCATGAGTTTCGGATTTTCTGACGAATCCATAAAATATGAAATATCAAGTGCTCTGGAGTATCTTATACAAAATGGAATAATACGCCTGTCACCTTCTGGACTGCAGACAACACCCTTTGGTACATTGATTTCCAGAAACAATTATGCTGTTAAAACTGCAGTGAAACTGAAAGATTACTCCAACATGATGGGAGATACATTCAACATAGGATCATTAATATATGAAATATCCAAAACATACGATATGCCGAAAATCAACACTAAATTCAAAGCAAACAAGGACAACATCAAGGAGGTTCTAAGTAGACACGATGTTTACATCAGCTTTGTACAAAATGATGAAGCCACTGCCGCCAGCCTGCTTGAATGGATTAACGAACATAAGGAGTTTGAAATTGAGAATTACCTGAAAGTCTATGCGGCCTCAACAAGACGTGCAAGCTATGAGGCTTCAAATATTGTCAAGTACTTCCATGACATATGTGAAGTGCTGGGAAACTACAAGTTCCTTCCCGAAATCGACAAGCTAAGTTCAAGATTGTATTACGGTGTTAAAGAAGAGCTGATACCACTGGTTATTGGTATCAAAAGACTTGGTCGTCAAAGAGCACGTAGCCTGGTTGATGCATTTGGAAACAACTTAAGCCAGGTGAGTGCAAATGAACTTATGAAGGTAGAGGGAATAGGTGAAGCTACCGCCAACAACATCATAGAATTTTATAATAACAAAAACTAAATATTTATTAAGTTTGTAATAAAAATAGTTCTACAAGAGACTTATTGAGGAAAAATAGTATGGTTGAAGCTTATTTAGGAATGAGTTTAAATGATTTAAAAATTCTTATTAAACAAAGGATTAAAGAAGTAACTTTGGAAGATTTATACAGTTTATCATTCTTTTTTAATGATGAAATGATTTATTTACCAAGAGAGTATAAGAAAGAATATTCAGAATCAGTTTTGAATGTGACAATGAACAGATTTATTGCATTAAAAAATGATGAAAACTCTTATTATGGTGATTTAGACAAAGAAGACATATCCATCATAAACAAACTATTACAACCAAACGATACTGTTATTAATAATATATTAAATATCATAGTAATATACACAACGTACTTTTTAAATGAACCCATTCATCCACTGGGAACCAAATTCCCTGGACAGGTAAGCATTTATTGTGATGGACTGGACTACTACTGTCCCGTGAAAAAATTCCATCTCAACAACAAAAAATCACTATGTAAAATTTGCGTTGCAAAAGTTTCGGAGGGGGAAAACCATGACAAAAACGAAAGATCTCTTTGAAAAAAGAATAAATGAAAAAACACAGATTCATGAAGCAATTTTTAAAAAGGAAATGAAAAATCTTGAACAAACAATTAAAAATGAAAAATATACTGTCGAAACCATGATATCAAAAACAGGTCTTGGAGAAGTTTATCATGACCTGATTGATTCAAAGGACAAACTAAACTCCGATTATCAAAGCAAATTCAATAAAACATACCACAGCATTGATGTAGAATTATATAAACTAAATAAACAAATAGAAAATAAAAGCAAGATGGTTAATTACAAATATAACAATAAAAAAGAAAAAGTAATTGACAAAGTTCTTCGTCAAATAATGTAGAAGGAGTTATCCTCCTCCTACTGCATCTGAACTCATTTCAGATGTAATGGAATGTTTTAATTGTTCTTTAATATCATCCACTGATAATTCTTCTTTATCATCATCATTAGTTCTCGTTTTAGCATATTTTTTATCGGTTAATTCAACGTATTTTGTATTGTACCACAGGCGTGTTAAGTCATCAACAGCTATAAGTACCCAATCACCCTTTTCATCTGTTTTTATATCTAAAACTTCACCTATAGTTCCAACACTTGTATAAATAATATATGAACCCACTTCAAGTTCATTTCCTATTTTATCTTTAACAGACATAATAAAACTTCCTTAACTAATCTTTTATCAACACTCATAAATTAATCTTTAGAATGTCCCTTAATAATTTTTCATCACATTTACCCTTTCTTACAACAACCGGCTTTTCTTTTGTCAAATCAATAATAGTTGATGGCTGATTGTTTTCAAGTTTACCCTGGTCGATATAAATTTCTATATTATCCCCCAACTGTTCTTGTATTTGAAAGATATCTGATGGAGTATCCTGATCAGAAATATTTGCACTGGTGCTTGTTATTGGAAAATCACGAGTTAATGCATGTGAAACCTCATTACATGGTATTCTTATGCCAACAATTGATGTGTTTGCAGTCAGTATTGGATTGATGTCCTCTTTTTTCCACAATAAAAAGGTATAAGGTCCGGGCAATGCATCGTGAAGTATCTGTTTAATCGTGTTATTAACCACAACGTATTCTTCCAGCTGATTAATGTCATGAAAACAGATTGATACTGCCTTATCAAATGAACGTCTTTTGGTTTCATAGACCTTTCTTATAGCAGAAAGATTATTTATGTCTGCAGCAATACCGTAAATTGTATCAGTCGGATAAACAACCAAATTTCCATTTTTTAATGAATCAATTACTTTTTCGAGATTATCTCCATCATTGTAGCTTAATACATTCATTCTATCATTTTTTATAAAATATTCAATTATTAATTATATATATTTAAATTTATAAATAAAATAGTATGCTAAATGATAAATTACGACCACAAACGAATAAAATTACTGACCAAATTGGTGAAAAAATAGAAATAGACCCTAATATTGTGACCTTAATTGGTTTACTTATTAGTATTTTCTCAGGAGTATTATTCGCATCAGGTAATTTAGCTGCAGGAGCATTATTTATAATTATTAGTGGAATTTGTGACATGATTGACGGTGCAATAGCCCGTTCACACAATCGTAGAACAAAATTTGGAGGATTTTTAGATTCAACTTGTGATCGTTTTGCAGATGCTGCAATACTTATAGGTATCATTTATAGCGGATTTGTTGATCCAATATTAGGAGCTTTAGCAATACACGCTTCAATTACTGTAAGCTACGTTCGTTCAAGAGCCGAACAGGAAGGAATAAAATGTTCTGTGGGAATAGCAGAACGTGCTGAAAGATTACTTATCATTACTATCGGTTCAATAATAGCAGCAATAGCAGGCGGTTCACATATGATAATGATATGTGCTATCGGTTTATTAACTGTACTAAGTTATATTACTGTTTTCCAAAGAGTATACCATGCTTTAATGAACTTAGACGACTAACCCTCCTATAATATTTTTTTTACCTGAGACCGAATTATACCAACTATTTTTTTATTTTTAATTGAGATGATAAGATGACTATTTACAATACTCTGATTATAGGTGGTGGAAGCAGTGGAATTTTGTCTGCAATCCATCTAAACGACGATAAGAGCATTCTACTGGAAAAAAACAGCACCCTGGGAAAAAAAATTCTCTTTACGGGTGGTGGAAGATGCAACATAACAAACAACCACGGAATAGATAACTATGTTAAAAGCTTTTATAATGGAGGTAATTTCTATAGAACAGCCTTTTCAAATTTCTTCAACAAGGACATTATAAAAATGCTGGAAAGCAACGGTTGTAAAACAAAGGTTGAAGAAAACGAACGCGTATTTCCAGTATCCAACAAGGCATCATCTGTTCAGGAAACCTTGATAAAAATAGTAGATAACTCCAAAACGAAAGTTAAACTAAACACCAACGTCAAGAAGATAAAAAAGGAAAATGATCTTTTCACAGTTGAATGCAACAATTCCGAAACATTTAAATCCAGATATCTGATATTATCCACAGGTGGAAATGCATATCCAAAAACGGGTTCAAACGGTGACGGATACAAATTCGCAAAAGACCTTGGTCATACAATCACCAAACAAATGAGTGGATTGGCACCGGTAAAAATCGAAGAAAAATGGATTAACAACCTTCAGGGAATAGACATAAAAGTGAAGTTAGAAATTAAGGCAGACAAGAAGTCCGTTGCAAAGGACACCGGTTCAATAATTTTTACACATAACGGAATAAGCGGGCCTGTTATTTTAAACAACAGCATGGAAATTAACAAACACCTGCAGAAAAAGCAAAATGTAATCATCAATCTGGATATGTGTGAGGAATATTCCTATGAAAAACTTGATAAACAGTTACAGGAAGACTTTTCAAAAAACAGTAACAAGACAATCAAGACTTATTTACATAAGTATTTACCTAAAAGAATGTCCAGTGAATTCTTAAACTATTTGAACATCGATTCGACAAAGATTCTTAATCAAATAAACAAAAAGGAACGTGTGAAAATCAGGGACAACCTTAAAAGATTGACTTTAACCGTTTTAGAAGTGTTGGAAAAAGATGCTTTCGTTACCAACAGCGGTGTCAAAAGAAAGGAAATAGATCCGAACACATTTGAATCAAAAATTGTGGATAACCTTTTTATTGTGGGTGAACTTGTTGAAGGCTGTGGAATAAGTGGAGGATATAATCTCCAGCAGGCATATTCAACGGGAGCCTTAGCAGCAAAAAGCATAAGGGAGAGACTTTCATGATTCATCTTAGCTACGATAGAAAAAAATACCAGGAAGACATGATAAACAACATTCAAACCTTTGATAACGTTGTTGAAATTGGATGCCACATAGGCACTTCCACAAAGATAATATCCAGATTAAATCAGGACGGAACTGTATACGCCTTTGACAACAGTCCGGAAAGTTCCAAGGCCATGAATAATCTGGGAATCGAATACAACAACATCAAGTTTTACAATGCTGACGTTAGAAATGAAGAGGTGTTATACGATTTCGTTGAAAATAGCGAAGATATAAATGTCCTGTGTGTGGATATGGGTGGTGGATACCATCCTGATACCGTGTTTAAAGTATTTTTCATCTGGTCATCACTTCTTAAGCCAAGGGTAAGTCTGATTAGAAACAGGGGTTTGATAGATTTCGTTAAATCATCAACTTCAAACGAAAATATTCAATCAAAAGAGGGTTTTCTTGAATCATCCGCGATGGATATCACCCCTGATAACTTAAAAGAACTTAAAATATGGTCCAAAAAACTATGAGCTTCATTTTTGATAATAAGAACATCAGATTAAAAAAATGATATTTTCATTTAAATAATACATGAAAAATTTTCAATAAAAATAAAGTATTGAAAAAAATGTTTAAAGAAAGAAAAATATAGATACATATAACAATTGATATATGAATATCATCAACAAAAAAAAGTGATACAATGATAGGAAAAAAAATCAGAATTGAAAGAATAATCAATCGTAAAACAGGAAAATGTGTAATTGCACCAATGGATCATGGAATATCAGGAGGTCCTATTCCGGGACTAATCAACATGACAGAAACCATTGATTCAGTTGCAAGTGGTGGAGCAAATGCTGTGCTTATGCACAAAGGTATGGTAAAAAACGGTCACCGTGGATACGGAAAAGATATTGGATTAATATTACACCTATCTGCAAGTACCGATTTAAGTGTTGATCCATACCACAAAGTACAGGTTACCAGTGTAGAAAAAGCTCTGCAATTAGGTGCAGATGCAGTTAGCGTACACATCAATATAGGTTCAGAAAAGGAACCTGAAATGTTGAAAAGTACCGGAAGAATTGCAGAAGAATGTGACAAATGGGGAATGCCTCTTTTAGCAATGATGTACCCTAGAGGTCCAAAAATCGACAATGAACATGACCCAGAAGTAGTTAAACTAGCTGCAAGGGTAGGTGCAGAATTAGGTGCAGACATAGTTAAAACCAACTATACCGGCGATCCTGATACTTTCAAAGAAGTTGTGGATGGATGTCCGGTTCCTGTAATAATTGCAGGAGGACCTAAAGTTGAAACAGACAAACAACTATTAGAAATGGTATATGATGCTATAAATGTGGGTGGTGCTGGAATAGCTATAGGAAGAAACGTTTTCCAAGCAAAAGATCCTGCAAAAATGACCAAAGCACTTGTTGAAATTGTCCATAACGGAATGAAACCTGACGAAGCTTTAGAAATTATAAAAGGATAAGGAAGTTAAACAATGAAATTCGCATGGGTAAGACCTACCGGCACATGGAATGACCGTAAAGATGCAATAGTAAGTGCTTTAGAATCAGGAATTGACAACATAATTGATTTTGACAATTCAGAAAGTATTAAAGAATTGGGAAATGTCAAAATCATATCCGACAAAGAAAATTCAGACATACTCCTCTTAGGAAATGATGAAAAAGTATCTGTTGAAGATGTTAAAGAAGCACAATCAAAGGACAAGGAAGTTGCAGTTTATGTTGAAATCAACAATAAAGAAGATGAACTTCTGGTTTCCAAGTTGGGAACCGTGGCAGATTACGTTATCCTAAAAGGAAAAAATTGGAAGGTTATTCCTTTAGAAAACATTATTGCCAGCCTACAGAACCGCAGCTCAAAAATAATGGTGGATGTTCCAAACTATGAGGAAGCCAAATTAGCTTTGGAAACTATGGAACATGGTTCCGATGGTGTATTGTTATCATCAAACGATGCAAACGAAATAAGAAGACTTGGTTCTTTGATTGAAAAAACATCAAAGGAAATCTATGAACTTAAAGAAGCCACAGTCACAAAGGTTGAAAGTGTGGGTTTAGGTGACAGGGTTTGCGTAGATACCTGTTCCATTATGGAAGTAGGAGAAGGAATGCTAATAGGATCCTTTGCATCAGGACTATTTATGGTACATAGCGAATCATTAGAAAGTGAATACGTTGCATCAAGGCCTTTCAGAGTAAATGCAGGAGCCGTCCATGCATATGTTATGACACCCGGAAATAAAACACGCTATCTTTCAGAACTGGAAGCAGGAGACGAAGTCATAACAATCAACACCAAAGGAGAAGCAAAAACCGCAATTATAGGACGTTCAAAAATTGAAAGACGTCCTTTAATGATGATTGAAGCAGAAAACAACGGACAAAAAATCAAAACATTAGTCCAGAATGCTGAAACCATCAGACTGGTATCTGAAAAAGGAGAACCTATCTCGGTATCAGATATCAAAGTCGGGGACAAAGTATTAGCTTACTTCACCGAAGGTGCCAGACACTTTGGAATGGCCATAGAAGAACAGATCATAGAAAAATAGATTTAATTAACTACCATTGTATTTTTATTCTTATTGATAAATTTATTATCAATAACTTTTTTTTAATTATTTAACGGGAAGGGTTTATATGCGTGCATTTTTAGCAATAGAAATTGAACCTTACATCAAAAACAAGATAGAAGAATCACAAGAAATAATATCAGAAAGTGAATCTTCAAACATCAAATATGTTGAAAGAGAAAACATACATTTAACATTAAAATTCTTTGGAGAAATAGAGGATGAAAAACTGGATGAAATCAGTGACATCATCAGGCAAAGCATTAAAAGTTATGATACATATACCATAAAGGTAGTGAACATAGGGGCTTTTCCAAATATTTATAATCCGAGAGTAATATGGGCAGGAATAAAGGACAAGAACAAAACCACAATCCGGTTAATTGAAGAATTAGATAAAAAATTCAATAGGATTGGCTTTAAAAAGGAAAAAAGTTACGTCCCACACGTTACGATTGGACGGGTCAAAAACATATCTGACAAGCAAAAGTTAAGTCAGACACTTAAAAGTCTCAACAAAAGGTATCACGGCAAAATGGAAGTTAAAAAGCTTATTATCAAATCAAGTACTTTAACTCCTGACGGACCCATATATAACAATGTAAAAGAATTCGATTTATGAGGAAAAATAAGATGAGAGTCGTTGTTGGAATCAGTGGAGCAAGTGGATCAATACTTGGAATAAGACTACTGGAAGAACTGGATAGAAATGATGTTGAAACCCATCTGATAATTTCATCAGTGGCAAAGGATATTATTGAATACGAAACTGATTATTCGGTAAAGGATGTGGAAAACCTTGCATCATTTGTGCATGACGAAAATGATTTGAATGCCATAGTAAACAGCGGTTCATTCAAATTTGATGCTTCAGTAATCATTCCCTGCAGCATGAAAACGTTATCGTCCATAAGCAATGCATATGGTGATAATGTGATTTCAAGAGTGGGTGATGTTACATTAAAAGAAAGAAGAAAACTGATAATTGTTCCAAGAGAAACACCGCTGAGAACTGCACATCTGGAAAACATGACCAGACTGAGCAGGGAAGGAGCTATTATTTTACCTGCAATGCCTGGATTCTACCATAAACCGCAAACTTTAGATGATCAGATAAATTTCATCGTAGGAAAAATCCTTGATATCATGGATATAGATAATAACTTATTTACTAAATGGAAACAATAATAATAATTATCAGTTAAAAAAATAATGGAGAGTTTAAAATGTATTTCGACATTACACCTGATGATGAGTTTATTAAAACAGAAAAAGTACCAGGACCAACAAAAGAAGAAATCAGAGCATTAGTTATCAGTAAAACAAGTTTAACAGATGAAGATGTTGTTATAGATGTTGGATGTGGAACGGGCGGATTGACCTTGGAGTTTGCAAAAAGAGCACGTAAAGTCTACAGTATTGACATGAACCCTGACGCTATCAAAACAACACGATGCAACCTTGAAAAATTTGGATTGCAAAACAAAGTGGAACTGCTAGAGGAAGAGGCACTGGTTGCATTAAATGAAATCGAAGACTTCACAAAACTCATGGTAGGAGGAAGTAACGGAAATATTGAAAACATTATCGAAACAGGTTATCTTAAACTTCCAGTGGGTGGAAAAATAATCATCACATCCATAGTTCTGGAAACAGCTACCGATGCAGTCCACATGCTCAAAGAACTAGGAGCACAACCAGAAGTCGTCTCCGTGAACATTTCCCGTGGAACCATGCTTGACCGCGGAGTAATGATGAAGGCACTCAACCCTATAACCATCGTAAGTGCTAAAAAAATATAATACCCCTTCACTTCCCTTTTTTTTAATCTATTTTTTATTTAGGTGATATCATTTACAAGGAAATTTTAAAGGAAATAGAACCTTCTGCTAAAGAAAGACAAAAAGTAATAGAATTCTCCAACAAACTAATGAAAATAATCAAGGACTATGCAGATAATAACAATATCGATGTAAACTGTAGACTTGTGGGTTCAATGGCAAAGAACACTTCGCTAATGGATAAGGCAGACATTGACATTTTCATGACATTTCCCCTTAGTTATAGTGAAGAAAAACTAAAAAGCTACGGTCTAGAATTCGGTCAACACTGCATAGAAGAGGTTAATGGTAAACAGGAAATACGTTACGCATCACACCCATATGTAACAGGAATTATAGACAAGTTTGAAGTGGATTTCGTTCCATGCTATAACATAAAAGATGCCAGCGAGCTGAAATCTGCTGTGGACAGAACAATTCTTCACACGGATTATGTTCAAAGCCATCTGAAGGATGAAGAAGCCAACCAGGTATTGTTATTGAAAAAATTCATGACATGCGTAAATACTTACGGTGCAAACTCCAAAGTAAACGGATTTTCAGGATATCTTTGTGAATTGCTGATTTTAAAATACCACAGCTTCGAAAATGTTGTTGAAGCCGCTGCCAACAAATGGCACAACAGGTATAAAATCGATCTGGAAAAGTATGGAACAAGCAACAATTATAAAGACCCTCTTATAGTTATTGATCCTGTAGACAAAAACCGTAATGTGGCTGCCGCATTAAGTATGCAGAAATTTTCAGAATTCATCATAGCCTGCAGAAACTTCATGGAAAATCCGCGAAGGGAATACTTTGAAGACAAGAAGATTAATGTGAACAAAGATAATTTGAAAATGGAACTTAATGATAGAAACACCAAATGTTACGTTCTCTCATTTAATGTTCCGCAACTGCCGGATGATGTAATCTATCCCCAAGTCAACAAGACCATGCAGTCACTTATCAACGTGTCTGAAATATACGATTTCAATATCATAGAAAGTAACTTTTACATAGACAATGAGAATGTTGCCCATATAATCCTGGAATATGATGTGGACAAGTTGTCAAACGTTAAGATTCATCACGGCCCGATAGTAAGATACAGGGAAAACGGATTTAACTTTAAAAAGAAATATCCCAACGCTTATATTAAGAATGACAAGTGGATTGCCATTTCTGAGAGAAAATATAAATCAGTTACGGAAATGATTGAAAACATTGTTAAAAAAGAAAACAGAAGCATATTAAAACTTGGTAAAAACATCAAGGATGAACTCACCAATAATTACCGGTTAGATACTGCAGAAAGCGTGATAAACAATGAAAAAAGAGAAGATTTAGAAAATATTTTCATGCACCTCCACCCTGATTATAAACTATTCAGATGATGAAACTATTTTCTTTCATACACAAACTTTGGAACTGCATCATCAAAGGGGTCGAAAGTCTCTATGTTTTTGATTAGGGTTGACTTCATACTTACCTTTGAATGTAATGTTGAAGGCAACCTTAAAATACGTTTTAAATCTATTGAAACCTTTGTGTCCGTGATGTTCATATTTATTCTGGCTACAGCATTCATTACCTTATCAAACCTTCTTGGACCTATGTTACCCCTGAACAATCCCCACTGATTTTCTTCCAATGCATTTCTATATTTTAACACATCCTTCAACAGCTTGGCATTAACGTTGTCCAATTTTGAGTCTTTGGTTAAATGAAGAATTGTGTACCTTGACCATTTTGTGAAGTTTTTGGGATATCCGTATGGAATGATGAAATGCTGCAGATTCGTAAAACCCAACGAATTTGACAAATCAGGCATTTTTGCTCCGATTACATATTGAACAATCTGTCCTCTCAGTTCACTTGATGCTTCCATAACATCATCATCAATTACCCTGACGTGGTATCCTCTACCGGAATAAATCATGTTAATGTTTTTTAAACCCATTTCTCCCTTTAATACGTCTCTTATCATTAAAACTATTTCTTTTGCCTGATTCAAACAGTGCGGACAAACCTCTCCCTCGCCACAGTCACAGGTTCTGATAGGTACGTCTTTTGCATCAACATCAAAAACCAGTTCCGATTTCTGCCAACCCTTTCTTTGTTTGGGATTGTCATAGTATGCAACAGAACAATATGATGCAAAGGGCTGTTTGGCCTTTATGAATCGTTTTAATCTAAGGGCATCCTGAAATGTTTTATACCTGTCGTTAGGTCCCTGTCCAAAATGATCAAATCCGAATTCCCTGCTTGTCAGAGAGTTCATTACAAAGTCCGGAACGTCCTTGACATCCCACTCTTCCCTGTAAAAGAGTTTTCTTTCATAGTTTGATGCAGGTTTTAATTCAATCTCCATGTTCTTCCACCTGTCTGTTGGTGTTATCCTTCTTCATCAATCTTCTTTTTCGATTGTAGTAGGTTAATGGATTTCCTATTTTTTTACAATCAACACTTGGGGTGCATAAGCTTGGCATGTGCAACTTGATTTTTTCACAACTCATTGGAGTGTACCAATGTGTTTCTCCCTCGTTGTCCAATTTTAGTTGGGAATGTAATCCAAATCCCAGCTTGGAGTTTATGTTTATTTTTTCCTGAGGCTGGTCCTTGAACAATGGTGGACTGCATGCTTCTGCTGCATCGTATATCATTGGAATTACCTCATTTAGGGTGATTTCCAGTGAAGGGTCCACATCAGATACCTTAATGTTTTGTTCCTGTTTTGAAAATATTCCTGGACATAACCTTGAATAGGATACAAATGGTGTCAAAAACAGTACAATTGCATCGTTTCTTCCACCACTTTTAATGCCGTCCATACATTTTCTTACACATGGAGGGAATGCTTCCATTTCATAGCTTATCGGCTTATCATCAATATAATTTGAACTTCCTGCACCAGCATATTTAAGGTCCTGTGCCCTCTGTTGAATCTCCTTGATGTTATCGGCCAAATCCAGCAGTATCTCGTTTGGCTCGACCATCCTTTTTGACATCTCATATACCGTTTCAATGTATTGCTTGGTGTATAATCTAATTAGACCTAAAAGCAGTTTGGATTTGATGTTTATTCCTGCTGTAACCTCATACATTGTCCGCGGATCCCTGTTATGTATTAAGTCACCGTAGTGGGCTATGAAATCCTCATATTCGAGGATGATTTTGCCGTCTGCCAACAACACTTCATTAATATCCAGTTTTCCCAGGTCAAAAACCTCTTTCAAATCTGTCCAATGGATGTTGTTTGTGTCTATAAGCTGATTTAAGGCTTTTCTCAGAAAACTTGATTGAAAATCGTTTGATTCCGCCTTTAATATTTCAAGTCTTTGGGATATTATGTCCTCCTCACAATCAAGCACCATTTTCGCTTCGTGACTGTCTGGACCGTATTTTATTGCCACCGCCTGACACAAGAGATAAAATGATACCACATCATATTCATATATTTCGGGGTTGAAGAGGTATTCATACTTCTTTTCCTGATTTTCACTTGTTTTTCTAAATAAAGACCATTCGAAACGGGCAATTGCCAGATCCTTTAATGTTTC